>Ga0334900_1000719_pt1 | contig 44249 bp, 35 predicted proteins | sample GraSluR3_MG_2_FD_207231 | JGI IMG/M metagenome (GOLD analysis project Ga0334900, IMG submission 207231) | Sludge microbial communities from methane-producing bioreactor in Wageningen University, Netherlands - Granular Sludge_31_08-R3 | ecosystem: Engineered > Bioreactor > Anaerobic >... | reverse complement strand
TGCTCGACAAGGTGTCCCCCCTGGAGACAGCGGGTGACATCATGAAACTGTCCTGGCTCTGGGAGCTCATATCCCTCAATGGCAAGGCCCTGTTGGATGATTTTGAGCTGGTGACCAGCGGGAGGAAGTCCCGGCCCCTGCCGTCCCATGTGCAGGTGTCAGGATCCGGACGGGTTTTTGTGGAGGAAGGGGCCGTGGTGGAGATGGCCCTGATCAACGCAAGTGAGGGACCGGTCTATATCGGAAAGAATGCCCATGTGATGGACGGGGCCATCCTGCGCGGCCCGGTGGCTGTCTGTGAAGGCGCCACGGTCAGGATGGGGGCCAGGATATACGGCAACGCGGTCATCGGTCCCTACTCCAAGATCGGAGGAGAAATGACCGAATCCATTGTCATGGGATACTCCAACAAGGTGCATGATGGGTTCCTTGGGCACAGCGTGATCGGGGAATGGTGCAACCTCGGGGCCGGGACCAATGCCTCCAACCTCAAAAACAACTATGAGCCGGTTCGCCTGTGGGACTATGAAGAGGAAAGTTTTGTGCAGACCGGCTTGCAGTTTTGCGGCACCTTCATGGGCGACCACAGCAAGTGCGGCATCAACACCATGTTCAATACCGGGACCGTGATCGGCATCAATGCCCAGGTATTCGGTTCCGGTTTCATGAGAAATTTTATTCCCTCCTTCACCTGGGGAAGCGTGTCGGGAACCACCCCCTTCGATATCGACAAGGCCGTCCAGGTGGCCAAAAGGGTTTATGCCCGCCGGGGCATGACGTTCGGCGAACCAGATGAGCAGATCCTGCGCCATGTGTTCGACCACACTTTTTCTTTCCGCAAGCTGAGTTGATGTCACCGCCTGCCAGGGCGTCCGGCCGGCTGTTGAATTGTCAGTTCCATTCATCCTGGCATGCGGATTGCGCCCAATAGGAACCATTGGGTTAGGCCCGGTGAAGTCCCCTTTGGGGGTTTTCTGCCGGGTCCTTACCCTGTTTGCATGACAACTTGACGCTTCGTTTTTATGGAAAATATGTTTGATCAGGGTTTGTTGGGATTTTCGGATATCATGGACGCCGAAAGCGAATTCATCCCCTTGCTGTCCAGTGAGGAGGAAGAGCAGATGGCTGCTGAAAAATTGCCGGAGGTCCTGCCCATACTGCCTCTTAAAAATACCGTCCTGTTTCCGGGGGTGGTCATTCCCATCACCGTCAGCCGTGACAAATCCATCCGCCTGGTCAGGGAGGTATACAAGCAAAGCCGTGTCATCGGGGTCGTTTCCCAGAAAGACCCCAATATGGAGGAGCCTGAATTCGGGGATCTGAACAAGGTCGGGACAGTGGCCCAGATCATCAAGATCCTGCAAATGCCTGATGGCAATACCACGGTCATCATTCAGGGCAAGAAGCGCTTTGGGTTGAAGGAACTGGTCGGGTCCGACCCCTACTTCAAGGCCAGGGTGGTACCGTTCGACAAGGACGAGAAAGTCAAACCCTCCCAGAAGTTCAAGGCCTTGATATCCACCATCAAGGACATGGCCATTCAAATCGTGAAGCTGTCCCCGAATGTTCCCAGCGAGGCCGCCTTTGCCATTAAAAATATTGAAAGCCCGGTCTTTCTGGTGAATTTCATCTCTTCCAACCTGAATATCGAGGTCGGGGAGAAGCAGAAGCTGCTCGAGGTCCAGGACCTCAATACCCGGGCAAACATCGTTCTGGGGCATCTGACCAGGGAGCTGCAGGTGGTCGAACTGAAAAACCAGATCCAGTCCAAGGTCCGCGTCGACATTGACAAGCAGCAACGGGAGTACATCCTGGGTCAGCAACTCAAAACCATCCAGGAGGAGCTGGGGGGCAGCCCGCACGAACAACAGATCAACGAATTCCGTGAGCGGGCAAAAAGCAAGAAATGGGGCAAGCAGGTGGCCGACACCTTCGATAAGGAGCTTGCCAAATTACAGCGGATCAACCCGGCGGCCATGGAATTTTCCATCCATCTCAACTACCTGGAAACCCTGCTGGAGTTGCCCTGGAACGAATTCACCCCGGACAGCTTCGACCTCAGGAAGGCCCAGAATATTCTGGATGAGGACCATCACGGACTGGAGAAGGTGAAGGAACGCATTATTGAATACCTTGCCGTATTGAAACTCAAGGGGGACATGAAATCACCCATCCTGTGCCTGGTCGGACCGCCCGGGGTGGGAAAAACCTCCCTGGGCAAATCCATCGCCCGGGCCATCGGCCGAAACTATGTGCGCATGTCGCTGGGCGGACTGCGCGACGAGGCAGAAATCCGGGGCCACCGGAAGACCTATGTAGGGGCCATGCCGGGACGGATCATTCAGAACCTTAGGAAAGCACGTTCGTCCAACCCGGTATTTGTGCTTGACGAGATCGACAAGGTCGGCCACCAGACGTTTACCGGAGACCCTTCCTCCGCCTTGCTCGAAGTGCTGGACCCGGAGCAGAACAACAGCTTTTACGACAACTACCTGGAGCTGGATTACGATTTGTCGAACATCATGTTCGTCGCCACGGCCAATACCCTTTCCGGGGTGCAGCCTGCCCTGAGGGACCGCATGGAGGTGATCAACCTGAGTGGTTACATCGTGGAGGAAAAGGTGGAGATCGCACGCAAGCATATTATTCCCCGGCAGCTTTCTGCTCACGGCCTGAAGCGAAGCCAGGTTCGCTTCGGCAAGGGATTGCTGGAGGACATCATCCAGAATTACACCCGCGAATCGGGCGTCAGGAGCCTGGAAAAAATCATCGCCAAGCTGATGCGCGCCCGGGCCCGGGCGGTTGTCATGGGCCAGGTCACCCGTTCTGCCATCGGTAAAAAGGAGCTGGAGGAAATCCTTGGACCGTCGCCCGTGAACAGGGAACAGACCCTTTTGAAGGACGTGGCCGGTGTCATGACCGGCCTGGCCTGGACGCAGTCCGGAGGGGAGATCCTTTTCGTGGAGGTGAGCATCAGCAAGGGCAAGGGACAACTGACCATGACGGGAAGCCTGGGAGAGGTCATGAAGGAATCGGCCACCCTGGCTTTCGAATACCTGAAATCACATGCCGGCGAGCTGGGCATTGACCCCGGGGTATTTGCCCGCCACAATGTCCACCTGCACGTGCCTGAGGGAGCCACCCCAAAAGACGGACCCTCTGCCGGAATCACCATGTTTGCTGCCATGGCTTCTGCTTTCACCCGGCGCAAGGTGAAGCCCGGGGTGGCCATGACCGGGGAGATCACCCTGCGTGGCAAGGTCCTTCCCGTGGGAGGAATCAAGGAGAAGATACTGGCGGCCAAGCGTTCAGGTGTTTCGCACATCATCCTTTCGGAAGAGAACCGCAAGAACGTGGAGGAGATCAACAAGAAATACGTAGAGGGTATTGATTTCCATTATATTAGTGAAATGATCGAGGTGGTCGGCCTGTCCATGCTCGACGAAAGGACCGGTAACCCCCTGGAATCCGGGACCTGAGAGGCTCTTAAAATCTGATTTTTAGTTTTTTGTTTACCAATAAATTGCTACTTTTGCAGTCCCGTTTGCGGGCCCTGCAATTCAATGATTGTTTAACCAGGTTCCCGGCCCCGGTGCCGGTAACCGCATAGAGTGAATGAATGTCTGAAGAAAACAAAAACCTGAACCCGGAAGAAAACCAAGCCGAAACCTCTCCGGAAACCCCGGAGGAAACTCCCAGGGTTGAATCACAGGCCAGTCCGGAACAAAAAGAAGAAGCCGCTGAAAAAGAAGCTGCTGAGGAAACAGCCCCGGAAGCGGCTGCTGAGGAAGCCACCCCGGAGGCTACCCCGGAAGCCGCCGCTGAAGAGCCAGCCCCGCAAAAGGGCGCGGAGAAACCGGCCGCAGATGCTTTTACAGCCCAGGTTCCCGGTGATTTCGACTGGGATGCCGTCGGGAAGAAACAGGACGCCTATTCCAGTGCCGAGCGACAGCGCCTGGAGAGTCTGTATGACGAAACCCTCAAATCGATTGGGGAAGGCGAGGTCATTGACGGGACCGTCGTGTCCATGAACTCCCGGGAAGTGGTTGTCAATATTGGGTTCAAGTCGGACGGGGTCATCCCTGCCGCCGAAGTCAGGTACAACCAGGATCTGAAACCGGGGGATGTCATAGAGGTGTATGTGGAAAGCCAGGAAGACCTGAGCGGACAGCTGGTGCTGTCTCACAAAAAGGCCCGTACCCTGCGTTCCTGGGAACGCATCAACCAGGCGATGGACAAGGATGAGGTCATCAACGGAACCGTGAAATGCCGCACCAAAGGGGGCCTGATCGTCGATGTGTTCGGTATTGAGGCTTTCCTGCCCGGATCACAGATCGATGTGAAACCCATCCGTGATTACGATATATACGTGGGCAAGACCATGGAATTCAAGGTGGTCAAGATCAATCACGAATACAAGAACGTGGTTGTCTCCCACAAGGCACTGATCGAAGCCGAGCTGGAGATTCAAAAGGCGGAGATCATCTCCAAGCTGGAGAAGGGACAGATCCTGGAAGGGACCGTGAAGAACATCACTTCCTATGGGGTCTTTGTCGACCTGGGCGGCGTGGATGGACTGGTCCATATTACCGACCTGTCATGGGGCCGCATCAACCACCCGGAAGAGATCGTGAAGCTGGACGAGAAGATCAATGTGGTCATCCTCGACTTTGACGACAACAAAAAGCGGATTGCGCTCGGCCTCAAGCAGCTCACGCCCCACCCCTGGGATTCTCTGGACACCACCATGAAGGTGGGTGACAAGGTCAAGGGCCGTGTGGTCGTCATGGCGGATTATGGCGCTTTCATCGAGATTGCCCCCGGGGTGGAAGGACTCATCCATGTATCGGAGATGTCCTGGTCACAGCACCTGCGGACTGCCCAGGATTTCCTCAAGGTAGGGGATGAGGTGGAGGCCGTTGTGCTCACCCTCGACCGGGACGACAGGAAAATGTCGCTCGGCATCAAACAGCTCATTCCCGATCCATGGGAGAACATCATCGAGAAATACCCGGTGAATTCAAGGCATACGGCCACCGTGCGCAACTTCACCAACTTCGGCATTTTCGTGGAGCTGGAGGAAGGGGTCGACGGCCTGATCCACATCAGCGACCTGTCCTGGAGCAAGAAAATCAAGCATCCGGCCGAGTTCACCAAGATCGGTGAAAGCATTGAGGTGGTCGTTCTCGATGTGGATAAGGACAACCGCCGCCTCAGCCTCGGTCACAAGCAGCTTGAGGAAAACCCCTGGGATGTTTTCGAGACCGTCTTTACCATCGATTCGGTTCACCAGGGCACCATTGTGGGCACTTCCGACAAAGGCGTGATCGTCTCCCTGCCCTATGGTGTGGAGGGTTTCGCCCCCACACGCCATATCGTGAAGGAAGACGGCTCCACGGCCAAAATGGACGAAACCCTGGACTTCAAGGTGATTGAGTTCAATAAGGACAGTAAGAAGATTGTGGTGTCCCACACCAAGGTTTACCAGGAAGGACGCACCCCTGCGCGTTCCGGGGAGAGCAGCGATCGCAAACCGCGCGAGAAGGGAAGCACCAGCAAGACGGTCAAGAAAATGAAGGACAGCCTGGAGGTGACCACCCTGGGTGACCTGAGCGTACTGGCCAACCTGAAGTCCGAGATCGAGAAGACCGAGAAGACCAAGGCGGCCGCCAAGCTGGAGAAAATGGAGAAGGAGCAGGCGAAGAAAGCCGCAGAGGCCGGGAAGAAGGCCCAGGAGGAAGCAGGGCAGAAAGCTGCTGAGCCTGCCGCTGAAGCCGGCGAGGAGGAGAAAGCTCCGGAAGAACCGGTCGTAAAAGAGGAGAAAGCGGAACCCAAGCCGAAGAAGAAAGCCACCAAGGCCAAGGCTGCCAAGGAAGCCGAAGCCAGGGAGGAAGAAAAGGCAGAAGGGGAAGACGGCGAGAAGGAGAAAGAAGGCGGGGAATAAGCCGGACAGCTCCGATTTCCTGGGGCCGGTTCAGCAAGTCACACTGCATGCCTTTCGGGGCAAGAGGGTGACCGGCTGGACCGGCCCTCTTTTTATTCCGGACTTTGCGGTCGCAGCAGGGAGAAAAGAATGTCTGCCGGATGCATGGCCCGTCTGCCCGTGCCGTCCAGGATCTGCTGGCGGCAGCTGGTGCCCGGGGCGGCGATCAGGGCCTCCTCCGGGGCCTTGCGGATGGCCGGAAACAAGGTCATCTCCCCGATGCGCATGCTCAATTCGTAATGATCCTTTTCATAGCCGAAAGATCCCGCCATCCCACAACAGCCGCATTCGATTTCTTCGACAGAAGCTCCGCGGGGGATGGACAGGGCCCTGGAAGAATAACTGCCCGGGGAAAGGGCTTTCTGGTGGCAGTGACTGTGCACGAGGATGCGCACGGGCCGGTCCGTGAAGCAATCGGATGTGATGTGGCCGTTTTCGTATTCCCGGCAGAGAAACTCTTCCAGGGTCAGGCAGTGGGGGGCCAGTTCCCGTGCCGCTTGCTCAAGTTCGGCGGAAACAAGGTCAGGGTACTCGTCCCTGAAACCGAGGATGGCTGAAGGCTCCATGCCGACCACGGGCCTGTCCTTGCCGGCCCTGCCGGAAAAAAACCGCACATTCTTTTCTGCCGCTTTCCTGGCCTTGCCCAGAAGGCCTTTGGATAGCTGGGCCCGGCCACTGGGAGCGCCTCCGGCCACATATACCTGGTAGCCAAGCCTTCTGAGTAATTTCACGGTGCGGATCCCGGTGAGGCTGTCGTTGTAGTTGGTGAACTCGTCACAAAACAGGTACAGGCTCCGGGGTGGAATCCCCGGATTGGCGGGGGGATTAGGCTGGCGTTCCGCCCAGTGCTTCAGGGTCGTCTTCCCCAGGCGGGGAAGATCTCTGTGGGGTGTAAAGCCACCCAGGCGGCGGATCAGGGGGGCCGTCATCCATCCCCCTGCCAGCAGGTTATACAGGGATGGGAACAGGCTGCCGAGGCGGTTCAGCAGGTCGAAGGCCCCCACCAGACGGATCCTTGCAGGGACTCCATTGAGCAGGTAATGCTGGTAGAGGTATTCCGATTTGTACCTGGCCATGTCCACATTGGAAGGGCATTCCGACAGGCATCCCTTGCAGGACAAACACAGGTCGAGCGCCTGCATGACCTCCCGGTGCCCGAAGGGGTTCTTCTGGGGGGAATGGCTCAGGTATTCCCTCAGGATGTTTGCCCGCCCGCGGGTGCTTGCCTGTTCTTCGAGGGTCGCTTGGTAGGAAGGACACATCACCCCCCCCTGGCTGGCCGGTTTGCGGCAATCGCCCGACCCATTGCATTTTTCTATGGCCCGGAGGTAACTGCCTGCCTGGGGGAACCGGAACAGGGTGTCCAGTTTTTTCACCCGAGCTCCCGGGGGGTAGCGCAGGGAGGTTTTCATCGGGGGAGGGGCGGTAATCTTGCCGGGGTTGAGCAGGCCGTGCGGGTCCCAGGTGTCCTTGACAGCTCGGAGCAACCGGCTGATGGGCTCACCCAGCACCACGGGGATGAACTCACCCCTCAGCCGTCCGTCCCCGTGTTCTCCGCTGAGTGATCCCCTGTATTGCTTTACCAACCGGGCCGTCTCAAGGGCCACCTGGTAGAATCGTTCCACATCGGCCGGGTTTTTCAGGTTGAGAACGGGCCGCAGGTGCAACTCCCCGGTGCCAATGTGCGCATAATACACGCAGTCCAGCTTCAGGCGCGCCAGCAATTCCTGCATGCCGGCCATGAAAGCGGGCAGGGATTCCGGCAGGACGGCCGTGTCCTCGATGACGGCGACGGGTTTGGCATCTCCCGGCACGTTGGACAACAGCCCCAGTCCGGCCTTTCTCAGGGCCCACACCCTGCCCATATCCGGTCCGGTCAACAAAGGGAAGTGGGTTCCCAGGCCCTCCCTGCGCAGGTCCTCTTCCATTGCGGCAGCCCCCGCTGCGACCTCCTCCGTTGTCCCGCCCATGAACTCCACGGCCAGGATGGCCCCGGGATCTCCCTGCAGGAAGAACCGGTTCTCCCGGTGGGCAATATGGGTCCTGGTACAGTCCAGAATGACCTTGTCAATCAGTTCGACGGCGGCCGGCTTGTGCCTCAGTGCCACGAGGTTGGCTTCGAATGCCTCCTGCACCGTATTGAGGTGAACGCAAACCAGGGCCTTGCAAGGGGGCGGCAGGGGCACCAGGTTCAGCCTGATCCAGGTGAACAGGGCCAGGGTGCCTTCCGATCCGGCCAGCAGCCGGCAGAAATTGAACGGTTCGTCCGACGAACCAAATACATTGCTTTCGAGCAGCAAGTCAAGGGCGTAGCCCGTATTGCGCCGCCGGAGCCGGGGATCGGGATACTCCCTTCGGATGACCTCCTGCATGGATTTGTCCGACAAGGCTTCGAATGCCTGCCGGTAGATGGCGTTCTCCAGGCTGTTGCCCACGCATTTTTTGCGGAACCCTTCATTGTCGAGCGGCCCAAACACCACCTCGGACCCATCCGACAACAGGGCCCCCACCTCCAGGGTGTGGTCCCGGGTGCTTCCGTAAACCAGGCTGTGGGAACCGCAGGCGTTGTTGGCCACCATGCCGCCGATCATGCAACGGTTCGAGGTGGACGTCTCCGGACCGAAGAACAGCCCGTGCGGCCGCAAAAAATCATTCAGCTCGTCCAGCACCACCCCGGGCTCCACCTTCACCCAGCCTTCTTCTGTATTGATATCAAGGATGCGGTTGAGGTGGCGCGAAAAGTCTACCACGAGGCCGCTTCCCACCACCTGCCCGGCCAGGGAGGTGCCGGCCGTGCGCGGGATGATGGGGAGGCGGTGTTCCCTGCAGAAGGACAGGATGTGGTGCAGGTCGGCCACCGAACGGGGACGGCAGACCGCCGTGGGAACCTCTCTGTACACGGAGGCATCCGTGGCATAAAGCAACCTGTCTGGCATATCCGACAACAGCTCACCCTCCAGCCGGCCGGCCAGGTCGTCAAAAGGGAGGACTGGGTGGAAAGGCGTCATCAGGCAAAATGGCTCAGGTCCCGGCGGGGTTCTCCTCCGGGGGGTAAAGAAACAGGTTGCGCAGCATGGCCAGCGTCAGCAGGGGAAATACCACGGTAAACAGGACCCTGATCCAGATCCGGTCGTAGAGCCCCGACAGGATAAAGAACCAGATCAGGGACAGAAAGACCCCATCCAGAAAAATGATGAGGGTGTTTCCGGGCTCTTTTTTGATCCATGACGGAAAGGGCAGGACCGGGTGTTTTTCGGCTTTTTCCTTGAGCAGGCGGTAGGTGCACACCACCCAGATCATGGGAAGGACCCATCCCAGGATCCCCCCGGCCAGCTTCAGATCGAAATGCCCCAGTGCGTAAAGCGAGCCCAGTATCGCCTGACCGTAAACTGCAATGCGGTAATTGGCCTGGCTGCCGGCCGAGGCCTGGATCAGGGTCTGAAGCAGCTTTCCGGGGACCGGCGGGACAGCAGACATGGCGGGCTGATAAATACTGTGCGGGCTTATGCCAAAACAATCCAAAAATACACTTAATTTGCAAATGCGGAATTGTTCCCCGCAAGCATCCGAACCAAAACCATCACAATGGAGAAAAAATTCATCATCAGAACAGGCCGGCCGCTTTTGGCCCTGTTGTTTGTTACGGCCTTCCTTTCCGCTTTTTCAAATGAAAACCAGGAGCCTTCCACAGACGGTGGAGGCGGGGTGGTCAAGACCGGATGGACCTTCGGAGCCCTGCCCGCCATCTCCTACAATTCCGATCTGGGTTTCCAGTACGGGGCCCTGATCAACCTGTACTATTTCGGGGACGGGACCACGTATCCCAAATACATGCACTCACTCTACGGGGAGGTGTCGCGTTACACCAAGGGCAGCGGCATCAACCGGATGTTCTATGACTCCGAGTACCTGATCCCGGGAATCCGGATCACCTCCGATCTGAGCCTGCTGACGGAAAAGGCCCTCGACTTTTATGGGTTCAATGGCTATGAAGCCCCCTACCATGCTGCTTTTGAGGATGAAGAGGATCCGGATTATATCTCGCGCATGTTTTACCGGCACGACCGGCAGATGTTCCGCTTCACGACCGACTTCCAGGGAGGCATCATCGGTAGGGAGTTCAGATGGATTGCCGGGTTCGGCTTGCTGCACAACCGGGTGGGTCCGGTCGATGTCCAGTCGCTCAACGAAGGCAAGGATGAGGTGGACAAACTGCCTGAGGTCCCCGGTCTGTATGACAAATACGTGGAATGGGGATTGATCGGGGAGGAGGAGAAAGACGGGGGCTGGACCAACCACCTGAAGCTGGGTCTGGTCTATGACACCCGCGATTTTGAACCGCACCCCATGCGGGGTGTATGGAGCGAGGTGGTGCTTTTTGTGGCCCCGGCCTTCCTGGGCAACGGAGACTTTGGCTATACCAAGCTGTCGGCCACCCACCGGCAGTACTTTACCCTGGTCGAGGACAAGCTGTCCCTGGCCTACCGGGTGAACTACCAGGGCACCCTGGGCGGCACGGTGCCGTTTTACATGCAGCCTTACATGATCTCGTCCTTTTCGGCTTCTTCCAATACCGACGGACTGGGCGGTTCCAAGACCGTCCGGGGCATGTTGCGCAACCGGGTGGTCGGGGATGCCTTCGTGTTCGGCAATGCCGAGCTCCGGTGGAAGTTCCTCAGCACCGTGTTGTTCAATCAAGACATCTACCTGGCAATGAATGCTTTCCTGGATGCTGGACAGGTGGTCGGGAAGATCGACCTGCCCGTCCTTCTGGGGGCCGACCGCCCGATCATACCGGAGCGGCTTGCCCCCGGGCAGGAGGAGGAAGGCCTGCACACGACCGTCGGGGCGGGACTGAAGGTGGTGATGAACCGCAACTTCATCGTGTCGGCAGATTTTGGCAAGGCCCTGGATGAACGGGACGGGGGCAGCGGGTTGTACATCGGACTGAATTTCCTGTTCTAGCCTGGTTCCCGCAGATTGCTTACCTTTGCGCTCCGGGCAGTCCGCCTGCTGCGGCCCTTGCCGCATGCCAAACTGATGCGTCATGATGATACGGGCAGAGAACATCCACAAGTCCTACGGCAGCCTGAAGGTCCTCCGTGGCATCAGCCTGGCCATTGAGCCCGGTGAGATCGTATCGGTCGTCGGGGCTTCCGGTGCGGGCAAGACCACCCTGTTGCAGATTCTCGGGACCCTCGACCACTTCGATGCCGGCAGGGTGCTGATCAACGGCCGCGACATCACGGGCCTGTCCGACAACCAGCTGTCTGCCTTCCGCAACCGGCATATTGGTTTTGTCTTTCAGTTCCACCACCTGCTGCCCGAGTTCACCGCCCTGGAGAATGTGTGCATTCCGGCCTTTATCGCCGGCCGAAGCCGTCAGGAAGCCACGGGGCAGGCCCGGGAGCTGCTGGAGATGCTGGGTTTGTCCGGGCGGCTTGATCACAAGCCCAATGAATTGTCGGGAGGGGAGCAGCAGCGTGTGGCCGTGGCCCGGGCCCTGGTAAACCAACCGGCGGTGGTGCTGGCCGACGAACCCAGCGGCAACCTGGACTCCCATAACTCCAGGGAGTTGCATGAATTGTTCTTTACCCTGAGGGAGAAACTGGGTCAGGCCTTTGTGATCGTGACCCACAACCATGAACTGGCCGCCATGGCCGACCGCAAACTCACCATCGTGGACGGCAGGATCGGCTGAGAGCCTGGCACTATATCCCGGCCATCCCCTCCAGCTCCCGCTCGCCGATGATGGGGATGCCCAGGGCCTCTGCTTTTTTCCTTTTCTCCGGTCCCATGCCTTCCCCTGCCACGACATAGCTTGTTTTGGAGGACACCGAACCGGTGACCTTTCCCCCGTGCTGTTCGATGAAGGCTTTGATGCCGTCGCGCGAATGGCGTTCAAAGACCCCGCTTACCACGAACGTCTTATCCCGTAGTGGCAGTAAGCCATCCCGTGTTGCAGGTTCATCCACGGCAAACCGCAGGCCTGCCGCCTTCAGCCGTTGGACCGTTTCGCGGTTTTCGGGCCATGCAAAATGGGTCAGGATGCTCCGGGCCATTTTCTCCCCCACTTCGTGGACGCCGATCAGTTCTTCGAAAGGGGCCTCCATCAGCCGCTCCATGGTCCCGAAGTGATGGGCCAGCTTCCTGGCCATGGTTTCTCCCAGGTGGCGGATGCCCAGGGCAAACAGCACCCTTTCGAAGGGCACCTTTTTTGAATTTTCCAGTGCCGACAGGATGTTCTCCACCGTTTTTTCCCTGAAGCCAACCTTTCGTGTCCTGCCCGTGTCCGGGTCCTCCATCACTTTTTCCAGCCCGATGAGGTCCTCATAATGCAGGTCGTACAGGTCTGCCGCATTGCGGATCAGCCCCTGGCGGATGAGCAGTTCTGTCTTGCCCTGCCCCAGGCTCTCTATGTTCATGGCCCGCCTCCCGATGAAGTGCTCGATGCGTCCCTGTACCTGGGGGGGGCAGTTCCTGCCGTTGGGGCAGTAGCGGATGGCCCCGCCTTCTTCCCGGATCAGGGCGGTGCCGCATTCCGGGCAGTGGCTGGCAAACACCACCTTCCGGCTGCCATCCTGACGTCCGGAGGCATCCACCCCCACGACCTTTGGAATGATATCGCCCCCCTTCTCCACGAACACCGTGTCCTGGAAATGGAGGTCCAGGTCCTCCATATAGCTTTCGTTATACAGGGAAGCCCGTTTGACCGTGGTACCGGCCACCGGAACGGGTTGCAGCACGGCCACAGGGGTGACGGCCCCCGTGCGTCCCACCTGGAAAAGGACGTCCAGCAGCCGGGTGACCGCCTGTTCTGCACGGAACTTATAGGAAATGGCCCAGCGTGGAAACTTGCTCGTGAAGCCCAGCCGTTCCTGCTGCTCATAGCGGTCCACCTTGATGACGACCCCGTCTATGTCGTAAGGCAGTTCGCTGCGCCTGTGTTCATATTCCTCCACATAGGCGAAGACTTCTTCGATCGTGGGGCATTGCCGGGTGTGGGGGCTGACCCTGAAGCCCCAGGATGCCAGGGTGGCGAGGCCTTCGAAATGGCTTTTTTCCGGCAGGCCGTCTCCCAGGAGGGCGTATACATAACAATCCAGCCGGCGTTTCGCCACCAGGGCTGAATCCTGCATCTTCAGGCTGCCGGCCGCTGCGTTACGCGGATTGGCGAACAGGGGCTCCCCGGCGGCTTCTTTCTCGGCATTGAGCCCGATGAAGCTCTCATGGGGCATATAAACCTCCCCGCGCACTTCGAAAACGGGTGGCAGTCCGGGCCGGTTGATCACCAGGGGGATGCTCCGTATGGTCCGGATATTGGCGGTCACTTCATCGCCCTGCACCCCGTCCCCCCGGGTCACCGCCCGCAACAGCCGTCCTCCTTCATAGGTCAGGCCGATGGCCACCCCGTCGAACTTCAGTTCGCAGACGTAGTCAACAGGCTCTTCCAGGGTTTTGCGCACCCGCTGGTCAAACCCGCGGAGTTCCTCTCTGCTGTATGTGTTCCCCAGCGACAACATGGGATATCGGTGGGCCACCACCGGGAACTTTTTGGTGACCTGGCCGCCCACGCGCTGGCTGGGGGAGTTCTCATCGAGCAGCCCGGGGTATTCTTTCTCCAGGGCGATGAGCTCCTCCATCAGCCTGTCATATTCAAAATCGCTGATGATGGGCCGGGCAAGTACGTAATACCTGTGGTTGTGTTCGTTGATCAGCCGGGTCAGTTCCAGCACCCGTTCTCTGGCCTGTTCCGGGCCGGTGGTTGTCACCATTAGAGTCCGCCAATAATCAGGTTAAGGTCCTTGGAGTTGATGCAGAGGACCGGGATTTTCTCTTCGTTATAAATGATCTTCTCGTCGGATGAGCCGAACAGCGCCCAGCTGATCTTGCTGGGGTCGGTCGAAATGATGATGGCATCGGCTTGCTTTTGCCTGGCAAACGGAATGATCTGCCTGCTGAAAGATTCTCCTTCAGCAGCAAAGGTTTCGGTATGCCGGACCCCATGCTGGTCCATGATCTTGAGTACCTGGTTCAGGTCTGCCCTGACCTTGGCCTTGAGGGATTTTTCCGACGGGTTGTACACCAGAAGGTGGAAACTGGTTCCGGCCAATTTTCCCAGGTGGTTGGCCCACTTCACCTTTTGCTTGGACCCCAGCTCCAGGTCGAGTGGATACACGATGTTCCGGAAGGTGTTCCCTTCGGCCGGCTTCTTGACCGAGAAGACCGGGGAGGGAGACCGCTTGATGACCTTCAGGGCAAAGCTGCCCAGCAGCCGCTGGATGCCCTTCTTTCCGTGCGTGCCGATAAATACGTACTTTGCCTGGTGCTCCCTGGCCACCTCGGCGATGGTGGTGAAGATGCTGCCTTCCTTGCTGATCCAGCCAGCCTCCACCGGGGAGGCCGCCTGCACCCGGGTGGCGTCCTCCTGCAGGCGTTCATCGACCCAGGCAGGCTCCCTGCCCTCCTTGCGGAGTTTCCGGTGGGTTTCCTTGTTGATCACGTGCAGGATCATGACCTTGGCATTGAGTACCCTGGCAAGGGCCGCTGCATTGTCGATGGCAAAGTCACCCACATGGGTGAAGTCCGTGGCAGCGAGAATGATGTCTTTTTTGGCGGTGGTTTCCATTGATTGTGGGGTTTAGGATCGATTGCGCTTACTGGTGGAAGGATTTGAAGGCGGGATTGGCGGCCAGCACCCTGGCGAACTCCTCAATGCTCCTGGGATCGTCGTAAATGGCCAGGAGTTTTTCAATCTTGACCTTGTTTTTCTTCTTTTTCTCATCCCGGAGTTTCCGTGCACTGGCCGTGAAATAGTCATGCTCCAGAAAAAACAGGTACTGCCTTGTGTACCATTCCCTGGAGTCGATTACCCGGTCGTGGTTCTTGGTCCACTCCATGTGCAGTTTGTTGGCAATGGAGAAGAAATCGTCCCTGCCAATGTAATCCAGGTCTGCATCACAAAGGATCATGCCCAGTTGATCATCCGGCTCCTGGGGAATGGCGGTGGCCATGATCAGCCTGCAGACGGCATCGATCTGCTGCCCTGAGTAATGAAAGGCTGGCAAAGATTTCCTGGCATAGGAGCAGGCCAGGTGTTCGTTGTCGTCATAGGCCCACAGGTAGCCTGCGTCATGAAACAGGGCGGCGGTTTTCAACATGGCAAGGTCCGTCCCGTTGACACCTTCCCCGGCCGCGAGCTGATCGACCGAGGCCATCACATCCAGGGTATGTTCCACATTATGGTAATAAAGGGAAGGGTGCAGGTCCTGCTCCAGTTTGTCAAGCACCATCCCTTTTACTCTTTCGAATTCCATGGGTCAAGGTGTTTCTCCGGTGCCGCAAGGCGGATTCGCTTACCAAATATCGGAATCTTTCCGCTACGGGCAAACAGGAGGCATAAAAAAGCTGTTCATAAGGGAGTTTCCGGCCCTTATTGAACGATGGTTTCATGCCGTTTATTGCGAAATGGCCCGTAAGGGAATGCGGTAATACAGGGCATAATGCATCATGACGACGGTGTTTCGGTCACTTCTTCCATAGCCGCTGATGGTGTATGGATCCATTTGCTCTCCCCCCTTGCGGGAAATCAGGAAACGCGTCCTGACGGACCATCCGAGAAAAAAATGCCTGCCGATGCGGGTCTTCAGCCCGCCCCCGAATTCCAGCCAGTGGGCGGAGAAGGACTCTGTCGGTATGACCGTTTCAAGACTGCCCCAGAAGGGATCCGTGATCCGCACAAAAGGGGCTTCGTGCCGAAGGCTTCCGTAGCCGTAACGAAGGGAGGCAACCACCACGTCCTGGTGGGTGGGATCCGGTCTTTTCAGAAAATTGTAATCGGCGCCCAGCCTGAAGAACCAGCCGTTTGCCTGGTAATTGTGACTGGATTTGTCCACGCCCACTTGCAGGGTCCCGGCTTCGGCAGCGGCAAACCAGTTCTTCCTCCATTCCCAGTCGATGGTTGCCTCCAGGGTTCTGGCGGCAGGTTCCATCAGGTGCCTGGCGATGGAAGATACATCCAGGCCGGCTCGCAGGGCCGGGATGAACGTGCTGTCGGGTTCCGCCAGTGCCGGTCCCTTACCGGCTGCCAGCAGGATCAGAAGGAGCGATAAATACCTTGATATGTTCATCCAGGGTGTTGGTTACCTGATTGTTGACAGTTTCGATGGCGAAGATGTAGTGTCCCGTGGCCCCGGCCTCCTGCAGGTCGAAAAACAGGTCGAACCCGCATTCCGCGGACAGCAGGCGGGGATGGCGTACATAGCGCAGCAGCAGGGTGTCATGAACCATGCCGGGGAACACCAGCACAAAACGGCAGTCGTCCTGGCTGATGTCCAGGGGCAGTTCGATGCGGCTGACGTTCCTGCGGTTGTTGTAAATGCTGTCGCCGGTGCCTCCCAGCCCGTAAACGCTCAGGCTGTCCAGGACCGCACTGCCGGCCTGCCCTTCTCCTCCGGGATGGTAAAAACCAATGCGCAGGGGATTGCTGCCCAGCTCTTCGCAGACCTCCTGGTCCTGGCAGGCCGGCAGCAAAACACCCAGGAGGAAGGCAAACAGCAGCAGACGTTGCGACCGGAATTTCCTTAGGGCGGTTACTGGCCGGCTTTGCAGTCCGCAGGGAGGGTTCAGCAGGAAGTCCATGGAGCAAATGTATGAAAAAAAACGGCCGGGCCCTGGGCCCCGTCCGGGAACTGCCCGGCCGGGGGAACCGGCCGGTCCCTCCCGGACAGCAGGACCCCGTTCCTCAATAGAAGTAAAAGCCCCTGGGATTGTTCATGGCATCGAAATCATACAGCGCCTGGCCCTGGGGGTCGAACACATAGACCTTGCCCTTTTGTGTGAAATCGATGGCATCGCTCACGAACAGCTTGCCGTCTGACGGGTCGGCTCCCAGACCGTAAAAAAACCTGCCACCGGCCGGCACCAAAAGAACCGGCTCCGGTGTGGCCTCGCTGAGCGGAAAGGCATGGACCCCCCCACCCAAAAAGTACAATGTACGCCCGTCGGGGCTGATGTCCAGTGCCGAATAGGTCGCCCCCGTGACAGGCAATTCGTGGCGCTCCGCCACCTGGTAAGTGTCCTTGTCGAGGCGCAGCAGGGCGGCGCCCGTGCCGTCCATCCAGTCACCGGCACAAAGCACCCAGGCATGTCCCTGGTGGTCCGTGCGCAGCCCGACCGGGTTGGGGCCGGCCTCCACGCTGCCGGTAAGCTGGTCGGTGTCCGGATCGATCAGATAGATCCTGCCTTCACCGACCCCGCATACCAGCACCGTGCCGGAAACCATCCCGAGCTCCTCGGTCCATCCGTCTGCGGGGATGGTGCCACTTGCCTCGTTGGTTTCCAGGTCAATGATCTGGATCTGGCCGGAAAACAAGTCGGTGACATAGGCTTTTTGCCCGCCCACGGGCAGGAAATGCCGCGGAGAGGTCAAGCCGTCGATGGTGGCATGTCGTTTCCAGCTGGCCGGGTCGACCACTTCTATCTTGCCGGAGCCGTTCACCACCAGGTAGGCCAGTCCGTCATGTACATGCATCGACTGCAGGATGTCGCCCAGGTCCTCCCCGTTTGCATTCCGGAACAGCCCATGGGATACTTGCCGGTCGCTGCGGCGGAAATAACTCAGGGAGGCATTGCCCCATTGAAAATTGCCCTCATTGAGGACAAACAGGCCTTCCCCGCCGATGATCCCATCCGGATCGTCTGTGACCGGGTCCCGTTCACAGGATGCCAGCAGGACGGCGGCCAGCAGGGACAGTCCCAGCAGGGTGGCCAGGGGGCGAAACAGATGGGCCGTGCCAGTGGTTTTCAAGGCAGGGAGGCGTTCGGGCCCGGCAGAAGCAGGGGCTTTGGGCAGGAAGAAGTTTTGATTTGTCATGGGTTGTTTTATTGGGGAAAGATTAATGCATGGTCACGCTGAGGGAGCCGGTCACATAACGCAGCGGCATGGGCCGGCCCGCCATGAGTTCGTAGCTTTGGTTGAACAGGTTGGTGATGCCCAGGGAGAGGGTGGATTCGGACCTTCCCAGGAGAAACCGCCATGCCAGGCCTGCATCGGCATGGTGCCAGGGCCGGAGCCACTGGCTGTTGTCGCTGCTGGTATAGGCCCTTCCGCTCCATTGCTGGTCGATCCAGGCCGACAGCCTGCGGTATCCGATCGACAGGCCCATACCGGCCCTGTCTCTGGGAACATAGAGGAGCTGTTTGCCCAGGGAGGCATCGTTGGGGCTTTTCGCCCTGAGGTTGACCGAGTGGACCCTGTCGTACCGGACATGCCATTCCGCCGCCACCGGTCCGACCAGGAACCCGCCGCCGGCCCTTGCCTCCAGACCGTGGCTTCGAACCCGCATGATGTTTTGCGGGCTCCAAAGCTGCCCCATGCCGGAGGGAAGCCAGATGATCCAGTTGTCCACCACCCGGTGAAAACCCGTGAGGCTGAATTCCAGGAATCTGTCCATCCACTGTATGCTCAAATCCTGGCTCCATCCCTCCTCGGGCCGCAGATCCGGGTTGCCGCCCGGGGACCAGTACAGGTCGTTCAGGGAAGGCAAACGGAAGTTTTTTCCTGCATTGGCCTTGAGGAATGTCCGCCTGGATACCTGCCAGGACAATCCGGCAGATGGCATGAAAGGGATGGAGGTGCCGCCGACCACCTCCTGCCTGCCGCTCAGCCGCAGTTGCAGGCTGCCGCTTTCGTTCTGCCAGCCGGCTGTGGCATAAAATGCCATGATGTGCCGCCGGTGCCGTTGGTCATAATTATCAGCCGCCGCCCGGGAAGAGTTGGCGTGCAGGCCCCCGCTGAGCAGAACCCCGGGGGTGGCCTGCCACCGGGCCTCCATTTCCTGCACGAGCGTCTGCCAGGAGCTTTTGCTGGAGGGGGTCTGGCTGTCTTCATAGACCAGGAATTCGTCCCGGTAGGCGCTGCGCCAGTTCAGGACGGCCCTGTCAAATACAGATACCCAGTGGGCGCTGATCCTGAAGGCCTGATCCTGTTGTAAGGCTTCCGAATCGACCTGGTAGAGGGAAGGGGGGATGTCCCTGTGGCTGTCCTGCAGCCAGAGATCCAGTTCCAGTCTGTGCCGCCGCCCCGCATCCAGCCTAAACTGTCCGGTCAGGCCCCTGTTCCTGAACGCGGCGTGCTCCTGTATCCTCACGGCCCGGGCAGGCATCGAAGGATTGGCATAGCGGTAGCGATTGTCCGACCGCTCGTGGACCAGGCGGATGCCGGCAGCGGCGGGACCGGCCCTGAAGTCGGTCCGCACCCTTTGGGAGAATCCGCCCAGGCTGTTGGCCTGCAACCCTCCCTGCAGTAACAAGGGTTCCCCGGACGGTCCGCGGGAGTTCAGGTGGATGGCGCCGCCCATGGGGCCGCTGCCCCACAGGGCGCTCCCGCCCCCGTATTGTACAGTGATGCCATCGAATAGGAATACCGGCAGCAGGGCCAGGTCTGCCTGGCCATTCATGGGGTTCATCAGGTCGAGGCCGTTCCAGAGGAGGCTGGTGTGGCCGGCCGACCCGCCGCGCATGGAAGTGGTGGCCAGGATGCCCGGGCCGTAGCTCTTGATATGGATTCCGGTATGCCTGGCCACAAGCCTGTCCAGGCTTTCAAAGTGGTGGCGTGCAAGTTGCCGTTCCCCGATGACCAGGTTTTGCCTGCCCGGGGCGGACAGGCGGTGGCTCTCGATGCGGACTGCTTCGAGGGTGATCAGGGTGTCCGCTGTTCCTGCATCTCTTCCCCATGCCCCGGCAGGCAGCAAAAGGCATACTATGGCAATCAGCAAGGGACACAGTTGGCGGTGCATGGAAAAACTATTTGACCCGTTCTTTTTTCGCTTTTTTCCCGAAAGCTGCAAAGTGAGTACGGCACAGGCAGGTCTTCTGACTCGCTCTTTGTTTGCCGCCTTCCCATCCGGCCCGTTGAGGCCCGACAGTGGCATCGGAGTGACAAACAACATCCAAGAGCTTACAGCAGCGGGAACTGTTCAGGATTTGCACCTGATTCCCTTTTCATCCGGTCGGCCCGGGAGGACCTTCGGAACCTGTGGCGGGGCAAATGTAAGAAAAAAAACCTTCGCCCGGGATGGAATCAAAAATAAAGGGAGGCCCCCAGCCCGATCAGGCCGTCGGCCGGCCTGCAGTCGGGAGCGAGCAGGCTGCCGTGGCGGTTTTTTGCCAGGGAGGCGCAGCCACCGCCGCAGGCCAGTTGCAGGGCGCAGTGGCTGCATTCCGGGATCTGTGTCACGTCCCTTTGCTGCCAGGCCCGAACCGCCTGTCCATTCAGCTCCAGGCGGGGGTAAAAGCGTCCCAGGGCCTCCCCTTCCTTGCCCACGGTGGCCGTGCAGGCATAGACCCGGCCGTGTAAGTCCAGGGCCCATTCCGACTTGCAGGCCGGGCAGGCATCGAACAGGGGCGGGGGGAGTTGTCCGTTCTCGGAGAGGTAGCGGCTGACCGACAGGGCCGGCTTGTGAAAATCCAGCAGTTCCGGGTGTTCTTTGGCCAGGTCATGGTAATCCGTATAAAACTCCAGGCGGGAATACAGGCGGTCGGGGCTTGCCTGGCAGCTGTGCAGTTCGTAGTTCCGGCCCAGCTGGGTCTTGAAAAGGGGGTGGCCGGTCCATCCACGCTGCGCCGACAGGCGTGCCAGGGCAGGCAGGTGCTGCATGTTGCCGCGGTCGGCCACCACCCGGAGGTTCACAGGATACCCCCGGTCCAGGCAGCGGTCCAGGTTGCGGCTGATCTTGTCGAAACTGGGCCGGTTTCCCCTGAGCGGCCGGCGGGCATCGTGGACATCCGGAGGGCCATCCAGGGTGAGTTGGATCTCCCGTACTTTGGCTTGTCCCAGGACGTCCAGGTAGCGGTCCAGGTGGTAGCCGTTGGTGACCACCGCGAGGTCGGTGCCTTCCTTTCCGCAGCGCGCAATGAATACCGAGAGGGCCCTGTGGTATCCGGCCCCGTCCAGGAAGGGCTCTCCCCCGAACAGGGTCACATAATGCTTTTTCGGGGCGACAACCTCCCTGAGGAAACCGAAAAAGGCGTCCGTAATCCCCGGATGGAGCGCCGCGGCCTCCTGCCCGTAATCCGATTGGTAGCAGTAGCTGCAGTCAAAATTGCACTGGTAGGTGGGCACGAACAACACCTGCACCTCTTCCTGCTCTCTTTTTTCCAGAAAGTCGATATACCGGAGACGGTAGGCCAGTTCTTCTGCTTCCGGGTCGCACCAGTACCCCTTCTCGACAAAGGCCCGGGGGATGTCCCTGGCGCCGGGCTGCAGGAACTGCACCTCATCACCCTCAAGCAGGTCGGCCTCTCCGGAGAGCAGGTTGACCACCACCCAGTCCTTTCTGCCCGGGAGGCGGCTCAGGATATTGAAGCGGGAAGGTTGCAAGGTTTTTTAGTCGTGGCAGCCCTGGGGCGAGGTGCTTTGCTTGGCACAGCACTGGGCCTGGGGGGTCTTGGCCGTTTTTTCCTGTGGTTGTTTGCCGTTTTTCTTTGTCAGGGTCTTCATATGGCTTGGTTTGGGTTGGTTCGTCGGATGGATCAGCGGTTACTGCTCTGTCATCCGGGCAGGCAGGGGCCTGGTTCCCCGGAGGGTGAAACTGGCCACCTCCACTTCCCCCTTGCGGTAGGGTGCGGACTCTTCCACCACCTCGATGCCGGTCAGCCCCGCCCCAAGGACATGGTTCAGGTATGCCTCCCGGGTAACCGCCCCGCCCCAGCAGGCAGCCACGGCTTCCGGGTCCAGGCGGTAGGCAGGCGGGATTTCTTCCAGGGCATAGATGTCGCTGACCACAAACCGGCCACCCGGCTTCAACACCCTTGCGATCTCCTGCCACACCAGGTCCTGCTGCAGGGAATGGTTGATGGTACAATTGGACAGGACCACATCCACGGTGGCGTCCCCGAGCTCGATCCTTTCCAGCGGACAACGGATGAAACGCACATTCCGGATTCCCAGTTTTTCTGCATTTTCCTTTGCCACCGCGATCATGCCATCAGAGATGTCCACCCCGATGCCCTGTCCGTTACTGCCGGCCAGGCTGGCCATGCGCAGCACATCAAAACCCTTGCCGCAGCCCAGGTCAAGGCACACATGGCCTTTTTCAATCAAGGCGTGTGAAAGGGCTCCGCCGCAGGACAGGCAGCACTCCTCCCGCGACAGGGCATCATAGCGCCTGGTGATGGCATTGGCTTCTTCAGACATGACTACCTGTATATAGATATATGCTTGTTGAACACTGGCAAAAATAATTAAAATTTTCGAACATCCGCTTCCTTTTAATCCACCCGGTGCGGGGTTTCCTGTGGTTTCGCCGGGACCGCCTGCTGCCCGTCCTGAGTCCGGACCCGGCCCCTGGGGTGGAATGATACCAGGTTCTCCCGCAGGTAGTCCCTGTCAAGGTGTGTGTAAATCTCGGTGGTGATGATGGACTCATGCCCCAGCATGTCCTGGACGGCCCTCAGGTCTGCCCCGCCCTCCACCAGGTGGGTGGCGAAACTGTGGCGGAAGGTGTGGGGACTGATGTTTTTCCCGATGCCGGCCTCCCGGGCCAGTTTCTTGACAATGAGGAAGACCATCTCCCGTGTCAGCTTCCTGCCCAGGCGGTTAAGGAACAAATAATCTTCCTGGAGCCTGCCGGGCTGCACCAGGCTGCGGGGCCCTTCAAGATACAGGAGGATCTGTTTTTTTGCTTCCCTGCCCAGGGGCACCAGCCGTTGTTTGTTGCCTTTGCCCGTGATCCGGATGAATTCGGCTTTCAGCTGCAGGTCTGACAGCTTCAGGTTCACCAGTTCCGAAACCCTCAGTCCGCATCCGTAGAGGGTCTCGATGATGGCCAGGTTGCGCTGGCCCTGTGGCCGGCTTCTGTCGATGCCCGCAATGATGCGTTCAATCTCGTGTATGCTGAGTACTTCGGGCAACCGCCGACTCAATCTGGGGCCTTCGAGGGAACGGGCCGGGTTGTTCTCCACGATCCCCTCCACCAACAGGTACTGGTAAAAGGCCTTGATGCCTGAGATGATGCGTGCCTGGGTGCGTTCACACACCCCGAGCATGGCCACCCAGCGGACAAATTCACGCAGCTGTTCCGTGCCCACCTTGTCGGGTCCTGCGGATTGGCCGGCAAGCTCCAGGTAGCGGGTGAGCTTCTGAAGGTCTGACACATAGGCATGAATGGAATGCCCGGACAGGCTGCGCTCCAGCCTCAGATGGTTCTCAAATCCTGTTTTCCAGTGCGTCCAGTTCATAATCATGCCCCCTTTTCGGACGGAAACCCCATCCCGGTCCATTGCCCACTGGGAGCCCTAAAGTAATAAATTTTGACATGCCCTCGTTTTGACAGGCTGCCCCAATTTAAGTACCTTTATCCCGGATTGCTGTGTGCCCATTTTAAACAGGCTGTATTGAAACCCTCCCTCCAAATGCTTGTCTTTTTGGCCGTTTTTTCCAGGCCGGCCCGGGCCTTCGCGCTGGCCGGCGATCCCGGGATGCAGGCCAACCGTTTTTTCGTCCTGTACGGCATGCCCCTGCTGCTGGCCGGTTCGGCCGGCCGGATGCTTTTGCTGGGGGGGGAAGGTCCCCCCGGATTGTTTGTTTTCCTGTCCAACCTGCTTGCTTTTGTTATTGCCCTGCCGGCCGGCTCCTGGATGATCGCCCGCATGGCTCCCTCTTTCGGCTCCCGGGCCGGACGGGAGGAGGTCTTCAAGCTGGTGGTGCTGTCCATGACCCCCTTTCTTCTGGCCCAGGTGGTGGCGGGCCTGTTTCCCGCCCTGTCCTGGCTTGGCTATGCAGGACTGGCCTGGGCCCTGATTGTCTATTGGCAGGGGCTGGGCCCGATGGCCGGCACCCCCCGGCCCAAAGCCACCGGATTTGCCCTGGTGTCCTTTTTTATCCTCCTGGGGTTGTCCTGGATCCTCCAGCTGTTTTTTGCCGGTTTTATTATTTTTGCAACCTGATTTCATGTCCCGATGACCCGTCCAGGAAATAAAGCCTTTTTCACATACGCCCTGGTCCTGGCCAGCCTGTTGCTCATCATGGTGCTTGCCCGGATGATGCTTTCCACGCCCCGTGAACAGGCAGAAGCCGTAATGGAGGAACCGGAGGAGGTGCTTCCATTACTGGACGTGTTTGGCTTTCCGGCAGGGGAGTTTATCGTGGAGTCGGACGTGGTCCGCCCCCGCCAGACCCTGTCCCATATCCTGGGCGGTTTCGGCCTGGGACCGGCACGGATCGATGCCGTGGCCCGGGGCATGGAGGAAGTCTTCAGCCCGCGCCGCATACGGCAGGGTCAGGCCTACCACGGGTACCTGCATGCTGCGGGGGACATTCGCTATTTTGTCTATGAGATCTCTCCCCTTGAATACCTGGTGATCGACCTGGACGATTCCCTGCAGGTTAGCCGCCGGGAAAAAGAGGTGACCCGGGTGATGCGTGAGGCCTCCGGGGTCATCCACTCCTCTCTGTGGAACGTGCTGAGCGAACAGGGCCTGCCGGCCACCCTGGCCATCCGCCTGTCGGAGGTGCTTGCCTGGGAGGTGGACTTTTCCCGCATTCAACGGGGCGACCGATTCAAGGTGGTTTACGGGGAAAACCTGGTCGGGGACGAGGCGATCGGGGTGGCAGGCATCGAGGCCGTGTGGTTTGTTCACCGGGACCGCGAAATTCTGGGCTTCCGGTTCGAGCAGGACACCATCCGCGGTTTCTTCAACCCGGCAGGAGACAACCTCAGAAAAGTGTTCCTGAAGATGCCCCTTGCGTTCGGACGCATTTCCTCCCGTTTCTCCCACAGCCGCCTGCATCCCGTTTTGAAGCAGCGGCGGCCGCATTACGGCACCGATTACGCAGCCCCGCACGGCACGCCCATACTCAGCGTGGGAGACGGGGTGGTGACGCAGGCAACCTATTCCGGAGGCAACGGCAACTACGTGCGCATACGCCACAATGCGGTGTACGAAACCCAGTACCTGCACATGTCCCGCTTCGCCAACGGCATCCGTCCGGGCAGCCGGGTCGAGCAGGGACAGGTCATCGGTTACGTGGGCAGTACCGGACTGGCCACCGGTCCCCACGTCTGTTTCAGGTTCTGGAAAAACGGGCAGCAGGTGGATCATCTGAGGGAGGAGTTCCCCAGCGCGGATCCCTTGCCGGAGGCATATCACGAGTCTTTCTTTGCGTTGCGCGACAGCCTGATGGTTCTGCTGGACAGGATTCCCTTAACCGACTGAAAAGGGGGGGCTGCAGCCCGCGACTACCGGTCATTGCGGATTGCCTCCCGGATGCGTACCAGCTCCGTGAGCAGCCTTTCCAGACGGTCGAGCCGGAGCATGTTCGCCCCGTCCGACCGGGCATTCGCAGGGTCCGGGTGGGTCTCGATGAACAGGCCGTCGGCTCCAGCCGCGATGCCGGCCCTGGCCATGGTGGCGATCAGGTGGGGGAGGCCCCCGCTGACCCCGGCAGCCTGGTTGGGTTGCTGCAGGGAATGGGTCACATCCAGGACCACCGGCACCTGGAATTCCTGCATGGCCGGTATGCCCCGGAAATCAACCACCAGGTCGCCGTAACCAAAGGTGGTGCCCCTTTCAGTGGCCAGGACGCCTTGGTTTCCGGTGGAGCGGACCTTGTCGATGGCATAGCCCATGGCTTTGGGAGACAGGAATTGCCCTTTTTTGATGTTGACGGCCTTGCCGGTCTGTCCGGCCGCCAGCAGCAATTCGGTCTGCCGGCAGAGGAAGGCCGGGATCTGCAGGACGTCCACCCGGGAGGCCGCCATGTAGGCTTCCTCATTGGTGTGGATGTCGGTCAGTACCGGCACATCAAATTCCTTTCCGATCCGTCCCAGGAGGTTCAGGGCGATTTCATCCCCGATCCCGGAAAAGCTCTCCAGCCTGGAGCGGTTGGCCTTCTTGTAGGAAGCCTTGAAGATGTATGGGATGCCGAGCGACCGCGTGATCCGGATGACCTCTTCCGCGATGGCGAATCCCATGTCCTCGTCCTCCAGCACGCAGGGGCCGGCGATGAGGAAAAAGCCCTCCCGGATGCCTCCGGGTGGGTTGATGATTTGTTGAAGGACAGCATTCATGCCTGGTGTCGTTTTTTGTTTTATGGCAGGTCCCGGCCGGCGTTCTTCAGGGGAAATGAACGGCCACCCAGGTACATTCCGGGTTCTTGCTGGTATAGGTGACGCGGTGTTTCATCCCTGCCGGCAAAAAGAGACAGTCCCCTTCCGCAAGATGCACCATGCGCCCGCCCTCAAACTCCAGGCTGGCCCTCCCACGGGCCACAAGCACCCATTCGTTGGTTTGCTGTTCGTACCAGAAGTCCGGGGGAGAGACATGGCCCCGGCTGATGATGCGTTCGATGCGCAGGTCCTGAACCGCCAGCAGGTCCTCCGTGTATTCCCTGCCGGGATCCTGTGGCCGCCCCGTGTCCGCATAAATGTTTTTAACCCGCATGGCGCGATGGCTTTTTTGTGGGCCTGTCAATCAGAGGATGTCTTCCAGCTGGCCCTTCCCCTGCCGGACCAGCAACAGTTCATCGGTGGTGCAGTCGATGACCGTGGAGGCCTGGTTGTCTCCAAAACCGCCGTCGATCACCATATCCACCAGGTTCTCATATTTTTCATGGATCAGTTCCGGATCGGTGGTGTACTCCAGGATCTCGTCGTCGTCGTATACCGAGGTGGAAATGATCGGGTTGCCCAGCTCCCGGACAATCTCCCGCGCGATGTTGTTGTCGGGGACCCGGATGCCGACGGTTTTTTTCCTGCTCTGAAACAACTTGGGGACACGGGCATTGGCATTGAGGATGAAGGTAAAGGGCCCGGGGAGTCCCTTCTTCATGGCCTTGTACACGCTGGTACTGAATGGCCGGGTCAGGTCGGATATGTGTTGCAGGTCCTCACAGATCAGGGAGAAATTGGCTTTTTCCGGGCGAATGCCCTTGATCAGGGCCACCCGTTCCACCGCCCTGGGCTGGTGGATGTCACAACCTATGGCATATACGGTGTCGGTGGGGTAGATGATGACCCCTCCCTGGCGCAAACATCCGACAACCATCTGGATGAAACGGGCATTGGGGTTTTCGGGATACATTTTGATCAGCATACCTGGTCTTCTGGTTTTTTGCAAAGTTAATTGTTTTGTACAATGAGCGTCCCGGGCATCCATTTTTATAAAATGCTACCTTTGCGCCATGCAACGAATTCCATCCCGGTTTGCGGGCTTTTTCTCTGCGCTCCTGTTTGTTGCGGTACCCTTGTTTCTTTCTGCAACGGAAAAGGAACCCCTGCGGGATACCATTCCGTTCAGGCAGGTGTATTCCTTCACGCCTTACCCCGGGGAGGCCGGGCGGCACGTGAACCATTTCCTGCAAAAGATTGCAGAAGGCAGCGGCAAGCTGAGGGTGGTCACCACCTGGTCGGTCTTCGGGAATCTCTATTACCGGCTGATGCCCTCCCGACAGGGCGGGGGCTGCATCCTGGAGCTGTCCCTGGGCAGGACCGGGGTTTCGGGAGATTCCCGTTACGGGGATTTCAGCCTGGCAGAGGTACTGGTGCCCGACCTTTTGTCATTCCAGCTGGGGGTCTACGATGCGCAATGGAATCCCCTGGCAAAGGTATCCCGTTCCCCCATGAAACTGGAAGGGGAGGGCCAGGTGCTGCTGATCCTCCCCCTGGGTCGTTCTTGCGGGGAGGGCCCTGTCAGGGTGGAGCCGGGACCATTGACCTTCTATTATTCGGATGGGGCCCGTGCACGTTTCGACAACTGGTTTCAGATCCTGGAGACATACTACGGGGGAGGTGAACTGCTTGGCCGGGCGGACTCCATCCTTTCCGGCCTGTCGCCCGGGGACCCGGACCGGCTCCTGCTGGATGAGTTCCTCCTTTGTGAAGCCGAGCAACTGCTGGCCCGCTTCGACCAGGCCGCCTTCCTGAAGGCGGAGGGCATCCGGGGCAGCGACCCGGAGGACTTGCTGCCATGGCGGCAGCGGCTGTCCGCTCTGGCTGGGACACTTCGCCTGCGTTTCAACCAGGGGATTGCCGGGATCGACAGCCTGTACCATGCCGCGGGTCGCCAGGCATTGAGTGATACCCTGCCTGGCCTGGCGGAGCAACACTTCAGGGCCGCCCTGGTCTACAACCCGTTTCATTCCGGGGCCAACCTCGGCCTGGCGGCCCTGGAGCACGAACAGCTTCACCACCGGGAAGCCTTGAGGAGGCTGGGGGATATGCTGGGCAGGCACCACCCGGTGGGCGGCTGGCTGGGGAAGACCAGGGACCTTTCGGGTCTCGTCCTGGACTCCCTGTTTTCCCAGGCGAGGGAGGCCCTGGCCGATGGCCGCTTTCTGGAGGGGCTGGACATACTGGGTGAGGTGGAGCGGTTCTGCGGGACGGCCGCAGGCTGGTATCCCTGTCCGCCTGCGCTGGACGTCCTGCTGAGGGAGGCCCACCGGGGCATGTTCCAGTCCTTCATGACGGTCTCCCACAGGGCCTTCCGCAACGACAACCTGGACTACTGCCTCACTTATGTACGCAGCGCAATGGATTACCAGCAGGCCTGGATGCAGTACCTGCCGGACCGCAGTGAGGCGATGCTGCTGTTGCAGATGATTGTGAACCGGCACCTGCAGAAGGGCGATGCCCTGAGGGATTCGGGGCAGACGGAAGCGGCCGGATACCACCACGAAGCGGCCAGGGCCCTGTGCGGGGAATTTCCCTTTCTGATCTGTGATCTCTGAGCTCTTTACCACGCGGCGCGGTCCCCGCCGTCAATCCTCCTGGTGTATGCCGGGGTTTTCGTCCAGGGCCACGATGCGGTAGAGGTCGGTGCGGCGGTCGTTCCAGTTGGTGACCGTGCCCCGGTTGCGGTGCCGCTTGAGCAGCTCCAGGTCGATGTCGTTGATGATGACCGTCTCCACATTGGGGGTGCATTCCCCTGCGATGGCATCCCGGGCAAAGGAGAAGTCTGACGGGGTGAAAATGCCCGACTGGGCATACTGAATGTCCATGTTGTCGACCTGGGGCAGGTTGCCGACCGTGCCGGCAATGGCCACGAAGATCTGGTTTTCCACGCAGCGCGCCTGGGCGCAGTAGCGCACCCTGAGGTAACCCTGCCTGTCGTCCGTGCAGAAGGGCACAAAGATCAGGCGGGTGCCACGTTCCACCGCGATCCTGGCGAGCTCCGGAAACTCGATGTCATAGCATATCAGGATGGATATTCTGCCCTTGTCGGTCTCGAAGACCTCGATGGCGTTCCCCGGCTGTACCCCCCACCATTTCTTTTCATTGGGGGTGATGTGCAGCTTGTACTGCTTGCCGATCTCCCCGTTGCGCTTGAACAGGTAGGCGATGTTGTACAGGTTGTCGCCTTCCGGGGTAAAATGGGAACCTGCCACGATGTTGATGTTGTACTTGATGGCCAGTTCACTGAAAAGCTCCAGGTATTGTTCCGTGAATTCCCCGATCTTTCGCGCGGCCGTTCCCGGCTCCTCCTTGGGGAAGAGGGACAGGAGCTGCAGGGTAAACATCTCGGGAAACAGCACGAAATCGCTCTTGTAGCCGGAGGCCACATCCACAAAGTACTCGCACTGGATGGCGAATTCTTCAAAGCCCTTGATCGGTCGCATCTGGTACTGCACCACGCAGATCCTCACCGGGGCAGCGGCCAGGAACTGCCGCTCCTTTTCTTCCTTGTAATCGAAATTCGTCCATTCCAGGTAGGTGGCATAGCCGGCCGACTCATTATCATCGTCCAGGTACTGGCGGATGATCTTTTTCAGGGAAAAGCCGTTGGAAAGCTGGGGGGTGAGCACCGGGTCGAAGATGGCCCGGCTGGTGACCCTGTCCACATATTGGCTGATGCCCATCTTATCGTGGTAGTTGCGGTAGCCAGGCAACCGGCCCCCGATGACGATCCGTCGGAGGTTGAGCCGGCGCACCAGCTCTTTGCGGGCCTCGTAAAGCCGGGTGGCCAGCTTCATGCCGCGGAATTCCGGGTGGACCATGATCTCCATGCCGTACAGGGTGTCCCCTTCCGGGTCGTGCGTCCCGATGTTGCCGTGGTCACAGACCTCGTCCCAGCTCATGTTCATGTCGAAGTCTTCCGAGTCAATGACCAGGCTGCCGGAGGAGGCCACCAGCCTGTCGTCGATCTCCACCACGATCTGTCCCTCCGGAAAGCGTGACAACTGGTTCTCGATGTTTTCACGGGTCCAGACCTGCATGCCCGGAAAGCAGATCTTCTGCATGGATACGAGCTGTTCAAAGTCCTCCATGCGCAGGGACCGGATGTGCAGCTGGTATTCGAATTCGTGGATGTCGATTTTTTCCATGCTAATAAGCGTCTCGGATGTCGGTGATTTCCCCGGCTTTGAATTCATCGTCGGACAGCAACAGCCGGGCAAGCCGCTTCCCTGCCAGGGTGGGAGGGATCAGCTTGCCTTCCTCCTTGTAGCCGATGAACTTCTGGCGGTGCACGAACTGTTCCGGGCGGGTGGCGCGGATGGCGGCCTGCATCTCCGTGTCGATGATGCCGGGGGCCACCCCCATGCATTCGACCGGGTGGCCGGCATCCTCCTGTTCGGTCCCGATGCAGCGGGTGAACATGTCCATGCCTGCCTTGCCGGTGCAATAGCTGCTCCAGCCATTATAGGGAAAGGTGGCCGCCCCGGAGGAAATGTTCAGGATGCGTTTCCTCACGGGCAGGTTCCGGGTGTGGCGGATGAATTCTGCCGAGAGCAGCATGGGGGCCACCAGGTTCACCTGCAGGTGGTGGGCGACCTCCTCCGGAGGGCAGTCCTCCACCCGGCCCACCGGGTGAATGACCCCCGCATTGTTGACCAGGTATATGCCCCGGGCCATTTCTGTGTCGATGACTTCGAACAATTGACGGCACAGGGCGGGGATGTCCCGCACCTTGGCCAGGTCGAACGGAAAGAAGCTGAGCGGCACATTCCTGGCGGCCGCCAGACTCCGGAGCCTGTCACTTTCACTCCGTGCAATGCAAAGCAGGTGGTGCCCCTCCTGAAGCAGTTCGATGGCGATGCCTTCCCCGAGTCCTTTGCTGGCACCGGTAATGATAAAATAATGCATTGAAAAAAAATTTATGGTTCGTTTCTGAGCCGGCCGACAGATTTGATGGACCCGGTATTGGGATAGAATTCGATCTCCATCTCATGGGGCGGCATCCAGGTGACCACCCCGAACTGGTTGACCAGCATGCGGGCCTCTGCCCTCAGCACATCCCCTTCGCGCAGCAGGATGGTGCTGTGCTGCGGGATGCGGTAGTAAAAACCTGTCTGCTCCGACCGGGATGCCGGCAGGCGCTGGGCCAGGGTGGTGAAGGGATTTTGGGTCGTGTTTCTGGTGGCTTCCACGCTGACCGGGATGCTGCCGGGCCTGGGTTCCGCCAGGACCCCTTCCCTCGCAGAAAAATGGAAGAGGGTCCACGGTCCCGGGCCGCGGTCCGGGTCGGGAACGAAGGTATAGCGGTACCGGATGGTTTCGGAGGAAGAGATCCCGGTAAACAGGGCCAGGTAATCATTTTCCTTGCGGTTCATCTCCTTGTACATGTACTCCAGGGCTTCCCGGGAATAGGGGATCTCCGCGAAACCGGTGATCAGGTCAAACTTCTTGTCCCGTATGCGCAGGATGTGGTCGGCCACTTCCCGGGCCCGGACCTCACTGCTCTTCTCCACCCAGCTCCGGCGGAGGGTCTGCCTTTCGATCGTCATGGTATCCACCCGGACCCGTTCCAGGATGGTGTCGATGCGCTCCTGCAGGTTCAGGTCGATGAAGTAGTTGAATGTGGCCTCCGTCCCGAAGGTCCCGTACTCCTTGGTGTCCCCGGGCTGCCTGACCGACTCGGAGTCTGCCAGGGGCCGGTTCACGCCCAGCAGCATGCCGGCCTCGCTCAGGGTCAGGTACAGGGCCTCATCCCCGGGGTCGAACGACACGAAATACAGTTGATCAGGGTCCGGTTCGGCGAAACTGTTGATGGTCAGGTTGGCGATGCGGTAGTCGACCGCAGGACTGCTGATGGTATTCTCCAGACCGAGAAAACGCTCGGCGTATTGTGCAAACGGGCCGGGCTGGTGGTGGGTGCGTGTGACGGCCACATCCACGGCGATCACCGTCCGGGGCAGGAAGTAGTGGAAACCCTCCGCGGTGGTGCGGTGCGGCACCCTTTTCACATCGAAGCTGGTCATAACGGCCTGTTGCTTGCAGGCTGGCAGCATCAGCGCCAGCAGGGCCAGTCCGACGAATATTCTTTTTTGCATAAAACGGGGTCTTGGCTTGGTTCGTTTTTCAAAAATAGGATAAAAAACCCAGTTATTTAAGCCGTTTGTGCCATGAAGGTTTTCTTTTTTCTTTGTAAGTTTATCCTGTTCAACCACCAACGAGCGACACCAGATGTTCACAGAGAAAGACCTCAGTCAGATGCAACAGAAGGGCATTGCGCCCGACAAGGTGAAACAGCAGATCGGCTGCTTCCGGGAAGGCTTTTCTCCGGCCCTGCTGGACCGCCCCGCCACCGTGGGGGACGGCATCCTGCGTATGGATCAGGAGCAGGTGCGGCGGTATTCCGTGGCCTATGAGAAAGACGCCCCGGGCCTTCGCGTGGTGAAATTCGTGCCGGCCAGCGGGGCCGCGACCAGGATGTTCAGGGACCTTTATACCTGGCGCGACAAACTGGCTGCCGGAACCGGGATCAGGGAGCTGTTCTCTTCGGACCCGGCCGCGGCGGCTTTCTTCGGGGGGTTGCGCCGCTTTGCCTTCTGGGAGGATCTCTCCCTGGCCATGTTCCGGGAGGACCTGGATGCCGGGCACCTGCTTGATGATGGAAATTACCTGCCCCTGCTGGATTTCATACTCTATGACCACGGGCTGGACTATGCTTCCCTGCCCAAGGGGCTGCTGGCCTTTCACTCTTATGGGGAAGGCTCCCGGACACCCTTTGAAGAGCACCTGGTGGAAGGGGCCCGTTACGCCGCCGATGGGAATGGCCGCGTCTGCATCCACTTCACGGTTTCTCCCGAACACCTGGATGGGTTCAGGGCCTTGCTGGAGAAGGTGCGTGGCGGCTATGAAAAGGAGTACGGGGTGGCGTTACAGGTCGATTTCTCCCTGCAAAAGCCGTCCACCGATACGGTGGCGGCGGATCTGGACGGAAAACCCTTCCGCGCCCTCGACGGATCTCTGGTGTTCCGGCCCGGAGGCCATGGGGCTTTGATTGAAAACCTGAACGAGCTGGACGGGGACATCTTCTTTGTCAAGAACATCGACAACGTGGTCCCGGATCACCTCAGGGAGCCCACCGTGTTGTACAAAAAGGCCCTGGGCGGGTTGTTGCTGGAGCTGACCACCCGGATCGCCGACTGGATGAAGCGCCTGGAGGAGGGTCCCCTTCCCGCCGGTGCCTACCGCGAGGCGGTGGCTTTTGCGACAGAGCGCTTGTTCCTGGACCCTGCTTTGTTTCCCGAAGATGCTGCAGAAGGATCCCGGGCTTTGCAGCGATGGCTTCACCGTCCCGTCCGGGTCTGCGGCATGGTCAGAAACCAGGGCGAACCCGGCGGAGGCCCGTTCTGGGTGAAGAACCGGGAAACCGGCACGGCATCCCTGCAGGTCGTCGAGTCGGCCCAGGTGAACCTGGAGGATGCAGGCCAGTCCGCCGTCTTCAGCCAATCCACCCACTTCAACCCGGTCGACCTGGTCTGTGCGGTCCGTGACCACCGGGGACAGCGGTTCGATCTGCGCAACCATGTGGATCCGGATACCGGTTTTATCAGCAAAAAATCCATGGACGGGAGGACCTTACAGGCACTGGAACTCCCCGGCCTGTGGAACGGGGCCATGGCGGACTGGACCACCGTATTTGCGGAGGTGCCGCTAAGCACCTTCAACCCCGTCAAGACGGTCAACGACCTGCTGAGGGAGTCGCATCAGTAAGCTGCCTTTGAGCGTTCTATGGGTTTCCCAGGGTCTCCTGCAGGAAGCCCCGGAGTTGTTCTGCCGAGATGCCCTTGGCCAGGATGCGCTTGTCGCGGTCCAGAAAATAGACCATGGGGATGGCATAAATATCGTAGGTGTCGCGAAATCCCGTGCGGTTGACTGCATCGTTCACGTTGATCCATTCGAGGCCGTAACGGTCGATGGCCCGGGTCCACCTGGCGGCCTCCACCTCGGTATTCACGGCATACACCTCCAGCCCGGCATCCCTGTACTGCCTGTACAGTTCCTGTAGAACAGGGGTTTCCCTCTGACAGTGGGTGCATTCGGACTCCCAGAAGTAGATGACCACGTACTCCGCATCCAGCCCGTGGAGCGAACGCACGGATCCTTCGGGGGTGAACAGCCTGAGTTCCGGGGCTTTCTGGCCCACCATCAGGGGACGGATGCGGTCGGCCCGCTCGGCAATGCGGCGCCTGGCGTCCTCCTCCATCCAGAAAGCCTCCCCGCTGGCATAGTATGTATCCGCCATGTGCACGAAGGCGGCATCCATGCCCATGATGGGAGACCGTTCCGTGAAATTGGTCAGGAACCAAACGGCATAGCGGAACACGTCCCGGTGCCCCCGGCTTTTATCGATCAGACGGTCCCCGTACTTGATGATGGTGTCGGGAATCTGGATGAGGACCTCCCCGAAATACCTGCGGAGCATCGAGTGGAACACGGGAGTCCGCAACAGGCGGTCGTCCGAAAAATCCACATGGCTCCAGTAATTGTCCTTATAAAACTGATACATCAGCTGCTGGTCCTGGTCCCTGCCGTCTTCCCGGTAGGCTTCGGGAACTTCCGGATCGCGCTGTGCCCTGAGAATGACCGAGAACAAGCCGTCGGGAAACCGGGACATGTAGCCGTCCTGAGCCTGGCGGATCCTTTCGTTCAGGGCGTCGATCTGGCGCTGCAGTTCCTCCCGCTGTTCGCTGCCACCGGATGCCTGCCCGGCCTGCTGCTGCAGGGACTGCAGACGGGGGCGGACCTGGTTGAGCAACCTCAGGTAATCGTAGAAAGCCTCGTTATCGGGGGAATTTGTGAACACCAGATCCTGTGTCGGGTTCTCCAGGGTCGTCTGCAGGGAAAAATGCTGGTTGTGATCGACCAGGAGTTCAAAATACCTTTGATCGGGCAGAACGATGATGTACATGCCCGGGTCGAGCCGTTGGTCATTCTGAAACACCATCCGGCCCCGGGCATCGGCCTGGACAGTGTCCCTTATGAATTGCCGTTCTCCGTAATGGTAGGCCAGGAAGCAGGCCTCGTTCTCCAGCCCCCTGATCTGTACTTCGATTTGGTATCCCTGGTTTGCATGCGCTGTGGCTGCGGGCAGGACTGCCGGCAGGATCCAGGCAAAAAGGAGGAAGGTATGCGGGTTCCATCTCATGGTAAGGGCGTTGGCACTTTAAGGGGTTTTTTGCGGACTTTCCTGTACGAAAATATAACAAGCGCGGCCCGGTTTTGTTAGAAAGGCTGTGTATCCAGGTCTTCATAGGGGTCCGGACCGGCCTCCTCCCGGAACACGAGCCGGTGGCAGGCCGTTCCCGCATGCAGCAGGCGAATTCCCCAGCGGTGGGCAAACAAGGCACGGACCTCCGCCAGGGCATTCTCCCGTGCGGGTGCTTTCTGGTACAGCATGACGAAATCCTTCAGGTCCTGGTACACATCGGCCATCTGATCGGCCAGGCTGGCTTCCACGCTGTCCCCGTTAGGGTCCAGGTGGTAGAAAACGTCCACCTCCCCGAACTTCCCGCGCAGGGTCTTGAAGACCGCCTCCCATTGTTCCTCGTTGACAAACCGCTCGCTCAGGCTTTCGTCGGATGGGACAACCTCCGGGATCATACTTCCCTTGAGGTACAATAAAGGGGCGATTTTCCGGAAATAATCCAGGATGTCCTCCCGGCTGTATTGGTCGGCCTTTTCAAAAAACAGGCAATATTCGTTGGCCACCGTCAGCAGTTCAATGACTGGCCGGGACCGGACCAGGTCGGTATTCTGGGATTCGTTCATGGGCCCGTGTGGTTTGGCCGTGAACCGATTGCGCACCTGGCGTGGCTTACGGCCTGGTTGGGTAACTTTTTTTTGTAAAAGTAAAAAAGAAATTTAGTACTTTTGCCAAACCTTTTGCCCAGGTGGTGAAATTGGTAGACACGCTACTTTGAGGGGGTAGTGGCCGCAAGGCCGTGCAAGTTCGAGTCTTGTCCTGGGCACCAATGGCGATGGCCGCAGCGGGCCGTTTTTTTTCAGGCCTGCGAAAAAGTTTGTCCGCATCGTTCTTTTTTTAGTACTTTTGTACCCCGCCGCCCGGATGGCGAAATTGGTAGACGCGCTAGTTTCAGGGACTAGTGTTGGTAACAACGTGCAGGTTCGAGTCCTGTTCCGGGCACCAGCAAGGCTGCCTTCCACCACGGTGGGAGGCAGTTTTTTTATGCTTCAGCCTGAAAAAGGCCAGAAGACGGGCAGAAGCAGCAGAACCACCGCCATCACGATCAGGGCCAGGGGGAATCCGGTTTTCAGGTAGTCTGTGAATCGATACCCGCCGGGTCCCATCACCAGGAGGTTGGCCGGGTGGGACACCGGACTGAGGAAGCTGGCGGAAGCTGCCATGGCGATGGCCATCATGATGCTGTGGGGCGACATTTGAAAGGTTTCCGCTGTTTGCAGTGCCACGGGCGACATGATGACCACCATGGCGGCCGGCGGGATCGCCAGGGTTCCCAGGCTGGTCACTACGTACAATCCGGCAATGATCGCCCAGGGGCCAAATCCCCCCAACAGGTCGACCACTCCCCGGGCCAGCAGGGCGGCGGCCCCTGTTTGCTGCATGGCCATACCCATTGGCAGCATGCCCGCAATCAGGAACACGGAACGCCATGAGATGGCCCGGTAAGCCTCCTCCATCCTGAGGCAACCGGTCAGTACCATTCCGGCCACCCCGATCACGGCGGAAATGGCAATAGGGATCAGGCCCAGAAGGACGGGCAGGAGCAACGCCGCCATGATCAATGCGGCCGTCAGTGCCTTTCCGGTGCGGTACACGGGCTGGCTTGTTTCGGTGAGCAAGATCAAATCGGATTCCCCGCTCAGCATCTCGATCTTTTGCCGCTTTCCATAAACCAGCAGGGCTTCACCGAATCGCAGCGGATAGTTGTGCAGGTTGGTCCGGTAGGCACGGCCCTCCCGCCAGATGGCCAGGACAGTCAACCCAAACTTCTTGCGGAAGTTGATTTCCTCCAGGGTCTTTCCTGCCAGCAGGGAGCGGGGAGCCAGGACCACTTCCGCCATGTCCGTATCCTGTCCCTCCAGGCTTTGCGTTCCCGGGGCCTCTTCAGGCAGGATCTCCAGCCCCATGAGACCGCGCAGCAATCCAAGGTCCCCGATGTTTCCCTGCACCAGCAGGCGGTCTCCCCTGTGAAAAGGTTCTCCGTGCCCGGGCAGGTACAGCTCCTTTCCTTCCCGTTTGATGCCCAGCACGCTGAGCCCGAAGGCACTGCCCAGCTGGGTCTCCTCCGAGGCCTTGCCGAACAGCTCGGAGTCGCCCTGGATCTCCATGATGAACAGCTCGTCCTGCAGCTGGTAGGTCCGGCTCAACGCATCGTACGACACCGGTTGCCTGTAGGAGAGGCTGCCCTTCTCTTCCAGCCTGGACAGCGCAGACTCCGGACCCTGTACCAGCAGTCTGTCTCCGGGCTCAATTCGGATGCCCTGGAACGGGAGACGCAGGATCTTTTCTTCCTGCCGTATGGCCAGGACATTCATTTTCAAGGCCTTGATAAGATCTTTATGGCGCAGGTCCTTGCCGGTCAGGCCGGAGTCTGCCGAAAGCTCAACCTCGAAAAAGCCCCGTGCCTCCCGGAGCAGCCTGCGGGGTTCGAGCCCGCTTTGGTGGGGCAGGAACACTTTCCATTCGCTCAGGGACCGCAGGGCTTCTTCCCGGCCCTGGACAAAAAGGGTGTCGTTGTCGCGCAGCAGGGTGTCCGGACCCGGGTCCATGACGGTGCCCCCGCCATGCCGCTTGACTGACAGGACGTTGATGCCCAGGGCGGCACGCAGGCGGGTCTCTGTCAGGGTTTTGCCGGTGAGTTCGGACCCCGGGCGGATCCGGATTAAAAAGGTTCGCTCCTCAAGGGCGTAGGAAGCCTCCAGCGTCTCCCTCTGGTCGGCCGCCCGGTCGCGGATGCTGCCTCGCTTGGGCAGAAAGTGTCTGCCAATCAGGCTGATGAATACGATCCCGGCGATGGTGGCACCCAATCCAAGAGGGGAAAAATCGAACAGCTCAAACCCGCGGAGTCCGTCGTTTTCCAGTGCGTTGCTAATCAGAAGGTTGGGTGGCGTTCCGATGAGGGTAATCAATCCGCCAAGATGGCATGCGAACACCAGGGGGATGAGCAGCCTGGAAGGCGGCGTTCCGGTGGAACGGGCAATGTCCATGACCACCGGCAGCATCAGGGCGGCCACCCCGATGTTGTTCATGAAAGCCGACAGGAAGGCCGCCGACAGCATGATGGTGATCACCAGCCCCACCTCGCCGGTGCCTGCCAGCCGCAGCACGTTCTTGCCCAGGATCCGGGCCACCCCGGTCTGGTACAGGGCGGCGCTGAGTATGAACATGGCCCAGACCGTGATCACCGCCGGGTTGCTGAAACCACTGAGGGCTTCCGCGGGTGATAACAGCCCGGTAACGGCAAGGGACCCCATGACCAACAGGGCCACCACATCCATTTTCACCCATCCCGAGAAGAACAGGATGAGTGCGGTGGCCAGGATGACAAATACGAGGAGGACTTCCATGTTTTGATTCCCTTAAAAATACAAACAATTTGCCTCATTCCCCCGGGGCCAACTGATTTCTGACGGTGTTTTTCAAAAAACCCGTTAACTTTGAATGGGGGAAGGCCTGGCCTGGCTGGGCTACGGGAAAATCTTTCCCTTCCGACTGTTCTGCATTCTGCTCATTTTCAAATATAAACTTCGTTGACATGGAAAAGTCCGATCCGGAAGTCATCAGGAGGGCCCGAAGGTGGCTCGAGGACAATTACGATGAAGAAACCAAGGCCGGGGTCCGCCAGCTGATGGAAGGTGATCCGGCGGGCTTGACGGAAGCCTTTTACCGCGACCTGGAGTTTGGCACCGGGGGCCTCCGGGGCATCATGGGTGTGGGCACCAACCGCATGAACAAGTACACCGTGGGCATGGCGACCCAGGGGCTGGCCAACTACCTGTTGCAATGCTTTCCCGATGAGGAGCAGCCCGCCGTGGCCATCGCCTATGACAGCCGCCACCGGAGCGATTTCTTCGCCGGCGTCGCCGCCGGGATCCTCTCGGCCAACGGGATCAAGGTCTTCCTCTTCGACCGGCTGCGCCCCATCCCGGTCCTCTCCTTTGCTGTCCGCCATTTCGGCTGCCAGGCCGGGATCGTCATCACGGCCTCCCACAACCCGAAGGAGTACAACGGCTACAAGGTATTCTGGGAGGACGGGGGGCAGGTTGTGCCGCCCCATGACGAGAACATCATCCGGGAGGTGCAGAAGATCCGGCAGCTGGACAAGATACGGTTTGACAGGGTGGACGACCTGGTGGAACTGGTTGGGCAGGAGTTTGACGCCCACTACATTGATACCCTGAGGGGTCATTCCATGGGGCAGGGCGTGATTGCCCGCCAGGGGGACATGCCCATCGTCTTTTCCCCCATCCATGGCTCTGCGGTACACCTGGCACCGGCCGCCCTGGCGGCCTTCGGTTTCAGGAACGTGATCAGGGTCCCCGAACAGGAGGTGGTCAGCGGGGACTTCCCCACCGTGACCTCCCCCAACCCCGAGGAGGCGGCGGCCCTGAGAATGGCCCTGGACAGGGCGCGCGATACCAATGCAGAGCTGGTCATGGCGACCGACCCCGACGGCGACCGGGTCGGGGTGGCCGTGCCGGACGGGCAGGGCGGCTATGTCCTGCTCAACGGCAACCAGACCGCCACCCTGATGATCTATTACCTTCTGGAACAATGGAAGGCCCGGGGACAGATTACGGGCAAGGAATACCTGGTGAAGACCATCGTGACCACCGAGCTGCTGAAGGAGATGGCCGGGCATTACGGGGTGGCCTGTTATGACGTGCTGACCGGTTTCAAATACATCGGCGAGCTGATCGGCCGGCTGGAGGGTGAGAAGACTTTCATTGCGGGGGGGGAGGAGAGTTACGGCTACCTGGTCGGAGACTACATCCGCGACAAGGATGCCATCATCAGCTGCTGCATCGTGGCAGAGGCCGCGGCCTGGGCCAGGGACCGTGGGAAAAGCATGTTGGATCTGCTGGCCGAGGTATACATGCGGTTCGGGTTCTATCATGAACGCCTGTTGTCGGTGACCCGCAAGGGCAAGGCCGGCCTGGAAGAGATCCAGGCCATGATGGACCGTTACCGCGACAACCCACCGGCGCTTATGGCCGGCCGCCAGGTGGTGCGCATGCTGGACTACCTGGGCCTGGAAGAGAAGGACCTTCGTACGGGGGGCGTCAGGGACCTTGCATTTCCTCCTGCCAATGTGCTGCAATTCTTTCTGGAAGACGGTACGAAAGTCACCATGCGGCCCTCGGGCACCGAGCCCAAGATAAAATTCTACGTGGGTGTCAGGGGTGCCCTGCAGGACAGGGAATCCTTCGGCCGGGTGCGGGATCAGTTGGATGAGCAGGTAAACCAGGTGCTTGAAGGGTTCCGTTCCGGCGGGGCCTAGCGAAACTTGCTGCGCTCGTAGCGCAGCCTTTCAAGCGCCTCGGGGGATTCGGGTTCCTGCTGGAACCCCTTATAGGCTTCCACGAAGCCGGGGTGTTGCCTGTAAAGCACTTCCAGCCTTTTCTCCACCGGGATCAGCAGGATGGCTCCTATGAAAAGGGCCAGGATGGCCGTCCTGCGGTAAAACTGCCGCAGGTAGGCTCCCTTTTCCCGGTTCAGCCTGTGGTACACCCCTGTCAAAGCGGTGCCCGTACCGAGCAGGAAAAATGAGAACCCCAGCATGAACTGCATGCGGGGGTAGAAAAAAACAGCGTAGAGGATGGATATCAGGCAAACCGAGTAGACCAGTCCCATGACAATGCTGGAGGCGACCCGGAAGCGGTCGAACCGCGCCCTTCTCCGCCTGTCCGTCAGCTCAAGCGGACGGGCCCTGTTGAACAGGAAAAAGCCGAACCAAAGATAAAAGACGGCCAGCAGGGTGAAGGCATTCAGCAGGAAGAAGTCCAGGCCGGTCCCGAACAGGATGCGGTACAGCAGCAGCAGGCCGGCCACCAGGGCGCCCGCTCTTTCGATCCTGTTCAGGAGGGTGGGTTCATTCAGGTTGTTTCCCATGGTATGACGGGCATTGTGTCAGATGATATTTACTTCGGGTTCCAGCCGCAGGCCGAAGAGGTCCTCGACCGAGGCCTGAATGCGTGCAGCCAGGGCGGTGATGTCGGATCCCCTGGCGCCTCCGTAGTTGACCAGCACGAGGGCCTGTTGCGCATGCACGCCCGCTCCCTGCTTCCGGAAGCCTTTCCATCCGGCCTTCTCGATGAGCCAGCCGGCGGCCAGTTTCATGCCATCCGGGTCGGGATAGGCCGGCATGCCGGGATGGTCCTGCTGCAGTTGCCGGCAGTGTTGCAGGGAGACCACCGGGTTTTTGAAAAAGCTGCCTGCATTGCCCAGCACGTCCGGATCCGGCAGTTTGCTTTGCCGGATGCGGATCACGGCCTGGCGCAGCTGCCGGATGTCCGGGTTTTCGGCTCCTATTCTTTGCAGCTCCTCCCGCAGTGCCCCGTAGTCGGTATGCAGCCTGTGCGGGGCCTTGCCAAGCCGGAAAGTGACTCCCAGGATGATGTAGTGTCCCCTGCCTTCCTGCTTGAACAGGCTCGTGCGGTAGCCGAAGCGGCAGTCCGCCGGCCCGAAGGTGCGCACGCGGCCCGTGTCTGTCTCATAGGCCTCCAGGGAGTAGAACACATCCTTTAACTCCACCCCGTAGGCCCCGATGTTCTGCATCGGGCCGGCGCCCACCCTGCCGGGAATGAGGGACAGGTTTTCGAGTCCGCCCCAGCCCCTTTCCACGCAATGGGCCACCAACCCGTCCCAGTCCTCCCCGGCCGCAGCCTTCACCAGCACCTCTCTCTGGCTTTCCAGAACCACCTCAATGCCCTGAAGGCAGATGCGCAGGACGATCCCGGGATAGTCCCCGGTAAAGAGCACGTTGGATCCCCCACCGAGAACCAGCCGGGGCACTCCGTCAAAACGCGGGTCGGACAGGATGTGCTGCAAATCCTCCAGGGAGTGGATGTCGGCCAGAAACCGGGCCGATGCCTGGATGCCAAATGTATGGCAATCTTTCAGGGAAGCATGCTCCTTGACGATCATCCGGGAAGAAGGGTTGGGGCGTGGAGGGGCCCGTTCTGTCCCGCAAAGGTAACACAAAACGGGTCGGAAGTCACATGATTTTTAACGGGTCAGGATGATGTCCTTTTCCCTGATGAGCTTGCGCAGGTTGATCAGGGCGTAACGCATGCGTCCCAGGGCCGTGTTGATGCTTACGTCGGTTTTTTCGGCGATCTCCTTGAAACTCATGTCCATATAATGCCTCATTTTCAGCACCTCTTTCTGCTCTTCGGGCAAAAACTCGACCAGATGTTTCACGTCCTGGTGGATCTGGGCGATGATGAGCTTGTCTTCGATCGTGTCTTCGAACAGGTTCAGGGTCTCGAACAGGTCGTATTCTTCGCTGTTTTCCACGGTGGGCATGCGTTTTGACTTCCTGAAATAATCGATGATCAAATTGTGTGCGATGCGCATGACCCAGGGGAGGAACTTGCCCTCCTCGTTGTAGGCCCCCGAGCGCAGGGTATTGATCACCTTGATGAAGGTGTCCTGAAATACATCCTCGGCCAGGTGCTTGTCTTTCACCACGAGGAGGATATAGGAGAATATTTTGCGTTGATGTCTGGAAATCAATAGTTCCAGAGAAGAGTGGTCGCCTGCGATGAACTGACGGATTAACTCTTGATCGCTGTTGTTGCGGTCATTCATTGTAATGGCCTTTTGTTGATTGTCAAGAGTATCGCTTTATCCTATAGTCAGTCCTCCATATTTAAGGTGATACATGGCCGCAAGGCAGGCTTGCTACAAAATTAATGTTTTTTTCAATTATACGACAAAAACCTGCATTTAGTTATCGAAGGTGTATAAAAAGCGCTTGATGCTCTTCTTGGGCGTCTTTTCAAATTCCTCGGGCACGATCCGGATGCGGGCGATGTTCATATAGACCGGCAGGAGCGCATTCACCTCCCCTTTGTATTGTTCCAGGGTGTCGTGAAGGTCTTTTTCGCTCATCCCCAGCTTATCCACTGTCTCATAATCGGGGTAGACCATGGCGGTAAGCAGCCCGTTTTTTTCCACCACCAGCGATTCCTGTATGAGCCGCTTGTTGTTGAGCACGGCCTCGATCTCCTCGGGGTAGATGTTCTGCCCGGAGGGTCCGAGGATCATGCTTTTGCTGCGGCCCCGGATGTAGATGAAGCCGTCCTTGTCGATCACCCCCAGATCGCCTGTATGCAGCCATCCTTCCCCGTCCAGGGCGGCCCGTGTGGCCTCCTCGTTCTTGTAATAGCCCAGCATGACGTTTTCGCCCCGCACCAGGATCTCTCCCACCTCGTTGTAGGGGTCGGGGCTGTCGATCCGGACCTCCATATTGTCCACGATGCGGCCGGCCGAGCCCAGCCTGGTCTTGTCCCAGTTGGCGTAGCTGATCAGGGGCCCGCACTCTGTCATCCCGTAGCCGATGGAGTAGGGGAAGCGGATCTTGTTCAGGAAAACCTCCACTTCCTTGTTCAGCGCGGCTCCGCCGATGACGATCTCATGAAAGTTGCCCCCAAAGGCATTGAACAGCTTCTGGTAAACCTTCTTGTGAACCACCTTGTTGAGCAGGGGGGTTTTGAGCAGCATTTTGGCGGCCGGCTTGCCGATGGCAGGCAGGATCTGTTTCTTGTAGATCTTCTCGATGATCAGGGGAACGGCCAGCACCAGCCTTGGCCGGATCTCCTTGAAGGCCTGCAGGATGATTTGGGGCGAGGGAGTCTTGGTGAGGAAGGTGATGTGGCAGCCCAGGGTGAAGGGCCAGAGGAATTCAAAGGCACAGCCGTAGGTATGTGCCAGGGGCAGGAAGGACACGATGGCATCGCCCGGGCTGAGCGGCATGTTGTTGTTGGCATACACGACATTGGATACCAGGCTATTGTGATGGATCATCACCCCCTTGGTGAAGCCGGTGGTT
>Ga0334900_1000718_pt1 | contig 44251 bp, 43 predicted proteins | sample GraSluR3_MG_2_FD_207231 | JGI IMG/M metagenome (GOLD analysis project Ga0334900, IMG submission 207231) | Sludge microbial communities from methane-producing bioreactor in Wageningen University, Netherlands - Granular Sludge_31_08-R3 | ecosystem: Engineered > Bioreactor > Anaerobic >... | reverse complement strand
GGGAGGGGATATGAGTGAAACAGTACATTGCATTGGCAGCAATAACTATCATTATGCTCTTGGCCATTGTGATCAGTCTGGACTTAATCCCCCCATCCACTATACCCCTTGATTCTGTGGAAATCAAAGAATACCAGGGTGAACAGCTTTCTTCTGTTAATGATTTCCGTGAAAACTCAATTAAAGGCCCACAATACGTAGATATCAATAGTTATCAGTTGGAAGTAACTGGACTGGTAGTAAACCCCAAAAATTACACCTATGACCAGGTTAAGGATTTCCAGAGTTACCAAAAAGTGGTTAAACTTGACTGTGTGGAAGGATGGAGTGTGAATATACTCTGGCAGGGTGTGTTGGTTAAAGATATTTTGAGTAGTGTTCAACCCTTGCCTCAGGCTAACACTGTTATTTTTTATGCAGTTGATGGTTATTCAACCTCTTTCCCTCTGGAATATCTTCAAAGTAACCAGATTATTATGGCTTATAAAATGAACAATGCTACTTTACCTCCGGAACGAGGGTTCCCTTTTCAACTGGTGGCTGAGAGTAAATGGGGATATAAATGGATTAAATGGATCAACAAAATTGAAGTCTCTGACAACTCTAATTACACAGGATACTGGGAAAGCAGAGGATATTCCAATACTGGAAACCTTAATGAAAGCTTTTTTTAAATGATTTTTAGAATTTGTCAAGGGAATTATATAGTGATGTGAAAAATTGGTGTATGAAAATGGAGAGAAAAACCACCAAAAGAACTGTTCACATTCTATTGATAATCTTAACATTCATCGTCATCATATCTGGCCTGGGAATCACATACTACCGAAGTATAGAATATCTCACTGGTGGTTTGCTTGATAAAACACTTTCATTCCAGCTGCACACTCTGTTGTTTTTACCATTCCTCTTGATACTGCTTATTCACATATTTTTCTCATGGTTATGGCCTAAAAAAGGTTTAATGTAACGACAAATATAAAAATGATCCTCATCAATACATATAATATAAATACTTTGATCTTTAATTATTACTGATAGTTTCCATTATTCAAGATAAAAAAATAAACAGTAGAATTGGTTAAAGTTATCATATTTCACTAGGTTTTTAATGTTTCTTTTTATTGAATAATCTTAAAAAAGATAGAATTATTTAAAGTATTCTGTGATTTAGAGGATGATTATGATTTATAATGAGATTTTAGGTGCTCGAATTTTAGATCTCGCCCTGGAAGTTGAAGACCATCTAATAATATCTGATCTTCACCTGGGGTATGAGGAAGCCCTTAATTATCAGGGAATAATGGTCCCTAAATTTCAGTATCCAAAGATTCTTAAAAGAATGGAAGAAATCCATTCAAGGAGTGATTGCACCAGCATCATCATCAACGGTGACCTGAAACATGAATTTGGCAAAATAAATCGCCAGGAATGGAAGGAAACATTGGAATTCATTGATTATCTTAAAAACCGTTTCCAGGAAATTATTCTGATTAAAGGTAATCATGATCCATTAACACCAATAATCGCAGAAAAAACTGGATTAGAGGTTTATCCCAGTTATTCAACGGGTAATTTTATGGTAATGCATGGTGATAGGATCCCTGAAAAATGGGATGAGATTAAGGAAAAAAATATTATTATTGGACATGAACACCCTGCAGTGGGGATTAATAGTGGTGAAAGGATGGAAAAAGTGAAATGCTTCCTGAAAGGAGATTTTAGAGATAAAAAAATGATTGTGATGCCTTCCTTCAATTTCATCACTGAAGGCTCAGATGTTCTCCATGAAAAACTCCTCTCACCATTCCTTAAAAAAACGAATTATAATGATTTAGAGGTTTATGGAGTTGAAAACTTTGAAACATTCTATTTTGGTAAAATAAGCCATCTTCTAAAGGTTAAAAAAGACCCATACAACTATGATTCCCATTTTATAGAATTTAAATAAAACAAATAACAATTTAAGATAAAATGATAAGCAAACAGGAGAAAAAGTATTCAGATAAGGATATATTTCAGATTTTACATCCCTGGGCCCGGGAATGGTTCCAGGGAAAGTTTGAAACCTTTTCTGAGGCGCAACGCCAATCAATTGTGGACATACATCAGGGAAAGAATGTACTGGTATCTTCACCAACTGGTTCTGGTAAGACCCTTACTGCTTTTCTATCCATTATCAGTGAACTCACCCGCCTGGCTGAGCAGGACATATTAGAAGATCGGGTTTACTGTCTTTACATCTCCCCCCTGAAGGCTTTAGATAATGATATTGAGAAGAACCTGGAAGAGCCATTATCTGAAATAGAAAAAATATCCGGGCAAAAGTTAGGTATTCGTAAGGCTGTGCGTACTGGAGATACCAGTCAGTATGAACGGTCAAAAATGCTTAAAACCCCTCCACATATCCTTATCACCACACCAGAATCTCTTTCTATCCTTCTGTGCGCTCCTAAATTTAGGGAAAAACTTTCAAAGGTACGGTACGTGATTATTGATGAGATCCATTCTCTGGCAGAAAATAAAAGGGGTGTGCATCTCAGTCTGAGTCTGGAAAGATTGGAACACCTCACAGGTGGATTTGTTCGTATTGGTCTCAGTGCCACTGTTCATCCCCTGGAGAGGATGGCTGAGTTTTTGGTGGGTTATCATTATGGTCAGCCACGGGATTGTTTGATTGTGGATGTTAACTATCTTAAACAACTGGATATGGAGGTTATCTGTCCTGTTAAGGATATTATAGCTACGGATGCTGATGAAACCAATAAGGCCATGTACAGGATGTTACATGAACTCATCCAGGAGCATCAGACCACCCTTATTTTCACCAACACTCGTAGTGGTACGGAAAGTGTGGTTTTCAACCTAAAAAAGAGGTATCCTGATAGTTACCATGACCAGAATATAATGGCCCACCATTCCAGTCTTTCCCGGGAGTTAAGACTGGAAGCTGAAAATAAATTAAAGGAAGGGAAACTGAAAGTGGTGGTATCCTCCACTAGTCTGGAGTTAGGAATTGATATTGGTTACATTGACCTGGTTATACTGGTTTCCAGTCCTAAATCTGTTTCTAGAGCTCTGCAAAGGATAGGTAGAAGTGGGCATCAGTTACATGAAAAGTCCAAGGGTCGGATGATGGTTATTGACCGGGATGATCTGGTGGAATGTGCCCTTATTCTTAAAAATGCATTGGAAGGGAAAATTGATGAGATCCACATTCCAGAAAATTGTTTGGATGTTTTAAGTCAACAGATATATGGTATGGCCATTGAACAACGCTGGGACCTGGATGAAGCCCTACAACTGATCAGGGGAAGTTATCCCTACCGTGAACTTAGTAATGAAGATTACAACAGTGTCTTGAGTTATCTGGCTGGTGAGTACACCCGTCTGGAAGACCGTTATGTTTATGCCAAGATCTGGGTGGATTGGGATGAAAACCGTATGGGCCGGAGAGGAAAGCTGGCCCGTATGTTATACTCCACCAACATTGGAACTATCCCTGACCGCAGTGCTGCAGTGGTAAAATGCGGAGGAGAAATAGTTGGCCGTATTGAAGAGGATTTCATGGAAAAACTCCGTAAAGGTGATAGCTTTGTCCTGGGTGGTAAGATATATCGTTTCAACTATGCTCGGGGTATGAGTGTTAATGTCAGTCCTGCTTCAGGTCCACCTACTATTCCCTCCTGGTTCTCAGAACAATTACCACTATCCTTTGATCTGGCCATGGAAATCCAGAAATTCCGGGGGATCCTGGAATGGGAGTTTAAAAAAGGCAGAAGCAAGAAGGAAATAATTGAATTTATTCATAATTACCTTTACCTTGATTATAATGCTGCTCACTCTATTTACCAGTATTTCCGGGAACAATATCTCTATGCTGTGGTTCCCAACCTGAAAACTCTGCTGGTGGAATATTACACTGGATTTGGAGGCCGTAAATTTGTGGTGTTCCATTCACTCTTTGGTCGTCGGGTGAATGATGCCCTGAGTCGTGCCCTGGCCTATGTGATAGCCAGAAGGTACCGTCATGATGTGATGATCTCCATCTCTGACAATGGATTCTACCTATCCAGTGAGGGTAAGATTGGTGGTTTGGAGGCCTTCCAGGAGCTCACCCCTGAAAATCTGGAGGAATATCTTAAAGAAGCCATTGATCGTACTGAAACACTGGCTGGACGTTTCAGGCATTGTGCTGGACGTTCTCTCATGATTCTACGGCGTTACAAGGGTCAAGAGAAATCTGTGGGACGTCAACAAGTTAAGGGTAAAATTCTGCTTAAATTTGTTAAGGAACTGGATCCTAACTTCTCCATCCTTAAGGAAGCCCGGAGAGAGGTTATGGAAGACTTTATGGATGTTAAAAATGCTAAAAAAGTCTTAGAATTACTTGAAAGTGGTAAAATGGGGATTAAACGTATTGATACCAAGATACCATCGCCATTTGCTTTTAATCTGGTTTCCCAGGGGTACTTGGATGTGTTGAAGTATGAAGAAAGGATTGAATTCATCCGCAGGATGCATCAGGCCATTATTAAGGAGATTGGTGGTTGAAAACCACCAGCACTAACCATAATAAAGATTTTCCTCTTGAAAAGAATCATCTAAAAAGGATTTAAAACTAATTTTTACACCCCTATTACTGGGTGTTTTTTTTAATTCCATAAATTAAATATAGGGTTATTGATAATTATTATAAAGGCAAAGGTGACCTTATGAATGAAATTAAAGATATTTTCAACTCTAAAACCCGTTTCATCCGTGTCTTATGGTGTGATAATGCCAATATCATCAGAGGTAAAGCTGTTCATGTTGATTCTCTTCAAAGTTCAGATTCTACAAAGGATGTGGATATTAAGGTAGGTATTTCTCGTGGTCAGCAGGGTGTTCCTGTAATGTATGATGGTGTGGTGGAGGGATCCAGACTGGATCCTGTGGGAGAAATAAGCTTAAAAGGTGATATGTCTACTTTAACCATCATACCCTATGCCCCGGGCCATGCCCGAGTTATGGGAGATATGATGGAAAATGGGAAGATCTGGGGGAATTGTCCACGGGGATTCTTAAAAAAGATGACCAATAAAGCTTTTAATGAGGGTTTGGAAGTTAAAGCTGCCTTTGAAAATGAATTTTATCTTCTTAAAATGGATGAAGAGCAAAGTAAATGTGAAGCATCAGATACCACTCCTTTTGCCTCAACCTACTCCATGGACCTGAATCAAGAAGTTATTGGAGATATTGTTGAATCTTTAATTGCCCAGAACATCACAGTAGAACAGTATTACCCTGAATCTGGTCCTGGCCAACATGAAATAACCATGAAGTATACAGATGCTAGGAAAGCTGCTGATAACCAGATCATCTTTAGGGAAACAGTTAAAGCTGTAGCATTAAAACATGGATTGCGAGCTTCTTTTTTACCTAAAGTCTTTCCAGATACAGCAGGGAGCGGATGTCATCTTCATTTGAGCCTGTGGCAGGATGGGATGAATATCTTGCAGGACACTACAAATAGATACCATCTTTCTGAAACTGCCCAGCACTTCCTGGCTGGAATACTGCACCATTTACCTGCATTAATGGCTATCACCACCCCTATTCCTCGATCATATCATAGGATCCGGCCGCAAATGTGGAGTGGGGCTTTTCAGGTGTGGGGTTTTAATAATCGTGAAGCAGCCATCAGAGTTATCAAAGGGGATGATGGGGCTGTGGAGCATTTTGAATTTAAGACCATGGATGCATCTTCCAATCCTTATCTGGCTCTGGGTGCGGTTATTGCAGCGGGACTGGATGGTGTTTGCAATGAAATGAACCTGGCAGAACCAGTTGGGAAAGATCCTGCTGCTTTATCATCAGTTGAAAGGGACAAACTAAAAATTCACTCACTTCCCTGTAATATGAAAGAATCCATGGATAATCTTAAAGAAAACAAAGTGCTCCTAAAAGCTATGGGACCTGAACTTTCTAAATCATACTTAGCAGTTAAAAAAGCAGAATATGAAGCACTTTGCAAGTTACCAGCAGGAAAAGAAGTGGATTTACTTCTTGAAAAGTACTAGGAATAATAAGTTCTTATAATTCACTTCATAATCACTTATAATTCCTCTGATAATAGTTATAATCCGCTTATAATAGTTATAATTCCTTTAAATAATTAATATTCCATTTAATATCATCAGATCATATGTGCAACCATCATAAAGAGAATACTGGTTCTTCTTTGATGGATTGTATGATCTTTTGTGCAGCTTCCACTTCTTGGGATTCGCCACTAACAAGCAACCAGATGGAACCTTCTGCCCCTGCAACTCCACCTGCAGCCACTAATTCTGCTTTGGCACCGGTTAAACTGGAAATAGCGTCAATTTCTGTGTGAATTTCACCTACCACTGGTAGGAATCGGGGTCCATGGGCACCTGGAGAGTTTAGTTTAAGTGCAAGACCGTCCAGATCAGTGTTAACTCTTTTTTCAAGCCCCACAGGAAGAATTAAATACACACGACGACCAATTACAGCCTGTAATGATGTGCCAATGGTACCACCTTTAGGGTGACCTATGTAAATTGCAGCCTTCTTCTGAGTAACATTCAGGGCATTAGCACCCTTTATAATCACGTCCCCCTTTTTAAGATCATCGGCAACATCGAATATGGTTAAGCCTTTCTTCCAAACACCATTAACAATAACCACATCCCCGGGGAATTCATTTTCACCCTTTAGTCGTCCTTCGTCAGTGGTGAGTCCCACGGGTGGTAAGATTATCCCCCTGAAAAATCTTTTTCTGGAGAAACCTTCCAGTTGGCCTAGGTTTTTTAGGATTTCTTCAGCCACGTAACCATTGGTTGTTCCTGCGATTATAACCACGGTTCCGGACTTAAGTGATTTTTCAATGGCAGGATGATCAGCTAATGCCTTAGCAATTAATCTCTTACCCATGGCTGGTGTGATTAAAAATTGTTCCATAAAAACTGCTCCTTCCACTTATCTTTTATCCCTTATTAATTTATATCATGTAAATAAATTAAATTATGTTTTTTTATTAATTTCAGTAGGTTTATCATTGACACAGAGTGTGGATGATATTTATAAAACTATATAAACTACTGGAAAACTGTATAATTCCTAAAAATAATTTGGCTTATAAAAAAAATGGATTTGAAATGAATAAATAAGATTTTGAATGAATAAATAAAATATAATCAAATATGAAACTGAATTATATTTTTTTATCCATTACTATTTTGGATACACTCCACAGAGTTGTTAATGAATCTTTCTAAAGATTCATTGTAGTTAATAACTTCACTCTTTTTTTCTAGATGGAGCATGTAAATAAATCCTGTAATGGTCATTACAAAGGTCCCAGGATCTACTTTGTCATTGGGGATTTTATCTGACATGTATTCCGTGAATTGATTAAATAATTGAAGTGAAAGGGAATTGTTTATCCTGTTTCCTTCATTGATGGTTAAACAGAAAGTATCAAAATTATTATCAAGAACATTGGAATAATTTTTAATAAAAGTTTCCAGAAATTCCCTGGAATCTTTATAATCATTATCTAAAAGTATAGCACTAAATTCCTGTCTCATTTTTTCATGATTTTGATCTAGAACTTTCTTAAAAAGATTATCTTTTGTTTTAAATCGCCTGAATAATGTTAATTCACTAACACCTGCTTCTTGTGCTATAAGCCGAGTGGTAGCTCCAACATATCCTTTCTCAGCAAACAATTTTAAAGCCGCGTCTAAAATTTTATTTTCTGTGTCACTCGTCATTGTACCTGCCGCCGTATACTGTATTTTCTTTTATACTCGTGAATTCGGATCTTCAAATTTAATTTAAAAATATGAACAATATATGTTTTACAAAACATGGATATTTGATAAATATTCCCTAAAAACTTGTAAACCACTTTCATCTAACATTGTCCGACAATTTTTTGAAACAACATTTATTATTAGCCTATTTCAATTTTAGGTAAGAAAAGATGAAGAGGAGGTGCACACAAACATGTATTAAATTATGCTTTTTTTAAATTTTACAGACCGAAACTACTTGTTATTGCAAATTCTCTTATTAATTACCTTACTCAAGTGTTTTTAAATCTTTTTCGGCGGAAACCACATGCGGAAACATCCTTCCGGCAAAATAGGAAGGGTTTATTCAATTGTTAAGATGCCATTGAACTAGTAAACTTGATGAAAAATAAAAAATTAAAGAAATTTTTACTTAAATTAAAAGATTAATGATTTTCAGGGCTAGTTTAATCATTGGACATATTGTTTAACATTTTCCCTTACAATTGCCGAAGCCCCAAAGTTTTTTATGGCTTTTAACATTTCAGGAAATTTATTTTTAGGAATCAATACGTTAACCTGGGAAAAAGTTGTTCCTACCACTACTGTGGGCTCATCAGAACAGTATTCATGGGATAGGAGGAAATCTTTAACCTCATCCACCTGGTGATTGGCTAAATTAAATTTCACATCAAAATATTCCCTGGCCTTAATAGCTCCAAATAGTTGTTCGAATATTATTTTAGCTTTGTCTGCTTTTTCAGTTGTGCAGCTAGGACCAGCATAGAGTCCTGCACTGGATTCCATAATGGTTTCAAGGATCTTTAAACCTGCCTTCCTCAGACTGCTACCAGTTTGAGTGTTATCCACAACCAGATCTGCCCCCTTAGCAATGTATACCTCAGTTGCACCATCAGAGTTGATTATTTGCACCATTTCATTATCCCCATCCCAGAGTCCTCGAACTTGAACCAGTGGTTTACTCTCACCAAACAATTCTTTATATCCTTCATTTTCCATGAAAAACTGTCGGGTGAGGTTAGGGTACTCTGTAAAGCAAAGAATGGGAGTTTCCCTGTGTTTATTAGCTCTGAAGAAATCTGAAAGTGATTCATAAGGGTCTTCTGTTGGAACAGCGACTATAAGTCTGGTTTGACCATAATTCAGGTCACCAACCTTTCTTATGTGTTCTCCTTCCACGTTAACGGATTCTTCCCTTACCCAATCTTCTCCTATTATGGCTATATCCAGTATTTGTCTGTTAAGTTCCACAGGGGCGCTTTGAGGCCTGGTTAAGAATCCTTTAATCTCTGGATCATTCAGGATGATAATTTCGTTTTCTTCTTTCCCTGGTTCGTATCCACGAACCTCATAACCTGCATCAACGAATAATTGATAAGTGTTTCCTCTGTTAACATTATTTAAACTCCCTTTTGGGAGTCCAAGCACTATTTTTTCCATTTCCATAACTCCTGTTTCACTGTTGATCTTATTAATGGTTTTTAAACCTGATTTATCCTTTTTTAAAATTTAATTATAATTCCTAAACTTTTCAATATATTATTTTTCTTTCATTTCATTATTTAATCGCATATTTTCTCCAAATTTTTTGGAAAAATGAATATGTTCCTTATTCTCCAAAATAATAGTCAATTACCGGGATAATGATGAGATTTTGGGAAAAGGGTTTGAGTATTTTTATAATTTAAAACTATAATCAGTTAAGTTATAAGAGTAGTTAGTTAAGTTATAAGTTGCCATTAATTTGTCGTATCCCATGGTATAAACTAGTATTACTCCTGCAATCCATAAAATTCCTCCAACCAGTAGGAAAGCATATCCCCAGTATTTAGCATCTTTTTCTTTCTGGGCTATTAAGTAGATCCCTGAAGCTACTGCTAGTGGGAAAAAGAAGATTATACCAATAAGTCCTAGGAGTTTAGCTGAAAAATGTGACTTTTTAATCTCCTGACCCTTGTTTAGTTCATTTAAGTCTCTTTTTTTCCCTTCCTTATCTGTAATTTCAGGAGAGGCGTTTTTAGGATGACCACAGAATTGACAGCGATCAGAATTTTCTGGATATTCTACTCCACATTTCGGACATCGCACATAATTCACCTAAATAATAAGTACATCCCATAACATTTAAATTTGATGCGTGGCACTCCCTATTAATGTTATTACATTTACTAAAAAGAGTTGTATATTAAATCTTAAAGAATTTAAATCTTAAAGAATAATATAATGCGGTAGCTTTAAATTGAATTATTAAGTAATTGGAGATTTGAGATGAATTTTTCCAGAATCCTAAAAAAAGGTGCAGGAACCACGATAGAATTTAAAGAAATTATGCAAGAAAAAGAGTTTAAGACTATATCAGGATTTTCTAACACTGAAGGTGGTATTTTATTCTGCGGTGTCTCTGATAAAGGGGATATTGTTGGTTTTGATTGTAGTGAGGAGTCAGTTCAAAGTATTACCCATAAAATAGTGGATAAGATGGGAATTCGTCCTGTTATCTCCTGTTTTGAATATGATGGAAAGACGATTTTAAGGATAGACATTGCTAAAAGCCCTAATCCTATTTCATACAAGGGAAAATATTATAAAAGAGTCAGAAACACTACTAAAAGAATATCAAAGGATGAATTAGGAGATTTCTTTTCAAGAGGAAGTAACTGGGATGGTCTGACCAATGATTATAGTTTGGATGAAATAGATGAGGAATCTGTTCGTAGATTCATACGGAATGCCGTGCAAAAAGGAAGATTGGTTGCAGATGATACAGCAGATATATCTGAAATACTCCATAAACTGAACCTTTTAGTTGAGGGTAAACTCACCAATGCAGCTATAATTCTTTTTGGTAAGGATCCACAGAAATATTTCACCAATGCAATGGTTAGGGTGTTGAGATTTAAAAATGACGTCAATGTTTCAGATAGACGAATTGAGGGTAATTTGTTCTGTCAGGCTGAAGAAGCTGAAGAGGCCATTAAAAATTCTTTGAATGTGAAATTTGAAATAAAGGGTAAATTAACTCGTGATGAAGTTTGGGATTATCCTCTTGAAGCCATACGTGAAGCTCTTATAAATTCCATAGTTCACCGGGATTATTTTAAATATGGAATTCAGACCCAGATCAAGATATTTGACGATAAGATCTGGTTTTTTAATCCTGGAGAGTTATTTGGTGGGATGACCCTTGAAAAACTCCGAGATCCTCATCCATCTTCAACTCGAAATCCTTTAATTAGCGAAATATTTTTCAAGGCAGGACTGGTTGAAGTTCATGGATCTGGTATTCATCAGATGATGAAATCTTTAAAAGATGTCGGGCTCCCTGAACCTGAATTTAAAGAGGAATTTGCCGGATTTTCGGTTTATATGATGAAAAATGTGTATGATAAAGAGTATTTGAAAAGTTTGGGTCTTAATCGTAGTCAGATCCAGGCAGTTTCTTACATACAGGAACATGGCTCTTTAGCCATGTCTGACTTTGCACGTATTTCCCCAGGAATAAATGAACGGACGCTTAGACGTTATTTAGCTGATTTAGTTGATAAAAAACTTATTATAGCCATTGGGGAGAAAAAAGGAAGAAGATATGAACTTTCCTGATCTGGGACATGATTGGAGATAACGGACATATAACGGACATATCGGACAAATATATTTTCTTTAAAACCTTTGTCAGATACTACTTCGTTATAGTTCTGTTTAACGAAGTAAATTCAGATTTTTCTTTTTGGTTTTTAGTAACATTTTTATGGGAATTAATAAATACCAGTATTGATTATTTCTTTATTATTATTAAAGACAATCTTTTTCATTATAAAAAGGTTAAAGATGAGGAAAGTGCTGTAAAATGGATTTAAAACCCACTATCTGGATAAGTTCAATTGATCATTTAGATGAATTTCAACAAATTCTGGATAATGCTTCTACATGGAAGAAAATGTTTGGATATGATATACCTGATGGGTTTCCAAATATGGGTAGAGGCCCATTAAGGTACTTTTCTCAGGGCGAAATCACTTTCAAAAACGATAATATAATATATAAAGCTTCTTCTGAAGAAAATAGGTTTTTATTACCGTATAATAATCTTAAAGAGGATTTATTAATTGTGTTGAATCGTTCCAAAATTAAATCAATTGAAGCTTATTCCCAAAAAGGACCATTTGTTAACTGGAAATGGATCAAAATTACTTGTGATGAAGATATAATGGGTGGTGAGTTTTTAATCTGTGCAGATGGAAGTGATAATACCGTAAATTTATTTGAAATGTTAACCCAATTTAAAAAAAGTCAAACAATAACCACAAATTTAAAAGATTTTTCCGGAACTAAAATAGTTTTATTAGGTTATATTGGTGCTATTTTAATTGCCACAACCACAATAATCTATTTGATTCACTCAGTTTTCATTCATATAGCAGGACATGGACACCTAAATGAGACTTTCATAGGACTAACAGTCTTTATTTTATTTTTTTTGGGAATTATATTAATAGTTCCAGAAATAACATGGTCTACAAATAAAATATCTCAAAATAGAAAAATTAAATACCACTTTTTTTTAATCGGCTCGATCATGTGCCTCTCATCTATGATCAACTTTTTAATAAGTCATTTTTATCAATGATAATTGAAAAAAATCTAAAATAAAACTTCTTATATTTTTTTAGAAGCCCACAACACCATCCTAGCAACTAGTCCAGGTTTGGCTGGGTTAAGTTCAGGATGAGGTCCCGATAGAATTATCCTACCAGAACCATAAGTATCATCCAGAATAGCTGCAGAACCTGACATAATTGTATCATTCTCAGTATAAATAGCTATAGGTGTGTAGTTACCATTTTTATACAGTCTTGGACTGTTAATCAGAGGAAATGAGAGTAAAGTGATGGTTTCCGTGTCATTAATAACAAATGCACAGGGATTAATGGTTCCCTCTGAATATTTGAGAGTGTTTATACCATAGTTGGTAAGGGTAAGGGGCTGCATATCATCAATACTGGTATAATTACACTCGATGTTGGGTGCAATTCCCCATCCAGAACCATATTCACCATTATAATTGGAAGCAACATAGGCACCCGCGCAGATGCCCAAATAACCTTTCCCTCCAGCTACAAATTCCTTGATATCACCAGGATTAATATCAGGATTGTTAAAAATCAACCGTATATCACCACCAGATATCACTAAAACATCCTGGCTAGCCAAAGTCTTTGAATTGATGACATCAGTGGTGGTATAATTAAATTGAATGTTAGGGTTGTCCTTTTCTGCCTGTTTCAGACAGTATATTATTCCTTCCACACTATCTGTGGTTGAGCCTTCTCCACGGTAAATTAAAACATTAACTGCTTCCAGGGTACTGTTGCAAGTAGTTGGACTATCATTTTGCAGGTTAAATCCATAAATAACCCCAATAACAACACAAATTATAATTATCAAAACAAATAATGTGTATTTAAATTTTTTTATATTTTCAACCCCTTTTACTAGGACAGGTGAAAATTCATACAACTATTTGATAACGCACTAATATATCTAAAACTTAATTTAGTTATAGGTTTTGATTAACTGACCATGGTAAGTAAAATTCTGATTAGAAGTAGATAATCAAGGTAATCATTAGTAATCATTTACTTTTACCATGTGCATCTTCTTTTAATAATGATTTAGATAAATGTAAATCCATAAAGTTAATAATTAATATTTTGAACAGTTTTTATATGGTGGAACATGAGAATTCCTTTCAAAAAAGATAAATCTGGAAATAATAAACTCGATAAAGAACAGAAGACCTCTAAAGGACTCAGTAAACTTAACAAATGCTTAAAAAAATATTTACATCCACAAAAGGGAAACATAAATATTTTAGTCCTTGCAGTGGCCATTATTGTCTTTATAGGTGTTGTATTAGCCCTTTTTTCATTCAATGGAAACCCTGTGGCGATTTCTACCACTTCTTCCCAGGTGTCCTCAACTATTTTAGCCAAAACCAATGATTCTTATGTAACTAAAGAAGGGCCTTACGGAAATACTAGTTCAAATGTTACCATAGCTTACATTGTAGGTGTTCATCCCCGGGAATCTGCTGCACATCAGGCTATCATTGAATCCATTCGAGAAAGTGATACATCCCTTGAAAAACAATATTATCTCTACATTATAAATGCACCTTTATATGAGGACAACTATCCTCAGGAGAGGATGAATGGTCAGTTACTGGCAAATAAATATATAGTGCCTGATATTATCAACAACAGTTATCAGCTGGCTGTTGATGTTCATTCCAGTAATGGTAGTTATTCTTCAAATCGCTTCGTGTTCACCCCCATTCAAGATAACAAATCCATGTCAATTGCCCGTGAACTTAAAAATAAGATTTCCTGGTTGAAATATTACTACCCCCCTGATCCTTCAAGCACAGAATATGTAACCACTCCCCTAATAAAAGCAGGAATACCCTCTATTGTTTATGAAACATATAAATATGACTCCAACACCACAACCAGAGAACATGCAAAAGAATTTATTGAAGTAATTGATGAAAGTCAGTTATTCACCTAGAAATTTTATAAAGCTAACAAATTTGATAAAAAATAAATCCACAATCGGGATCATTCTACATTAGAAACACCATCCACAAAAATTTGACCAACAAAATAAATTAGGATGATCCTGTAATCATAAGCACGCAATTTTGTATTACAATTGAAAACTGACTACCCTTATCCTTCATTTTTTCCTGAAATCCATGTATTTACATTAATACCCATATATGTGGTTAATGATTTGTGATGATTTCTCCAATTTTCCATTTACCATCCCCATTCATAATTAAGTTTAAATTTATATTATAGGATGTTTAAGTTACATTCAACCCTGTAATTATTAACTTTGATTTATTCTTTATTAAATAGGTGGATGTTGATAACCCCTATGTAGGTAACCTATAGGTTGGTAAATCTAAGTTGGTAACCTAACTTGGGAACCTCTAAGTTGGGAACCTTAATGATAACCTAAATTTGATTACAGTTTAAGTTGGATTACACTTCAGGTTAAAACTTTAAAATTTGTCTGGAGGAGTAACCCTCTTTTTTGAATTCTGATTTTAAGAATTCCACCTTTTCCAGATCAATTCTTATGAGGTGTAGATCTACTGGAAGTGATCGTATAAAATCCATCTTCATACCTTTCATTTCAATAACTTGCTGATATTCATCCAGATCATCCACTATAGTGGCCTGTCCTGTGATCTGCATTCCCTTGATATTGTCCATACCAGTATAATCTTCATATATTGCCACTGAGACTCGGGAACTGAACATTAAGTTGGCGAATTTCTCCCCACCCTCACTCAGAATATATAATTGTCCCTGATTATAGACATACTCTAATGGTGTGGCCCTTACTCTCCCCATGAAGCTGGTGGCCAGGGTGCAAGTGTTATGCTGTTTCAAGAAGTTCTCAACTTCTTCCCTGAGCCTCGAAACAGGAAGTTTATTTAATAATTCATCTTTAATATCCTTTAAGCGTAAAGCCCAGTCCACGATGTCTTCTATGTTGAATAAATCCATTCCCTGAGGGGGTAAACCCTCTCTGGAAAGGTATTCTGTCAGGTTCTGGTAATCTTGCTCAGTAAGACGATCCATTTGCAAACGACCACCTAAAACTCCCAGTTCAAGAACATTATCCTCTAATCTATCTTCCACTTCCCTTAAAACACGTAATCCTTCAGAACCATTAAGACATGTACAGAAAAGAGCTATTTTTTTCTCTTTCAGCCATTCTCTTTTCTGATCAAGAAAATTAGCCATTTTTGGGTGTATTTTTCCATTGTAAATGGGAGTTCCCATTATTATGAAGTCAAAGTTTTGGCAGTCTTCTGAAAATTGTGATAGGGGATAACGGCGAGCGGGTCCCAGAATAAGGGAAATTATATTAGCTGCTTCCCATGTAGAACCATATCTGCTTTCATATAAAACAAGTGTTTTGATCAATTATAAACCCCCCATTTTTAAATAAAATTAAACAATTCACCCCGGTACCAGAAAATGGCATCATAACCCCTTAATGTGAAACATTTTCCCTAAAAAATTTAAGCAAATTATTATAATTACAGCTATATATGAACCCAACAACCATAAATAATGATGGTTAAATGGGAAATTTATTAAATTGGGAATATCACACCCAAATTAAATGGAATACCACCAGATAAATTAAATGAAATACCACACATAAATTAACTTAACCTCATTCACCTTTTGGAGCCCCTTAATTATGACTGATTCATCTTACAACCCTCAAAATCTTAAAGAAAAGCTTATAGAGACTTATCAGGATAAATCATTGGAAGATTTGGAACATGGAATGGAAATAGAGACACAATATGGTTTATGTTATAAGTTCACCACTCAAGAGAAACTAAAAATAAAAATCATAGGTGAAAGAAAAGTTAATGAATGTATTTTGGGTGATTTGAAATTAATTAAGGGAATTGGTGAAGCAAAAGAAAGGAAACTTAAAGAAGACGGATGTCAATCCATTGATGACTTGCGTGACCATCCAGTTTTTGGTGCTGCTGCCTGTGAATTTTTAAACCATATAGAAAAAGGAGATAGTTCTGCTCTATCTGATTGGATATCTTCCCAGTACTCTCCATCCCACCCGCTTAACTTACTCACATCATCTTTATCTGGGGCAGAGAACTTGCTTTTTATGGATATCGAAACTTTAGGGCTTAAAGAGGTTCCTCTGATACTTATAGGTGTTGCAGAAGCAAGTGAAAATAGTTTAACCATAAACCAGTATTTAATGCGTGACTTGAAAGAAGAAAAAGCTGTTTTGGATGGTTTTATATCACACCAGAAAACAGCGGATCATGTTTATGTTACTTTTAACGGTCGCAGTTTTGATGTGCCATTTATTAGAAGTAGAATGCGTTATCATGGTCTTGAAAAGAGAATCAACAGTCAGCATTTGGATCTTCTCCATTTTTCACGACGCCAATGGAAAGATCAGCTCCCTAATTGCAAATTACAGACCCTGGAAAAATATCTTTTTGATTTGGAACGCTATGATGATGTTCCCAGTAGTTTGGTTCCAGATTTCTATTTAACCTACCTTAAAACTGGTAACATCGGACCATTAGTACCCATAATAGAACATAATCGTGAGGATGTTGTTACTCTGGCTAAAATACTCTCCTTACTCCATCAAAAATCAGATTTTTAATTTTAATGGATTTAGGAGACCATACTCTCTAAATAATCCATTAAACTTTAAATACTCATTGAAACTTTAAATATTGACTATTAACAAAAAAAATAGAGTAATGTTATTCCAACACTTTTAACAGTTTTTTCAAGGGAAGAGTGTTTATAATGTCTTTTTTCTCAGCCCATCCTCGTCGTGCAGTGGCCACACCCAGTTCTATGTTTTTAAGATCATGAATATGATGGGCATCCGTATTCACCACCAGCTGGCATCCATGTTCTGCTGCCATTTTAACATGTATATCTTTTAAATCCAATCTCTTGGGTGATGAATTCACTTCCAGAACAGTGCCTGTTTCTGTGGCTTTCTGGAATAATTGTTCCAAGTCTAATTTGTAAGCCTGTCGTTCTTTGAGTTTCCGTCCAGTGGGATGGGCTAATATATTCACATATTCATTTTCAAGGGCATTTGAAATTCTCATATTCATTTTTTCTGGTTCCTGACGAAAATCATAGTGTACTGCAGCTATAACCAGGTCCAGTTCTTCCAGAACATCCTCAGATATGTCCAGGTTACCTTGGGAATCTAAATTAACTTCAGAACCTTTTAATATTGTTATATCATCGATTTGGCTGTTGATTTTATCAATTTCACTCATCTGTTCTTTTAATTTTTTATCATTCATTCCTCTGGCCACAGGTAGGGTGGTGTGATCAGTTATGGCCAGATAATCATAACCTCGACTTTTGGCTTCCCTGGCCATCTGATTAATACTGTTTTTTCCATCAGACCAGTTGGTGTGCAGATGAAGATCACCTTTAATATCATTATAATCAACCAGATGAGGGAGTTTTCCTTCCTGGGCGGCTTCTATTTCACCTGTGTTCTCCCGGAGTTCGGGTGTAATGTAATCCAGTCCCAGAGTTTTGAAAACATCCTTTTCTGTCCTGCTGGCCAGACATTCATCACCCTGGAAAACTCCGTATTCATTCAGTTTCATTTTCCAGGATATGGCGATTTTACGTAGATGAATGTTAAATTCACGGGAACCGGTGAAGTATAACAGTGCGGAACCAAAATCTTCCTCCTTGAAAACTCTGATATCTGCATCCATACCATTATATAACCTCACCGTTGATTTGGAATGTCCCTTGGCTATTATCTCATCAACCAGGTCCATCTGGGTGAAAAAATCCATTACATGATTAGGATGGTCAGTTACCGTGAGCACGTCAATATCTCCCACAGTTTCTTTCCTGCGGCGGATGGAACCAGCAATTTCCACCTGACTGACCTCTTCCAGGGCACTGATTCTTCCTTTGATTTCCTGGGCCAGAGACAACACTTTCCCCAGTAACTCCCTCCCTGTACTTTTACGTGCAAATTCCAGGTTTTGAAGAATTTTAGTCTCAGTTTTAACTCCCATGCCCTTTAATCTGCGAATATGGTGATGTTTACCCTCTCGTTCCAGGTCGTCCAGGTTCATGATGCCTAGTTCATTGAAGAGGAGTTTAATCTTCTTAGGACCTAATCCTTCCACTGACATTAAGGAGTCCAGATCAAGGGGGTATTCATCTTTAAGGTCTTCCAGGTACTGCAGTTTCCCTGTGTCCAGTATCTCTTCAATTTTCTCAGCTATGTGTTTACCTATCCCTGGAAGTTCTTCTAACTTCCCTTCTTTAGATATATTTTCTATGTCCACACTGAGAGTTTCTATGGTGTGGGCTGCCCTGCGGTAGGCTTTGGTGCGGAAATCAACCCCATCCATCTCCAGATAATCAGCGACTCTGTGGAGTATAGAGGCCACTTTCTTATTCTGCATAATATCTTTTTATGTGCATTGTTGCTAAAATTTTTATTTATATTTCCTAGGCAAAAAATGGGTTTAAACTGATGTAAAAAAATCATTCCCATACAATTTAAGTCAAATTATTCCTCTATATCAAGATACATACTCTATATCATGGTAATCCACCTACATCAGGATACATGCCACCATAGTAAGCACCCTAATCATGATACATCTTATTTTTTCATCCTTTTTCCACCAGCCAGAGAAGCCAGTACACCAATAAAACTTAAAACGGAGAATATGACAAAGGATAATGTCGTGCTGGTGATGAAATCAGAGTAATCCTCTGGATTTATGGTGGAACTTCCCATTATTAAAACCAGGACCAATAGAACCACTCCCATACCTGACATCTGCCCCAGAACCCTCATGGTAGTCACAGTGGTGGATGCCACTCCATAGAGCCGGGATTCCACAATACTCATTATGGCATTGGTATTGGGTGAAGAAAAAAGGGCAAATCCCAAACCAAGGAGACCTAAACCAATAACAATCATAAAGATACCAGTTTCCGCTCCCAGGAATGCGAATAATGCACATCCTATGGTGTTAAAGACCATTCCCATGGCAGCTACCTTTCGAGGTTCGATGATATCTGATAATTTTCCTGCCAGTGGTGAAAATATGGTCATCATAACTGGTTGCACAGAGAGCACTATACCTGCCCATTGGGGATCCAGTCCCTTAATATACTGCAGGTAAAGGCTGAGGAGGAATATTAAAGGTGCCGCAGAACAGTAACTGATAAAAGCCGCTATATTGTAAAGGGTGAAACTCCAGTTACTGAAAACCTTCACATCCAGAACTGGACTTTCCATATGATTTTCAACAAAATAGAAGAAAATTAAACCTATTAATCCTGCGAAAACAAAATAAAACCCATCTGTTTCTGGTAAAACAGACATACCATACATTAATGTTATCAGAGAGCATCCTAAGATAATTGCACCTGGAAGATCGAATTTTTGTCCACGGGCTTCGATCCATTCACCCTCAATCCGGGTTACTGCAATGCTGGTCAAAATACCTAGAGGTACATTGAAAAGGAATATACTCCTCCAACCAAAATAGCCTGTCAGGAACCCTCCCAGAACTGGACCCAGAAATAAACCCAGGAATGCTCCGGTGATGGTTATTCCCAGTGCTTTACCCCGTTCACCCGAGGGGAAGATGGAGGCAACAATGGCGAACAGGTTTCCAAAGATCATGGCACTGCCTACACCCTGCAAAACCCTAAATATGATAAGTATGTCCACTGAAAAAGATAATGTAGCCAGAAATGAGGATATGGTAAATATGACTATCCCATAGGTGAAAATCCTTTTTCTCCCATAAATATCTGCTATTCTGCCGAAGGGTACCAGGCAAACTGCCAGTGCCAGAAGATATGCAGTTGGTATCCATCCTAACAGTATGGCACTGGCTGCGAATTCATTCCCAATGGACGGTAAGGCTATGTTGATGGAGGATCCCACAAAGGGGGTTAAAAATGAGGATAAAACCGCCACTATCAGAGCATATTTTTTGGGGGAAATAGACATGAATAAACTACCAAAAAGTTATTTCTTCATTTAAACATAATTATATCATGGTATTTGTCTTTCTTAAGTGATAAAATTATAGAAATTAAATTAAGGAAAAAATAAGATGAATAAATGATTATAAAAAGAGGTGGGGTCTATGAACAAAGAGACAATGCAGAAAGCCACATTTGGTGCTGGTTGCTTCTGGGGAGTTGAGGATGCATTCAGAAAACTGGAAGGAGTGGTTAGTACTATGGTAGGTTATGCTGGTGGGGATTTTGATCATCCTTCCTATCAGGATGTCTGTTCCGGAGTTACAGGTCACGCCGAGGTGGTTGAGGTGACCTATAATCCTGCTATCACATCTTACACCGATCTACTGGATCTTTTCTGGAATATCCATGATCCAACCACCCGAAACAGGCAGGGGCCGGATATAGGTGCACAATATCGGTCAGTTATATTTTATCATAATGCTGAACAGGAAAAATTAGCCCGTGAAAGTAAGGAGAAATTGAATGCATCTGGACGTTACCCTGAAAAGATTGTGACAGAAATTCTACCAGCAACCACTTTCTGGAAGGCAGAAGATTATCATCAGCAGTACCTGGAAAAAACTGGTCAAAAAAGTTGCCGTTTTTAACAAGTGATTTCCTAATTTCACCAGAATAATCAGAAGCGTATCAAAGGGTTAATATCTCATTAACCCAATTACTTAATGAGTCATTAACCAGTTCTCAATTAATGATTCATTAACCAGTTCTCAATCAAGGGGTTAATCCTATGAGTTTAAACCGAGTAGTTTCTTAAGGTTTCCAAGATTATGCTCAGCATATATTAAACGAGGGGGTATGCTCCGCTGTATGGAACCTTTTATTCCTAAAAGTTTTTCCATTGGAGGTGAAACTGCATGATATCTTCTACCGATTTTATTTAATTTTTTTTGACTGATTAATATGCCTTTTTCAAGTAATTTGCTTTTTTCAGGGTTTCCCACGACTAGTGCCATGTCCTTGATATCAACTCTTTGAGGATGGGAGTTAGTGGGATATTTTTTACGTATGACCCTGATAGTGGCGGTTCTCCCCGGTTCATTGTTCTTACCCCAAATCTTCTTGACTGTGAAGTAACCAATAATATAAAGTGCCTCTGGATATTCACTTCCATTGTAGGGTGTAAGGCCTGCATAAAATACCAGAAGGTCTTCAGGGTTAAGTTTCCTCAGGTAATTGGATTTTCTGCCAGTATCCCCATAAGTGAAGGTGGTAAACTCTGGATCAAGGTGTACTTTACGATGAGCGACATCTGGTGGGAGATAAGCAGAAAGTGGTTTTCCTTTGCGACCTATTACGTCATGGTAAGTGCGTATTTCATTTGATTCCGTATTTTCCGATAAAGGAATATATTCAAAGGTTCCATCAGGGAAGATAGGGGATAGGATCCCATCACTGGATTTATCTATTCCTACACGGAGTAACATGGCCTTCATGAATTTTCACCAGTTTAAACATCAAATATGGAATTTACTGTTATTTGTGTACTGTTATTTATGTTACAATCATCATATGGATGAGGTAGTGTATGATCTTGATCCATTCTGATATCTTTATTTTTTTGGTATTTTTGATCGCTTCTTCAATTCCAACTTTACAAATCATAACATTTTATAATTAGAAAGTGTAAATAATAGACTTAAAGGTTTCAAAAGGCCGGTAATATCCATTTATATAATTATTAATAGAAGGTTAGGTTTTATAATGGAAAAAATCCTTAAATTCTTTGAAAATGATCGTTTTGCTGCCCACAGCAATATCGAAGTTGTGAATATCTCTCCTGGAAAGGCCACCACCAGAATGGAAGTGAGTGATGTTCATCTTAATGGTGTGGGTACTGTGCATGGCGGAGCTCTCTTTACTATGGCTGATTTCACCTTCGCCCTGGCTGCTAACTCACATGGAACAGTTACTGTGGCCATAAACGCAAATATATCCTATTTAAAAGCTGTGCAGAGTGGAGTTTTAACTGCAGAAGCCCGTGAACTATCCAGTGGGGGTAGAATTGCCAGTTACACTGTAGATATTTATGATGAATCCCGTGATCTGGTAGCTGTCTTTCAGGGTATGGCTTATCGTAAGCGGGAGAAGATCAGTGATTTGTGAATGATTTATAATTGGCATTCAATATTATTTCAATAAATGGTATGTACTATCTGGAGGTATCAGATTGGATAAAAAAGATATAATTGCCATGTTAAATGAGGATTTTGTTGCTGAACTGGAAACTACCATGACTTATGTGTTTAATTCATTTGTTATGGAGGAATGTGACCCCAGTCGGGTTACTGAAGCTATATCAGTGGATGAAATGAGACATATGTGGTGGCTTGCAGATCTTATAACCAAAAGAGGGGGAAAGCCCATCATGGAACATAGGGAACTTAATTTTGGTGGGGAAAACCTGGAAAAGATGCTGCAAAGGCAGATAGATATGGAATCAGAAGGCATAGACCGATATACCCATCAGATTAAAACCATTGATGATGAGGAAGTTGTGGGAGTCCTGAAGCATATTAGAGATGAAGAAAGACGCCATCGGAAAGAATTCCGTGAACGCCTGGAAAATTTAAAAGAAGAATAACTTTTTGTATTCTTTTTTAATTTTTTTATCTTTATTCTCAAACAAAAAAAAAACCGTTATTTTTTATTAAAGTTATAGTTATTGACTTTATAATGGGTTGTGAAAGAAGTGGAACTTACCAAAATGGAGATAGAAGAATTACAAGAAAAATTAATAATCACTTACCAATTCATTTCCCAGCAAAATACGTTTAAAAGGTTCTATTATCAGGGAATTGAAGTTGAAAACGATCAGAGTAATAATGAGATGATAGATAAACTTTTAGAATTGGATGATGCTGAAGAACTGCTAAAAAGTTGTATTATTGAATTAGAAGATATGAAAAGTGGCGGACAATCATTATTGCCTTCAGAATTCCAGGAGTTTATCATGAACCAGGACTGGAATCAGCTCTATAAAAAGTATGGTATGAAAACCCCTGAAGATGTGGAAAACCTGGACTTAGAAATGTTGTTAGAACTTATCTGAAAGAGGTAATCTATCTTTAAGGGATAAATCAGATGTTAACCTAGATTACCACTTCTTGAGACGGGTTAATAAGTCATCGGAAGATTTATTTTTACTATGAAACTCTTTTTTAGATTTTTTAGGTTTTCTTTTATCTTTATTCCCATCAATTTTCTTACATCTGGCAAGTTCCTTTTCCAGTTCAAGGTTTTCTTCATGAAGTCTGGAGATTAAATCAGTTAAATTATCAATCTTCCTTCTTAATTCTGCCTCCACCATTTCAGGTTTCTTTTGCCGGTTTTCAGGTTTAGTTTTTTTCCTGTAATCCTCACCTAACTCACTGCTGGGCTCTTTTACCCCCATAAATTCTGTTTTTAACCCTTTGCCGGGTGTTTTTTCTTCTCCGAATTCCTTCCTGGGTTGTTTACTAACTGTTTTTTTCTCCTCAAATTCCGTTCTCTGCTGTTTACTAGGCAGTTTCTTCTCCCTGAATTCTGTTTCAGGTTGTTTACTAAGTGCTTTTTCCCCTCCAAATTCCCTTTTTTGCCGGTTATTTGACGATTTCATCCTCTGAAATTCTTCAACAGTCAGAACTTCCAGTTCTTCTTCTTTTTCAACCGGTTTTGCCCGTCGGGTGTCAACTTTCTCATTTGAAGAAGAGGAGTAAGACCTTGTAACTAATTCTTTTTTTACAGGTTTTCTTTTCTGATTAGAAGGATGAGAAAGTTCTTTAGACTGTTTAGTATCTGGCCCAGTACTTTTTCTGAATTTTAATTTATGACCACATTGATAGCAAAATATGCTATCTTCATCGTTTTCGGCTCCACAATGGACACAATACATTAAACACACCCCCATTAATATTCTGTCCAATTAAGTAAATGATTATTTTTAATTATATTATGTTAAAGGTTATTTAATATTCAATTAAGTTAAATGGTTTTTTATATAGGTTATATGATTATTTATATTTAATTAGAGTTTATTTTATTGGATTAATGAAAGATATTCTAATTACAGTATAAGGTGTTATAATCATGTTGATCTTCTGATCATGACCCTCCTGTGGAATCTGATGAATGATCTGCAGTGGATGTACAATGCTGGAGATGGGTGTATCCTTATTAATAGCTCCTTCACTATATAAGTGGGAGATTTCTCTGTCTGCAAATCCTCCTCCTTTACCCACCCGGTTACCCTCCAGATCAACAGCTAAAGATCCTTCAACCACCAGATCAACCTGTGGAAATTTTCCAATTTTTCTTCCAAGTTTAAAGGCTCCTTCAATGGAAGATGCTCTCTTTTCATGTCCTTTGAGATCCTGAGGATTTAAAAGAATATATCCTTCCTTAATTTTGGGAGTGGCCATTATGAGAACTTTTCCATCACACAGAGCATATTCACGAACATCTCTTAAAGCAGAATCCGGACTGGAAAATACTGTTTCTGCGTCCTGCCACTGGTCTGTTTTCCTTAGTCTAAGGGCTGCCTGGGAAGCTCCTTTAAAGTTGGGAATTCTACCAAAACATGATTTGGAAGTTCTTTTAAGATCTTTATCTTCAATGACTTCCCATATCCTTTCTCTAACCTTTTGTTTATCTTTCACTGTCATTATTTTTACTTTATGGGTTATACCTAATAAATAGTGAAAAGAATCATTTTTACGTTAAATGCTGTTTGCTCCATCTTCACCATACATAAGTATATAAACTGGTTTCAGTCTATAATAAATTAATTATCCCAAATTTAATCAATTAATTCTTTTTAATATACAGATACAGTTATAAAGAAATAGTAATGTAAAAAACAATAACTAATGGAAATCTGTATAAAAAATCTGTAAATCTCAACACGAAATGAAATAGTGACTAATATAAAACATTGGTGAATATAAAAAAAATAGATAATACAAATAAGACGGTTGTGATTAAATGGCAGGAATAGTAGGATACGGAGTTTACATACCTTCATACCGTATAAAGGTTGAAGAGATTGCAAAGGTCTGGGGAGATAATGCTCAGGCAGTTTCCAGAGGATTGGTTGTTAACGAGAAATCAGTCCCCGCCCCGGATGAAGACACAGCCACCATTTCCGTGGAGGCAGCACGTAATTCTCTAAAAAGAGCAGGAATTGATCCTGAAAAAATTGGAGCAGTTTACGTTGGATCAGAATCACACCCTTATGCAGTTAAACCAACTGCAACCATAGTGGCAGAAGCTGTTGAAGCCAGCCCCGAACTCACTGCTGCGGATTTGGAATTTGCATGCAAAGCCGGAACTGCGGGTATTCAGATCTGTATGGGGTTAGTTGATTCAGGTAACGTTGAATATGGTCTTGCTATTGGTGCAGACACTGCTCAGGGTGCACCTAGCGATGCACTGGAATACACTGCATCTGCTGGAGGGGCAGCATATGTTATTGGATCTAATAACACTATAGCTGATTTTGAAGACACTTTCAGTTTCACCACAGACACTCCTGACTTCTATCGTCGGGAAGGGAAACCATACCCACGTCACGGAGGACGGTTCACTGGTGAACCAGCCTACTTCAAACATGTTTTATCTGCAGCTAAAGGAATGTTCGATAAAATGGACACTGAAGCTTCAGACTATGATCATGCTGTTTTCCACCAGCCTAATGGTAAATTCTATATAAGAGCTGCCCGAAAACTTGGATTTAATGAGGAACAATATAAAGCTGGACTTTTAACACCCAATATTGGTAACACTTACTCTGGGGCAACACCACTTGGATTAGCTGCCATACTGGACATTGCCCAACCTGGTGATCGTATCTTCGCAGTTTCATACGGTTCAGGAGCGGGTAGTGATGCATTTAGTATTGAAGTTAAGGATGAAATAGAAGAAAAGCGTGATCTGGCCCCTAAAGTTCAGGATATGATCCAGAATAAAACATACGTGGATTATGCGGTATATACCAAATTTAAAGGAAAACTAAGGATGGCAGGATTAAGTCAAAGTTAAGAAAGGAGACTTAAACATATATCATCTAATGAATGGAGGAATATAAATTGAGAGATGTTGCAATTATTGGAGTTTCACAGACCAAATTTGGTGAGTTGTGGGACATATCATTTCGAGATCTGATTACCGAAGCTGGAATGAAGGCTGTTGCCGATGCAGATATTGAAGGAGCAGAACTGGAAGCCATGTATGTAGGGAACATGACTGCTGGTCTATTTATACAGCAGGAGCACATCGCCTCACTCATCGCAGACCATGCGGGCCTAACACCTATACCCTGTACTCGGGTGGAAGCAGCTTGCGCTTCAGGTGGTTTAGCTCTCAGAAACGGGATCATGGCCGTTGCATCCGGTTACCATGATGTGGTTATCTCTGCCGGTGTGGAAAAGATGACTGATGTGGTGGATCCAACCCCTGCAATCGCCACTGCATCGGATCAGGAATGGGAAGCACAACAGGGAGTTACATTCCCTTCACTCTACGCCATGATGGCCCGTCGACACATGTACCAGTATGGAACCACCAGGGAACAACTGGCCATGTTCAGTGTTAACAACCATAAAAATGGTGCTTTAAACCCATTAGCCCAGTTCCCTATGGAAATAACCGTTGACCAGGTTTTGAATTCAAGTATGGTAGCTGATCCCCTCAGACTTTTGGATTGTTCCCCTGTAACTGATGGTGCAGCAGCAGTTATACTCTGTCCTGCTGAAGATGCACGTAAATATACTGACACACCAATTTATGTGAAGGCATCTGCCCAGGCATCAGGAACCATTGCCCTTCATGATCGGCGGGATATCACCACCATTGACTCCACAGTACATGCCTCCCGGACTGCATATGATATGGCTGGTGTGGAACCTAAAGATATACAGGCTGTGGAAGTGCATGATTGCTTTAGTATAAATGGTATTTTAGCCATTGAAGATCTGGGATTTGTGGAAAAAGGACAGGGTGGTCAGGCTGTAGAAGATGGTCTCATTGCACGTGATGGTCAGATACCTATAAACCCATCTGGAGGTCTTAAAGCTCGCGGACATCCACTGGGAGCTACTGGAATTGCCCAGACTGCCGAAATGGTATGGCAACTCCGTGGAGAAGCTGGTAAAAGACAGGTTGACGGTATTGAATTAGGTATGACCCATAACATTGGTGGTACCGGTGGTACTGCAGCTGTGCATATCTTTAGCCGTTAAACTAGATAAAAACAAAAATTCAAAGCTCCTATAATTAATAGATTGATTGAAGGAGCTAAAAAGAGGAATCAGATTAATGATTCCTTTATATTATTTATTTTCCAAAAAGAACAAGATTTAAAAGAAGAAAAATTTATTCAACAATTTAATCTTATTGCAAAAGAAATTTTAAAAAATAGTATATATTCCATAAAAATTAATTAAACTCTATTTAACGGGGAATCCACAATTTTCCCAACCCATTATACCCCCAATCATATTATACACTTTTTTAAATCCCATTTTCATCATTATATCGACACTGGCAGCACTTCTCATACCAGAACGGCAGTATACTAAATAAGTTTTATTTTCATCCAATTTCTGGATTTTATCTTTAAAATCAGGTGCTTGATAGTTTATTAATATTGATCCTTCTATGCGAGATTCATCGTATTCTGCAGGAGTTCTAACATCTATTAATATAAAATTAGGGTTGTCTTTATTCTCCTGGATCATTTTCAATGCGGAATTTGGGTCTAAATGTATTTCAGAATCTGATGATTGTTTTTGTCCGACCATTTTTTAAAACCTCTTAAGATGTATGTAATTTATTGTTAGATCTTTAAAAGGAATTAATTTATGGTTATGGAGTTTTTAGAGAAAATGTCCAGAATCAACAGTTTCCTAATAAATGAATTGGATAAACTTGAATTAGATAAAATTGGTAGTTAAAATACTACTCCAGGATAGTAATTCAGAATTAATCAACAGTTTACTTTGATTTAAAAAATAGAAAAAAGTGTAAAGTCAGGTGACTTTACATCATTGGTGGCATTCCACCAGGCATTCCGCCCATTCCGCCCATGTCACCCATGTCAGGTTCTTTACCTGCGCCAGTGGATGCAATGACGTCGTCGATCCTTAGGATCATTTCTGCGGCTTCTGCAGCGGATTGGATGGCCTGTTTTTTGACCCTGTGTGGTTCGATGACTCCGGCACGGTACATGTCGGTGACTTCTCCTTTGAATACGTTCAGTCCCATGTATAATGATTTTTCATGGGCTGCTCGTAAGTCCACTAGGGCATCGATACTGTCCAGTCCTGCGTTTTCAGCCAGTGTTTTGGGCACAACTTCCAGTGCTTCTGCAAAGGCTGATACTGCTAACTGTTCACGGCCACTGATAGTGTCAGCGTATTCTTTTAATCCTTTAGCTATGGAGATTTCTGCGGCTCCTCCACCAGCAACAACTTTTCCATCTTCTACTGTGGCAGCAACTACACCTATGGCGTCTTCCATTGCTCTTTCGATTTCGTCCACTACGTGTTCTGTGGATCCTCTGATTAGGAGGGTGACTGATTTAGGGTCTTTGCATTCTTCCACGAAGATCATTTCTTCGCCGGAGATTTTTTTCTCAGCAACAGATCCAGCCAGTCCTAAGTCGTCTAAGGTTAGGTCTTCGATGTTGGTGACCACGGTTGCTCCGGTTGCTCGGCTTAGTTTTTCCATGTCTGATTTTTTGACTCGGCGTACTGCCATGATTCCGGATTTGGCCAGGTAATGCTGTGCCAGGTCGTCTATTCCTTTCTGACAGAAGAGTACGTTGGCTCCGGCATCGGCTATTTTGTTCACCATGTCACGGATCATCTGTTCTTCCTGTTCAATGAAGGCCTGCATCTGGGCAGGGTCAGTGATACGGATTTCAGCGTCAACTTCGGTTTCTTTAACTTCTATAGCGCTGTTGAGGAGTGCTATTCTAGCGTCTTCCACCTTTTTAGGCATGCCAGGGTGTACGGGTTCTTTGTCAATAATGACTCCGTTTACGAGTTGGGAGTCGTCTATGGTTGCTCCGTCTTTCTTCTCGATTTTGATGTGATCCTGGTCTATTTCTCCGTCTTCTTCCACCTGCTTGACTGCTCCAACCACCAGTTCTGCTAGTGGTTCTCGGGCTTTTTCTGTTCCTTTTCCAGTCATGGCTGTCATTGCCACTTTTAGGAGGGTTTCCCTGTCTTCTGCATCGATGGATATAACATTTAAGATTTCCTGGGCTTTTTCAGCTGCTTGTCGGTATCCCATGGCCACGATGGTGGGGTGGATTTCCATGTCCAGTAGACCTTCTGCTTTCTTGAGGAGTTCGCCTGCAATGATCACTGCAGTGGTGGTTCCGTCTCCTACTTCATCTTCCTGAGTTTTAGCTACTTCTACTAACATTTTAGCGGCAGGGTGCTCGATGTCCATTTCTTTGAGGATGGTTACACCGTCGTTGGTTACTACGATATCACCTAATCCATCAACGAGCATCTTGTCCATTCCTTTAGGGCCTAAAGTGGTCCTTACGGTTTCTGCTAAGACTTTTCCTGCTAATATATTCATTCTCTGAGCATCTCTCCCTAAAACTCTTGAAGAGCCCTCAGGCATTATAATAATAGGTTGTCCTTGTCCTTGTCCTAATTGTGCCACATTTTCACCTCAAATTCTTTTATGTAAATAATCAGTGGGTTAGAGGTTATATAAATAGTTTGTTATTGTGATGTGATTCAGATATAATATGAAATTTTATTAAACATCTCAAATAGCTTAAAAGACAATTATAATGAATTAAATGAAAAATTAAAGGTTTTAAATTGAAATAAATTTTAATCCTTTTCTAACTTTTTCCACAGAATACTACCATTTTCTTTCCTGGAACTGCAGTACCCTTTTCTTTCCAGGTTTCTAAGAGCATGTTCGAAGTTTTGATGAGTGAGTTCATTGAACCCCAGATCAACAATGGAATTGTAGAGATTTTCAAGGGTATCCTCTTTTTCTGGAAGTAACAGGTAAATATTAGATTGGAATGAAGTTAGGTCCTTTTTGGGTTTTTGGGTTAAAAGTTTATACTGATCTTTAACTTTCTGTAATTGTTTCATTTTTAAATCCTTTTCTTCCAGGAGATTTTTTAATTCCCTGATTTCGTCTTCTTTTTCAGCTAGTTTCTTCTCTTGTTCTCTCTGTAACTCCTGAAGTTTACTGTGTTCTTCAATAACAGATTTAGAAGATTCTTTCTGGCATTTTTTAAGATCGATCTTCAACTTGCTGATTTCCAAAAGACAGGCTTTCACCAGCTGCCTCAACTGCTCCCTCTCAGTATCCTTCAGAATGGCCATAGTATCACGATAACTGTTACCTTAGTATTAAATCTATTATTGAAGTTCTTCCTATTTAATTATGCGCCCATCACTTTTAAAAGTTAAGATATCACTCATATTATAATCTTACTCCTTCATAAGGAACCCTCAAGATAAAAATATCAAAATGGCGTGAAAAAACACCACGAAAAATATCTAAAAGAACTTAGTATAATACATAGGGAGAATTTAGGGATCAGTTCAGAACATATCAATAGAGTAATGGGGTGGTTTGAAGCTATCAATAGGATAATGGGATGATTTGAATCCAAAACTAGTTCATAAAACCGCAAATTAAGAATTTTAAAAAAAATAGAAAAAAGTGGAAGACAATACTACATTATCTCCGCAATTAATTCTGCATTTAGGATGGATGCCCCAGCAGCACCCCTAATGGTGTTGTGTCCCAGAAGTACATATTTAAGGCTTCTGGGGAAGGTTGGATCCTGGCGGAGTCTTCCCACAGTAACTGCCATTCCTTTTCCACTCATACGGTCCATACGAGGTTGAGGTCTGTTATCTTCTTCTCGAACAATAACTGGGTTTTTTGGTGCTGAAAAGAGATTTAATTTCTGAGGAATTGCCTGGAATTCCTGTAGAGATTTTTTGACATCATCCAATTCAAAATCTTCATCCATTTCCATGAAAACTGCTTCTGTGTGTCCATCTACCACAGGCACCCTATGACATGATGTGCTGATCCCAAAGGAAGCTGGTTCAACAGTTTCACCGTCAAAGTCACCTAGAAGTTGCAGAGTTTCTGCCTCCATTTTCTCTTCCTCTTCCCCTATAAATGGTACAAGATTATCCAGAATAGCCATGGATGGCACTCCATTGTAGCCTGCTCCGGAAACAGCCTGCATGGTAGACACATATAAACGGCTAATGTCATATTGGTCATATATGGGTTTCAGGGTGAGTACCAATGCTATGGTGGAACAGTTGGGGTTGGTGACAATAAATCCATCCCATCCTCTTCTTTTTTGCTGGATTTCAATTAGATCCAGATGTTCTGGGTTCACCTCAGGAATAACCAGAGGAACATCTGGTTCCATACGCATGGCACTGGCATTGGAAGCAACTTTCATACCTGCTTCAGCAAATTTAGGTTCTACCACAGCTGCATTACTGGCAGGTAGTGCAGAGAAAACAATTTCTACATCCTTAACCTGACTGGGATCAGTGTCCACAACCACAGTATCCTCAACTGCCTCAGGGATGGGAGTATCCATATGCCAGGTCACTGCATCCTGATATTTTTTCCCTGCCGAACGCTGGGAAGCCGTCAGGGCTGTGATCTCGAATTTAGGATGATTTTCGAGTAGTTGTATGAAACGCTGCCCTACCATTCCTGTTGCTCCTAATATGCCTACATTTACCATATAACCACCTTTCATATTCCTATTTTATCCAATCTAATTTAATCCATATTTATCTAATTTAATCCCTAATATTAACTCCTAATAAGTTCTAGTAATATTTTTCCCAGATTTTATCTTTAAAAATTTCCAACTAATATCTGTATGTTTATAATCCCAGCACATCAGCCATACTGCTTATTTCACCCTTTTCAGCATTTACCACGTACCTGATGGCTTTGATAACCCCATTAACAAAAGCTTGTCTACTGCCTGCACGGTGGATGATTTCCAGTCGTTCTCCATCTCCGGCAAAGAGTACTGTGTGGTCTCCCACGATGTCTCCTCCACGAACAGCATGAACTCCGATTTCTTCTGGTGTTCTCTCACCCACCATCCCTTCTCTACCGTAAACTCCAACTTCATCCATTTTACGGTTTAAAGCTCCGGCTATTAGTTCAGCTGCTTTCACTGCTGTGCCTGAGGGTGCGTCTTTTTTATGTTTGTGATGGGCTTCTATAATCTCCACATCATAATCTGTGAGAATACTTGCCAGTTCTTCCACTATTTTAAAGAAAACATTAACCCCCACCGCCATGTTAGGGGAAATAACTGCTCCCACCATATTTTCTTTCACAGCTTTCTGGTTTTCTGCCATCTGTTCGTCTGAAAACCCAGTGGTTCCCACTACCAAGTTAACTCCAGACTCGGCTGTGGTTTTAATGGTGCCAACTGCTGCATTTGCAATGGTGAAATCCACTAGAACGTCCGGTTTTTTTGCTTCCAGTATTTCGGAAAGTTTTTCTGCGCCTATTATGGGCACGTTTATGGGTCCGATTCCCATAACTTCACCCACATCTTTTCCTTCCAGGGGAGTGTTGGGGGCTTCTATGGCTGTTACCACCTGCATATCATCCTGTTCAAGGATGGTGTTAATGATCATGGACCCCATTCTTCCCCCGGCACCAGTTACTGCCACATTTATCATAATTATCATCTCCTCAAGTTTTAGATTAATTTTTAAAAAATAAATAAAGAGAAAATAAATTAATTAAAATCCATTGGTCTCTGAACAAGAGCTAATTATTAGGAAAAAAGGACTTAAAAAAAGCAAAGCTTCAATTAAGTTTTAAATTAGCTGCAGGTCCAGGAGCACCTTCTTGAGATTTTCCCTGCTTTCATCTTTAAGTGGTGCTAGTGGCATGCGCACATGACTTGCGGGTCTTCCCATCAGGTTAAGTGCTTCTTTTGCTGGTACAGGATTAGACTCTATGAAAAGAACTTTCATCAAGTCATATAATTCATAATGGAGATCTTGTGCCCTTGCAAAGTCACCTTCCAATGCTTTTTTCACCATTTCACTCATACGTGCAGGATCCACATTGGCCACCACACTGATAACACCTTTACATCCCTGAACTATCATAGGCAGGGTTAGATTATCATTTCCAGAAAGTACTATGAAGTCCCTAATATCCATCTGGTTTATTTTCTGGATGGTCTGGGAAACTTTGTCCATATCAGGGTTTGCTTCCTTAATAGCCACTATGTTATCCAGTTGAGCCACGCGTCCTATGGTATCTACATCAATATCGGTTCCAGTACGAGAAGGAACATTGTAGACAATTATAGGAATGTTAGTGGATTCTGATAACATTTTATAGTGTTCATAAAGCCCGTGTGGTTGGGGTTTGTTATAGTAAGGAGTTATTACCAGAGCATAGTCTGCACCTGCATCTTCAGCATATTTAACAAGGTCTAGTGCTTCTTTGGAAGAGTTGCTACCTGCTCCGGCCACACAAGCCACCTTGCCCTTCACCTCATCCACCAGTATATCTATCATCTTCTTCTGTTCCTGATGGGTTATGGTGGCAGACTCACCGGTTGTTCCGGCGGCCAATAAGCCATTTACACCGCGTTCTAGGAGATAATTCATGTTCTCCCGCATCCCCTCTTCATCCACAGTATCTTCACGAGTGAAGGGGGTTACCATAGCAACTGTGGTACCTTCCAATTTCATTCCAAGACTCTCCTTACCAGTTCATAAGCTCTTTTACCATCATTCCAGTCTACAAATATAACAACTGAAGTCTGACTTGATGAGATTTCAACAATATTTATTTTATTCTGACGTAATGGCTCGGTAATTTTAGTGATAATTCCAGGAGTATCTATGAAGTCCTGGCTGTTCACGGTAATCATAGCAATCTCCCGGCCCAGGGATAGTGAACTTAAATCTGGATGTTCCACCACCACTTCATGCAGAATTTCATGGGCAGAGTCTGCCTTTGATTTGTCAATGAATAGGGTGATTGAATTTTGGCCAGTGGATATACCATATATATTGATGTCGTTGTTCTGCAGGGTTTCAGTAAGTCCTGCCAGAATTCCCACTTTAGTAAGGATCTCCTCACCAACCACGGCAATGACTGAGATGGGCTCATTGTTAAGGGTGGTTGATCTTAGCATTTTATCCTTTGATGGTCCCATTATCTCGGTTCCTGGCACTGAGAGATCTCCGTGTTCAAATCCTATGATCTTGGCATTTATTTTAGGGTCTTTATAACGTAGTGCATGAGGATGTAAAACCTGAGCTCCGTGGGTGGCCAGGTCACGCATTTCCTCCACACTGATTTTGTCCAGTTTCTTGGCGGACTGTAATTTGTTGGGATCAGTGGACATCACTCCTCCCACATCGGTGATAATGATCACCTCTTCTGCCTGGAGACAATGGCCCATTAAAAAGGCTGTGATGTCGCTTCCACCCCTTCCCAGAGTGGTAACGTTGCCTTCCCTATCTTTTCCCAAGAAACCGCAGAGAACCGGGATCACTCCCTGATCCAGGAGTTTTAAGATCTCCCGGGATCTGATTTCTGTCTCTGCAAAGTCAATTTTAGCATTAAGATAGTTGCTGTCAGTTATAACTGGCCAAATTTCCATGTGAGGATCAATATACTCTGATTTAACACCTAAAGATTCTATGGCAGATGAAAACACTCTTACACTGGTAATTTCTCCCATGGAAACTATGTCTGCCATTTGTTTCTCAGTTATGGATTTTCCTATGGATTTATCTACAATTTCCAGGATGTCATCAGTGGTCTTGTTGATAGCTGAAACTACCACCACCACCTTCTTACCCTGCATGTACTCTTTAACCACAGCTCGAGCTGCTTTTTTGATCCTTTTCCCATCTCCGAGGGATGTTCCTCCAAACTTGGCCACTATAATATCCATAGCAACCAACCTTAGAAGTAATTGTTTTTAACCAATCGGGTTACGTAACCTGCGATTTTGTTTCGCAAGTGTTTAGTACTTACAGTGGAGAATTCCTGCACTAATTTCTTATTTTCTTCGAAATCTGTGGTGAATTTACCGGGATAAGTTTCAATCAGCTCTTTAGCTGTCCTTTTGACGAATGATGTTCTTATGTTACCCATGCTTTTACCTCCTTAAAATTTTCTCTTGTTCTTTCTTGCTCAAATCCGTCAGTATCTTAATGATCTGGGTGAGACTGTCATCATCTATTTCTTGCTCCTTAGCTATTTCTCGGATTTTATGGTGAATATATTCTTCCCTTTCTGGATCATGAATATCCATATCCAGAACTATTTTGGCCTGGAGAATATCCCCTGCCAAGGAAGTACGTTTCTTGATGAGTCTTATTATTTCCTCATCCAGCTCATCAATTTTTTTCCGAGAGATTTGGAGCCGTTTTAACGCTTCTGCCCTATCCATGTTCAACCACCTTGGTTCCCACGTTATCTACTCCAGTTGATATGACCTTTCCAGGGTAAAAACTCCAAGCTTCCTTAACCTTGTCCAGAGAACTATCTGGAACTATGGCTACAAAGGAAGGTCCTGTTCCTGAAAGTCCGGCAGCCAATGCACCAGAATCCAGAGCATCCAAGGCAATTTCAGCATTGAAATTAAGTGCAGCACTGTACAAAATTCCGTTAAGGGTCAGGGCATGGTATATGTTGCCCCGAAGTGCTTCCTGGAATGCGAGTTTAACCCAGGGGGCCAGGAGTTTCATCCTCGCCACATCAGATTGGGCAGTAGGTGACTTTCTATTAGGCATATATATTAATATATTTTGCTCCTCCATTTGGCTACTGTGAAGGATCTCCCGACGAGGATTGTGGGTGATGGTTAGACCCCCAAAAAATGAGGCACTGGCATCATCAAAGGCTCCGGTGATGGTAACTCCTGCCTCTAGAGAAGCATCAATTGCCAGATTAACCATATCCAAATCACTCAGACTATTCTCTTCCACTAATCCCTCACCAACCAGGACTTGATAAGTGGCCATTACCACCGCATTAGAGGTAGCACTGCTACTGGAGAGTCCGGAAGCTACAGGGAGTGTAGAACTGGTTTGGATTCGTATTCCAGTATCCACATCAAATTTTTGGAGAACTTTTCTGACACATATCTCCATTAGTGTGGTGTCAACGCCTTTTTCAGCCTTAAATGTTCTTTTTGAGGGCTTTAAACTGGCTTCTGCATTCACATATAATTCTATGCCAAATGCAGATCCGCAACCCGTGGATATGGCATTAATGACTGTGGCAGACCCTGGAGATCTAACAGTTACATTCAAATAATCACCTAAGAAGAGTTTAACTCCTAATTTTTATTTTATTACCTATTTTTTATTCTACTATTTTATATAATAGAAGGAAAAACACTATAAATACATCGATAAAAATAATAAATTAAACAATCCGTGTATTATATTAGATCTATAACCCTACATGGAAAACTTAAGGTATAGTTATTATATGATGTATATTTTAGGTTTATTTATGTGATATATTAAATGGATTAGGATGATTAATTGAATTGTAGGGAATTTAGGGGAAATATCATGAGTAAAAATAACAAATTGCTTTTAGCTATTATAGGTGGGGGACTCTTCGTTTTTATAGTGCTTCTGGTCGCCATTATATCCCTCATTGGAAGTAGTGGTGAAATCAGTGGGAGCAGCTTTGGAAATACAGTGGCCATTATACCGGTTCAGGGAGAGATTGCATATGGTCAATCCAGCATTCTAGATGAATCTGTGGTGACACCCCAATCAGTAACTGATGGCCTTAAAGAAGCTGAAGAGGATAGTTCCATCAGTGCCATAGTTCTGGATGTTAACAGTCCAGGTGGTTCACCAGTGGCCAGTGAAGAGATTATGAATGCTGTTAAAAACTGTAAAAAACCCGTGGTGGTATGGATCAGTGATATTGGTGCCTCAGGCGCCTACCTGGTAGCTTCACCAGCAGATAAGATCATAGCCAGCCCATCATCCATTGTGGGTAGTATTGGAGTTATACTGAGTCTCACAGATTTATCTGGACTTTACCAGAAAATTGGGGTTAACGAGTACGCCATTAAAGCAGGGGAATATAAGGATATGGGTGCATCTTACCGTAACCTGACACCCGAAGAAAGTGAGATGTTACAGGAAATGGTAGACCAGGATTATGAATACTTCATAAGTATGGTGGCAGAAAATCGGGGTCTGAATACTAGCTACGTGGAAAGCATTGCTGAGGGAAAAATATATACTGGAACCCAGGCTAAAGAGTTAAAACTTGTGGATGAAACTGGTGACCGGGAACAAGCCATTGAAAACGCTGCCAGATTGGGTGGTATCCAGGGAGATTACAACACTGTAACTATCACATCTACTGAGACCTTAACCGATATTATTACAGGTTACACCACCAATTTTGCCTATGCTCTGGGTAAGGGAATTGGAAGTTTGTTAAATGCAGACTCTGTACAAAGCTCGGTGGATTACTCTTTAAGTTAAAATAGGATTCGGGAAACATTTTTTTAAAATTACCAAGATGTTATCCAAAGATTCCCGACAATACTATCAATCCTACTTTCTATAAAAATAGGATTTTCATGAAAAAGAATTAAAATGAAAATGAACTTAAAATAAACGTAAAATAATAATATATAAAATTAGATTAGAACATAATTAAACATGAGGTGAAAAAATGGTTGTCAAAGTAGAAGTATTTACATCCCCATCCTGTCCTTACTGTCCTATGGCTATTGAAGTTGTAAATGAAGTTGAAAAAGATATGCCTGGAACCTTAACTGTTGAAAAGATTGATATTATGCAGGATCGGGAAAAGGCTATTGAGTACGGTCTTATGGCTGTTCCGGCCATTGCTTTAAATGGAGTGGTACGCTTTGTGGGTGCTCCTTCCAAAGAAGAACTGGTAAAAGCCATAGAAGAAGAAACAAATCAATGATTAGTAAATTTTAATTTTATAAGACCATGGAAGAAGATTATTCTACCAAAAAAGACCAGAATATTGTTAAACTTAATAATAAACCTTTAAAGGGGAATAAATCCCCTAAACCCATTCCTTTTTCTGTTGAAAGTGATGATTTTGGGATTACCACAGGAAGCGCAGCCACTGCCGCTGCTTTAGCTGCATTTTTATCTATAAGTGGGGAAGTTTCCTCTGTTAATGTTAAAACTCCTCTGGGATGTCTGGATATTTCTGTTAAAAGGGCATGTAAGATTAACAATTATTCTGGAAGGGCTTCAGTAGTCAAAAGACCCTACCATGACCCTGATGTTACTATAAACCTTGAAATTGAAGCAGAACTTCAACTTCGAGATGAACCTGGTATAACCATTAGGGGAGGGGAAGGTGTGGGCAGAGTGACCAAACCCGGCCTACAATTACCTGTAGGGGAAGCAGCCATAAATCCCATTCCCCTAGAGATGATCCGCTCCAACCTGGAAGATGTACTACCATCAAATAAGGGGGCAGCTGTCATAATTAGTGTGCCTAAAGGCAGAGAAATTGCCAAAAGAACTATGAATCCTCGTCTGGGTATTGTGGATGGCATTTCCATACTTGGAACCACCGGGATTGCCCGTTCCATGAACTCAGAAAGTTTTCAGAAAGCCAAAAAATGTCAACTGGATGTGGCACTGGCTGAAGGATACCATGAACTGGTTTTCGTGCCTGGTAATATTGGAGAGAAACTAGCCCGGAAATTGTTGTATGTGGAAGATGACCAGATCATCCAGATGGGTAATCTGGTGGGTTACATGCTGGATACCGCCAAAGAAATGGGTGTTTCAAATCTGATTTTACTGGGACATGCAGGTAAACTGGTTAAAATTGCAGGAGGAATATTTCAGACGGAACACCGCCTGGCTGACGCCCGTAGAGAGATCATAACCACCCATACCGGACTAATGGGGGGTAAAAAGAGATTATTGGAACAAATTTATCATTCCAATACAACTGAGGATATGATTGAACTTTTAGAAAGGGAAGAAATGGTAGAACCTGTTTTTAATTCCATTGCTCAGGCCATACAGAAATGTTGTCAGGAAAGGTTTGATGTAAATGTGGATGTGGTGATTGTGAAAATGGATGGAACTGTACTAAACACTAATCATCAGATCGAAATCATTGAACAAAACCCCTGAACTTATTTTAAACCTTTTTATAATTATTTAACCTCATATACTATTAATTCATAAATTTATAAACTGATGAAATCTATAAACTGATGAAATATTTTAATCTGGTGAAATCATGCGAATATGTTTATTAGGTCATTATCCCCCCCACATTGGTGGTGTTTCATCTCACACTTATCAATTATCACAACAACTGATAAAAAGGGGTGATGCTGTTTACGTTCTTACCTATCCTCACCCTGAAGCCAGAGATCTGGATGGTGTACAGGTGGAAACTGCATCTGCACCTAACATCAAGGGACTGCGGGGCTTTTTTTTCATGTTATCTGCCACTTTCCACTTGATGAGGATGGTACGTCAAGAAAAGATTGATTTAATCCATGCACATTTTTTACTCCCCCCAGGGTTGATAGGTGTTTTTGTAGGTTCAATTATGGGCAGGAAAACTGCAGTAACTGCTCATGGTTCAGATCTGATGATCCAAGCTGAAAATCCTGTTTTAAGACCCATACTAAAATGGGTTCTTGGTAGAGCAGATTATGTGCCGGTGGTGAACCAGAACCTTAAAGAAAAGGCAATTGACCTTGGTATAAATCCTGAAAAAATTTACATAACCCCCAATGCAGTTGATGCGGATAAATTCAATCCAAGTAATAAGCAGTTACCTACTGACGTTAAAATGAGCCCTGATAAACCAGTTATCCTCTTTGTGGGGAACTTAGTCCATCAAAAAGGTGTTGAATATCTTTTGAAAGCTAAAAAACTGATGAAAACTGATACAGAATTAATGATTGTGGGTGAAGGACCGTTACGCCATGATCTAGAGAAAAAAGTGGCTGATGATGAAATTGAGGATGTGGTCTTTGTTGGGGCGCGCAGGGATGTAGATGATATTATGCCCTCTGCAGATTTATTCGTGCTCCCCAGTATTTCAGAAGGATTCCCCATCACCATACTGGAAGCCCTGGCTTCTGGTTTACCTGTGGTGACCACTAATGTGGGTGGAATCCCAGAAGTGATGAATGAACAGGTTGGTATACTGGTTGAACCAGGGGATCCAGGGAAATTAGCCAGTGCCATGGATATGATTCTGGAAGATCTGGATTTAAAAAATTCCATGAAAACTGCTGCCCGTGAACATGCTTTAAAATATGCTAAACTGGAAATACCTTATTGATAGTTCATTGATAATTATTTTAAATCCCCATATCTTCTAAACTATCCTAATCCTTTATTTAAGTTTGCAAAAAAGTTTACATATTTATCCATACTGGTCACCCATATATTACTTCCCAGATCCTTACTATAATTATTAAAAATTACTTCCCAAATCCTTACTATAACTATTAAAACTAATTTAATTTAAGAGATGATTATGTAAAAAAGAAGTGTAGAAAAGATATTGGAGATGAAAATCTATGGAGGATAAAAAATTAACCCATCTCACCACCAGTGGGGTGCACATGGTGGAAGTGGGAGATAAACCCGAAGTCAGGCGAACCGCCATAGCCAGGGGTAGAATAACACTCCAAAATGACACTATAAAATTTATTGAAAAGGGAGAAGTTAAGAAGGGTAATGTGCTTACCACTGCCCAGATTGCAGCTATTCAGGCTGTGAAAAACACTCCCCAGATGATACCCCTCTGCCATACCATACCCATCAGTGGGGTGGAAGTGGAATTTAAAGTAACTGATAACCATATCGAAGCAATGGTTAGTGTAAGTAGCACTGGAAAAACTGGGGTGGAAATGGAAGCCATTACTGGAGTAAGTGTTGGGCTTTTAACTATATGGGACATGGTTAAAAGTGTGGAAAAAGATGAGCACGGCCAGTACCCATCTACTAGCATTTCTGATATTGAAGTAATTAAAAAAGAGAAAATTGAATTAGATTGACTCCATATACCCAGTTCCCTTTAAAAAATTAGAATTTAAACCTTAAAAATTTTAAAGAAAAAACTGAGTTTAAAGAAATATTGAGGAAAATCATTGGGAGATAAATATTAAATGAGTTTCGAGTCTGTGCCTGTTAATATCCGTGAGATTATAAAGGATTCTTATCCTGCAATTGAGGAGTTAAACCCTGCCCAGCAAGCGGTTATTGATGCAGGTTTTCTGGATGATCCTGAGAACTTCATAATCGCTATTCCCACTGCCAGTGGAAAAACCCTGCTGGGAGTGATGGCGGCTCTAAGCACTATCCTTAAAGGAGGTAAAGTAGTTTACGCAGTGCCACTTCTATCCATCCAGAATGAGAAGGTTAAAGAATTTGAAGAATTCTCCAAACATGGTATTAAAGTAGGGAAACATCCTTCTTCATCGGATCTGGCAGTTATGGTCTTCGAATCCTATGATGCCTTAACTCGCTTCAGCTGGAACACTCTGAGTGAGGTGGATCTTCTTATTGTGGATGAATTTCATATGATCGGAGAGTACAGTCGAGGCCCAACTATTGAATGTGCCATTACTCGCTCCCGTACCCTTAACCCCACTATGAGGGTTATTGCCCTATCCGCCACTCTCCAGAATATGGAGGAACTTTCCACCTGGCTACGTGCCAGGGTTGTGGAGCATGATTATCGTCCTGTACCCCTTTTTAAGGAAGTTCTTAACTGTGAGGAGTATGGAACCAAAAACAAGAATGATGTTATTTTACGGATCCTGAAAGATTCTATGGACGAATCCAGCCAGGCCCTGGTTTTTGTGTCCACCCGTCGTTTCACCGAGTCCCTGGCCAACTATCTGGCAGGAAAAATAAAAAGAAACATTCCCCAGGAGAAAAAAAAGGATTTCAAGGCCGTGGCAGAGAAAATACTTGATGTTCCCCGGAGAAGAGGATCACTGCCCACCGAGGTGTGTTTGAAACTGGCTGAATGTGCTGAAAAGGGTATGGCCTTCCACCATGCTGGATTATTTGACAGACAGAAAGAGATTATTGAAGAAGAATTCCGTGCCGGGAATCTTTTAATGATCACCGCCACCCCCAGCCTAATGTATGGAGTTAACCTACCCTCCAAGAATGTGGTTATCCGGGATTACACCCGGTGGACCAGTCAGGGCCCTCAACCCATACCGGTATTTGATTACCTGCAAATGTCTGGCCGTGCCGGGCGCCCGGGATATGACAAGGAAGGTTATTCTTATCTTATTGGTAAAACACTACCTGAAGCAGAACAATTACAGTACCAGTATATTTATGGAGATATTGAAGCCACTAACTCCCGCCTGCTGGAGAACCGGGATGCAGTTTTCAGACAGATCATATCCCAGGTAGCTGCAGGGATGGCTAAAAACCTGGAGGAACTCCTGGAATTTTTTAAAGATACATTTTCTGGTTTTCAGATGATCCACTCGGAATTTTCATCCCTTTTTGCATCAGACACTCTGGAATATCAGGTTAAGGAGGCCCTGGATTTTCTGATGGAACATGGAATGATCCAGGCGGTTCCTGATGGATTACGGGCCACTGCCTTTGGTATGTTAATTGCCAAGAGTAACTATACTGTGCAGACTGCGGTGCGTCTTAAGGAATTCGCCCGTTCCGGAGGTGAATTTGACATGCCCCGTCTGGTGTATGAGATATGTCGCACTCCTGATCTTATCCCTATTTCATTGAAAGGTCGTAAAAGCCGGGACCCTGTCAGGGAGCGGCTTAATCGGGCTGGTTTGTTTGTGGTGGATGTGGGTAATGAGGAAGCCACTGCTGCCACTCTTATGGAGTGGATGGATGAGCGTAGTGAGTATGAGATTGAGAATGCCTTTAATGTTTATGCTGCATCCACTCGTAGAGCTGCCTATGAGGCATCATTACTGGTGAAGTTCCATCGGGATATTTGTCAGGTTCTTAGTATATACACTGGACTGGATGCCATGGAAACTTTATCTGCCCGTCTTTATTATGGTGTTAAGGAGGAACTTCTGCCATTGGTGGTGGGGATTAAACGTCTGGGACGTAGACGGGCCCGGGCCCTGGTGGATGCCTTTGGAACTGACCTTCGCTATGTTTCAAGGGAGGAACTTCTGCGTATTGAAGGTATTGGTCCTAAAACAGCGGAAAATATTCTTAAAAGGTATCATGTCCATGATTAATTCCCATAATATCTTAATACCCCTTAATATCTTGCAATATTCTAACATAACCCCCTACCTGTCACCATAGGATTACCTCTAAATAACCTTCCCTAATAACCCCCCTTAACCTCCAAATAACACCCTAATAACCCCCCATTATCATTAAGTTTTTAAAATTGGAATTTTATGCAAATAATTTTTTATTTAAAAAGGATGAAACGTTTTTGAAATGATGATTAAAGACCTGAATTTCACCAGTAGGATTAAGAAAAATGATCTGCTGCAGGCCCTGAAGGGTGAAGCCAACCAGTTGCACATTAATGATTTTATCAAAACTTGTAGTTTCCTTAAAAAAAGTATGGAACATGTTCATCCCCATTTCCAGGAAGAATATATAAAAATGTACACGGAAGGTTATCTTAAGGGTTACAGTGATGTTAAAAATGATAAAAGATCTTATCAGGGATATGTTGATGTTAAAAAATTGAAAGAAGCCATCCAGCTCCTTGGAAAACAGGAAAAATTAA
>Ga0334900_1000717_pt1 | contig 44291 bp, 44 predicted proteins | sample GraSluR3_MG_2_FD_207231 | JGI IMG/M metagenome (GOLD analysis project Ga0334900, IMG submission 207231) | Sludge microbial communities from methane-producing bioreactor in Wageningen University, Netherlands - Granular Sludge_31_08-R3 | ecosystem: Engineered > Bioreactor > Anaerobic >... | reverse complement strand
CATCAATTCATAACCGGAATCATCACCGAAGAAGGGATCCTCTACCCACCATTTCAGAAGCGCATAGCTGAGCTTAAGCAAAGACTGGGGAGATAGTAGTGGAGTACCTGATCACCTCGTTCCTCGTCGTCTTTCCCATTTTTCTCAAACTCTTGCTCGGTTATGGAATCCGCCATATGAATATAATGAGCGACATGGCATTCAAGCAGATGAACAATGTCACATTCAGGGTCTTCCTCCCCCTCCTTCTGTTCATGAATATCTACACGGCAGACTTGGAAAGCTCTATCTCACTTCGACTCATCGGATTCGCCATCACAGCCTTACTGGTACTTTTCGCGCTGGCCATGCTCATTGTCCCGAGATTTGAACCAACGAACAGGAAACGTGGGGTTATTATCCAAGCAATTTGCAGAAGCAATTTCATCATCTTTGGCCTACCGGTGGCGACAACACTCTACGGTACGGAGAGTGCAGGAACAGCTTCGGTGCTAGTAGGAGTCATCGTTCCCTTCATCAACACGCTTGCTGTGATTACACTGGAGTATTTCAGAGGATCCAAGCCTAGCCCTTGGAAAATCTTCAAGGGTGTGGTGGCAAATCCTATTATTATTGGCGCAGCCGCTGCCCTTGTGATGGTTTTGGCTAACTTCACACTTCCAGCGATCATAGATGCGTTCTTTCGCGAGATGGCCGTGATAGCCACCCCGCTGGCACTCATCATTCTTGGAGGGTCTGTCACATTCACCACAGTGAAGGAGAATAGAAAACAACTGATTGGCGGTATCATTACCAGGCTGGTACTGGTTCCTCTGGTTGGACTCACCGCGGCAGTGCTTCTCGGTTTCAGAAATGCAGAGCTGGTTATTCTCATGGCAATGTTCAGCTCGCCTGCTGCAGTCTCCTCGTACACTATGGCTCTTCAGATGGAAGGAGATGGGGATCTTGCCGGTCAACTCGTAGTGTTCACCACGGTCTTCTCCATTGTGACAATTTTCTTCTGGGTCTATATGCTGATGTTCCTCAATTTCATCTAATTATTTTCATTTTTTTGTATATTTATACAATTTCGTAAAACCTCAATTTTTACTGATGTATTTTTATGTTTTCCTAAATGTACTATATTTGATTGAGTAGGGACAAAACCGGAGGCTTCAAGGCTCTCCATACGCTTCATACCCCCCTCTTTACCAAAAATCCGTCTCTCTCTATAGTGCAAATCGCAAGAGACATGCACCATAACATTTTCGAGGAGCCGACAATGAGAGAACTAACCGCATCGATATTCAACAAGATCAGAAAAGACGATCCGAACCAAGCCGAATTTCAACAGGCTGTACAGGAGTTCCTCATCTCTGTCGATAAAGTGATCGACGATTTGCCTCATGTTGCCTATCATAGAATTCTCGATCGACTCATCGAACCAGAGCGGGCAATCCTCTTCCGTATACCTTGGACCGATGACGATGGTCTACTGCAGATAAATCGCGGATTCAGGGTGCAGATGAACAGTGCACTCGGCCCGTATAAAGGGGGATTGCGCTTTCACCCCTCGGTCAATCTCAGCATCATCAAATTCCTCGCTTTTGAACAGACATTCAAGAACAGTCTCACCGGATTGAGCATGGGTGGTGGAAAAGGTGGATCGAATTTTGATCCTAAAGGAAAAAGTGACAACGAAGTCATGCGATTCTGCCAGAGTTTCATGACGGAGTTGAGTCGACACATCGGTCCAGATACCGATGTCCCAGCAGGAGACATTGGTGTAGGAGCGAGAGAAATTGGCTATATGTTCGGACAGTACAAGCGGTTGAGGAACGAATTCACCGGAGTGTTGACGGGAAAGAGTCCTATTTGGGGAGGATCGTACATCCGACCCGAAGCGACTGGCTACGGACTCGTGTATCTCGCTGCAGCCATGCTCCAAGATCGAGGTGACAACTTCGAAGGAAAGACTTGTCTTGTCTCAGGAAGTGGAAACGTTGCTCAGTTTACTGTGGAAAAGCTAAACTCGCTTGGAGCGAAAGTTGTCACATTGAGCGACTCCACCGGTTGTATCTACGACCCTGCAGGGATCGATGATGAGAAACTAGCATTTGTCAAAACATTGAAAAATGTTACGCGTGGCCGGATTGCTGCGTATGCAGATCAGTTTAGAGAGGCGGAGTATTACCCTAGAACCGAACTCTCGGGAGCTAATCAAGTCTGGTCTTTTCCTGCCGAGTGTGCGTTCCCCTGTGCAACACAGAACGAGATATCTGCAATCGATGCACAACAGATGATCGATAATGGTGTAAAACTGGTTGCAGAGGGTGCCAATATGCCGACTTCACTCGAAGGCATTGAGATTTTCCAGGATCAGGGAATACTGTTTGCACCTGCCAAAGCTGCTAACGCTGGAGGAGTCGCAGTGAGCGGACTTGAAATGTCTCAGAATAGCTCACGAATCCAGTGGACGAAAGAAAAAGTGGATCAGCAGCTTCAGCGCATTATGAAGGGAATATATACCACGATCCGTGATACCGCATCTCAGTATGGTAGCGAGGGTAATTTTGTTGATGGGGCGAATATCGCAGGATTTCTCAAAGTCGCGCACGCCATGATCGATCAGGGTTATGTATAGAACGTTCGTTGCAATTCAACGAATTCGGGATCTGCCAAGGAACGTGATTCTCTTGGAGTAGTAATCGGGTGCAGGCTGATCGTATGCATAGGGCGATCTGTGAGTCGTACCACAAGATCTGCCATGAGGAGCGCTTCTGATAGATCGTGGGTCACATAGACGGTGGTTCGACGATCGGCCTCCCAAAGTGAGAGAAACGACTCCACCAACGACCACCGAAGATGGGTATCGAGACTCTGGAATGGCTCATCCAGAAGCATGATTCGTCCAGGATACGCAAAAGCACGAGCAATCGAGACGCGCTGGCGCATACCTCCAGATAGCTGATCTGGCTTGAATTTCGTAAACTCTCGTAACCCAACCATATCGAGAAACTCCATGGCTCTGGCTATACGTTCGCCTTTGTTGGAAAACCACGGAAGAAGAACCAGTTCTACATTTGCGACCACTGAGTGCCATGGAAGCAGTCTCGGCTCCTGGAAGAGATAGCTAAAAGCCCCCTGCTCTGCTTCGGTTTTTTCTATGGTACCGGAATCCGGTTCTTCTAATCCTCCGATCAATCGTAATAGGGTCGTCTTTCCGCAACCGGAAGGACCGACGAAAGCGGTTATAGATCCAGGATTCATCTGCAAAGAAAAGTCTTGCATGACTGGTAGGTGCTGGTTGCGTACGAAATATGTTTTACTCACATGGTTCAGGATCATGCAGCCCCTCCCGCTTGGTGATGAAGTTTTCGCTGCCTGATGAACTTGGGAAATCTCAAGACACCTATGAACACCAGATCACCAATTGCAGTGAGCGCAACAGCGATGAGTGTCCATGCCAGAACCTCTGCTGTGTCCAGATGCACTTGTGCCAGTTGCATGCGGGAACCGACTCCGTACCGTGGTACAGTGAGGACCTCAGCCGCAATGACGACCTTCCAAACCATGGACAGGGATGCTTTCGCACCGGTAATAATCGATGGTACCAACGATGGGATTACCAGATGGGTAAGACGCATAAGTGGAGAGAATCCATAAGCTTCGGTCATCTCCCTCAATCTAGGGGAAATCTGCCGAACACCCTGCTCCACTTGCACAAACATGACGGGAAAACCCATGAGAAAAGCCGAGAAGAGTGGGACAGTTCCACTGGAAAACCAGATGAACGCGAGAAGAATCACCGACATGACTGGAGTAGCCTTACAGATTACCAGGACAGGAACTAACATGGCATGAATCGATTTCGTGTATCCTGCAAGAATCCCCAAGGCACCTCCGATGGTGAAAATGATGAGGAAGCTCCGCAGCGCTCTGCCCACAGTAGCAAGCACATTGAGACTGAAAGGTTTCTGCTGCAGAAGCGAATACAGTGCGGAGAGTGTGGTGTTCGGGTGCGGCAGCAGCACTCCGGATCCTATAAGCTCGGCCCCGACTTGCCAGATGCCCAGCAAGATGAGGACCGAGAGTGCTGTCAGTGCTCTAGTAATCCAAGTAGAACGATTCATCGGGTACCGCTCCCCCGACAGAGGCGTAGTCAAAACCGTAGAGTACCTTCAGATACGTGTCCATAGCTTCATATCCTTCGGTCGCTGTCCGGAAGACCAAGTTACAACGGGGAATAGCCGGCGTAGCCATAGCTGCTTTCATGATTCCCGCCTCTTCTATCATATGACCTGCATCGCCAGGGTTCGCATTCACCCAGTGCACGGAGTCTCGAATAGCATCCATAACTACTGGAACACGATCCTTGTGCTGCTCTGCGAACGAATCGGAGACCACAATCACCGTCATAGGATAGTTCCCTGTTCCGGTCAATGCCATCCAAAGTGCCTGAAGATCAAGAAGCGGAATGACATCGTCGCTAGAATTGAGTGCCATGGTGACAAATGGTTCCGGCATGACAGCTAGGTCCACTCGATTCGCGATAAGCATCTGAGCAAGTTGGGCAGGAGAAGCTATGCTGTAGTCGAGCTCCACATCGGTCTCGGTATCGAAACCAAGTGCAGTGATGATTATCTTCGTCATCTGATCTGGTGTACTACCGGCACCGGGAATAGAGATCTTTCTGCCGGCTAGGTCGCCTAGTTCAGTGATCGAGTTGTCGGTGGTGACAAAGGTAAGCATGCCCTCGCCCACTATCGCAGCGGTCTTAACAGGAACCCCCTTTGCATACAGATTTGCCGCAACATTGGTGGGCAGTGCTGCCACGTCGATCTCTCCGTTCGCCAACCGTGCGATCACCTCATTCGGAGAGGGGAACACGTTCAGATTGACCGAGGTCTTTTCATCGAGCTCTCCATTGTCCCTATTCAATCCGATGGTGCCAAATCCTGAGGGACCTTGCATGACCGCCATGTTGACTATGACCTTATCGGGATCGGAAACCGGCTCCCGGACTCCTTGGGCTGCAAGGGGAAATGTGATGGATAGAAACACCCCTACCAGTAGTAGTATACCTATTTTTTTCATAAAAACCTCATGCCGAAGTCGGCCCCCGGCGTGCCTTGTATCAGGAAGCTACGATGACTCTGAAATACCGTTTCTTCCCGGCTCTCAAAATCATTTCGCCCTGCTCTATCCAAGTTTCATCTATGACTTGTTTGACATCTTCGACTTTTCTATCCTGTATGGAGGCTCCACCCTGTTGGATCAATCGTCTGGCATCCGAGTTCGTTTTACAGAGATCTGTCATACCGAACAGGTCCACAGCTCCGATTCCCCTCTTCAAGGTCTCCAGATCTATGGTCAAGGAAGGAAGTCCTTCCCGTGCCGAGTCGGCTATCGCACCACCGAACATACTTCTTGCAGCATCTCGAGCTTTAATGGCCTCTTGTTCACCATGAATAATCTTGGTCTGTTCGAAGGCCAGACGCTCCTTTGCTTCGTTTATGTTAACAGTTGCTGAGTCATACGTTGCAATCTCATCCAGTGGGAGGAAGGTGAACAGCTTCATGAACCGAATAACGTCGGCATCGTTGACATTACGCCAGTACTGGTAGAAATCGTATGGGCTGAACATTTCAGGATCAAGGAAGACAGCTCCCTTTTCGCTCTTGCCCATCTTGTGGCCATCTGCACGGGTGATCAGATTGAAAGTCAGACCAAAGCATTCGGCTCCCTCGACCTTCCGAATCAACTCGATACCAGCAACGATATTGCCCCACTGATCATCTCCACCGATCTGTAACCGGCAACCCTGATTCCGGTAGAGTGTAAGGTAGTCGTATGATTGCAAAAGTTGATAGTTGAATTCAATGAAAGACAATCCACGCTCTAATCGCTGCTTGTAGCTTTCGAACGTAAGCATTCTGTTCACAGAAAAATGTTTTCCGATATCTCGGAGAAATTTGATATAGTTCAGTCCACCGAGCCAGTCGTAGTTATTCAACATGGTCGCATGTCCCATGGTATTGGACTCATGTGCAGAGAAATCGACGACAGTGCCGAGCTGATCCTTCAATGAAGCGCTGTTGTCCAAGATCTGCTCGATCGTGAGCATTCTGCGCATCTCACTTTTCCCCGAAGGGTCGCCAATCAGCGATGTCCCACCGCCGACCAGAGCAATCGGATTATGTCCCGCCTCCTGAAGGTGGTGCATAGCGAAAAACGGAACCATATGTCCTATATGAATACTTTTCCCGGTTGGATCCACTCCCACATAGAATGTGACGGGACCTTTGTCCATGAGATCACTTAATCCTTCAAAGTCGGTGCACTGTTTAATGAACCCTCGATCTTGTAGTATCTGTAGCGCTTTGTTCATTCGATTTGATCCCCTCTACTGTCGCTTGTAGGCTTTTGTCTCCCGACGAATCCTCTCACCTAGCTCGTCGACACTCACTCGAACCTGCTCCATGGTGTCACGGAATCGCAAAGTCACGGTGTTATCATCCAATGTCTGATAGTCGACTGTGACACAGTACGGCGTACCGATCTCATCCATTCTCCGATACCGGCGTCCGATTGCACCACTCTGATCGTAGAAGGTAGCAAAGTCTTCGCGTAACTCGCGCTCCAACTTCTCGGCATAATCTCCTATCCCGTCCTTCTTCACCAATGGAAGCACAGCCACAGTCACCGGTGCGACCGATGGATGAAAATGGAGTACTGTCCGTACATCTCCACCCTCGAGTTCCTGCTCTTCATAGGCATCGGATAAGACCATGAGTACATTCCTAGTGAGTCCTGCCGAGGTTTCAACCACGTAGGGGACGTAACGCTCTTTCGTCTCCTGCTCAAGATAGCTCAGATCCTTTCCGCTGAACTTCTGGTGCTGCGAGAGATCGTAGTCTGTTCTATTATGTACACCCTCGAGTTCCTGCCACCCCATGGGGAACAGATACTGAATGTCGTATGCCTCTTTTGCATAGAAAGCCAGTTCATCTTCACCGTGCTGATGCCATCTCAGATGATCTGGCCGAATACCCATTGCGTGGTAGAATGACATTCTCTGATCTTTCCAGAACTCAAACCACTGTTCATCGGTTCCCGGCTTGCAGAAATACTGCATCTCCATCTGTTCGAATTCACACGATCGGAAGATGAAATTCTTTGTGGTGATCTCGTTCCTGAAGGATTTGCCCACTTGAGCAATCCCGAAGGGAATCTTCACCCTGCTACTCTGCACCACATTCTTGAAATCGACATAGATACCCTGTGCGGTTTCGGGTCTCAGGTAGACGATTGAGGAGTCATCGTGCACTGCTCCCATATGTGTAGAGAACATAAGGTTGAAGTTTCTTGGTTCAGTGAACGAACCGGATGTACCACACGTGGGGCAAGCACCCTGCAAATCGATCATATCGGTTCTAAACCGACTCTTGCACTGTCTGCAGTCCACCATGGGGTCTGTAAAGTTGGAGACATGTCCACTTGCTTCCCACACTTTCGGGTGCATGAGTATCGAGGCATCGAGCCCTACAATATTGTCGTGCATCTGAGTCATTTCTTTCCACCAGAAGTCACGAATGTTGTTCTTGAGCTCGACTCCGAGCGGACCGTAGTCCCATGCTCCGGTGAGTCCTCCATAGATTTCACTTGATTGGTAGATAAAACCTCGTCTCTTGCACAGAGATACCAGTTTGTCCATTGTTGTCGTTTCAGCCATTATGCAACCTCATTCTTCAGTATCGAGATAGCCCGTTCCAGACGGGCGACAGCAGTATCGAGTCCCAGCAGTCTAATCGAATCGAACAGTGGCGGACTTACCGTACTGCCGGTCACCGCAACACGAATCGGCATGAACACACCATTCACTTTGATTTCCAGCTCCTGAGAAATATCCATGAGCGACTGCTCCACATGAGAATCCGCTTCTGTAGCCATTGAGCGTATCACAGGAAGCGCTTTCTCGAGTACCTGAAGCGTCGTCTCCATATCCTGCTTTTTAGGAAGCAGAGCAGTTGCCTCAGGTGGTTCAATATCGGTAAACAGGAATCTACTCATATCCACTACATCTGAGAGAACCTTGAGTCTCTCCTTGACCAGTGGAACCAGTGCAGAAACCGTTTTCGTTTGATCTTCGGTTAGCTTGGATCCTACGAAACCAGCATGTTCGAGGTATGGAAGAAGCATGGAGGCGAGCTCTTCATCGCTCTTTTTACGAATATACATGCCATTATACCAATCCAGCTTCTTGTAGTCGAAGACTCCAGGAGCCTTGGTGATCTTGTCGAGACTGAACAATTCACACAACTCCTCTTTGGAGAAGAATTCTCTTTCACCATCGTACGACCAGCCGACCATACTCACATAATTCGTTAGCGCCTCAGGAAGATACCCTTTCTCACGGAAATCCCGAACAGCAGTGGATCCGTGTCGCTTCGAGAGTTTCTGCCCATCCTTTCCCATGACCATAGGGAGGTGACAGTAAACCGGGGGATCCCAGCCAAACGCTTCATACAGCAAGATATGCAACGGACCGGATGGAATCCACTCCTGGGCACGCATGATGTGCGTGATCCCCATGAGGTGATCATCTATGACATTGGCCAAGTGGTAGGTGGGATATCCGTCCGATTTCAGTAAAACCGGATCGGGATTCACATCGCTATTCCTTCGCGTAATATCTCCCATGAGCACATCGTGAAATGTGGTCTTCCCTTCGAGGGGAACTTTGAGACGGACAACCGATGGGAGCCCCTGTTGCTCGAGCTCAGCCCGCTCTTCAGTAGAGAGATTCCTGCAGTGGCGGTCATACCCCCGTTGCTTTGCTTTACTCGCGACCTGTTTCTGTCGAAGGTCCGACAAACGGTCGGCAGTACAGTAGCACCGGTAGGCTTTATCTTCAGAAATCAGTTTTTCGGCATACTCTTGATAGAGAGCGAACCGTTCACTCTGGACATACGGCCCACAGGATCCCCCAACGAGTGGACCTTCATCCCACTCGACTCCGAGCCAGGCGAGGGTATCGTAGAGATCTTGCAACGCTTCCTGTGTAGATCTATCCTGGTCAGTGTCTTCCACACGCAGAATAAACTTGCCATTTTGAGACCGTGCAAAAAAATAGTTGAACAATGCAGTCCTGATCCCACCAATATGCTGCATACCGGTGGGCGACGGTGCGTAACGAACACGAACACTCATGGGGAAATACTCCTCCTATCCGGAATAGGTGTAACCGGTAGTTACAGTTTTAGTATAAAAAGAGAAAAGTAGCAACAACCCCACTCTGAGAGCCACTCAGGAGGATACTGGAAATAGTGATGCTCACAAGCGTTTTTCGAAAGGGATATGGGTAACCAGAGGTATCGGAGTCACACGCAAGAGGGCCACCAGGATTCTTGTGTCCCCTGCCCTTATTCAAGAGAGTGATCAATGTAGGTCCATCCTCTCTCGATTCGCTCGACGATCAATCCTGCTACGAGCGGGACAGCCAAGCTACCGTCTCATCCATAGCTTTCTCTCTACTGATATCGTCGATATCGTACGGAATCATGTGGGTAGCTTGCTCAAGGTGAACCCAGCGATTCTTTCCAGCACCGATCTCGGCAACCATGCTTCCAGCATGGGAGGAGACTGTCGTATCGAGACCTCCGGTGAAAACCAGCACATCGGTCTGCGTGTTCGGTAATAGAGCAACAGCCTCCCGTTGAATCAGTGCAAGTTGTCTAAGTTGGCGAAAATAGTGCCAACTCCAGTATTCTTTACCCATGTAAGCGTCGTCATCGGGATCGCGATCATCGAAGAAGGTAAATCGAGAGTCGGCCTCCCAGGGCCTGCTCTTTTTCTTCACGAACACTCCAAGGAGCGTGACCAACGGAAGAGACAACGATGGAATGCTGAGGGCAGGCGCATAGAGCACTGCGCGTGATACTCCGTGTCGGTGTGCGAGCATCACGGCTATTGCACCACCCATGGAGTGACCAACAAGTGACACCTGTTCATAGATGGAGGCTTTTTCCAGATAGGTCCGCTCAGCCTCTCCAATCCAATCGAACCTCGTGGTATGCAGAAAATCGGTTCCATTGGTACCATGACCTGGGTATCGGGGAACGAAGACATCGAACCCAGCATCGAACAATCGCTTTGCCGGCAACGCCAGCTCTCCAGGATATCCAGAGTAGCCATGTAGACAGACCACCGCTTGTTTCACCGGGGTATCGTGCACTAATTCAATCGGTCGTGCACACCTTCGAACTGAGTGAGTTGTCTGTTCTCGCATATCGCATCACCCTCTCTTTTACGGTTGATTGAGTGCATTCAGTAAGTCGATTCTACTTCGAACCTTCATCTTGGTGAAAATGTTCGCAACATGATTGTTTACTGTGTTGACTGAGATGTCAAGTTCCGCAGCTATCTCCTTGTTCGTGTAACCTGACTTGATCAACTCCACGACTGAGAACTCCCGCTCGGTGATATGGAACTTCTCGAGTCTATCTCTGGTCAATTCTCGAACCGGCTCGTACGGCATGCGCCTGAAGTAGATGAAGAGATAGACGAGAATGATGATGGAGAATGCCATAAAATAGATTGGATAGGTGATATACCGCCATTGTGGATAGATGAGACTCACGATAAGCAGAGGCATCATCACGAATGACAGTATGATGATTGCCTTGCACACCGTTCTGACATCGTTTTGATTGATAGTCTTGAGATTCTTGATGATCACGAAGATGCAAAAGAAGAGCGTGCTCACAAAAATGAGCATCATGACTGTCTGAAACACCCAAATGGATGAGAAGATTGTATAGAGGATGGAAATGGCCATATATACAGAACCAAGTACGAAAAAGATAGTTTTATAGGGATTTCTCCACGGTTGCGCTATAACCCATGTCGTGAAGAATGGAACGAACACGACAAGAAAGCTCACGTTCGCTGCTAAAAGGCTCTGAACTACAATGCCAGAGACCGTGGCCACCGTGTCTCCGAGAAACACTTCCACGAAAACCTTGAGTACTTGAAGCACCATGACCAGCAACAGAGAAGCATGGAAAGTGATGAAATACTTGGTCCAATTGTATGTCTCACGGATATGAAATACCACAGAGAGCACGAGGGTCATGCACCCTGTGGCGAATGCGAGCATGTATAGGAGTAAGGTGAATCCCTGTCCTACCATCTTAGGCGTTCTTCAAACCGATCAGTTTCTGATTATGAGTCATGTCTGCGGTGCCACAGATATCCGATATCTCGGTGAGGAGTTTGGTCATATTCACCGGTGGCACTGATCCACTTCTCTGTTTCGCGATCGTGTTGTAATTCCCTGCGTTCACCGCAGCTTGTGCCTTCGCCGGGAACAATTTAAGGTGAAGTGCTGAACCTGCATTCAGAAGATAGTTCGCGTCTGCAGAGAATCCGGGAAAGACTCCTTTCAATGCACTCTCGACAACTGCAGTATCTCCGATCGGCATGCGAGGACTCTGCACATGCAACAAATACCAGAGTGAAATGTCTGGGTTGATCCAAGCTAATTGCACCTGCTTCTTCTTCGCAAACTCAAGATATTCGCTCACCTGCTCTCCCTGAACACCTAGCTGGGAGAAGCCGAAGACACACCATGTGCTGTCGAATTTCTCCCTCGTCCTCATTTTATGAGCCGTCTTGATAAGATCTTCGAGCGTCTCTGCCTCTTGAGCCCAGAGCACTGTCATATTGGTGTACCTGCAATCCTTGCGCATCTGGGAAAAGTAGAGAGACTCTGCCTCAGAAGCGGTGACGACAAGCAAGGTCTTCCTTGGTTTTTCATTTATTTTCCTGCGTCTCATTTCACTGCTCCTTTGTTTCGGTATCGACGAATTTGAATTCGCTGGTAATGGGGAGCGCCCCAAACGAACCGTTCATGTAGAACTGACCGGTCATGTCTCTCTTTGCCTTGGAGAACTTGAAATCGGCAAGACTAAAATAGACGGTTGCCGAGTCGGCGCTTTTCTGTGCAAACCAAATTGCATCGCGTCGCAACACACCATCCTTCAACAATGAAGGATTGCAGTCAACTGCGAGAATCTGTGATCCATGCTTTGTATTGTTCGCTTCAAAGACCTCTACTACATGCTCAAGAGCATATGGATGGAGGAGCATGCCAAAATCGTCTATGACGAGACAGCGTTTGGAGACGAAGCTCTCGAACATGGCAACCGCGATCGAGGTAAGACGGCGCAGACTAAGCGACTCGTTCGAAAAGTAGGAGGCATAGTGTTGCGTGACATTCGTATGAACGAATATAAGCCTGTCCTCCTGGAACCGGACATCACGAATATCGGTTATATCGATACTCCAGAGGAAGTCTATCAACTCCTTCTTCCATGAGGGGTGTTTCTTCAGTTGTTCCACTATGACTTTCTCGCTCACACTGGACAAGCCGAAAGGAAGAATCATCAACTCATCGGTAAACCAGGTGAAGAGCGGAAGGAGTGTGCCACTCCCCTTTCTGGCAGCTGCTGCGAGATAGGTATGATTGTGCGGAACCTTTCCGACGATTCTCTTCTTCTCTCCACGGAACATTTTTCCCCAACGATAGGTATAATTCAGTTCCTCAGCAGTACCATCGACCAGTTTTCGCTCGAACATGAGCTTTCTGGAACGACCGACATAGAAATGGTATGACTCCTCATAGATTCGCGAACGATCTGCGACAAGCGAGTACTTCCCAACCAGAGCTTGCCCAGACTCCTCGTCCGTTCCCATCACCAGTTCCAAAGTGATATCGGCCGGACCCCCCTTCTCTTCTGCATAGGCGAATGCCGTTCCTGCAAGGAGTTGCAGTGGATTCTCCATCTCCGGATCGGCAACCACGATTGCTTTCAGTGCTTCCAGAGCACGAACAAACGTACTCTTTCCTGCTCCATTTGGCCCAATGATAGCCACCGACTTGATTACTTTCAGTTTGTCACTCACCTCAACCACTTTCTCGGCAGCAAGTCTGTTGTCCTTGAGAGCTTCGAATGAGATTGTCTGTGAGTCTCGTACTGAACGAAAATTCGAAATTGTCATGTCCAGTAACATGTATGTTCCCCCTATTGCTTAGACGTCCGCGATTGAAAAATATTCTCCATTCTGTGCAACACGTCCCGATGCGTATGCAACGCAGAGACGAGTCGAGCAGGCAGGGTCTCGTCACCATGATTATCTCCAGCTATAATATCAACCATACCAAGTTCGAGGAACCGATCGGCGTCACCTTTCTCGACTCCCTCTACATTGCACTGGAAGAAGACTCCCATTTCCCTCAGTTGCTGCGCAGTCTTATTCTCGACTGAGAACCAACTATACCGCTCGATATGTGCCAGTATGACCGAATAGCCCCGCTTTCTCAGCGCGTAAGCATGATTGAGTAGAAATAGCGGTTCGGTCCTCGTGTCTACTTCCAACAAAACATAGTTGTTGATAAATGGGAGCACCTGCGGATCGACGGTGCCACCAACGTAGGTCTCACTGCCGAGTAGCAACTCAACACCGAGTTTATGGGCCTCTTCTTCTGCCCATGCGTACATTGGCCTGATGTTCTTGGTTCTTGTCGAAACCAACGGATTATACAAGTGTGGTGTGGTTACCACTCGATCGAATCCCGCATCCGCGTAGGCTCTGAGCAAATTCAGACACATGTCCTTAGTTCGGACTCCATCGTCGACAAATGGCAGCAAATGTGCATGACTTTCAACATATCCCATACGGTACCTCTTTATCAATTATAGCCTGTTTATGTCAATTGGTATATATTAATCCGGTCATTGTTTCGATAGAGGTACTAAATACAAGAACACTAGAATTCAATGCATGCCTGAGCAGGTACTGCTGCTGTGCGCCATGGGTGTGTAATCTCGACAATCTCATGCACCATATCGGCAGCATCCATAAGAAGTTCCGGTGCATCTCGACCGGTGATCACGATATGTGGTCTATACAGATCTCCCGGTAGCGATTCGAGAAAACCGATGACATCACCGGTCGATACATAGTCGTTTGAGAGCGGATAGGTGAATTCATCGAGTACAATCAACTCATACCTACCACTCATGATCAGTTCCTTTGCTCGATTCCAACCTCGTTCGCACGCCTGTCGGGTCGGCTCTTCATCCTGCAAATTCCAAAGAAAGCCTTCACCGAAATTCTCCCAAAGGACACCGTTTTGTTCTGCAAATCGCCTCTCCCCTGTGCGCAACCCCTCCGATTTGATGAACTGAAGCACCGCACAATCTTTCCCATGTCCCAATGTTCGCATGACGAGCCCCATAGCCGCAGTGGTCTTGCCCTTCCCATTACCTGTATACACTATTGTCAGCGGAATTCTTCTTGTCATGCTATCTCCTTGCCTCCAACTATTGGCTCCCGTAAATCTGCAACTCAGCCTCTTCGTGTCTTGCAGCCGTTTGGGACATTCTCTCAAGCTGCCTTTGAGCTCGTGAAACACTACCGTTTTCAACTACCTTTTCCATAAGAGACAATGCAGTAGTCCGTAGTCCGATCGATTCGGCTATGAGCGCTGCATTGTACCCGGCTCGCGGATCCTGCTGCTCCCTCCAGAGAAGAGCGAAAGTATCGTAGGCAGCTCTCATTTTCGCCTCCGTGGCATATACATAAGCCTCTTCGAACTGGATGTGCGAGTCTGTATCAGGTTTCAATAGTGCCACACGGGTAGTCACTCTTTGTGGCACAATGCGCTCGGCAATGATTGTTGCTGCATCGACTGCCATCTCCTCAAGCAAAGGCGTCAAAGATGGAGCAAAGATCACTTGAGAAGTATCGGTATCGAGATCATACGTACGCTCATTGATTCTCCGAACGCTCCCTCGATAGACTTCAGAATCGCTTTCAACGGCGATGATATGATAGGAGAGTGTTATTCCCACCCGTTGACGAAGATGAAATGTGTATGCTTCGCCACTTTTTCTAGCGAAGATGTATTCATCTACATCGATCGTATCGATTCTCGTCTGGACTCGAGCCACAGAAGAGCTATGGACATCCGGGTCAGACAAGGTGATCACCGAGATGAATGGTGATTCAACCAGCATCTCGGTCAACGACCGAGTAATTGTTGCTGCTGCACTCCGTCCACTCGAGAGTTGGTGACCGGTATACACCTGAACCGGTGCCATCGAGCTGAAATCCTCTACCCTTCTAGGTGGCTCATTCGAAAGACTGAATCGGTAGGGAGCGACTGGATCGATGATGATTGCCCGATACGCACTCATGTCGTGCTCTGCAGGGACGAAAGAGGAGAGCGTGATTCGAGTGGCACACCCTGTGGCGATTACTAGGAGAGTAACGAGTAGCGTGAGTAGGATGACATGAATTTGGCGTATCTTTCGACCAATCAATTGCTACTCCTTACACCGTCTGAAGTATTTTCTCAGATTTGAACAGACGGGCGACCATATAGGCACAGAGTCCAGCAAAGCCGATATTGGAGATCACAGTGAGCGATATATGCAACGGCTGGATCATTCCCATGAAACTCTCCTTCATCACAAATATGGTATTCACGATCGGAATGAGAAACAACAATACATTCGTAGTCGGATCCATATACATGGTAGTCACGCCAACGAGAACCACAATCATGTACAACGGCATGACATAGGTGCTCCCCTCTTTCACACTTTTTGCCAGACTTCCGAGCAGTGCGACCACGGCGCCAGTGAAAAGTGCCACCGAAAGCAATACGGCGATGATCACAGCAAGCGAGGAGACGGCAAGCGATGCACCACGCATATCTGCAGGAAAGAAGAGATCAGAACCACTCGGAATCAGTATGGAGATCACAAGGCCAATGAATGTTGCGGCAGCCGAACAGATTGCCACAACTGATACGAAGAGAATCTTGCCCCAGGCGATTGATGTTCTTGGAACCTGATTCACCAAGAGAATGGCAAGACTCCCCCGCTCCTTCTCTCCACAGGTGGTATCCAGTCCTGCACTGATCGATCCGGAAAATAGGAATATCATGAGAAAGTAGGGAACGAGCATAGCGAGAATGGATCCTCCCGATTGAACTGCCTCGGATGCGATATCGACCGATGTTACGGTGAGCGTACGCAGGTCAGAGAGTAAGAGCCCATGGTTTCCCAACAGCTTAGCGGCAAGGTTCTCTTGATAGGCCGACAGTGCGGAGATCACTTGCTGGTAAGCGAATTGTGTCTTCTGACTACTCGAATCGTAGGCGACTACAACCTGGCTCCGTATCCCAGGAACATAATTCTCGGGAAACCTTATGACAATATCAGCCTCGTTTGCATCTACGATACGATACTGCAGATGAGTATCAAGTTGTTCTAGGAATCCTTGATCGATGTTCCCTTCGATCGATATTGGATAAGTAGCGGACCGAGCATCAGCTTCTATCGACTGGAGCACCGACCCCATTCCAACGAATATGATGGGCAGTACCAACAATGGCAGCAGGAACGTGGAGAACAGGGTTCTTCGATCCTTGAAGAAGTTTTTCAACTCCTTTTTGAAGATGATATAGGCATCACTCATAGGCACCTCGATGGTCTGGTACCAGCGAGAAGAAGAGCGTTTCGATATCGGGAACCTTATGAGACTCGAGCAATTCATGCACGGGCCCCTCACAGAGAAGTCTTCCATCGTAAATTATTCCGATTCGATCACACAATCTCTGTGCCTCTCCGAGTACATGTGTTGAGAGCACCACACATTTTCCGGCATTCTTTGCAGCTCGAATGAAATCTGATATCACCTTCACTGCAAGAACATCGAGGTTGCTCGTCGGTTCGTCGAAAATAATATTGTGTGGCTCATGAATTATGCTTACAGCCAAAGAAACCTTCTGCGTCATTCCACTTGAAAGTTTAGCTATAGGTGTATCAAGGTACTTCTCCATAGCGAAGTCCTTCGTTAATGCAACGATTCTCTCTTCGATAATCTGCGATGGCATGTGGTTCAGTCGACCAAAGAATCGCAAGAGTTCTCTGCACGAGAGCTGTCCCGCAAGCCGCATCTCTCCGGTAAGAAAGCCAATCGAATCGCGCACAAGGCGTCCTTCATTAACCACATCGTGTCCATCGACCCAAACCATGCCGCTATCGGGTCGAAGCAGTGTTGCGATTGTTCTCAGCGTTGTCGTCTTCCCAGCTCCATTTGGCCCCAACAATCCGTAGACTTCACCATCTTTTGCTGTACAGGTGATCCCCTTCAGTACGAGCTTTCTGTTTTTTCGTTGTGCGTAGCTTTTGTGGAGGTCTTGTATGACTATCATCTACTCGACCTTAAAAACTTGTCTGCTTGCCAAGCAGGTAGCGTATCGCAACACGAATCGCCTCAACCATGCTAACTTCAGAGGCGATTCCTTTTCCAGCAATGTCAAATGCGGTACCATGGTCGACACTCGTCCTAAGGAATGGAAGGGCCCAGGTAACTGAAATGGTTCGATCGAAGTCGAGAGTTTTAGCTGCAATATGGCCCTGATCATGATAGAGACTCAGCACTGCTCGATAGCGTCCGATCTTTGCGAGATGAAACACTGAATCTGCCCCCACAGGTCCTTCGACAAGCATTCCTTCGAGCCGGGCTCGTTCAATTGCTGGAATGATAGCCATCTGTTCTTCATCGCCGAACAGTCCATGTTCTCCACCATGAGGATTCAAAGCAGCAACGACAAATGGAAGATTCTGATCGAACGAACTGGTTTGTGTGAGCTTGTAGCACTCTTTGATAGAGCGGTAGACCCGCTCCTCGGTAACAACATCGCAAGCTTGCCTTAAACTAAGATGACGGGTCATAAAGAATATTCTCAACCCAAGGGTTTCGAACATGGTGACAGGCGCAGGGCTTCCGGTAAGTTCTCCCAATATTTCAGTATGCCCAATCGAGTGTACGCCCGCTGCTCGCAACGACTCCTTATGGAGTGGTGGTGTGACTACTGCATCGCTTATATGTGACTGTGTGAGCCGTACTGCAGCGGAAATCGCATCGTATGCCGCCTTGCCACACATACCATCGATCTCTCCGTAGGTGAAAGTTGCGAGATCCACGAGAGGCATATCGTAGAGAATAGTTTCCTGGCTCTCTGTGATAGCCTGCCGGCATGCTACATCGGTCGACACCACAGCCGTAAAGGGGTCTCCAAGGGCACAATCGGATGCAGTTTTCTCCAGCAGACTCCGATCACCAAGAACGATAACTGTGGCTTTCTTGCTGTGTACACCGTGTGCAAGCGCTTTTAGGACAATCTCGGGACCAATCCCAGCTGGATCTCCCATCGGTACGGCAAGAACAGGTTTTTTCATCATGAATCGGATTCTCCTTGCACCGAAACTATACCAACTGTACCCAGTGAACGCAAGAGAATGAATGGTATGCAAGCAAGCTTTCGTTTCCGGCACTTGTTCGGCAAAGTGACCACTTCGTGGTCCCACTGCTCTCACTCCGTTTGGAAATCGTTACCCAAGGGCAAGAGGCGGACCCTGGAGGCTTCGCCTCCGCTGCCGCCCCAAGGGGCGGGGTATCTCCCCATACGTTTCCTGCACTCTCTCGGTAATGGACCAATAGCTATTGTTCCACTACCCTCGTTTCGTTGGGAAATCAAAAAACCTCGTGCACTCGATAAGAAACCCGATTGACAGATGGTTTCTTCTCGCCTACTGTGTACGTATCGGTTCCTGAGAGGGGGGTTTGCCATGAAATATCAAGACGAAGATGCATGGGAAGAGAAATACTTCGATGATGATATCGAAGATGAAGAAGAGTACGAACTCGATGATGATTTCGACCCGAACGAACTCAGGGAAGACGATGACTATGATCAGTTCGAGGACGAAGACGATGATGATCTCGATGGATTCTTTCTTGACGATGAAGAGACGGAAGTGATCGAAGAGGACGATGATGACGACGATCTGCTCTTCGGAGACGATAATCTTGCAGATGATGAAGAGGAAGACCCATTCGATTTCTGATTGAATTGCTCAACGCTACATCTGATGATAACCTGCTATGGACTGTGTCCGGCAGGTTATTTTTAATTCTGAGAAAAAAGTGAAGAAAATCAGCATGTTACTATTTACAGAAACACGGCAATGCTGTACAGTCCCCCGTATACACGGAGGATTACTATGCATAGAAACAAAATTAGATTACTGTCTCTAATTTTCTGTACTACCCTGCTTGCTTCGCTAGGAGCAGCTGGCCAACAGGAGCAGCCTGAGGAGCAACAATTCCGAATTGGCGTATCAAAAATTGTGACACACCCTGCGCTCGATGCGATAGAACAGGGAATGATGGACTATCTGAGTGAACAAGGGTTCTCTATTCGATACGACTCGCAGAGTGCGAATGGAGATATTTCGACTGCAGCCTCCATTGCTCAGAAATTCAAAGCCGACAAATCGGATCTCGTGGTTGGTATCGGAACACCAGTGGCGCAGGCGCTGGCCAATGTGTTTTCCGAGACTCCAGTGGTGTTTGGCGGAATAACCGATCCCCTAGAAGCTGGTCTGGTTCCGACCTACGAACCGAACGATGGTAATGTAGGTGGAGTATCCGACAAGAATCCTGTTTTCGATCAGATAAAGCTGTTTTCTGAGCTGACAGGAGCACAGACCATTGGTATCGTCTATACCAGTGGAGAAGCAAACGGAGTTCAATTGAAGGATATGGTGGAATCTGCGACGAAAGAACTCGATCTTGGTTTCGTTGCAGCAGGCGTTTCGAATTCCGCGGAAGTGAAATCTGCGATACTCTCCATAGCGAGTCGAATCGATGGACTGTATGTGGGGACGGACAATACAGTAGTTTCAGCGATAAGTAGCTTGGGAGAGGTGTGCAAGGAGCAGGGAATTCCGCTGTTCACAGCTGATCCAACCAGTGCGGTCGATCTCGACTATTTCATGGTATGGGGATTCAACTACTATAAACACGGAAGAAAAACTGGGGAGGCTGTGGCTCAGGTCCTACGCAATGAGAAACAAGCTGGAGAACTTGGTACGATATTCATCACCGATCCTACGGAATTCGAACTCTGGTTCAATCTCGACCGGGCACGAGCGTTGGGCATCTCCATTCCACAGGAGTTGATAGCCGGTGCTGCGGTCATTCATGACCAGGGAGAACGGATCACGCGCTGAATAATGGCCGTATCTTTATGCATTATTATGCATAACCATCTTTACAAAAACCAACGGTCGTTCTATAGTGACGGACAACCCACACCCGAAGGAGCTTTGTATGAAGAGAGCTAGTATCTTAGTATTGTTGACACTCGTACTTGCGACGCCACTGTTCGCAGCAGGAGCGCAAGAGGCTGCACCCAAATCCGAACCCCTGATCGGCGTTTCCAAATTTCTCGCTCACCCTGCTCTCGATGCAGTCGAAAGCGGAATGCAGGACTATCTGAAATCGGTCGGAAAAAGTGTGAGATACGATTTCCAGAATGCCAATGCAGATGTCTCAGCTTCGGCTCAGATCGCACAGAAGTTCAAGGCTGATCGTGTTGATATCGCTGTCGGTATCGCCACCCCCACAGCCCAGGCTCTGGTGAATGTTTTCCCTGAAACTCCAGTTGTATTTTCAGCAGTCACCGACCCACTTGGAGCAGGATTGGTCACTACCTATGATACTCCCTATGCAGAGAACACAACCGGTGTCTCCGACATGAACCCTGTCGACGCTCAGATCGAGCTGCTCGCTCGTGTAACCGGCGCGAAGGTCATTGGAAATGTATATGCCAGTGGTGAGGCAAACGGCGTAACGCTCATGGAACAGGCAAAGGCAGCTACCGAAAAACTCGGACTGCAGTTCGTTACTGCGGCAGTTTCCAACACGGCAGAGGTCATGCAGGCAACCCAGTCCATCATCGGCCGTGTGGATGCACTTTACATTGCCACCGACAACACAGTAATTTCTGCTCTCCCCTCGGTAGACGATGTTGCTTACAAGGCTCAAGTACCCGTTATGGCAGCAGACCCATCCAATGTCGATGGACTCAACGTTCTGGTTGCATGGGGCTTTGATTACTATAAGATCGGTCTTGCCACTGGAGAGATTGTCTCGCAACTGCTCGATGGCAAGAAGCCTGGTGAAATTGGAACCGTGTTCCTCACCGATCCTGCCGACTTTGAACTCTGGTTTAATCTTGACGTAGCTGCGGATTTAGGGATTACTATATCCGAAGAGTTGAAGAGCTCAGCGGCAGTGCTTATTCAGGACGGCCAAAAAATCGTAAACTAGGACGTATCGATGTTAGAAGGAATTTTTGTTGATGGATTGATTTTTTCCATCATGGTGATCGGAGTGCTGATATCCTACAGGATTCTGGACTTTGCCGATCTGACCTGCGACGGCTCCTTTGCAACAGGAGCCGCCGTAGCGACTATGGCAATTGTGCAAGGACTAGGGCTGGCGACAGCCCTTTTACTTGCGCTCGTTTCGGGAGCAGTGGCTGGTGTGGTTACCGCGACCATCCACAATCGATTGAAGGTGCCGGGACTATTAGCCGGTATTCTGACCATGACCATGCTCTACTCCATCAATATTCGCATACTCGGAGGCAGAGCGAATGTTCCACTGTTGAGAACAACCACACTGTATACCAAGTTCCCTCAGATTTTCAGTATGCTCAGTACCTCTTGGGCTCTGTTGGCCGGAACCCTGATCATCGTGATGGTGGTGAAATTCATCATCGACATATTCTTCCGTACCGACCTCGGAATTGCAATTGGTGCCCTGGGAAGTAATGAACAGATGATCATTAGCATGGGTATGGATCCGAAACTACTCAAGGTGATCGGCATGGCACTCTCGAACGGTCTCATTGCCCTCTCTGGAGGACTGTTAGCTCAGTACCAGGGATTTGCCGATGCAAACCTAGGCCAGGGAATGGTGGTTCAGGGACTTGCAGCGATCATGATTGGAGAATTCCTGTTCGATAGCAACAAGATCTCCCTCATAACACTCAGGGTTGTATTCGGAGCAATCATCTACAAGGCACTCATGTTCCTTGGACGCTACTACGGATACTATATCAATCTTACACCGAGCGACCTCAAACTCCTCACTGGTATTCTTGTCATCGTTTCACTTATCGTTGCACAGACACGTAGTGCAGCATCCAGTGCCGATGCACGAAAGAAGGCTCTGAGGAGGAACAAGGCGCGGAGAGAGGCTGAACAGAAGGAGGCCAATCATGCTAACGATTGAACAGGTCTCCAAGGTATTCTACCCGGGGACAGTGAATGAAAAGACAGCGATCGAGTATCTGAATCTCACCGTGAAGGATGGAGACTTCATCACCGTGGTGGGAAGCAACGGATCTGGTAAGAGCACGTTGTTCAACCTGATTGCCGGAACGTACCCGGTGACTGGCGGTAGTATAGTTTTGAATGACAAGGATGTAACTAATACTCCAGAATTCAGGCGTGCCTTTACCATTGGGCGAATTTTCCAGGATCCTACCAAGGGCACAGCAGCGAAAATGTCCATAGAGGACAACATGGTCACTGCGCTACATAAAGGTATGAAAGGACTCAAGATATCGCTCAATGCAAAAGTGCGAGAAGAGTTCAAGAAAGAGCTCAGTCAGCTGCATATGGGGTTGGAAGATCGACTGAAAGATAATGTCGGACTGCTGTCAGGTGGACAGCGACAAGCACTTACGCTCCTCATGACGGTTCTCAGCAGACCACAGATGCTCCTGCTCGATGAACATACCGCCGCACTTGATCCAAGAAATGCTCAGATTGTCATGGACCTTACCACTAAGTTCATAAATCAGTACAAGTTGACTTCTCTCATGGTCACACACAACATGCAACATGCGATCGATTTCGGCAATAGATTGATCATGATGGATGAAGGAAAGATCATTCTCGATCTTACAGCTGAAGAGAAACAGTCGCTGACTGTTCCCAAGCTTGTGCAGAAATTCAAGTCGATCAAAAATAAGGAGTATGCATCGGACGAAGATCTTCTGGTCACCTGATGCGCGTCTTTAGCCCCTCTTTACCACCCCCTTATGGGAAAACGCCCCGGGAATCCTCTTCCACGGGGCGTTCGACTATCTCGAGAATAGACGAGATCAACGTTTTTCCGATTGCTCGAGAATCGCCATGAAATCGATCTTCTCTCCGGTGTGCCAGAGCTTTTCAAGTGCATAGAACTCACGCAGTTCTGCACTCATGAGGTGTATCACGATACTACCACAGTCGATCAACTCCCACCCATCGCCGGCAACGCTCTTGTGTCTGTTCAGTACATGCACGTCGCGATCTGCGAGGAATCCCCACAATTCACGGGTGACACCTTTCAGATGTCCGAGACTATTCACCGTGGCAACGATAAAACAATCCGCCCACCCCGACTGCTCGGACACATCGATGACCACAGGATCGACACCTTTGTGATCCGATATAAATCCGGCAATATCGGCAGCCAACAGTTTTGTCGTTTCATCTAACATCTTTTTCAACTCCTCTAGACTGTCTTGCCTCGTGCAAAATCAGCTCTGTCCATGCATTCATCCATTTTCTCATGGATTCAGGCGCCATATCCCTTGAAGGAAGAAATCTTCCGGCATCGTATACACGCACCAAGGGTTTTTTCTGCGCCAGAGATTGCAGCACGTTTTCGATATCAGAAGACTCTGTTTTAACCGCTGCAAGTCCTCTCAGTGTATCGGGTGCACCTACTTTGCTCAAGTGCTCAGCTTGACGAATCGTAACCTGAACCATCGCCTCGACCGAGGGCCTTATACCACCATACGCAAGCCCTTCAAGATTCATCAATAGTTCACCGATTTCATCCCATTCAGCCTTGGTTCCACGAAAATAGTGGTGTGCGGGTCTTCCAAACAGGTGTTGCAATGCACCCAACGCATCGGATGAGATACCGTCACGTGAAAGCGCATCTCTGTAGTTCTGCAGAATAGCGAGTGGAATGACCGCTACGACAACTGCACTCGCATCCTGTTGGACTGCGATCATGATTCCGTATCGATCGCTGGTACCATACCAGATCGCATAATCTGTTTGCTTTGAACAGGATACCGAGAGTGACAATGTGCTAACCAATACGAGTAGTATTCCTATCCTGGCTCCCTTCATGTGAACTGCCCACCTTTCACTAGGAAGTCTGCAAGGTCCAGAGTGCTCTCAGCTGGCTTTTTATCTCTCCGAGACACATGATCCAAATGCCTAGTGATGATAGCAAGACACAGCGATTCCAGTGTGTCACTGCACAAGAGCTCTTCTCGTTCCCCTTTTCCCAAATGAGCTCGTAATGGCTCCATGTAGTCGGCAGCATAGATTGCAGCACCCAACACACCCATATCCTTCGATCCCAGTGTATGCCACCGTATGGCCAAACACACTGCTGTGGAGACTTGCGGAACGTATGCTCGAATCGTCTCGGATGCCACCAGTCCATGCAGCAACATAGGGAACCTCCGTTCGAGGCAGGAGAAAGCGAGTTCATGCTGGTCACAATACGCCAAGAGGGCGACATCTTGCCATTCGCGACAACTATCGTGCCACAGCCCTGCCAGATAAGCATCATCAGAGAGCTCTAGGTATGGCTTGTATCGTTCAAGCAACATCTGTGCCTCAGATGCAGTAGATATGCAGTGATTGTACCGACGTTTAGAGACCTGAGAGGCTACATACTCTTCAATGTGCGTATAGTCCATGTTCAAGTATGTAGTGTACGACAGATTCGGACAGGAGTGAAGTAAGTTCATCGCTTGTATTGACTCCTTCCGCGAGCATATGCCGAACCTGCGTCGAAGAGTCTACCAGCACCGGATTCTCCAAGAAGGTTCCCAATGTCCCGGGAGGGAGTTTCTGTTGTGGTCTATGTACGGCACGACGACAAACTATGAATTCGACATCATGACGAAGCTCGTCGAATCGGTACCACCTTCTCAGACCAGCGAGCAGATCATCGCCAATCACCATGCCGATTTGTCCATCAATGGTGTAGCGTTTGTATAATTCCTGTACCGTGTCGAACATGAAAGAGGTTCCACCTCGCTCGATCTCGAGCTGTTCAATGAAGATCTCAGCCTCTCTATGATCGGGATACAACTTGTGATAATCGTTAAGCGCCAAATTGAGCATGGTCACACGAGTTGCGGCGTCGGCTGAGATTTCTCTGTTCTTGTGTGGAGGGTTTGCGACTGGAATAATAAGAATACGTTCGTAATCGGTAAGTTCGACCAGGGTATGCAAGAGATGCAGATGCCCCAAGTGGACAGGGTCGAATGTTCCTCCGATTACAGCAGTCTTCATGGTTCCTCTCGATATTCAGCTTCGGTATCTACTACCGTCGTGAATCCATCATCAACAGGATTCTCTGCTGTGCTCACCAAGTGTATAAAGGCTTGTTTCACGCTATCAAGACCCTCACCTGTGATATTCGATAATCCTATGACTACATGACCTTCAAGAGACTCTCGTAGTTTCTCGAGGTGTGCCGGACCATCGACCTCATCCAATTTCGTCGCGATTATCACCTGTGACTTCTCCAGAAGCTCAGGGGCGTAGGAGCGCAACTCTTCGGAGAGGGTTTCATATGCTGTGAGATACCGTTCATCGGCAAGGTCTATGAAAAACGCAAGACCGACTGTCCGGGAGATATGGCGGAGAAACTTGAAGCCCATTCCAGCTCCCTGACTAGCTCCCTCGATGATTCCAGGAATATCTGCAAGTACGATGTCATGATCGTCGTACCGGAACATTCCCAGTTGCGGTATTTTCGTAGTGAAGGGGTATCCTGCAACCTTGGTTCGGGCATTGGTGAGGTTGTTTAGTAATGAGGATTTCCCAGCGTTGGGAAAGCCCACAAATCCGATGTCTGCGATGACAAGGAGTTCGACACCAACTCGCATCTCCACTCCCCGTTCTCCAGGTTGAGCAAATCGCGGGGTCTGCCTGGTCGAGGTCCGGAAATGCCAGTTTCCCTGGCCACCGCGTCCCCCGGAAAGAAATACCCAACGGGTCTCACCGGTAAGATCCTTGATGATCTCCCCAGTTCTCGCATCCTTCACCACAGTACCGGGAGGCACAGGAATTTCAACATCCTTGCCATCGCGCCCGAAACAGCGGGCACCCATGCCATTCTTGCCATTTTCGGCCTTGAACGAACGAATCTGCTTCAGATGAGCGAGCGTGCGGAGATTGTCCCGAACGACAAAAACCACATCGCCTCCTCTTCCACCATCACCCCCGTCGGGACCGCCTTTGGGGATATACTTTTCCCGGCGGAAGGAAACACAACCGTTGCCCCCGTTCCCGGAGGCAACATCTATATACGTCTCATCTGAAAATCCAAACATGTACCGTCTCTGGCGTTTCCGCCCCGTTCTTATTCAGCTGACTGGATACGAACGTATTTGCGGTTGTTACGAGAATGGAAAACAACTTCTCCAGATGCCTTTGCAAAAAGGGTATAATCCCTTCCACAACCGACATTCTCGCCCGCGTGAAATTTATTGCCGTGCTGACGCACGATAATCTCTCCGGCTTTGACTGTCTGTCCGCCGAATCTCTTGACTCCAAGACGCTGCGAATTGGAATCTCTGCCGTTCTTTGAGCTACCGCCACCTTTCTTATGAGCCATTGCCTATCTCCTTATGCCTGAATCGTTTTGATCGTGAGCATCGAATACTTCTGGCGATGGCCTTGTGTTCTTCGGTAACCCTTTCTGCGGTGGAACTTGAAGATTTTGATTTTCTCACCCTTCACAACATCGCCCAATGTGGCAACCACTTTCGCTCCCTCGACATACGGGGTACCGAACACGGATTTCTCACCGTCTGCAATTGCAACAACTGTATCGAACTCCAGCTCTTTGCCAGACTCCATATCGATCTTATCGACCTTCAAAGTCGCGCCTTCTTGCGCCTTGTACTGCTTGCCAAGAATCTCTACCAGTGCGTACATGTGTATACATCCTTACTCTAAAAATATGCAGGCTCACTTATATCATAACGAAAAGATAATGACAAGACCTGCCAACATGGCTTACATGGATTCCAAGAAAGGAATTCCGACCAATGCATATGCATTCCGAAACACCTGGAGGACCATAGAAACCAGAGAAACCCGCGCTTTCACCAACGGTGCCGACGGGGCCTTCAGAACGGGATAATCGTGATAATACCTGCTGAACAAGCGGGACAACTCATACAGGTATGCGGTCACAGAGGATGGGTTGAGGTCCCGTCCGGCCTCCTCCACCACTTCCTTGAACCGTGCAATCAGCTTAACCAATTCCCGCTCCTCTTGCAATGAGAGGAGAGAGCCATCGAAAGGAATTTTTTCATAAACATCGGCCATGTCCCGATATTTCCGAATCATGCTACTTATTCGTGCGCCCATATATTGGAGATAGGGCCCGGTATTTCCATTGAAAGAGATGGATTCAGCAGGATTGAACACCATATCCTTCATTGGATTGGTCTGGAGTAGGAAGTAGTTCAGTGCTCCAAGCGCAATTGCCTCGCTCGTCTCTCGGACGTTGCCGACCGCATCTTCCCGCCCCTTCTGCTGAATCTCTTCCATAGCAAGGAGTGTGAGCTGCTCGACCAGATCGTCTGCATCCACCACAGTCCCCTCACGGCTCTTCATTTTGCCTTCGGGAAGATTGACCATACCATAGGCAAGATGGTGCAGATCTTTAGCCCAATGGTAACCAAGCTTGTCCAGCACATGAAACAGGACCTTGAAATGATAGGTTTGCTCACTCGCAACCACATAGATCAACGAATCGAAAGGCCAATCTTCATGCCTGTTTATTGCAGTACCGATATCCTGAGTGAGGTAGAGCGATGTGCCATCCTTTCTAAGCAGCACCTTCTTGTCAAGATCGATATCTGCCAGGTCGACCCAGACCGACCCATCACTTTCCCGGTAGAAGACTCCCTGCTCCAACCCCTTGAGAACGGTGTCTTTGCCAAGGGTGTAGGTGTCACTCTCATAATAGTAGTGGTCGAACGACACTCCGGTTTTTTCATATGTCTGCGCGACACCGTCAAGAGTCCATCGGTTCATCGTATTCCAAAGTGCGAGTACTTCGGGATCACCCTCTTCCCACTTCTGCAACATGAGTTGAGCCTGTTCTGTGGCTGAAGGATCCTCCTTCTCCCACTGAGCAAAACGGACATAGTACTTTCCCACAAGGTGATCACCTTTGATTCCTGAACTCTCCGGAGTCTCTCCATTGCCGTATTTTTGATAGGCAAGCATGGATTTGCAGATATGGACCCCACGATTGTTGATCAGATTCACTTTTCTGACCTCAGCTCCATTCGCTTTCAGGATAGCAGAGATCGACTCTCCGATAGAATCATTTCTCAGGTGACCCAGATGCAGCGGTTTGTTCGTGTTCGGACAACTGAACTCGACCATGACTCGCTTTCCAGCGAGAAGGTCTGAGGATCCATACGCTTCGGCCTTCTTCATAACCAAACGGTACAGATCGTCGGTAAACTTCGCGATATCGACTCTGACATTGAGGTAAGGTCCTGCAACGAACAGCTCACCTTTCGGCAGGTCTTCACGTTGCACCAGTCTATCTCGCAGCACCTCGGCAACTTTGTTTGGAGAACTACGAAACACTTTCGCATAGGCAAACAATGGGAATGCGAGATCTCCCATCTCCGGTTTCGGTGGTTTCTGCACGGTCACCGGTCCTACGGCATCGACGGAGTCGGAGGAGCCTAAAGTCTCAGCTGCATAATCGTGCAGCTCACGTTCAACCAACTCTCGCCATATATTCCTCAATTGTTGCATCATAGTTACCTTTCTCCCTGTTCAACACAGTGTCTTGCAGTGTTGTGTATCGTTGTCACTATACGGAAATATCTAGCATCGCTTCAAGAGCTCCACCGCTTCTTGAGCAAAGCTACCTGTTGGTGTATGGTTTTCACGTAACAACTATGGGGAGGGCGTATGCCTTACGACGACCATCTGGAAGAATATCTCGCGAGTTTCGAGCGGTATGGACAATCGAATTTCATCAGTTTCCGACCTATCCCCTCCATTACCGCCGTGGAACAGATAGTCGAGGATTTCATGGAGCTGCTCTTTCCAGGACGGAGTGGCAAACAGGTCCTCTCCGACCACAGCGTACGGGATCTCGTCGGGTCGCTACTGCATAAGATCGGCGGGAATCTCGAGCGGCAGATCTACGCCGCCTGGTACCATGAGAACCCACTCATGCTCGCCGATAACGAGACACAACCGTATCATGATTTGGCGCATCGGTCGGTCATGAAACTGTTTCAGGCTCTCCCGTCACTGAGAACCATGATGAAAGAGGATGCCAAAAGTGCATTTGAAGGAGATCCCGCTGCGACATCGATACAGGAGACGATCATAAGCTACCCGGGTGTACGCGCTCTCACGATACACCGGATCAGCCACTTCCTCTATCAGGAGAAAGTACCACTGGTTCCAAGAATGCTCAGTGAATCTGTACACAAGCAGACTGGAATAGATATTCATCCGGGAGCGACTATAGGTCGATGCCTATTCATAGACCACGGAACAGGGGTTGTGATAGGAGAGACCACGGTGATTGGCAACCAAGTCAAGATCTATCAGGGAGTGACACTCGGCGCACTGAGCTTTCCCAAGAATGCGTGCGGAAGCCTCATTCGAGGAACCAAGCGACACCCTACCCTGAAAGACAGAGTCACCGTCTATGCAAACGCAACACTCCTCGGTGATATAACCATTGGAGAGAATACCATAATCGGCTCGAACTCGTGGATCCGCCATGATGTCCCTGCCAACACACTAGTCCAGAATGAAGAACCGAAGAGCATTATGCGAGAAATTCATGTAAAATCACAACAGAAACCCTGTGATAAGCCACTCTAGCCTGTTACCGTTCATTGATAGAGTTGATGTACTCCGAAGGAGTCACCCCCGCATACCGTTTGAACACCTTGCTGAAATAGTTGCTGTCATTGAAGCCAAGCACATCTGAGATCTCTTTTATGCTTGTCTTACCGTCCTCGAAATAGAGCTTCGCCAATCCGATTCTCTGTTTGCTCACATAGGCGGGAATCGACATGCCGGTCTCTTTCTTGAACTTACGAGATATGTGCGAAATGTGTGTGTTGTGCATCTTTCCCAGTTGTTCTATTCGTACATCCTCGGTCAGGTGTACAGTAAGATACGTTACAATCTTCTTGATCATCGGACTATAACTGTTGACCGAAAACTCCAGAACAGCATGCGCATAATCGATCGCGATCTGCGAGTAGAGCACATCGTTGAGATAACTTATGGAGACCGCATTTTCAACCATGAGCGAGTACTTGTTAGCAAGGCTATGTAGATATAAAGGCTGTACGCCTCCCTGACGAGCAGAGAACCTGCAAAGTGCATTCAATGCAACCAACTCATTCTTGCAACAGCGCAGTGCTTCCGAGGCACTTTTATCTGTACAACAGACAAGATCAGGGAATAATTTGCGACGCATATCCAAGAGGTCCTCGACTTTATAGGGATTTCCCCATTTGATTGCGTGCAACAACTCCTGTTCCAATTCATACCGACGCTCGATCTGTACCATGTTCAATGAATCTGGCATGAATTCCTTCTCTTTCTCTTCTTGATCGGATCCGGTTTTTTCTTCCATATTTATCACCTTTAGTAAAAGAATAGCCATCTTTTAAGCGAAAAGCAAGGATATTGTAATCTCTTATACTTCTGTAGTACGACAAAAACTGGTACCATACACTCAATAATCAGTGAGGAGGTGCTAAATGAGTAAAGGCATCAAAGGAAAAACAGTGGTAATCACCGGAGCTGGAGGTGTCCTCTGCAGTGAATTTGCCAGACACATCGCAGCCCTTGGTGGAAAAGTCGCACTACTGAACAGAACATTTTCGAAAGTTGAAAAAATTGCGGATGAACTGACCGCAGCCGGTTATACAGCAAAACCCTATCAGGTCGATGTTCTCGACAAAGAGGGACTCGTCACAGTCCATAAACAGGTGAATAGAGACCTTGGCCCGTGCGATATTCTGATCAATGGCGCCGGAGGGAACCGAGACGAGGCTGTCGCGGCAGTCGAATACCATGAACTCGACCTCGATCCTGAAGTTCGAAATTTCTTCAAATTGAGTCAGACCGCAGTACAAGGCGTGTTCGATCTCAATTTCCTTGGAACATTCCTCCCTACCCAAGTGTTCGTGGCCGATATGGTTGGAAGATCTGGTTGCTGTGTACTGAATGTCTCCTCCATGTCCTCATTCCACCCACTCACCAAGGTGCTTGGCTATTCGGCAGCAAAGGCTGCAGTGAACAACCTGACCGAATGGTTGGCAGTCCACTTCTCCCATGTCGGTATTCGAGTAAACGCACTCTCACCTGGATTTTTTGCGACAGCACAGAACAGAAATCTGTTGTTCGACGCAGAAGGGAATCTGACAGCGCGGTCGAACAAGATCATCGCAGGGACTCCCATGGGTCGTTTCGGGGAACCGAAGGACCTGCTGGGAACGGTCACCTATCTGATTGACAGCGAAGCTTCCGGATTCGTCACTGGTGTGAACATCCCGGTCGATGGAGGGTTCAACGCCTACTCAGGCGTCTAGTTTGAGACATATCGCCCTACTAGTTGCATTGTAGCAGCATCGTGCTCGAGTCGGACAGCGATTCTATCCCCACGCTCGACGGCTCGAGGCGCTCCCACCACTTGAACCTTGAGATAGTTGCTCGTAAGCCCAGTCCAAAAACCATCATGGGCATGCTCAAGAACCAACTCAAACTCCTTTCCGATCTGACGGTCCCTGTACCGTCTAAGATGAATTGCAGAGAGGTCTCTGAGCAACCTTGCCCGCACGTCGCGCACTCCCTCGGGAACACGATCTCTCGCATCGTACAGTGGAGTCTGTGGCCTCGGAGAAAAGGGAAATACGTGCAACTGGCTAATATCCTTCTCGGTTACGAACTGCACACTCCTGGTAAATTCCTCCTCGGTCTCTGCAGGAAGCCCGGTAATTATGTCGGCAGCAATGAAAGGATCGTCCTTCACCAGGCGAAGTCTATCGATGACTTCACTTACAAGCTCCACCGGGTAGTGTCGATTTACCCGTTTCAGGACAGTGTTAGAAGCCGATTGAATGGGTAGGTGAAAATGGGGCTGTACACGCGGATCGGCAATGGCTATAAAGAGATCCTCATCGATCGTATCCGGCTCCAGAGAACTGAGTCTCACGCGCATGTGCTGACCGAGACGAGAAAGAAGTTCCATGAGCAACGCTCCAAGACCCTTGTCAGCACTCCGGTAAGCGCTGATATTCACTCCGGTGAGCACTATCTCCGAGAATCCCTCCTGTTCCAGTGTCAACGCCCTTCTCACCACCTCTCGGCTGTCTAGGCTTTTCGCATCTCCTCGAGCAATGGTCACTCGGCAGTACGCACAGGCATTGTCACACCCATCCTGAATCTTGAGGAACGCCCGACTGTGGAAAGAGAATGTGGCGGCATTGTAGTCGAACGGCGAGGAACTGCTCTGTTTCGACGCATCTGTCTCCTCCGACGAAAAAGCTCGAAGCGCTGCAAGCAGGTCCACCCCGGCAACGATCCGGTTAGCCAGAAATGAGGGGAGACCGAGAAGCGACGGTTTATCATCAAGAGAAACCACCACAACTCTTTCATGAAGCTGCTCGAGCAGCTCTCGCTCCATCTGAGCGTAACAACCGGTTACCAGTATCACTGGCTGCTGTGGTTCAGCAGCATACTTGCGAATCATTCTACGAGCCTTCTGCTCTGCTTTTCCTGTGACAGTACAAGTATTTATTATGCATAAATCTGCAGTTTGATCGGGATTCACCACCGTAAAACCCTCCTGAACAAATGCATCGGCTATGGCTTCACTTTCACACTGGTTGAGCTTGCAACCCAGTGTATACAGTAGTACATTCATCACTCTGAGAACTCCACTGGTGCACTATCATGTTCATCGAGAACCTTCAGCACGGTATCGAGCGCAGCATTAAGGTGTATGCGCATATCGTGTGCATACGGATTGTACCGTTGCAGATCGTAGAAAAGTTGGATCGGATCGTTACAGGTCTGTTCCACGATTGACATGAGCCTTCTATAGCCCACGGTGGCAATCTCGGTCGGAGCAAGATGCAGTTCATCTAGCACCCGGCCGACGAAGTGCGTCACACCCTGAGAGTATGCTGCCTCGCGATCATGCTGATCACAGTCCATCTGTAAAATCTTTAGATGCAACTCGTTGAACACCGAAATCCACTGTTGCACCCGAGTATCAGCACATCGCACCGGAGAGAACACAAGGGGAAGACCGTTAATTGAGTCTCTTCCGGAGTCTGGTCCGAACATGGGATGAGTAGCGATGATATCGACCGATTCTGGCAACACTTCGAGCATGACTTGGGCTGGATACACCTTCACCGAACAGGTATCCATGACCAATGTTCCCGGTCTCAATTTTGGTGCAAGATCGGACAACACACCTTTGAGGGCAGATATTGCCACGCACAATACGATGGTATCACACGTGAGCAACTCTTCTTCGCTCACGATTTCCACACCAGGCAGAGAAAAGTCTCGTCTCGTTCTATTATACCCCTTCACGGGGAGACTTTTAGCCAATTCGGCCGCCCAGAAGGCACCGAATCGTCCCAATCCATATATTCCAACATTCATGCGGCTATGCTATCACAAAGAGGCATCTACAGACAATCGGACCAGAGTTCAATCACCTGGGTATTCAATTGTCCTGCCCATTATGGTATTCTGCACAAGACGAGTAACAGTAACTTGAAATTCTAAACTATATAGGAGTAATTCATGACATTTGCAGAAACGATGAAAGCAAAGGCAGTTGCGTTGCAGAAGGCGCTTGTGTTGCCGGAGGGAACGGAACCTCGGACCGTTGCCGCGGCTCGAAAGATTGTTGATGAGAAACTGGCATCGAAGGTCACGCTTCTCGGTGACAACGATACCGTTGTGCAGACAGCAAAAGATGCCGGCATCTCTCTCGATGGGATCGAGATCATCGACCCTGTCCATGCTGACCAGAGAAAAACATACGCACACGAGTATTATGAGCTGAGAAAGCATAAAGGGATGAGTGAGGAAGAGGCCTATTCGCTTATAGCGGATCAACTCAGATATGGAGCCATGATGGTTCGACTCGGAGCTGCAGACGCCATGGTTGCAGGGGCGGAGAACACCACAGGCAACGTATTACGTGCATCGTTTCAGATCATTAAAACGAAGCCTGGAATCAAGAGTGCCTCCTCCTGTTTCGTTATGGCGACCGACAAATTCGACTTGGGAGCAAACGGATCGTTCATCTTCAGCGATTGTGCGACCATTCCCGAACCGACAGCTGAACAGCTTGCCGAAATTGCTGAGGCATCGGCCGAGTCGTGCAGAACCTATCTTGGTGCAGAACCGGCAGTCGCCCTCCTCTCCTACTCGACGAAAGGCTCTGCAAAAGGTGCTCTTGTCGACAAGGTCACCGAAGCACTTGCTCTGCTGCAAAAGAAACGGCCAGACATTCTCTCCGATGGTGAACTGCAGCTCGATGCAGCGATTATCGAATCGGTAGGCCAGAGTAAGGCTCCCGGATCTCCAGTTGCAGGGAAAGCGAATGTCCTGGTATTCCCCGACCTTCAAGCAGGGAATATTGGCTACAAGCTTGTGCAACGTCTCGCCGGTGCGGAAGCATACGGCCCGATCCTCCAGGGATTTGCAAAACCAGTGAGCGACCTCTCTCGTGGGTGCAGTATTGAAGATATCGTAGTGACCAGTGCAATCACTCTTGCCCAAGCCGGTAGTTGATCTGATACTATCAGGATACGCGGCATCACCAATTGGTCGGTGCCGCAAATTTTATACACAAAAATAGATATAGATTCCTATTAAAATGGTATTTATTACGAATATTTCAAATTATTCTTGTCATTTGACACAAGCTCCTTTACAATAGGGTTCCAGATATACATGCTTGTTGGGAGTTGCTGTGCTTACGATACTGGCTGGCGATGCTGTCGCTCTTGTTGTCATTCTGATCATACTCATCGATGCGACAAAATTTCGTCTCCTTGCGGAGACATCCCAAGATAGGTCATTCAAAAGCTTCACTTGTATCGCCCTGCTCACCATTGCCACTGGAGCACTGTATAAGTACTCATCTTCCTATACATTGATTCTGATAACCACCTATGCCGTAGGGATACTGGGCACACTCACCTTCGCTCTCGTGTGGATAGTCAAATTGGTCCATGGCCAAACACCGTTGGTCGGTCGACTATCCAAAACGATGATTACTATTTTCGGCCTCGGCTCCATTTTTCTTTTCGCCAACCTGTTCGCCGGTTCTCTAATCCCATTTTTCCAGATGAAGGTTCTCTTCGCCTGCATTGTGTTGATTTTCCTTCTTCCTGCTATCGTGACCGTCTGGAAGGGAGGGAGGGAGCTGACTGTATTCGTGCGAAATGCCCTATTGAGTATTCCGGTCATTGTCCTCATTGGAGTTGCCGTATTCCTTGTCCGTGGAGAGATGCTCGGCATAACCGTCTCGTTCGTCATAGCGACACTCTTCTCCTATCTGCTCATTCAGAACTATCGCTATTCGATTGACCACCTTACCGGAGCTCTCAACCGGAGAGCACTCATGAGTAGAGTCTCACGAATATTCAGCGGCTCGACCCAGGGATCTATTCTGGTACTCGATATCGCCAACTTCTCCTACTTCAACCAGAACTTCGGACAGCAGCGTGGAGACAAATTGCTTGCCGACATCGCACAATTCCTATATACGGTCTCTCCTGAACAGAAAGTCTATCGTTACAGTGGTGATCAATTTGCCATCGTATTCACTTCGACCCACCGGCAACAAATGAAGAGTGTCGAAACAAAGATATTCGGAAGATTCTCTTCATCCTGGGAGATCGATGACATTAGGGCCAAAATCTCGGTGCGAATGGCCGAAGTTCCATTTCCCGCACGTTTTATGAACACGGAGGCGTTTGTCTCTGCTATGGACCTCACGCTACACCATGCAAAAATGGGCGATTCAAACCAGGTTTCGGTCTATACGGAACAGATTCGAGTCGACCATGAACGGAGAATCAAGGTTCAGGAGGCGATAGAACGGGCAATCGAGCGAGATACCCTGAAAGTTGTGTATCAACCGATCTATGAGACACACTCACTCAATATCTACTCTGCAGAAGCGCTCTCTCGAATCGATGATCCGTATATCGGCATGCTGTCTCCTGCCGAGTTCATCCCGATAGCAGAAGAGACAGGACTCATCGTCGAGCTCACCTATGCAGTACTGCGGCAGGTCTGTAAGCTGTGGCTCGACATCGGAGATCGAGCAGAGAATCTGAAGAGAATAGCAGTAAACCTATCCGCAGTCAATTTTCTAGAACCATCCATGGAAGAACATATACTCGACATGCTTCACTCCTACGGCATACCACCATCTAAAGTGAAATTCGAGATAACAGAGACCACGATCATCCACTCATTTGATCAGGTGAAACGCGTCATGGATGTCTGCACAGCAGCAGGCATGAGTTTCTCTCTCGACGATTATGGCAAGGGGTACTCGAACCTCGAATATCTGGTCAATCTCCCTTTTTCGACGGTAAAGATCGATAAAAGCATCGTACAAGCTTGTCAAAAGAACTATACTCTAATAGAGTCAATAATCCTGATGCTTACGCGAATGGGGAAGAAAGTCGTAGCCGAGGGGATCGAGACCGAACAACAACTCGACCTACTTTCTCGTGCAGGAGCTACCCGCCTTCAGGGCTTCCTATTCAGTCGCCCCATGACAGCAGAAGCATTGGAACAACTTGTAGTATAAGAAGGATGTTTCATGGGTTCCCGGCCTCATCGATCTCTTGTAGACTCTCCTCACTCTCCCGCACGCACTATATGGATGTTGGCGTGGCCTGTTATCCTCGACCAGAGCTTTCATACCATGGTGCAGTATGTCGATTCAGCCATGGTCGGTTCCCTCGGAGCTGTCGCGACCGCGGCGGTTGCAGCGAACAGTTCCACCATCTGGCTCGTCAATGGCATGATGTATGCATTCGGTGCTGCTTTTGCCGTCCTTGCAGCCAGACAGATTGGAGCAAAGGACTCTGAAGCAGTACATCACACCGTCCGTCAGTCACTTTTAGCTATCATAGGCCTCTCGCTCCTTGTTGCCACGGTCATGTTGCAGGTTGCTCCACGGCTCCCCTATTGGATTGGCGTGGCTCCAGATGTAGCTCCTGAAGCTGCCACCTATATGTGGTACATCGCCTTGGCCTACCCATTCATGATCCTCTTCATGTTCATGGGAAACCTTATCAGGAGCAGTGGCGATACAAGAACTCCCCTTATCAGTAATATCTTAACGAATATAGTGAACATAGCTGGGAACTTCTTTCTCATATTTCCTACCCGGACCATGTCACTATTTGGCTTCGAGTTCATCATGCCTGGAGCTGGACTAGGAGTGAAGGGGGCAGCAATTGGAACTGCCGGGGCTACAGTTCTCAGTGCATTGATACTTCTCGGAGTGCTGATATTCAAGGATTCTCCCCTCAGAACACCCTTCAGAGGCGTCTCTTGGCGCATCGACTGGAAGGTCATGAGACAAGTGTTCAGACTCGGAACACCACTTGCAATGGAACGTGCTACGCTCTCGATCGGACAGATAGTCCTGACCATACTGGTTACGAGAATTGGCACTGTCTCTTTAGCAGCTCACCACTTGGCTATAACCGCTGAATCGATCACCTACATGCCGGTCAGTGGATTCTCCATGGCTGCGACAACTCTTGTAGCGCAATCGCTCGGTGCACAAAAACGGGAGATGGCACTCGATTTCGCGCTCCGGTGTCTCAGGTGGGGTATTATGCTTATGAGTGGAACCGGAATACTCATGTATATCTTCTCCATGCAACTCATGGGTTTCTTCACGAACGACATCGCGGTGATCGTCTTGGGCTCTCGCGTGCTCCGCATTGAAGCGTTCGCTCAACCGTTTTTTGCCATGAGCATTGTCATTGGAGGAATTCTTCGTGGAGCAGGAGACACCAAATGGCCATTCATCAATTCGCTGATCGGCATGTGGCTTGTCCGTCTGCTTCCTGCATCTATTCTGATTCTTGGTTTCGGTTTCGGCCTGGAAGCAGCTTGGGGTTGTATGGTAGCAGATCTAGTGGTTCGTGGATCGCTCAATTACTACCGATATAGACGCGGTCAGTGGATCGATGCCTGGAAGGACTGAGCTGTGTCCAGAGTCTCGGCAAGCTGCACGAGCTGTGGAATCGATAGCCGCTCCGCCCGTTCACTCTCGGCAATCCCAGCCGATGCAAGAGAAGCAAGAAGCACATCCTTTCCCAGGCGACCGCCCAAGGTCCCCCGAAGTAGATTGTTTCGTACTGTCTTCCGTCGCTGAGCAAACAGATCTCTGATAAGAAGCAAAAACAGATCGCGCACATCTGGATTGACCAGCGAAGCAGCCCGCTTCTCCATACGTACAACGACCGAATCCACTTGGGGTGGCGGATAGAATGAGCCGGGACGGATAGTGAATTCGATATGCACATCGTAGTCGATCTGTGCAAGAATCGAGAGGGTTGCCCAGAGTTTACTTCCGGGACCGGCAGCGAGTCGCTCACCGACCTCCCTTTGCAAAGTAAACACCATCCGCTGTGGGTGGCATTTCGCCTCGAGAAATCTCGCAATGCAAATGGAACCAATGTTGTAGGGAAGATTTCCACAGATAGTATCGGGTGTCCCCTCCGCCTCGAACAGAGGATACCAAGTCTTCAGAACATCGCCCGCTATCAGGCGAAAATTCGGTACCTCTGGAAATGCCTGTTCTCTCAGGATCGAAACGAACCCTCGATCAATCTCAAATGCGGTAAGTTGTACATCATGGGTGAGAAGAAGGGCTGTCAGAGAACCGATTCCCGGTCCGATCTCCCACACATCTCTACCGCTTCCCAACATGACTGTATCGGCAATCCGTTTTCGTGCTGTGGGAGAGATGAGAAAATTCTGTCCGAACTTCTTCGACATGGCAAATCCGCTCTCGGTGAGCAGTTGCGTGATAGCTTGGGGAGAATCGTAGGGAAAGTCCCAAATCATAGGTTAGCCGACTCCTTTTCCGTTCAATTCGGCAAGCATACTGGAGAACTCCGAGCACAGTCAACAGGAGAAAGCTTGTCCAAAGCCAGACAGAAAATGCATTGAACCGATCATGTTCTAGTGACCAGGAACTCGCCCATTCCGTGATCACCGAAAACGACCTAGCAAGTACCAGTATCGTCCATTCGAGCGGTATCAGCGGTAGAGCAACATACAAGATCGTATTGAAAAGAAGAGCGATCGCAAGTGGCGCTAGTACAGGTGCGGTAACCATACCGATGATCCTCCATGAGCCAAACAGTGTGAGCGAAAGTGGCGCACCGATCAACGAGGCTCCGATCGATAACGCAACGATCATCGCTACGCGCCGTGGCAAGATGAGTGCCATTAATGTCGCAATTCGAGGGATCACTATCAGAATACCAGCAAGTACGCCATATGAGAGCATTGCACCTGACGAGATGAAGGTTTGTGGAGTAAGCCATAGGTGTACGATACAAACAGCAGAAAGGATCATACGAGAGGAGAACCTGGGAAACACGAGAGGGAGACAGATCATGATGCATGCTCGAACGAGGGAAGGCTTTGGTCCGATCAACATAAGATACCCTGCTGCGAAAATCGATACGAGGATCCTGCACACCGCCGTCCGTCTCTTCAACAGGAAACGAAGCATACATACGATGCAACCGGCGAAGACCTGCAAATGCATCCCAGATAAAGCCAGCACATGGGCAGAACCACTCAGTATCGCCTCCTCCCGCAGAGATTGATCATCGGTATAACGACCGAGCAATAGCGCAAGACACAAGGTGGAGGCAGGAGATTCGAGCATCGTAACGCGTTGTTCGAGTCCCTGTAAAAGTCGTACTCGAAGATCGAGATACCACGTAACCAGGTTGTTTCGTTCCTGAACCGTGCATGCGTCTACAGAGAACAGCATGCCGTCATCCACTAGGATGGGTTCCCCTTCAACGATCAGATCCGTCCCAGCTGGAATCAAAATCGATTCTCCGAACACGATTCCAATAAGTTCTCCCGAGGCATCTCCGATATCACCCCGATAGGTCGCAGCCGACTTGATCTGTATTCGAATCACTGTGTTGCCGTTTTTACTGATTGATGAATCGAACCGGGTCCTTCCGTGAAAACGACTGATTGTCTCTGGGGTGAACGGTAGCTGTAACTCAAGATCTCGTTGCAGAGCAGGTATACGAATCCACGAAACGCATAGCAGTGAAAGGATGCATACAATGACGACTTGCTCCCGATTTTGTAGCATCATAGGCCAGAGAAGCGGTAGAGCAGCAGCGGTTGCAAGACAAAGGGCAACGATGAGTGCACAGGAGACACGTGCAGTTGCCTCGGGAAGACACATAGCCAGAATGAGCAACCCTGCAGAGACGAGGAGTGGAACGAGTTCGATTGCACCATACACGAAGCGCATATGGAACTAACTACAGAGAGTTGAGTATTACTTCGACAGCGCGACCATCAATGAGAGGAGTGGCAAGTCAATTTGTCCCTGCATACTCAGTTTCACCAGTCGTGCAGCGAAAGCCTCGTCTGCACTACCCCCTTTTTGGATCTCCGCAGCTTGCTTGAATCGGGCGTACAAGGCCTTGTCAGTCAGTTCGAAATGATGGAAGAGGACCTGCTTGAAATCCTGTTCCCAATCTCCTTTGTGCTCTTCCGGAACGGAAAGGGGTGGAAGTTCACTACTCCCAGTCAGTGCCAAACGTTCCGCTAGATCGATCGTGTCTATGAATGAACAGGTATCGAGAAACTCCTCGTAGGACGAGAGTCCCTCCTCAATGGCGAAATCAGAGCGTGAAGCCTGTTGTTTCAGAACCAGTCTTCGCTTCATGGCAACTTCACCCTTCTTGTCCCTCCTGCCAAGTACAACGGCTGTGGTCACAGCTAGGGCACTGGAGATAATCAACTCATCGATCATGGGAATCGGGTCTCGCACAGCGAGGGAGAAGAAAAAATAGGTAATCAAAAACACGAGAGCCGAGATCAACAGCCTGGGAAGGTAACGAGCGTCCTGTATCCATCGATCGACTCCTCGATCAATCTGGGTATAGAGCGTGAACAGTGCGTCATCCTTCTCATGCGTATGGAGTCCGGTGGATGCATGCCACCGGATCTCCTCATCCTCGCTCCATGAATTGGAGAGCTTGGGATCGACAAAGGGGGTGAGATAGAGTGTGTTCCCCTTAGTTCTCCGTAGAATATAGCATAATCGCATAATTTGTCCCTTACAGTTCTGATTTGAACTTGGCTATCCTCTCCTGTAGTGAAGCCTGGAAAGCTTCTCGCTCCTTCTCTGGGGCGTGGAAGAACAGATAGTACTTGATTTTTGGCTCGGTACCCGAAGGTCGAACCACCAACTTATCACCCGAAGTGAATGTGAATATCACTACATCGGATGCAGGAAGCTCGCTTGTACCATCCAGAAGATCGGTTACTGTGGCAATGGTGTTCCCAGCGAACGTATCTCCCTGCTTGAGACCTCTGAATCGCTGCATGATACCCGCCATTTTCTGTTTCCCCGAACTCCCCTCATACGTGAATGAAAGGACATGTTCCGTGTAGTACCCATAGGTTCGGTAGATCTCCTCGAGTCTATCCTGGAGCGAGACTCCTTTGCTTGCGTAGTAGCTCATCATCTCAACAGCAAGCACTGCGGTCGAGACAGCATCCTTGTCTCGCACATGCGGAACAGAGAGATATCCAAAACTCTCCTCACAACCGAACAAGAAGAATTGTGACTCCGATTGCTCGAGTGAGGCAATCTGTTCGGCAATATATTTGAATCCTGTGAGGACATCGACACAAGATGTGCCGTTCTTCTCGGCGATAGATCGGACAAGATCGGTTGTGACAATCGACTTCACGATGAGTGGTTGTTTCCCCTTCCCCTGTGACTTCTCTTTCCAGGTCGCTATGAGATAATCGCATAAGAGCACTGCTATCTGATTCCCCGACAGAAGTACATAGCTCTGTTTCTCGGGTCCAGCTGGAATGGCTATTCCCAAACGATCACCATCGGGATCTGTCCCCAACACGATATCGGCTTGCTTCTCTATAGCGAGATCGGTGGCGAATCGCATGGCTTGAGGGTCCTCAGGATTGGGCATAGAGACCGTAGGGAAGTCTCCATCGGGCTTCTCCTGCTGCTCAACCACCTCGCAATGCACTCCCAAGGATCCAAGAATCGTTCGAACCGGAATATTGCCAGCACCATGCAGTGGCGTGTAGGCAACTGTGATACTGCTCGATGCAAGTAATTCCGGACGAGTCAGACTATCGGTGACCATCTTGTAATAGGCTTCATCTACTGAATCGGGAACCAATTGCAGTAGCCCGGCGGCCTTTGCCTCGGAGGAACTCATGGTACGGATAGCTCCCGGGTCGACCGACGCTACACGCTTCGCTATCCCGATATCATGGGGAGGAGTCACCTGTCCACCATCTGACCAGTAGACCTTATATCCATTGTACTTCGCTGGGTTATGACTAGCTGTTATGACGATTCCTGCTGTTGCTTTCAAGCTTCTGAGAGCGAAAGAGAGCATGGGAACCGGATGCAATTCATCGTAGAGATATACCTTCACCTTGTTTGCACACAGTGTGAGTGCAGCCTGTTTCGCAAATAATTCGGAATAGTTTCGTGAATCGAAGGCTATGACGACCGAAGGATTAGCCATCTGGGAGACCAAATAGTCTGCGAACCCTTGTGTCACCTTGCGGACCATGAATGGATTTATGCGATTCGTACCCCCACCGATAACCCCGCGCATGCCTGCTGTGCCAAAGGAGAGCGACGTGTAAAATCGGTCGTACAGATCGTCATCGGCATGTTCATCGAGTGCATCAACGACCTCTTTCTTGAACTGCAATTCAGTTTCAGCCTGAATATACTCTTCAGCTTTCCGATAGATCAGTTTCCGCTCCTGTTCGGTCATCGCCATGAAAACACCTCCCGCTCAATCTCTTCCATTGTATGATACAAAGGGTTGCACCCGTGCCGTTCAAGCTCTGAACGACTGCGAAAACCCCAAGTTCCGATCGCGACCTGCATGCCGGCAGCCTGTGCTGTCAGATAATCGACCTCGCTGTCTCCTATAAGGAGTACATGCTCCCGCTCAACCTGGGCATCCTGTGCGAAACCGATCGCCATCTCCGGAGACGGTTTCAATCGATTCGCTTCCGATGCTCCATGAACCGAGAGGAACGGTACATCGGGAAACAGTGCCGTGACAATCTGCTGAACAAGCTGATCCTCTTTGTTAGATAGTACCCCGAGCTTCATTCCACCTGCAACAGCTTTTTCGATAAACCGCTCAACTCCGGGATAGACTAAAGTGCGATCATGGGGATGCGCCCGGTAGGTCTCCATGAGTAGCTCCATAAAATCGTCTAAGGATTCACCATATGATTCGACGCCCCGTGCTTCCAAGGCCCGAATCAACGTTCGCCGCAACCCACTTCCCACAAATTGTTTGCAGGCATGTTCCGAGATTGGCTCCACTTTAACTTCGGAAAGGACCGTGTTGACCGCATAGGCGATGTCTCCAATGGTGTCTATGAGTGTTCCATCGAGATCGAACAATATGGCTTGTATGTCAGGCGATGAACTTTTCATTACACGTAGTATACTCATGTTTACCAACTACGTCACCTAGGCTATAATCGGCTTCATGTACAGATCCACTATCCGCGCTTGCTATTTGGGGAACCTCGTCGGGGCTCTGGTGACAAACCTATCACCACTGCTTTTCGTCACACTCATGGGAACCTTCGACCTCTCGTTCGAGCAAGTCGGACGTCTGGTTCTGATCAACTTCTTCACGCAGATCATTGCCGATCTATCGTTCAGTAAACCGGTCGACCGATGGGGAGTCAGACCCTTCATCGCTGCTGGGCACCTGCTTGTATCGATCGGGTTCATCCTCTTCGCATTCTCCTTCCGTTTGTTCCCTGAGAATCCCTACATGGGACTCATGCTCGCGACTGTCGTATTCAGTTGCGGAGGAGGACTGCTTGAACTCTTGCTCAGTGCTATCGTACAGGCAATTCCGAGCGATGCGAAGGCTGCCGCAATGAGCCTTCTTCACTCAT
>Ga0334900_1000710_pt1 | contig 44689 bp, 33 predicted proteins | sample GraSluR3_MG_2_FD_207231 | JGI IMG/M metagenome (GOLD analysis project Ga0334900, IMG submission 207231) | Sludge microbial communities from methane-producing bioreactor in Wageningen University, Netherlands - Granular Sludge_31_08-R3 | ecosystem: Engineered > Bioreactor > Anaerobic >... | reverse complement strand
GATCTGAAGGGGGATTTTCTATGAAAAGAGCGTCGAAGTCTTCGCTGATTTGCTGAAATATGGAGAGGATTATCTGTTCTCTGTTCCGGTAATGGTAATACAGAGTGCCGGGACTGATTCCCAGGGCGTCAATAATATGGTTTGTGGTAACCTTGTGGGGGCCGAGTTCGTTCAGCAATTCAATGGCGGCAGATACAATCCGGGCTTTCACATCTACTCCTATTAGTCGAATAATTATTCGATATCATGCTTGCAGGCTATCGAATAATTATTCGAATGTCAAGAGAAAACTACACTGCGATTTAATTTAGCAGGAGATTACCGTATGCCCTCGGGTTCTATAAGAATGACAGTTCCTTGCCTGGTTCCGATTGCAATCAGGCTGTCCCCGGGAATCATTATCGGCTGTGTGGAGGCCTGTTCCTGAAGTTCCAGGCTCCTTATGCTTGTTCCCGTATCCGCATCCGCGATTATCAGCTTGCGGTCCCGTGTGCCGTAGACGAATTGTCTGCCCCTGTTCACAAGAGAAGGAGGCGTCGTCGCACCCCGGATGGGGGCAAAAAGCTCGCTGCCGTTATCCCGGTCAAGTCCGTATATTGTCCCGTCCATCCCGTAGGGATAGATACCCGAATCGCTGACAGCAATATCCGAAGCCACAGCTACCCCGGTGTTCCCCAGACTCTTTTTCCATATCACAGCCCGCTTTTGCAGATCCACACAAACCACCTCGCCCCGGCGTCCGGAAAATACCGCAATATCATCATGGACAGAAACAGCCTGTGCAAGGGGCTGCAGAGCACCGGTGGGTATTGTCGCCTCCAGGGAGCCCAGGGAATCGAAAATCTGCAAAGCTCCTTCCTGGTCCGCAATCAGAACCATGTCCCGGTAGATGCCGGGGCTCATTCTTGAACCGGAGTCCCCGAGATCGGCGAAGCTGCTGAAGGAACCTGTCGCAGGGTCGATAATCTCCAGGGATCGGTTTGCGGGGTAGAGGATTTTACCCTGAAAAGGGACTGTCCTGCGTCCGAATATGTGAGAGCGGCGGCTGTCCAGGAATATCCTCTGCTCTTCGCTGCCTGTAGAAAGATCGGCGATTAACAGCTCCCTGCTGCCGGAGAAGACAAGTCTGCTGCCGGCAACTACCGGGAGGTTGTTTTCGTTGGGCCGGTTGGAACTCTCAATCTGCCACAGGATTTTACCGTCCAGGTCTACTGCGCTGATGGTTCCCCGGGCATCCGAGGCCAGTAAAAGGCCTTCTGCAGCTGTCAGACCGATAAGGGCTGTCTCCGAAGCTGAACTGCTGAACAGTACAGGCTGGGCCTTCAGTACTATATGTCTGTTTAGAGGGCTGTCTCCGACCTCCAGACTGATTTTTTCCTGGGTAAAGCCCCGGCGGCTGACTGCAAGGGAAAGACGGTTCCCCGGCATGGCTTCCAGGTTTAGCCGTCCGGTTCCGCGGGTTTCGCTTCCCAGCTGAATCAGGGCATCCGCTGGTGATGCCGTAATGCTTACCCGGACCGGGCCTGGGCGGGCTGGGGCGGGCTGTGGTTCCGACGGGGGCTCCTTTTGGGTCGGTAGCTCCGCTTCTATTTGGGCCGAGGGCTCCGGCTGCGATACAGGCTGCGCCTGGGCGGCCTGTTCGCTCGGAGCTTCGGTACGGAGACTCACAGCCGCGGGAGCCGGGGCTGCAGGGGCGGACGGAACTGCCTCTGTTTTTTCCGGAGGCCGGACGTCTTCCCTGGCGGCGGGCAGAGACTGTTCCTCCGGTTCCGCCTCAGTCCGGGGTTCCGGGACGGAAGGGGCTGGAGGCACTGGAACCTCGGAAGAAAGCGCCGCCAGCTCCACTGTGTAGAGCCTTGCCGACTCGGAACTCACGGAAATGGTAAACTGGTAGTCAGCGTATCCATCCCTCTGCAGGGTAAAGGAGAGGCTGCCTTCTTCCTCAAAAAGGGCGGAATAGCTTCCCTTTCCGGCCCTCTCACCGTTCAGAAGAATGCGTGCATCCGCCGGATCGACCTCGACAGCTATCTTGTGGAGTCTGGTTTTTGGTACCTCAGGTCCCACATCTTTCGCGGCAGCCACGGGGATCTCCAGGATCCGCATCTTGTCGGTCTGCTTAAGGACCTCCCTCTTTTCCGGGGAGATTTCCGTGGGGGTCGCGCTTTCTGTCCTGAGTATCCGGGAGGTCTGAACCGTTGCGGCCGCCAGAGTACGGGTTTTTTCTTTTCGCTCCTCAGGGCTCTCCGCCGCCGTTATCTCCGTTACGCTCCGCTTTATGGCTTCCGCCGCCTCTCTGGTTTCTTCGGCAAAGTCCGGTCCCAGTGCAATTTCCTGGTTGGCTTCCACGCGGGGAGCCGTCTCCAGGAGCTGGTCGATAAGCTCTTGTGCTTCAGCATCCCGACCGGCAAGCTGCTCCTTCAAGTCTTCGGTATCCATGTCGGGGGGAAGGATTGCAACGCTCCCCTCCTTTACAGCGAAGATCGACTGCCCGGAGGCATCGGTGGTGACGCTGAATTCTGTTCCCCGCACACCGCATACCGCGGACTGGGTCCGGACGCTGAAGCTGTCCGTCCCGGAGAGTTTCTGCACCTTGGACAGAAGCGTCCCGGCCGTCATGGCGATTCCGACCTTTGACGACTCCGGGTTAAGATTGACGCGGCTTATGTCGATTTCCGTGTTTTCCTGAAGGCTGATAACAGCGATTCTTCCGAACTGGATCTCGCAGCTCGAGTCCGCGGCTGTTCTGATCCTGTTGGAGGGGGTAATCAGGTCGCCTATTTCTGCGGGAAACCAGCCGCTTTCGTCGGCTATGTCTACTTCGCCGCTTATGTAGGCGATTATTCCCTCATCCGGGGCCGGGGTTTCTAGCGGAGGGAGCTCCCGGGATACGACCGTCGGAGCGGGAGTTATAGTAGTCGAAGTCTGGGGCTCAGGTTCCCGGTTGCTGCATCCGGTAATAAACAGGATCAGGATCAATGAAAACGGCAAGAGTCTTCTTTTCATTCAGCGCCTCGTTATGACGGTCTTCAGGCAGAAAAATCCCCAGTTTAACAAAGAAAAGTATAGTACAGGTGGGCGGGCTTTTCAATTTCCTTGATTTTTTGTCCTCTGGCTAGTATATTTCCGCCAAACAATACATCTATATCTTTTATCTGCATCGAGAGGAGAACACGGAAATGTCGAAACACCAGTTTCAGACCGAAGTATCCCAGCTTCTGCATCTGATTATTCATTCGCTCTATTCACACAAGGAAATATTCCTGCGGGAGCTTATATCCAACGCTTCGGATGCGCTGGACAAACTGAAATACCTTACCCTTACCCAGGATGAGTTCAAGAAACTCAGCTTCGATCCCCGGGTGGACATCAGCTATACCGAGGGTGACAAACCTACTCTGACGGTCTCTGATAACGGAATCGGCATGAACGAGGAGGACCTGGTGGAAAACCTGGGGACCATCGCCCGTTCCGGGACCAAAAACTTCCTGGGCAAACTGACGGGGGACGCGAAAAAGGATTCCAACCTGATCGGTCAGTTCGGTGTGGGGTTCTACTCCAGTTTTATGGTAGCCGACTCGGTGGAGGTTATCTCCCGCAAGGCCGGCGAGGATACAGCCTATAAATGGGTTTCCGACGGCAAGGGATCCTATGAGATTAGTCCGGCGGAACGGGAGAGTTTCGGTACAACCGTCACGCTTTATCTGAACGAAGACGGCAGGGAATATACCGGCCGCTGGCAGATCGAACAGGTAATCAAAAAATATTCCAACCATGTGGCCTTTCCGATTTTTCTCCACTATACCGCCACTGAATACGAAGGAGAAGGAGAAAAGCGGAAGGAAAAGAAGGAGCAGAAGGTCGAGCAGATCAACTCCGCCTCCGCCATGTGGAAGCGCCCCAAGTCGGAACTCAGCGACGAGGACTACAAGGAGTTCTACAAAACCCTGACCCACGACTACGATGAGCCCCTGTTCTGGCTTCACACCCAGGCGGAGGGGACCCAGGAGTATACTACTCTTTTTTATGTGCCCAAAAAGGCTCCTTTCGATCTTTACCAGGCGGACTACAAGCCCGGCGTCAAGCTCTACGTAAAACGAGTATTCATTACCGACGACGAAAAGGAGCTGCTGCCGGTGTACCTGCGTTTTGTGCGGGGAATAATCGATTCCGAGGACCTGCCCCTGAATGTCAGCAGGGAGATCCTGCAGCAGAACCGGATTCTGTCATCCATAACCGGTTCATCCACCAAGAAGCTCCTTTCCGAGTTTCAGCGGATCTCCGAGAACAACCCCGAGATGTACACCGAGTTTATCGAGCAGTTCAACCGGCCCTTGAAGGAGGGGCTCTACTCCGACTTTGCCAACCGGGAGACTCTGCTCGAACTGGTACGCTTCAGGTCCACCGAGGTTGAGGGCTACACCAGCCTGAAGGCCTACAAGGAGCGCATGAAGGAGGACCAGAAGGGGATTTATTACATAACCGGCGAAAAGGAAGAGACCCTGCGGAATTCCCCGCTGCTGGAAGCCTATAAGGCCAAAGGCATCGAGGTCCTTATCATGGACGATGAGATCGATGAAATCGTGGTACCCTCCATCGGCAAGTACGAGGAGATCGACCTCAAGGCGGTCAACAAGAGCGGTTCCTCCGACGACCTGAAGACCGAGGACGACAAGAAGAAGGAGAAGGAGATTAAGCCCCTGATCAAGAAAATCAAGGACGCCCTGGGAGACAAGGTAAAGGATGTAGTCGCATCCAGCCGGCTCTCGGACTCCCCATCCTGCATTATAGCCGACGAATCCGACCCCTCCATGCAGATGCAGCAGATGCTGAAGGCAATGGGGCAGAAGGATCTGCCGGAGATCAAGCCGATCCTGGAGATCAACCCGGACCATGAGATTGTAAAAAAACTGGAAGCAAAAAAGGACGACAAAGCCCTGGTGGAAGACGTGGCCACCCTGCTGCTGGAGCAGGCCATGATGATTGAAGGGGCGGAGCTGAAAAAACCGGCGGAGTTCGTGAAACGCCTCAACCGGATAATGAACATGGCTCTGTAATACAGCTAATTAAGAAGAAATAGAAACAGGATGGGAAGGATATTAAAGATCAGGATATTTTCCTGGCCGATCATCATTCCCATCCTGTCTATCTTTGTTCCAAATATAAAATTATATCTTTAATGCTGCGATGATGTCGCAGGCTTCCCGGACGTCCTGGGAACTTGCCTCCATGCTTGTTACGAATCGCAGCCGGTTACCGTCGCCGGAACAGAGGACACCCTTTTTTTTCAGCGCCGCCGAGACAGCCGGTCCTTTTCCGTCGGGTATTTCAGCAAAAAGGATGTTCGTTTCGACGCTGTCCGGGTCGATTTTTGCCCAGGAGACGTTGTTCAGGACCTCTGCCAGTTTCTTCGCGTTCAGGTGGTCCTCCCTGAGCCTGTCAATGTTATGCTCCAGGGCATAGAGACCCGCCGCAGCCAGGATTCCCGCCTGCCGCATTCCTCCGCCGAGCATTTTCCGGATCCGCCGCGCTTCGTCGATTAACTCCGAATCACCGCACAGAAGGCTCCCAACCGGTGCGCCCAGTCCCTTGGAGAGGCAGAAGGTTACCGTATCCACGTAGGAGCAGATCTTTTTAACCGGGATTCCCGTGTGTACCGCGGCGTTGAAGACTCTGGCGCCGTCAAGGTGGACGGGAATGCCGTGCTTCTTTGCAAAGCGGTGAATCGCGGAGAGTTCATCCTCCGTCCAGCAGGAGCCTCCCTCCTTGTTGTGGGTATTCTCGATTTCGATAAGACCGGTCCGGGCCATGTAGTAGATATCCGGCCGCAGATGGGGACGGATCGCTTCCGGCGTCAGGATACCACGGTCACCCGGCACGGGTCGGGGCATCACGCCGGCAATTGTTGCCGCCGAGGCAAGCTCGTAGTGCATTATGTGGCTGTTTTCGTGAAGGATAACCTCGTTGCCCCGGCCGCACTGTACGTACAGGGGAATAAGGTTTCCCATGGAACCGGAGGGCACGAAAAGGGCCGCCTTTTTCCCGGTCATTTTTGCAGCGGTCTCCTCCAGCAGATTGACTGTGGGGTCCTCGCCGTAGACATCGTCGCCCACCTCGGCTTTGTGCATTGCCTTGCGCATTTCGCCGGAGGGGCGGGTGATCGTGTCGCTTCGCAGATCATAGATTTTCATAGCATAAACTCCTTGTATTTCAGGTGTAGAGTGAGCGCAGCAGGGGAAAAAACTGGGGAACCGTAACCGCCACGACTTCTGCGTCCCGGATGGCAATGGGACGTTCCGCTCCAAGGGCCCCGACGGCCATGGCCATGGCGATACGGTGGTCCCGGTGACTCCATACATTCCCGCCCTTAAGCGGCGAGTGCCGGATCACCAGCCCGTCGGGCCGTTCTTCGATATCTGCGCCGCATTTGGAAAGTTCTTCCCGCATGACGGCAATGCGATCGGTCTCCTTGAGCCGGGCCTGGGGAACGTTGACGAGTTCCGTTGTGCCCTGGGCGTAGCAGGCGGTTACCGCCATGGCGGGCAGGGCGTCGGGGATGGTGTTCATGTCGATGACCCGTCCTTCCATGGCTTTACCGGAGATTGTGATGGCCTGCTTCTGAATAGTGACTGCGCAGCCCATGCGGGCCAGAATTTCCGCCACCTCCTTGTCGCCCTGGGGGTCATTCATGTCCAGATTCTCCAGGGTGATGGTCGACCCGCTTATTGCCGCAGCACAGAGAAAAAAGGTTGCAGTGGAAAAATCCCCGGGAATCTGGCTCTCGAAGGCGGAGTAGCTCTGGCTGCCGAAGATTCTGAACCTGGCAAAATCATCGTTCGCGTAGCGTATACCCTGACGGTCCAGCCAGTCCAGGGTCATTTCCACATAAGGTTTTTCGTGGAGCAGCGGAACCTCTATCTCTGAATCTCCCTCCGCCAGGGGCAGGGCCAGGAGCAGGCTGGAGAGGTACTGGCTGGTAGGGCACTCAATGCTGGTTTTCCCCCCCTTAAGGGGGCCTCTTATCCGGACCGGGGCGGACCCGTTTTTTTTGACGCTTACCGCGTCGGCCCCAAGATCGCTCAAGGAGCTTATCAGGGGTTGGACAGGTCGGGAGCGTATCTGTTCGTCTCCGGTCAGGACGATCCTTTTTTTCCCCAGAGCCGCGGCTCCCGCCCCCAGGTACAGGGATGTCCCGGAGTTGCCGACATCAATCTCGTCTTCGACGGGTTTAACAATCCCCCCGGTCCCCTGTATCCGCCAGGCGGAATCCTCCTCGGTAATCTCCGCCCCCAGGGCACGGCAGAGGGCAATGCAGGAGCGGGTATCCGAGGAGTCCAGGGGCGACGAGAGAAGGCTCTCCCCTTCCGCCAGGGAGGCAATCAGCAGCGCCCGGATAGTGTGGGATTTGGAACCCGGAATGGTAATCGACCCTTCCAGGGACTCCACGGGAAAAACTGTCTGAATCATCCGCTACCTCGTATGTTATCTGCGCCTTTGATTCTACCAGAGGGGAGGTGTGAGGGTCAAAGGAGGTCTGCTTGAGGGCAGCTCTTTATCTGTCGTATATTTGGGGTTATACTATCTTCAGCATGCAGGAGGTACTACAGACTGTGCCGAAACCGCAGGAGAGACCTTGCACCTACGCCGACTATGCCGCATGGCCGGAGGGTGAGCGCTGGGAGCTTATCGAAATGGTTCCTTATGACATGAGCCCCGCTCCGAAACGCCGGCATCAGGATGTGCTCCCCGTGGAGGTGCTGGAGAGTTCGATAGAGATGGACAGGGTGTTGATATAGAAACGATTATGAAAAAGATTGAATTTGTTTATTCTGCCGCACTGCGTTATACTATATAATACCAGTAACTGTTTTTACAGGCTGTAGATAGAGAATGTGATCCTGCCCGCATAGCCCCGCACCAGGTTCTCCGATCTTTTTATTATCAATTTATGGTATTATTCTGCGATAATACTGATAGAGGTTGTATATGCGTATGAAAAAAGATTATAGAATATTCTTCCCCATAATGCTGATCGTTCTTGTATTGACCGCCTGTCAAATGCCCCTGGAGAATTCGGCATCCGGTGAGCTGACCGGTTCTGCAGACTATATTTTACCGCCGGATACGGTGGAGGATGCTCCCCGGGTGTTCAGCGGTAATTTTACCTATGAGACTCTTTTGCCGGTGAAACTCGATCTGAGTTTTGAGCTTTATGATCCCGACCAGGCTGAAGGCCGTGAAGCCCTCTCCTTTGACGATTCTGAAGAGGGCGCCGCGCCGAAAATCTACGTTACCGTGAAAGACCAGGAGGGTAACCTGCTTTACGCGGGAGCTGTTGCTGCGGACAAGACCCTGGAGAGGACTCTGTACCTTCCTGCCGCTCCAAAAAATATCGAATTGTTCCTTGAGGCTGAAGGTTTTGAAACCAGACGTGTAACTGTGAACAACATGGCCAGGTTCTCCGTAATACGCAGAACCCTGTCGATGATGCGTGAGTCTTCAGGAAATTTGAGTCTGAACCTGAGCAACAAGGGGCTTGGGCCAATGACCGATTCCGACGGCGACGGGGTTCCGGACAAGTATGATCTGTATCCCGACGATCCGGAGGCCGCCTTCGGGATGAACGTGCCTGCCGCGGAAAGTATAACTATCGCATTTGAGGACCTCTTCGGTCACAAGAACGCGGGGGATGCGGATTACAACGACTTTATTGCCAGCTATACAATCAATGAGATCATGAACGCCGACGGAAAGGTAAGCAGGATAGAGGTCCAGGCCGAGGCCAGGGAGAAGCTTGCAGGCTACAACCACTCTTTCGGAATACGGATCGATTCGTATTCCGGCCAGGCGAACCTGACGGGGAGTTTTACAAACAGGGGCGGCAACAGCGCCCGTCTCGCGGGCAGGCCCAAAGCTCCAGTGGAGATTGTACTTTTTGAGCGTACCGCCAGCGCCGTAGGAAAAAGTGCCTGGTTTGTTCTGGACTTCGACACTCCCCAGGACCCTGCGGCAATCTCCAGCCCGCCCTATAATCCCTACCTGTATGTTCACGATACCCGTCATGATATCCACCTGATTGACGCAGAGCCTTTGAAAAAATCGATCAATCCCTATGACCGCTTCATTGATGAGGACGGATTCCCCTGGGCGCTCCTGATTCCCGCGGACTGGGAGTATCCCGCGGAAGGTCAGCGCATAGAGGAACTCTATCCCTACTTTACCGACTGGCGTGAATCCGGCGGCATGGAGTACGAGGACTGGTATGAGCGGGACGGGGATGAGCCTCCTGAGGAGAATCTGCCGCCGTACCCGGTGATCTCAGCAGATCAGGCGGTTGACCCTTCGGTTAGGGAGCTTGCTGTAAATCTTGCGGTTGGAGAGAGCTATCAACTGGCGATTGCTGTTGATGAGGACGGTTTGAAAGACCCGAATAATGACCCGGTAATTTTTGTCAGTGATATGAGTGTAGCGATGAAAGACTATTTCTCCTTAGACGAATTATCCGGTAGTCTGACTCTAACGAAAAGGCTTGGTGGAACCTTTACAATCAGGTTCTGGAGCGCGGAGTTGGAAACGTCGGATCTTTTTACCACTGAGGATGATCCGCTTACTTTAATAATTACGACAGGGGGATCCTGATACCGAAGCTTATTGTGCCTTAATCCTTTAATGCTTCCTACTTTGTTCGGAGAGAAAGACTGGGAGCTGGTACCAGGCGCCTTCTTTGTTTTGTTCGAAGGAGGCAGGTACTTTGAAAAAAATTAAATTGGTCATCGTTGGCTTTGCAGTGTTTATGCTGCTTGGCGGCTGTAATTCAGCAGGGGGGGGCGATTTGCCTCTGGAGAATCTGCCACCCTATCCTGTTGTCGCCGGCGATCCAGTCACCGATCCTGTCGAACGGGGAGGATCGATTACTTTAGCAGTTGGCGAAAGTTACCAGCTTGCTATCGACGTTGACGAGGACGGTCTGAAGGACCCGAACGGTGACGCTGTGATTTTCTTGAGCGATATGAGTGACGCAATGAAAGACTATTTCAATCTTAATGAGATAACCGGTGAACTGACCCTTACGGAATCCCTGGGTGGCACTTTTACCATCGAGTTTTGGAGCGCGGAAACAGGTACTTCTGATCTTCTCACCACGGAAGACGATCCGTTTTCTTTAAAAATTACCACAGGGGGGGGTACATAAATAGAACCTTCCTGAATACTATAATCTATCTGGAGCCTTTAAGCCAAAACATAGAGTTCCCATTCTTACATGATTTCTTGCTCTCAAACGCTTTGTAGAATTATACGATGTACTGTAGTATACTCTGGTACAGAATAAAGTTAGGGGGAAGGATGGCTTTTGGGCGCTCTGCATTTCTAAAATTTCTGCTTGCTACACTCTTCTCCATGGTTTTTGTCATTGCCGGGTTTTCCCAGAGTCGCATACCATCGAACAATAACTATTTTCAGAATGCTGATACTCTTGGCAACGGTGATACCGATGGCATAAACGTGGTTTTTTTCGAAGTACCCGATACAGTTACCGCTCCACTCCATTTTGCAGTCTTCAGTCCTGGAACAGATGTTTTCAGCTTTTCTGCCGACCAGGGACAGACTGGTATGATAACTACCTATACCCTTTTTGGTGGCAGCGGCGCACTAAGCGGTGCCGGGTCCAGGGCAATTGATCACTCCACAGCTGACCCATATGCGGAAGGTGCACAGCTTGATCAGTTTGATCGGGAAAATACAGACGCTGACTCTTGGGTGTATTTTAAATCGGTACTTCCCAGCGAAGGCGAGCACATCGGTAATAAATACTATTTTAAAGTCGTGATCGATGTAGAGTATGGCGCTGCCACGAACTCGGGCAATAAAAATGCCTATGCCCTGGATGTCTCTCTGGATGATACAGCAACGGAACCAACCGGTGTTGCAGGGGTCCGGGCATTTGCCTATTCCTGGACCGTAGCCTTTCTTGAAAACACCGGGAAAACCTGGGATTTCTACCCCTTTGTTCCTGACACTGCCCCGGCAGGGTACTATGTTGTCATGTATAATTATGATGCGGATGACGATGAAACCTTTTCTGCCTACAATAACAGTGAAACACCGCTGACGGCTCCGGCTCGTTCCTCAAACGGTGACTGGGCTCATGGCGCTTACACCGTCGGCAGCGAGACGAACGGGACCTGGCGATTGCGGGTAACCGAGACTGTCGGCGGGATTGCTCAGAACACTACAATCATAGCAAATACACTGGAGGCCTCAGCACCCGCAGCTGCCGCAGCACCCTCCGGATTGGCCCTCAGGACCTACGCTGCACCCTATAATCCGCCTGATCCCCACAAGGTGGTCCTGACTACCGATGATGGAATAGCACCCCTAGGCGGTACCGAAAGAGTAATCCTGCAGATAACCGACTCAGCGGGAAACCCCTTACCCTATAGCAGAGATATTTATGTAACGGTAGATAATTCCGCGACTATCTCGGCCATCAGCTCCGGCACCAACAATACGACAAACGCGCTGATAACGACGGACACGGACGGTATCGGCTGGCTGGATGTGACCGATGCCGTTTCAGAGACGGTGAATGTAACGGCGTATTGGGACGGGAGCGGGAATGTCACAACCGGGTATTCCGATTCTTTTGGATCAGCTGCCAGCGGGGTGACCACGGTAGATTTTCTTTCCCTGATTGTTACAATCGATTCCGACTCCGATGCAACCTTCACTGTCGGCGATCTGTCGACACCGCTTCCCGAGATTGTAATGACAACCCAGACAGACGCACCGGCCGCTACCTATGACATTCGCATCCGCATCCCGTCTGAGTTGGCCGCAGAGTTCAATCCCTTAGTTACCCCGACAGCCGCCGGGCTAACATGGGTGGGGTACACCGACGCCAACAAGACCGCACAATGGCAGTTTACCAGTGGTGCTACAATTCCTGCGGGTTCAACCACCTCCATTTTCGATCTTGAGATGCGGAATTTCACAGCGGCTTCAACGGGACGGCTGGAACTATCCTGGGATGGTGGAACGGATTACCGCTTCAAAGACTCCCGATTCTACACTATTAACAGTACCTCACCAGTCATTACTTCCCGGGAAACCGTAGACGCCGACGCCGACGGTCAGATAGACGCCATCCGCATTACCACCGATAAAAACCTTAACGATGTATTTACAGGGTTGACCGTCAGTGTGGCAGGTTACACGGTAAGCGGCTATGACACCGGTGCCACAGCCAACGATAACATCTTTTTTGTTCGTCTGACAGAAAGCGGCACTCCTGATACCGGTGCGACCCCACTTGTCACAGTCAGCGCCAACACCAGCCTGGCGGATAACGCCACGGGTACGAATAATATTGCTGCGGATACCGGCGTTACATCCCTGGACGCTGCCGCACCGGTGTTGATTTCCGCGATAAGTGATACTCCGGTTTCCGGCGGGAACCTGCAGGCGGGAACCTCCCTTACCTTAACCTTTTCCGAGGCTGTGGACATCAACTCCGTGCCTGGGAGTATGTCGGCAGTCGACTTTACCACTGAACCTGACGGAACAACTCCGGCAGCGGATCTGGACGGTGCGACAGCTGCAGTCACTTTCGGCGCTGCTGCAGAAGATCTTGTAGTGACTCTTTTGTCCGGTACCACCGGTGGTCTCTGGACGGAGAACGGTGAAATCGATCTTGACCGCTTTCTGTATGTTATCGACAACGCGGGGAACAACGCTGTAGCCAACGGGGCGCTGACGGAGGTACCCATCGAAAACCTGGGGTACAACATCTGGACCGGGGGGGCAGCTTCCAGCGATTGGACCAACGGTGGCAACTGGAGCGCGGGAATAGAGCCGACGGCGGACCACTATGTTGTCATCCCCGATGTTGCCCCTGCCCCTTTTCCGGTTCTCGATGCCGCGAGTGCTACCATCTTCAATCTGCAGATCGATCCCGGAGCAGAATTGTCGACAGGCGGCAATCAGCTGACGATAACTGATTCCTTCAATAACGACGGGACCCTTCGCCGTCGTGGCGGAGACTCAGTCAATCGGACGGACATCGATTCCGGGACTGTTGTATATGAAATATCATCCACCGGGGACATCCAGGATTACGGTGCCGTGGATTATTACAACCTCAGGTTCGAGGATGCGGTGACATTCAGTACCGGGGCAGAACTTTCCGTAGCAGGGACCTTGACCGTTGGCGACGGAATTGCTGCGAGTACCCTGAACGCCGGCGGAAACGTATCGGCGGATGCTCTGGTAATCAACGCAAATTCCGTATTCGATGCTGCCATTCATGATGTTACCATGACCACCTCCTACGACAATAACGGAGGTACGCTGCGCAGGTACCCGGGAACAACTATCAGCCGCACCGACATCGATTCCGGAGAGACGGTCTATTACGGCGGTTCCGGTGCTGTGCAGGATTACGGGGCAACGGACTATTTTGATCTGACAATAGACGGTGCGGCGCAGAATTTTACCCTGGGGTCCGGCCTTTCTGCAGCCGGTACCCTGACTGTAAGTGCCGGTACCCTCCAGACTGGCGCCAATTCACTGAGTGCATCTGCAGTTACGCTTAATGCTACCCTCGATGCCAGCGGACAGACCGGGACGGAAACCTTCTCCATCGCAGGTACTACTCCGGATCTCGCAGGGACGGGAATCCTTACCCTCGGCGCCGGGGCCGCCGATGTGGACGGAGATATTACCCTTGCGACCTTGACCGGCGGTTCTGAAGCCCTGAATGTGGGCGGTTTTTTTGTTCCCGGGGCTTTTACCGCAAATACTGCAACTGTCGTCCTTGACGGTACGGATACCCCTGTAGACCTGGAGGGGCATACTTTCTATAACCTCAGCATTAATAAATCAGCAGAGTCCGATGTGGTAAATTCCCTTGGGGCTCTGACAGTGACAGGGTCTCTTGCGCTGACCCGGGGGACATGGACTGCGGGCGCTTTTACCCACAGCATCGCCGGCGACTGGGACTCTTCTTCTGCTGATTTTTCTTTTACCGAGACGGATTCCACCATTCTGCTCACCGGAGCGGCCCCAACAATAACGACTGAGGGAGCAGCAGATCCTTTTCTCAATCTGCAGATAGCCGGAGATGCCGTACAAGGATCGGATCTTTCCGTTGGAGGCATCCTGATGGTAAACACCGGCGGCAGCCTTGATACGAACGGCTCGGACCTTTCCGTTACCGGAAATACAAACCTCGACGGAACCGCGGAGCTGGTCGGCGGAGCCGGAGCCATTGACCTGACCGGGGACCTTGGCGGGACCGGCGTTTTTACCGGCGGATCCGGTGCTGTGTCCATAGACGGAACGGTAAGCGGAATAAGCAGCTTTACCGAATCGTCGTCGACTACCACCCTCTCCGGTGCTGCAGTAAGCTTTGCGGGACCGACGGGCTTTATTACAGCCAGCGGCGGGACCCTGATCTTCGACGGTATAAGCGATCTTACGAGTAATGGTGCGACTCTTGGGAACATTCAGATCGGTACAGGTGTAGTCGGCGGGTCACTGACCGCACTGGATGATCTGCGTGTTGGGGGAAATTTCTCCGTCGGAACTGCGGCCACAACGACGCTGGACATATCTTCGGTAAATATGTATGTCGCGGCAGACCTCGACCTGAGCAATCTCGATACCTTTACCGTGACCGGCTCGACGGTCTACCTGAACGGCGCAGGAAACCTTGGCAGTGCCGGGCACTCCTTCAATAATCTGTCCATCTCCGGTCCGGGTACCGTAACCCTTCAGGATCCTCTGATAGTGCTGGGCTCCCTGACGATAACCGGAGGGGTCCTTGATGTGAATGCTGCGGGACCCTATCAGATTAATGTGGGAGGAAACTGGAACAACAGCGTCGGCACAGCGGGATTCGAGGAACAGACCGGGACTGTCGTTCTGGACAATACAGGAGCGATCCAGAATGCCGAGACCTTTTACGACCTGCAGGTTACAGCGGGGACGCGGACCAACAGTACCGGTTTTACGATATCGAATAACCTGACGGTAAGCGGTACGGGAGCTCTGGAACTGTCTGGCGGAATGAGTGTGACCGGTCTTGCGACCGTATCCGCCGGCACGGTGACGGCGGATACCGGGGGAACGGTGAGTATCGGAACCCTGACGCTGTCGGGAGGTGACCTGACGGTAAGCGCTCCTGCGGCTTTGAACGTGACGACGGGAGATTTTTCCATTACCGACACCAACAGCAGCTTCACGGGTAACGGAAATGTAACCGTCGACAATGGAGACCTGTTCATAAGTGCCGGTGCCTATGATGCAGCCGGTGCAAGCGGGATTACAGTCGGCGATCTTCTTGTCAGCGGCGGGACATCCTCCCCGACGGGCACAGTAAACGCGGCAAACGCGAGTTTCACCGGAGCCGGTACCTTTACAGCTTCCAATACCATGACTCTTGGCGGTTCTCTGACCATGAGCGATGGTACCCTCGACGGGACGGGTACGATAGATATTGGCGGGGATGTCAGTCTGACGAACGCTGCGGCCGCCCTGGGCGGCGACGGTCGCACAATACAGGTGGCCGGCGACTGGGGCGAGAGCGCGGCGGTGTTTGCAGCCGGAACCGGAACGGTAATCTTTGATGGAACGGCGCCGGGCGTGGCGACGGTGAGTCCCTTCAACAATGTAACGGTGGACACGCTGGCAGGACCGGTAAGCCTTGCGAACGCGTTGGATGTGAACGGAACGCTTTCGCTGGTATCGGGAACACTTGAAGCGAATGATCAGCAGATTAACCTTGGAGGGAACTGGACGAACACGGGGGGTGGATTTACTCCCGGGATCGGGCCGGTAGTTTTTGACGGGACTGGAACGATAGCGAGTAACGGGATCAGCTTCAGCACGGTAGAAGTGAGCTCCGGGCCGTACTCTACGGGAACGAATCTTACGAGCAGCGGTTTGTGGACGCTGACCGGGGGTACCCTGACGATAAACGGAGGGACCTTCAGTCCGCATACCCTGACGCTGAACGGCGGTTCCCTGGTGGTGAACACGCCTGGAGCGGTGGATGTAACGGATGGGGATCTAACAATACAGAATGCAGGATCCGGCTTCAGTGGGGATGGAACGGTAGATGTAAGTACGGGTAATTTATCAATAAGCGCCGGAGGGTATACCGAATCCGGGGCTACAACAATAGCTGGAGACCTCCTGATATCCGGCGGCTCCTATAACGGGACGGGAGACGTTGATGTAAACGGATCTGTAACTCTGAGCTCGGGGGTCTTCACCGACAACGGGCAGACGGTCACCGTGGCCGGCGACTGGAACGAGACTGCGGCGGTGTTTGCAGCCGGAACCGGAACGGTAATCTTTGACGGAACGGCGCCGGGCGTGGCGACGGTGAATGCCTTTAATAACCTGACGATAAACACAGCGACAGGGCCGATAACGTTGGCAAATGCTTTGGATGTAGACGGAACGCTGTCGCTGGTATCGGGAACCTTTGAAGCGAATGATCAGCAGATTAACCTTGGAGGGAACTGGACGAACACGGGGGGAAGTTTTACTGCAGGAACAGGTACTGTTGTTCTTGACGGTACCACCCAGCAGGTAAATGCCGGAGGGACCGACGGGAGGTTCCATAACCTGACTGTAAGTGCCGGAACAACAGCCACGCTGATAACATCCGATCTTTATGTAGATAACATCCTGACCATAACGGGCGCATCCACCCTCGATGCGGCAGCTCGGAATTTTACCATTGATACAATCGACTTCAATGCGGACACGGATGAGTTTCATCTTGCGGGTACCCAGATAACCCAGAGCATCACTAACGCTGATACTGCAGCCGGAAGGACAGTTTACACAGGCAACAACGGTACGGTTCGTCTGGTTGATTTCTACAATCTTGCAATCAACGGCACAGGAACCTTCCTGGTAAATCCTGCCACAATCACTATCAATGGCGACCTTGTCCTGCAGTCAGGTACCCTGAACGGAAACGGGAACCTTATCCGCATTCAGGGAGATTTTAACGGCGCTGCAGGCGGCACGTTTGCCCATGGGAACGGGACTGTCCAGTATTTCGGACTTGCGGATGCGTTAATCTCCGGGGATAATACATTTTATAATTTTGTTGCCGACGATACGATTGAAACTGACCTGTCTGATGGAGTGCTGGGTAAGATTATTCAGATTGCCTCCGGCTCTACCCAGAGTATTGCTGCGGGAGGAAGATTTCAGGTCCGGGGGGACAACACCGATCCACCGAACGGCGGGGACCCTGAATCAGAAGACATTTGGTCTCTCAGGACCTATACCACAAGCTGGATAACCCTGAGGTCCACGGATGATACCGCCCCCCCACACTGGACACTCGATATTGACGGTACTGCTGCGCTGGATATGCAGTATGTTGATGTATGGTTCAGCCACGCCGTTCCCGCGCTCAATGTCCCTGCTGATACCTATGTCCATGATTGTATAGACTGGCTTCGCTTTATCTATGTTTCCGACAGTTTTACCCGGGATACCAACGGGAACGGCAGGATCGATATTATTGAGGTGGTTGTACCGGTCAACCTGGATGATAACTTTACTGATTTCGAGGTTATCGTCGACGGTTATGAGCAGTCCGGACCGGTAGATACGGGTGCGAGTCCGAATGATCGGGTATTCTGGATCCGTCTCGAAGAAAAATCATACCCGGATACGGATGCAAGGCCTTCATGGTACATTCTCGATTCAGGAGAACTTCGAGATTCAGCGACAAGTATCTACCAGGTAGTTCATGAGCCCCCGAAGGGTGCCGGGAATCCGGAAGTCCCCTGGGATGATGCCGACCCTGTTGTAGGCTATACCCTTGCAGTGCCCGGGAAGAATGAAGTGTTTATACATTTTTCCGAATCAGTATACGGCAGTGGTGTCGGAGGGGCTCTTGTCCCCGAGATCGATATATCAGGTCCCGCAGGTAACACCGTCTCAACAATTTCGACTGTTTCAGGATCCGGCGGAGGGCAGGAGGTCTTGCTGACCATGGCTTCCCCGGTGAGTGCCACTGATATTGCAGACGGATCCCTGCTGACTTTCGCGAACATAGATGACAATGCACCGGATCCGCTGGATGTAGCTCCGGTATGGGCAGACCAGCCTGACGGGCCCAATGCACTGGCTGACGGGACAAACAGAATCTCCGATCTGGGGCTGGGAATATCCGGCGGCGGTCTTGTGAATCCGGTCTGGGCCAGCGATGGTACTTCCATCAGCCCGGAACGGGGCGGTTTGGGCCTCATTCGGAGTTTCGACGGTTCTGCCTTCCTGCAGGATGATGACATTCTGCTGGAAGCCTCCGTTCATCCCGATCTGGCTCCTCTTGGATCGACACCGGAAATTCTTTTTGACGGTAATGTCCCGGCAAACTATACCAGTGATTCGTTATGGCTTCCGGAGAGTGCTGATTCCAACGGACTCGTTCCTTTTCCCTATCCTGACGCCAGCACACGGAGTATTACCGGTTCAGCTCATCCTTCGGGCAGTGATAATCTGTGGCAGTTTACATTTCCTTCCGGAGATGTGGATATACGAACAGGGGTACAGCTTGATTTCTTCTTCAAACTGACAGGTGCAAATCCCCTGTATGTTGCCAGACTTGAGCAGCCCAATGCCTCCGACTGGTACCGTTCTGTACGTCCATGGAGTTTCCGGATCCAGGACCTTGTCAAGCAGACTGCCAGGGTGAGTATATTCAACAATGTTATTAATCCCGAGCAGGGAGAAAAAGCTACCCTCCATTATGTTATGGAGAACTCCGGTCTGGTTACCATAACGGTGTTCGATCTGGCGGGAGACCTGGTCAATGTCATAGAACGGGCCCGCAAGACCGCAGGTGAATACTCTACCACCTGGAACGGAAGAAACCGGAGCGGACGGGTCGTAGCCCGGGGTATATACTTTATTCGTGTTGTCGGCCCCGGATTCGACGAGTACAGAAAGGTAATGGTGGTTAAATGAGCAGGATATTTCTGCCCGGAACAAAACACATGATCTGTGCTGCAACAACAGCCCTGCTACTGACAGTGCTGTTCTCCTGTTCCGATGATGTTGCCACTTCAGTGCCGACGGAATGTATTGTGACCATCGAAGTTGAAGGCGATCCGGCTGGGGGTGGTGATATTATCTATACTGATCTTGTTACATCTCTCGATATTTTCAACGAGACTGCAGCATCGTTTCCTGCCTCTCGATCTGAAACGGAAGTACTGGATTATGCCAGTACCCTGCTGCGACGGGCGGCGGTAAGGGCAGATGTCGACACGGGAGAGAGTATTGTAATGCGGGTGTACTATGAGGAGCTCCACGATTATCCTCCGAAGACTATCCGGAGACTTGTAACGACTCCTGCGACATATACCAATCCGGGTGCAGGTATTGAAACCGGGTATACTCTTTTTATCGACTTTTCGCTTCCCGTCCAATAGGACATCCGGATCTGGTTAGCCGGCGTGAATCCTCCGAAGGTCTCCATCATCATCCCCACCAACAACCGTTACCCCCTGCTGCTGGAAGCAATCGAATCGGTAAGAGCGCAGTCTTACACTGACTATGAACTGATTGTCGTCGATGACGCTTCTGAGGACGAAACCTTCTTGGTTAAAAACGAAGCAGATATACGCTATCTGCCGATTCCCCGCTGCGGAATGCCCGGGGCAGTACGCAACCGCGGCGTGGAGGCTGCCCGGGGTGAATTCCTCGCCTTTCTCGATTCCGACGACCTCTGGCAGCCGGAAAAACTCTCCCGCCAGATACCTCTGCTGGATGCGCAGCCGGATGTACCTCTGATCCACACCCGCGAGCTCTGGCGGCGGGGAGTAAAAACGGTCAGCCAGAAGGGGCAGAAGCATGCCCGGACAGGTGATGTTTTTGCCGACGCCCTCTGGAAGTGCACCATAGGCCCCTCCACGGTGCTGATGCGTACATCCGTCTTCAAGGAACTCGGCGGTTTCGATGAGTCCCTTGAGGTGGCGGAGGATTACGAATTCTGGCTGCGACTGACCAGCCGCTACCCTGTAGCCTATATTGATGAAGTCCTTACGATTAAGAGAGCTGGGGATTGGGAGCAGCTTTCGGAAAAACACGGCCAGATTGAAGAGTTCCGCATAGAAGCCCTTTTCCGGCTGCTGGAGCAGGAACGCCTGCCGCAGGATCGCCGTCCTGAGTCCCTGTCCATGCTTGAAAGGAAACTCCGGATCTGGTCGGTGGGCGCCATTAAGCGGGGACGGAATGAAGAGGTCCGGGGATTCTACGACAGGCTGGAACGTTTGGAACATTTTTCAAGCTGAGGAAAAGTAGAGCGAAGATGTATGTACTGTCCCGAATCGTGGGGATGAATCGGAAGTAAAATATTTGCCAGCAAAGAAAAAATGCGGAGTAATACGCTGGGAAACGGGGTTTTTTCCAGATTCCCGGCAAGTCTCGAACGTCGCACACTGTTCATCCCCACGACTGTGAACACTACCAAAGATGTACAGGATAGGAAGGATTGGGGAGAATCGCCATTGAGGCTCAGAGAGCACGGAGATTTCTTCTCAGATCCAAAATATACAAGATCAGATTCAGATAAAGAAATCCTCTTCAATCCTCTTAATCAAGCGGGAGCGGGTGGCTATGAACTGTTTTACCCCAGCTTCGCGGCTGCCCTCCGTATCTCCGCCGCCAGATCGGGTTCCTTTGCCGCGTAACGCAGCAGGGCTCGCAGATAGCCCGCCGGGGCACCGGTGTCCAGGCGTTCTCCCTCTATGGGGTGGTAGACGACCTTCCCCGCATCCATCAACTTTTTTAAGGCGTAAACGTGGAAGTACTCACTTTCCGGATTGGCTCCCGTCAGGTGTCTCTGCCAGCCGGCCTCCAGGTAATCAAATATATCCGGTGTAAAGAGAAAACGGCCGATGGAAGCCTCCCTGCTCGGTTCGGTTCCCGGGGCGGGTTTTTCCACAATATCGGTAATGTGCAGGCCATCGGGAGCCAGCGCCAGGACCCCGTAACGTTCCAGGTTCGGCGGGTCGTGAAGGGCGGACATGACCGAACAGCCGGTCTTTTCGTAGACCGAGACAAGCTGTCGCGCCAGGGGTACCTCACCGAAGTGCAGATCGTCGGGGTAGGCGACAATAAAAGGCTGGTCGCCGCAAAAAGGGCGGGCGCAGAGCAGGGCGTCTCCGGTACCGCGCATCTGTTTCTGGCGGGTAAAGAATACCTTCATGTCAGGCGGTTTAATTTTTGCGAGTTTGTCTGTGGCCTTCTCTTTTGTGAAGACCGATTCCAGCTCGACCTCCCTGTCAAAGTAATCCTCCAGGGATTTTTTTCTGCGGGAGCTGATTATGAGAACCTCGCGAACGCCCGCTGCGGCGAACTCGTCCATGATAAAGTCGATGGCCGGTCGGTCGATCAGGGGCAGCATTTCTTTGGGGATTGTTTTGGTTACCGGTAAAAAGCGGGTCCCGTAGCCCGCGGCGACAATTACACCTTTCATACGCTTTCAAGCATACCCCGCGGGGACGTGCGACGGCAAGCGTAATGTGATAGAATCGTCCCGATCGATAATTCAATCTGAAAGGAGTCCGCAGCTATGTCCGACTATCCGACACGAGATGAAGCTTATGCGTTGTTAACCGAATTCAACCAGCGCGAAAGCCTGATAAAGCATGCCCTCAGCGTGGAAGCGGTTATGCGCCATTTTGCTACCCGTTTTGGAGGGGATCCTGAGGTATGGGGGCTTGTGGGGCTTGTCCATGACCTGGACTACGAAAAATGGCCGGAAGATCACTGCAAAAAGACGGAGGAAGTTCTCAACGAAAGGGGTTGGCCGGAGGAGCTCGTTCGAGCGGTGGTGAGCCACGGTTGGGGTATCGTTACCGATGTAGAGCCGATAAGCGATATGGAAAAGGTCCTCTTTGCCACTGACGAGCTTACAGGATTGGTAACCGCCACAGCCCTGGTGCGGCCTTCGAAGAGTATTCTGGATATGAACGCGAAATCGGTTAAGAAAAAGTGGAATCAGAAGGCTTTTGCCGCAGGAGCAGACCGGGAGATTATAGCAAAAGGTGCACAGATGCTGGGGATGGAACTCTCGGAGCTTATTTCCGAGACCATCGCGGGAATGCGCCCGGCGGCGGACCAGATCGGCCTTGCCGGGAGCGTCGCGGAGAGCTAGTTCTCCGCGTTCGCCAGTTTCAGGGGAATCGCCACCCGCTCGAGAATCTTTTCAAGCAGCTCCGCCGCGGGGGCGTAGAACTCCTGGTCGATCTGGTCGGAGAGGCGTTCCATTTCGGCGTCCGTAAGCTCCGTCTCATCCACCAGGTGAAGGCTCTCCCTCAGGGTCCGCATAAGCTTTTTCAGGGTGGCCTTCTCGGTGCTGAAGTCAAGCTCCTCCATCTGCTCGATGCGGCCGATGTAGCGGTCTATAAGTATATCCACGTCCTTCAGGGAGTCCTCCAGCTCGACAGCGCCGGGGTCCTCCACCAGAAGATCAAAAAGGGCGGCCGCGAGGTTGGCGGGGTTGTATTCATTCTTGGCGATCAGCAGGTACTCCTGGTTCCGGTTGTCCCAGGCGGCGGTCAGACCTGTTTTCCCGGAGATTACCTTCTCTCCGCTCTTTTTTGCCTGGCTCAAGGCGGCATTCAGCTGATTTCTGGCTCCGGGTATCTGCTCATGGCTCTCGAAATAGTAATCGATGGTTTCGTTTATGGAGGCGCCTTTGTAGACGCAGTCTTTTTCATCGTATAAGCGGTGCATTCATCCTCCAGTGCTCTGCCAGTATACCGGGAACTCTCTTTTTGGTGAAGAGACGAAAACCCTCCCGTCCTGCGCTTTACCCCGGGGTCCTTCACGGCTACTATGGGCCTATGAGACAATCCCTCTTTGACGAGATTATCGACCGCCGGGGAAGCGGGTCGATTAAATGGGAGCTTACCGAAAAGCTCTACGGCGGTAGTGATGTTCTTCCCATGTGGGTGGCGGACATGGATTTTCCCGCCCCGGGGCCGCTTATACGCGCATTGACTGAAAGGGTGGAGCACCCGGTGTACGGTTATACCGAAGCCGATGGTTTAACCGTCAAAGCGGTACTGGGACGGATGCGGCGTCTGTACGGCTGGAACCTGGCTAAAGAGGACCTGATCTTTACCCCAGGGGTCGTTCCGGCAATGGCTGTTGCGCTACGTGCCTGTACGGAACCGGGAGACGGGGTCCTGGTTATGCCGCCGGTGTATCCCCCCTTTTTCTCCCTTGTTCGGGAAGAGGGCCGCAGAATTGTAGAGAGTCCCCTCCTCTGTGATGAGGAAGGACGCTGGGAGATCGATTTTGTGGACCTGGAAGAGAAGGCCCGGGACGCGAAGATACTTCTTCTATGCAGCCCCCACAATCCGGTGGGACGGGTCTGGTCCCGGTCGGAACTGGAGTCCCTGGTTCAGTTAGCCTCTCGTCATGAGCTGACATTGATTTCGGACGAGATTCACGGAGAGATCGTCTATCCTGAAAACGAGCACATTCCCCTTGCCGGCCTGAACGAGGAAGCCCGGCAAAGGACCATAAGCTGCATTGCCGCTTCCAAGACCTTCAATGTAGCGGGGCTCGCAACATCCGTTACCATTATTGAAGATCCGGCACTCAGAAGAGCTTTTAAAAAGTCCCTCGGAGCAATTACGGGACACCCGAATCTCTTCGGCCTGTGCGCCCTGCGGGCGGCCTTTACTGACTGTGATGAGTGGCTCGGTGAACTGATTGAATATCTTGACGCAAACCGCCGACTGACAGCGGAGTTTTTTGCCGCTGAGTGCCCGGGTGTCCGGGCGAACCTGCCGGAGGCCACCTTCCTTTCCTGGCTGGATTGCCGAGAGACGGGGATGAATGATTCTGAACTGGCGCGCTTTTTTGCCCGGCAGGCTAAAGTGGGACTTAATCCCGGGGTGAGTTTCGGTACCGGAGGGTCAGGCTTTATGCGTCTCAATTTTGCGGCCCCCCGGACCCTCCTGGAGGAGGGGCTCGGGAGGATAAAAGAGGCTTTTAATCGAGGATAATTACGGCGATCATCTTCAGGGTAGTCGATCCGGTATTCTCGATGCTGTGGGTGGAACCGTTGGGGGTCATTACCACTTCTCCCGCCTTTACGGGCTGGTCGGTTCCGTTATCCCGGACGGTTCCTTCACCCTCGGTGATGATGTAGTACTCAGTTTCGTTTACGTGTTCGTGCTCCCCGATGCTCGCACCCACGGGAATGGTGATTTCCGCGATCATGCGCCCGTGGGGCATCTTTTCCGGTGCAACAAGAAACTTGAGTTCGATGCTGCCTTTACCTCCCCGCATGTTCTGCTGGGTGTCTTTTTTCATTTCCTGTTCTTTGATAATCATGCCTGTTCTCCTTGGGATGTGTGGTCTGTTTTCTATTCAAGCTATCGTGTTGTTTTTGCAAATGCAAGAGGGGTCGTTGGCAGTCTGAATTATTTTATTGGATTAAATGGATGTTTTTCTTTAATGTGTTGTCCCACTCTTGAAACTCTTGCACTATTTTCTTACTATTTGGTTCGACCGACAGCAGCCCACTTGCGTAACCAGCATTACCGTAACGACGACCGGAGCTCTGTATTCTATGAAGGGATGCCCAATGGGATGGGGTATGTAGTATGAAGAAGGACAAACAGGCAACCAGGGATGCTCTGGTTCAGCGGGTTATCGAATTCTCGATGCGTCGTCTGGGCTATGGCTCCTCATATACATCACCTTCGGTTCCCTGCCGCCTGGGAAAAGGGGGCAGGGGCAGCTATTTCGTGGTGGTCTCTCTTCTTGACCGGGATTCTCTCCTGTTGCAGGAGATGGTAAAGAACCTGGACGGGGTAGGACGGCTGTTTCGAAGCTGGACCTTTCACCGCCATGCGGTCTGGGAAACCGTCAATGTGGAGCGGAACGGCAGGCAGATATTTCTGCAGGACCTGCTTCCTGAGCTGAAGGACCTGGATGAAAAGCTTGATGCCCTGTATAAAGCAATCACTCCATCGGGTTTTTACTACACCGAAGAGCTTCAGGCCTCCGGCAAGGACCTTTCTGTTGACCTTGAAGGGAACGAGTCGATTCTCCGGACCCTGAGTCGTTCTCATCGTACCCGTATTCTCAGCCATACTGCTTTTGCGGCCGGAGTTGTTCTGCTTCTTGGTGTTACCTTTTTTTCTTCCGTTCGGCTGACATCCCTCTCCAAGGTGAAACAGGAGATTGACGAGACCATCAGCCGCTATCAGATGGAATCGGAAGAACAGTTCGAGAATATTCAGTCCTTTATCTCCAATGCCGATCTGGATCTTCAGGTGCTCAAGGATACCCTGGCCAACAAGGAGCGGGATTTCGAATTCAGCCGCCGGCAGGCTTACATTAATGTGCTGCGCCTGGCGGAAGAATTTACCTACCGGCTTCCGGCACGCAAGGAGGCCTATCGACTGATTGCGGCGAATATTCTCGAAGCCGCCAGCTACGGTGAAATTATCTACGAGATGTCCAAGCTGCCCAGCGAGGAGTACCAGGCGAGGATTCTTCTTGCAACCAGCGAGGAGAAGATAACTCCCTTTTCCCTGTATGAGCCGGTCTTTGCCGATATGGTCTACCCTGTTCGTGTTCCCGGGAGGCCCAATGACGGCAAGGGCTTCAGGATTACCTCGGGGTTCATGGATAAGCGTATCGATCCCATGGGCTCCGGAGGTTATCAGCCCCATTACGCGGTGGATATTATGAACGTCGCGAATATAAGCCTCATCAACTATGCCGGCGAGATTATCCGGGACGGTAATCCCGCGGGAGACGTCGTTGCTGTTGCAGACGGAACCGTTACCCGGAACGGCTTTGACGAACGCTACGGCTGGACCCTGGAGATTGAACATGAACTCACGGACACTGTTCGCAAGGCCTATCCCAGGGCGACTTCATGGCGAACCTTCTATTCACATCTTGCGGAAAAAACATCCCTCAACATTGGAGACGCAGTCGCAGTAAATCAGAAGCTGGGAGAGATAGGATCTACCGGGGCTTCTACGGGGCCTCATCTGCACTTTGAGGTCAGGCTTGCCCGACCCACAGGAAAGTATTATGACATAAGCGGGCAGTTTGACAAAATCAACCCCTTTCCCCGTAAACGGCCCAAGGTCTCCCGAAATGTAACCAGGTAAACCCGTTTTTTGGGATCCCGGTACCCGCTTTTGTCACCCTTGACATACTGAGAAAATTCCTACGATCATAGGAACCGTTATTTTCAAGGGTCTCCCCGAGTATCTATACAAGGAAAACGGTTATCTATATATGGCAAAATCACTGGTGATTGTTGAGTCTCCCGCCAAGGCCAAGACAATTAATAAATACCTCGGAAAAGACTTCGTGGTTAAATCCAGCGTGGGGCACATTCGGGATCTTCCGGTATCAGGAAAAAACGGGGGAAAAACCATGGATCCCAGGGAACGAGCCCGGGTTGCCGCCCGGACCCGGAAGATGTCCCCCGAGGAAAAGGAAGAATACCGCCGGCAAAGGTCCAGGGAACAGACCATAGCCCGTATGGGGGTCGATCCGGAAAATGGCTGGACCGCGCGTTACGAAATCCTGCCCGGTAAAGAAAAGGTGCTGAAAGAGCTGAGGGCTCAGGCCGAGAAGGCCGACACGATCTATCTTGCCACCGACCTTGACCGCGAAGGGGAGGCTATCGCCTGGCACCTTATGGAGGCCCTGGAAATCGATGAAGAGCGGTTCAAGCGGGTGGTGTTCAACGAGATAACAAAAAGCGCCATTACCGAGGCCTTCAAGAACCCCGGCCTTGTGGATATCTCACGGGTGGAGGCCCAGCAGACCCGGCGTTTTCTGGACCGGGTCGTGGGCTTTATGGTCTCCCCGCTGCTCTGGGCCAAGGTGGCCAGAGGTCTTTCCGCAGGCAGGGTCCAGTCTGTTGCTGTCCGCCTTGTAGTGGAAAGGGAACGGGAGATCCGTTCCTTTGTTCCCGAAGAGTTCTGGGAGATCTACGCCGACCTTCTGCGGGACGCTTCCGGGGAGGAGGCCAGGTTTCAGGTTGTCCGGAAGGAGGGGAAGAATTTCCGCCCCGGCAGCAAGGAAGAGACCGACCAGGCGTTAAGGCTCCTTGAAAAGGCAGACTACATTGTCGATTCCCGGCAGGACAAGCCAACCAGGAGCAGGCCGAAACCGCCCTTTATAACCTCCACCCTGCAGCAGGCGGCCAGTACGCGTCTCGGTTTCTCCGTAAAAAAGACGATGATGCTCGCCCAGCGGCTTTATGAGGCGGGATACATTACCTATATGCGTACCGACTCCACCGCCCTGAGCGCCGAGGCCCTGAATATGTGCCGAGGCTTCATCGAAGAGAAATACGGCAGCAGGTATCTGCCGGAAAAGCCGAATATGTATGCCTCTCGTGAGCAGGCTCAGGAGGCCCACGAGGCGATCCGTCCTTCGGATGTAAAGATCCGTACGGGACACCTGACGGGAATCGATTCCGATGGGGTACGTCTCTATGAACTTGTCTGGCAGCGTTTCGTTGCCAGCCAGATGCCGCCTGCGGAATACCTCAGTTCCACCATAAGCGTTAAGGCGGGGGATTTTGAGCTCCGGACCAAGGGGAGGGTGATCATCTTCGACGGTCACCTGAAGGTTCTGCCCCCTCAGGGAAAGAACGATGAGGATATCGTACTGCCGGACCTCAAGGAGGGGGAGCATCTGAATCTGAAAAAGCTGGACCCTTCCCAGCACTTTACCAAACCCGCCCCCCGCTATACCGAGGCCAGCCTGGTCAAGGAGCTCGAGAAGCGGGGTATCGGTCGTCCTTCCACCTACGCGGCTATTATTTCGACTATTCAGGACCGGGGCTATGTAAAACTCGAGAACCGCAGGTTCTACGCCCAGAAGATCGGAGATATCGTGACCGATCGCCTTGTCGAAAACTTTGAGGATCTTCTGGACTATAATTTTACCGCCGCCATGGAGGAAACCCTGGACGAAATCGCCGCGGGACACAAAAACTGGCGCAGCGTTCTGGACAGCTTCTACGCCGGGTTCAGTGATAAGCTGACGGAGGCCTATTCCGAAAAACACGGCATGCGTCCCAATACGCCGACGGATACGGATATACCCTGTCCCGCCTGCGGACGGCATATGCAGATCCGCACGGGAAGCACGGGGGTGTTCCTCGGCTGCTCAGGCTATAACCTGCCCCCGAAGGAGCGCTGCAAGCAGACTATGAACCTGATTCCTGGTGATGAAGTGGTCCACGCGGATACCGATGATGAAGAGGAAGCCCGAATCCTGACTCATCGGCACCGCTGTCCCCTCTGCAGTACGGCCATGGATTCCTATCTTATTGACGAGGGGCGCAAGCTTCACATATGCGGAAATAATCCCGACTGTCCCGGTTTTGAGGTTGAGCAGGGCAAGTTCAAGATTAAGGGCTACGACGGGCCGACCCTGGAGTGCGACAAGTGCGGCGCGGAAATGCAGCTGAAGACGGGCCGTTTCGGCAAGTTCTTTGCCTGTACCAACGAGGAGTGCGGGAACACCCGGAAACTGCTGCGCAATGGTGAGCCGGCGCCGCCCAAGATGGATCCTGTACCCATGCCGGAGCTGAAATGCGAGAAGGTGGATGACCACTATCTTCTCAGGGACGGCGCCGCGGGGCTCTTTCTTGCGGCCAGCAAATTCCCGAAGAACCGCGAGACCAGGGCGCCTCTGGTGGAGGAGATCCTGCCTCACATGGACGAGATCGACCCGAAATACCACTACTTTACCGATGCGCCTGTAAAAGATCCTGAGGGCAACAAGGCTATTATACGCTTCAGCCGCAAGGAGAAAATCCATTACATTATGAGTGAAAAGGATGGAAAGGCCACGGGCTGGCGGGCATACTTCAACAAGGGCCGCTGGCAGGAAGAAAAGGCGAAGTCCTCCTCCGGATCAGTAAAGAAAACTGTAAAAAAGAAGAGCACCACGAAACGGAGTACAAACTGAGATTATGTTACGACTATCATCTGCACGAATACTGTTGGCCGGAGCATGTATTCTACTGATTGCCTCCTGCGGTCTTGAACAGTCAACCCGGACCGAGATTGATCTTCTTGGAACAACCTGTACTGTGACTGTCCATGCTCGAAATCCTTCACCGGTACTGGAAAAAAGCTTTGACCGAATTCGTGAAATCGACAGTCTGATGTCCTATTCCGGGGCCGAAAGCGAGGTGGCCCGGATTAACCGGAATGCAGGAGAGGGCTCTGTATCCGTAAGTCCTTCCACCCTGGAGGTCATTACACGGGGACTCTACTTTTCAGAGCTTGGAGAAGGGCGTTTCGATATCACCATCGGCCCCCTGGTGGAACTCTGGGGAATAGGAAAAGACAGCCCCGGACGTGTTCCCTCCGCTGAAGAGATTCAGGATGCGATCTCCCGCGTTAACTTCAGACAGCTAAATATAGAGGGAGAGAGTGTCTCCCTGGAAAAAACGGGAATGGCCGTAGATCTCGGGGGTATCGCCAAGGGCTATGCCGCAGACGAGGTCGTGCGCATCCTCAGGGATGCCGGGGTCAAACACGCCCTTATTAATCTGGGCGGTAATGTTTACGCCCATGGAAAAAAGCCGGACGGCTCCCTGTGGCGCATCGGTGTCCAGAATCCTGATTCCAACCGGGGCAGCTATCTGGGAGTCCTGACCGTGGCCGACAGGGCGGTCGTTACCTCAGGTCCCTATGAACGCTTTTTTACCGTGGATGGAAAGAGATACCATCACATTCTGGATACGGAAACGGGCTTTCCGGTGGAGAACGGCGTCGGTTCGGTTACCATCGTGGCCGAGAATTCCATGGATGCTGATGCACTTTCAACCCTTATTTTTGTTCTGGGGGTCGAGAGGGGACTTGAACTCGTTGAATCCCTGGACGGAATTGAGGCGCTTCTGGCCGGCGATGGAAAGAAGCTGTTTGCATCTTCGGGAATGGAGAGCATTTTCAGGCTCACGGATGACGAGTTCAGCCTTTAGTATTTCTTAAGAAAAGTTGACAGGCCCCGGCGCCGCGGCTATGGTTAAAGAAAATGAATAGTTTATCTGAGGGCAAAAACGATAGTTTCCCCGGTTCCGGGTCTCTGCTGTCTGTGCTTGCCCATGACCTGAATAATGTGCTCGGAGGAGTAACTGGGGCCGTATCTCTTATTGAGTTTGAAAAAGAGGACTCCCCGGGTCTTCATAATCCGGCCTATGACCCCTACCTCGATATCATACAGAAATCTTCCGCCCGCGCCTCCGGACTAGTTCAGCAGCTTCTTGTTCTTACCAGACAGTCCACGAACAAATCCGAGGCAATCCTCCTGGCCGAGTCTCTGGAGAGGATTGTCGCCTCCGTAAAAACCGCCTGTGGTTCTGCCGATCTCATCATCCTGGATCCTGTTCCCGAGAAGGCACGGATTCGGGGAAACTCCATTCGATTTGAAAAGCTTGTCCTCCTGCTTTTGCTGGCTGCATGTTCGAAGCGGCAGACCGAAGGCGGGGAGATTCGTCTTTCCGTCTACCCGGAGGGGGATCTGCCTGGAAAGTCCCGCTGGCGCCTGAAGTTCCCCGGGATCGGGTTCAGTACGGACATGCTGCGGGAACTGGCGGGCTGGTACGGTCCTGAACTGGATTCCAGAATTTCTACCGGGGGAGAGCTTGACCTTGGTTTTTCCTCCGTAGCGGAGAATATATGAACGGAAAGGAGCAGAAGGTAATTCTCGTCTGCGACGATGAAGATCTGATGCGGCAGGTCGCGGGCAGCATTCTGGAGAGGGCTGGTTATACGGTTCTGTATGCCGCCGGAGGTGAAGAGACGGACCGGATCTACCGCCGGAGCTCACCGGCAGTGGACCTCGTTCTGATGGACCTTTCCATGCCGGAGGAATCCGGTCTGGATGTGTTCCGTCGTCTCAAGGCTTTTGATCCGGAGGTCAAGGTTCTGTTTTCTTCCGGATATCAGAATGATGATCGTCTGGAGACGGCCCTTCAGGAAGGAGCCCTGGGGATTTTGCAGAAGCCCTATACGATGGACAGGATGCTTCGGATGGTCAGCAGGCATGTTTGAGTTCGACGACACTTCGGATTCACCCTGGAAGGTGATAATCGCCGATGACGATGCGGATGTCCACACGGTAAGCAGGCTTGCCCTCGGCAGGTTCAGTTTTCTGGGCCGCAGTATAGAGCTTCTCAGTGCTTATACCGGCGGGGAGGCCCGGGAACTGATCGAAAATAATCCCGATACGGCGGTCATGATTCTTGATGTGGTGATGGATGAGACCGACAGCGGTCTTAAAATTGTGGAATTCGTGCGGAAAACCCTGAAAAACCAGCTGGTACGGATAATCCTCCGGACGGGACAGCCGGGTTACGCTCCTCCGATGAAGATTGTGCAGAACTATGACATTAACGATTACAGGGAAAAAACCGAGCTTACGGAGCAGAAACTCCTCACCTCCATGGTCTCCGCACTGCGGTCGTACCGGGATCTGTGCCTGGTTGAGCAGCACAGGGCCTTCCTGGAAAACTCCCTTCAGGAGAAGGAGGTTCTTCTCAAGGAGGTCCACCACAGGGTGAAAAACAACCTGCAGGTTATCTCCAGTCTCCTGAGCATGCAGTCCATGGGTACGGAAAATCCGGAATCCCGGCAGATGTGTCAGGTCTCACGGGATCGGGTGCGGACCATGGCCCTTATTCATGAAAAGCTCTACAAGTCGGATGACTTCAGCCAGATTAACTTTTCCGATTACATCCGGACTCTGACGGAGGAACTTCAGGCTCTCCATGCTCCGGATGTCCCGGTATTCTTTGATTATTCCATGGAGCAGGTGTTCCTGAAAATCGATCACGCCGTACCCTGCGGTCTTATTGTCAACGAGCTTATCATAAACGCCTTGAAATATGCCTTCAGCGCTTCCTCCGGCGGCAGCATTCATATTGGATTGGGTCGTCGGGGAGAATCGGTTGAGCTCAGTATCGGGGACAACGGAAGGGGGCTGCCGGAAGGGTTTTCTCTGGACCGTGCGGAGTCCCTGGGGCTGCAGCTTGTCTCGATCCTTTCCGCCCAGATTGGCGCGGATGTCCGGGTCGATTCTGCAGGCGGGACGAAGTTTACAATCCGCTTCAGGGACGCGTAGCGGGTTCGGTCAGCTTATCAGCTTTTCAGTTCCCAGCCTTTTCCCAGCTCCCTGTATAAATGGCTGGAGAGCCATCGGGGATAAACCTTTCCGTCCCGCATGCGCATTGCCGAGTTCAGCTGCTTGTTTCCTTCTGTGAGGGTATCAGGCTGCAGCAGGTTCATTCTGGCAAGAACGATGCCCTTGCGGTAGTTATGGTGAACGTAATGTACGGTTCCGTCGTTGTCGACTGCCACCACCATTCCAACATGGGTAAGGGTATCGTTCCATTTGCCGTCGTTGTTCCGGTCGTAGGTATTGTCCCAGAAAACCAGGTCTCCCGGAAGGGGCAGTTCACTGGAATAGATCAGATCGAGACTTTCCAGGTAGCGGTAGAGCCGGGTAACTCCGTTGCCGCTGAACTGTGTCAAGGGACTCTGCAAATCGATGCCGGCATAGGCGTATATGGCCATTATCGTTCCGGTGCAGTCCAGGGGGTACACCCGGCCCCCAATATCCAGCCGGCGGGCCCCCAGGACCTTCTGTGCCCCTTCCACGAGCTGGATCTGGGTTTTCGTCAGATTGTCCCCTTTCAGGGCCGAAGCCGGAAGGACCTCTTCATTGCCGGGAAGGCTGACGCAGCCGGACAGTATCAAAAAAAGGAGACCAAGGGTGATTAAACCGGAGGTCGCCCTGAAATCAATCCTCATCATTATTGTAAAGAATACCCCGGATTGTCACTTTTTTCCATGATAGTCGAGCCCGATGAGGAAAGTTTCGAAGGACTCGTTTCTGCAGGCCCTGGGCTTCATCATTCGTGCGGTGGTGAATTCTTCCTGCATCCTGCTCAGAATCCTCTTCTCCTGTCCGCCCTGAAATATCTTCATGACCAGGGATCCTCCCCGGACAAGAAGATCCGGAGCCAGGGAGAGGATTCCCTCCACCAGGGTCGAGGAGCGTCCGCAGTCAACGGTACGATTGCCGCTGGTCGCCGGGGCGGCGTCGCTCATAATACAATCAAAGGGAGCTTCCCTGCGCAGCTGCTGCAGGACATCTCCGCTGAAGACGTCTCCCTGGATAAGCAGGGTGGTTTCGGGGTCTGGGGCAATCCGGATCTCCTGCAGGTCCACGGAGATGATTCTGAGACGGCCTTTGCCGCGGCGGCGGGCGTAGAGGCTCCAGCTGCCGGGGGCTGCGCCGATATCCAGGATGCGCCCCGATCTGGGCAGAAGCTGCAGTTTTTCGTCCAGCTCCTTGAGTTTATAGACTGAACGGGCGGGATACCCCTCTTTTTTTGCTCTGATTGTGTAATGGTCGGGTTTGCTGCGCATCTTGACTTTCCCTTTCTCCCGGAGTAACTCTTATGCAAGCATATCCGAGGGCGGTAAAAAAGTACACGGGAGGTACAGCCAGATGAATTTCCTCCATTATACGGTTCGGTCCGGTCCGGACACAATTATTCAGGTGAACATAGATCGGCGCGCCAATATACGTCTTATGGATGAGCTGAATTACCATAAGTACAAGATGAAAAAACGCTACTCCTTTATCGGAGGACTGTATGACCCCCCCAGGGCGGAGCTTCGCCCCCAGCGGCAGGGAGAATGGCACATCGTCGTCGATCTTGAAGGACTGAACGGTGATGTCCATGCCTTCGTCGACCTGTTGCGGATGTAATCCCTGTTGACCATCCAGGGCTTTACCCGTATTTTTATCAGATATGAGTGTCCCCTTCTACAAAAAACGGCTGCCCTTTGTGTATACCAATGCGGCGCTTACGCTGATCATTATCAATGTGGGAGTCTTTTTCCTTAACTACGCCATTCCGGAAACCAGGGTTCTTCTGGCCATGGTTCCGCCCTGGATAAGCTCCCGGGGCTACGTCTGGCAGTTTGTAACCTACATGTTTACCCATGCGAACATGTCCCATATTCTCTTCAATATGCTGGGGCTTTTCTTTTTCGGGGTCCAGGTTGAACACCGCATGGGAAGCTACGAATTCGTCCTTTTCTACATGGTAACGGGAATCCTTGCGGGGGTATTCTCCTTCCTCGTTTTTTATATCACCGGGACAATAACTGTTCTGCTGGGGGCCTCGGGAGCGGTATTTGCCGTACTCCTGGCCTTTGCGACCTATTATCCTGATGCCAGGATATTCATTATGGGAATTATCCCGGTAAAATCGACCCATCTTGTTATCGGTTATACGGCCATAGAACTCTTTTCCCAGTTTGCCAACGCCAATTCGGGTATCGCCCATATGACCCATCTTGCGGGTTTTGGTTTCGCCTTCCTCTATTTTGTCCTGCGCCTGGATATTAACCCCCTGGATGTTTTTCGCGGCGGCAGCGGACGGGGCGGATACTGGCGCTGATGCACGCTTCGCGGGGCTCCGGAGGCGGCAGCATTTCAAAGCCGCTGCTTTGTCTGCTTTTATGCCTGTTTTTTCAGGCTCTCATCGCCCAGGAGTATCCCCCGGTCGAAGCGGACATCTGGATAGAACTGGACAGTGCTGCCGGGGACCTCGATCCGCTTGCCTTTACCGAGGCCCGAAAACTGGCAGATACGGAGGCCCTGTTTCTTCTCTCCGGCATGGTTTACGGTTATAGCTTCTCCTACCGTCCCCTGGACAGAGAACGGGGCATCGGCGAGGAGTTCATCCTCGAACCGATTGCTTTGATACCCCGGGAGGCCCTTGTGCCGGTGGATGTTCGCGGCCGCGGCAGCAGGGCAATGCTGCTCTACCGTTACTATCCCGGACGGGAGGAGTACCTCAGGATAAGCGGCTGGCTCAGCGCGGCCATCCCCAGCGTCATGGGCTACGGAGAAGAGCGGGCGGTACTGGGTCACGAAGGAAAAATGGAGGCATATCGGCGGGCCCTGAAAGAAGCTGTTCGGGAATACGCCCGGCCGCGGATGCGCAATAAACCGCTGCGCCTTGAGGGTGAGCTTCTGCTCATCGACACCCCCAGCGTCAGTATTGTCGCCGGACGCTACGCCGCAAAGATGCGCCTTAAAATCAGCCTCCGGAAGACCAGCCCCTACGGAAGCTACTAGGCTCTCAGCTATGCACTACGCAGCGACAGGAATGCCAGCGGCAGGGCCAGAAGGACTCCCAGGACGATTCCTGCAGCGATCTCTGCGGCATCGTGCCCTATGGTCTCCGGCAGCCGAGCCGCGGGACCTCCCTCTTCCGGATGGTCCTTCTTGATAATATGAATAAGCTGCTGCAGAGCTCCCCGCACACGCAGGGCGTCATGTATGACGATAAAGGCGAGTACCAGGGTGGCGGAAAATACTTCCGATCCGATTCCGCTGCGGACCCCCACTGCCACGCAGAGGGCCGTTACAAATGCTGAATGGGCGGAAGGCATGCCGCCGGAGGAGAAAAAGTAGCGGGGACTGAGACGCCGGTCCCGGATGGAATAGGAGACGAATTTGATAAACTGGCACAGCTGCTGAACACCCAGGGCGATAAGCAGGGAAAATGGTATCTGCATATATGTTTATTAGCATGTTCTATGGCTTTTCGTCGATACATCGGCTATTCTCTTCATGATGGTTTTCCTGCGGCGTCTCATTCTTCTTCTCTTTTTTCTTTTTCCCCTGTATTCCGAGCCTGTGCTGCGTCTGAACACCGAAGGAATTACCGAACTTGACGGTTCCTGGAATATCCGATACGAAGCTCAGGTAGGGCTGCCGGAGCTTTCCGAGGGAGACGGGTACTCCGAGTGGACGGAGATTGAACTGCCGGCCGCGCCTGATCCCGGAGGACGAAGGTTCCCGGTATTCAGACTGGTCCGGGAGTTCCATGTTCCTCCGGAACTCAAAGGGGAAGAGCTATTTGTATTGATGGGCAAACGGTGGGGGGCTGTGCGGGTCCATGTAAACGGCGTCGAGATCCTGACCCACGGGAGTTTTTCTCCGGACTACCATTATCATGAAGCCCGCAGGGTAAACGCCCCCATTCCGAAGGGGGTCCTCAGGTATGATCAAGGCAACTGGATTGATATCCTCTACAGCCCCGAGGCTGACCGAACCATCATTACCCCTCCCGCCATCGGTTTTGATGAGGACTACCGTTTTTACGAGGGAACCGTCAACTTTATCAATGTCGATTTGTACCGTTACCTCTCCTTTCTCTCCCTCTTTGTGGCTTTTTTCTACTTCATGCAGTTTTTTGTGCGTCCCAAGGAGCGGAACAATCTGATATTCGCCCTGGTGAATGTGGGCTTTGCGGTCTATCTGATCCGCCTGGGCTACTCCTTTCCCCAGCTTCCCTTTATTCCCTTCTTTGCCTTCTCCAAGGCACTCTTTTTTCCTTCGGTAACCCTGATGACCTCTTTCGTGGCCCGCTACCTGGAATCCACGAGTCTGAAGCGGCAGATGCCCTATTTCTGGACCTTCAGCATTTTATCGTTCTTCGCGATCCTCGTTGTCGGGCAGACCACCCTGTGGGTGGACAGAATATTCTCGGTCTCCCTGCTTCTTGTCGGTCTTCAGATCATTCTGATGGCTGTTATTACCACCGGGGCATACCGGAGGGGAATCCCGGATACTCTGCCCATGCTGATAGGGGTGTATTTGGGAGGACTGATCGGGGCTCATGATATTATCTATATGATGCTGCGGGTCTATCCCATCTGGTGGATACAGGGGCTCGCCATTTTTACCTTTGATATGGGGGTCTTCGCCTCTCTTGCCATGCGTTCAATGCGTCTTCACAGCGAGCTGGAACGCTACTCCGAGATGATCGAACAGAAGGTCATGGACCGTACGCGGGAGCTGCAGCGGGCCAACACGGACCTGCACGATGCCATGGAAGCTGCGCGGCACGCCAGCCAGGCGAAGAGTCGCTTCCTTGCCAATATCAGCCACGAGATGCGGACCCCTCTGAACTGTATTATCGGATTCAGCGAGATGATCAGCCGGGGGGTGGATCAGAACCAGAAGAAGAACCTGGATATTGTTCTGGAAGAATCCGAACGGCTCTTGACGCTGATAAACCAGCTCCTGGATATTGAGAAGATCGAGGCGGGAAAGATATCCCTTGATCCCGCCACCTTCAACCTCAAGGAGTTTCTCCAGGCCATTGAAAACAGTTTCGCCGTTCACTGCGCCGACAAGGGACTCTATCTGCAAATGGAGGAAGGGGAGGGGGTCCCGGAACTGATAGAGGCGGATGCTTTTCGCCTTCGTCAGGTGCTGGATAATCTGGTCAGCAATGCCGTCAAATTCACCTCCCGAGGGGGGGTGCGGGTTTCTGTGGAGCTTGAGGGGCAGCGGCGAAACCGTGAGCTGGTTTTAAAATTCTCCGTTGCGGACACGGGTATAGGGATCCCCCGGGAGCAGGCGGCAAGCATTTTCGACAGTTTTGAACAGGGAGACAGCAGCAGGACCCGTCAGTACGGCGGTACGGGACTTGGAACCACTATAACCAAACAGCTTGTAACCCTCATGAAAGGAGAGATCGGCCTGGAGAGCGAAATGGGGGCAGGTTCCCTCTTCTGGTTTACCCTGCCCTGTCGGGTTCCCATGGAAGATGAGTTCCCTGAGACGAAAAATGCAAGCCCGGGCAGTGCAGAACTCATACAGGGGAGTCCTAAGGTGCTTGTGGTGGAGGATTATCTCCCCAACCGGGTCATTGCGCGGAGCCACCTGGAGTCGCTTGGCTGTCAGGTTCTGGAGGCGCTAAATGGTCGGGAAGCGGTTGAATTGACGGATGAACAGCTCTTCGATCTTATTCTCATGGATGTTCAGATGCCCGAAATGGATGGACTGCAGGCCACAGCCCTGATCCGGCAGGGGCCGAACCGGGAGACTCCCGTTGTGGGATTGACTGCAAACGCCTTTCCCGATGACCTCAGGCAGTACCGGCAGGCCGGAATGAACGGGGTGCTTACAAAACCCCTGCGCAGGGAAGCCTTTTTATCGGATGTTGCCTTCTGGCTCAGTTCCGGGAGCGGATCTGCGCAGGACAGCATGGAAGCAGGGGACGCCTCCAGAATCTGCGATTTTGATTCCCTGGTACGTGAACTGGGGGGAAACCGGGAGACTGCGCTGCATATGCTCCGGGAGTTCGCCGATGGTCTTGAAGAGCAGCTGGAAGGCATTTGGGCGGCCCTGGAAAGGCAGGAATGGAAGCACGTTCATCGGGAACTCCACTCCCTGAAAGGAGGAGGTTTGAACCTCTTTGCCTTTACTGTTGCCGATGCGGCGGGAAGGGCCGAACAGGCAGCCAAGATCGGTGAGGAGCAAGGGGTTCGTTCAGCAATGCCCGCCCTTGAGAAGGCTGCTGAAGATTTCAGGCGGCTTCTCAACGACCTTGTCTGAATCTACATGTTCGGATTGATGGTCTCCCGCAATTGAGCGAAACGCGGCTTAAGCACGTCGTAGATAAGGGCGATTCTTTGCTCATAGCCGATAAAGGCTGACTTCATTGCGTTGATGCTGAGTTTTTCCAGATCCCGAATATCGAGGCCGTAGTGTTCCACCGCCAGTCTCATCTCCTTGCTGAGGCTCGTATCGCTCATAAGCCGGTTGTCGGTGCAGAGCATGACCCGGAAGTTGTTGCGGTAGTAGATGTGGAAGGGATGGGTGTCCAGGCTTTTGGCTGCCCCGGTCTGTACGTTCGAAGAGAGGCATATCTCCATGGGTATGCGTTTGTCCAGAATGTAGGATGAGAGGGTCCCCATCTTCTCGATCCGGGTTCCATGGACAAGCATGTCTTCTACCAGTCGAGTGGCATGTCCGATTCGGTGGGCTCCGCAAATCTGGACCGCCTGCCAGATCGATTCTATGCCGAAGGCCTCCCCGGCATGGATGGTTATATTGAAGTTCCTGTTCTTGATGTACTGAAAAGCATCGAGGTGTTTCTTGGGGGGGTGACCGAACTCGTCGCCGGCTATATCGAAACCCACGACTCCTCGTGATCTGAAAGCCACCGCCAGTTCGGCGATCTCCAGGGAGACCTTCTGATGCCGCATGGCGCAGAGAATCAGTCCGTATTTAACACCGGTTTCCTGGCTTCCCTCCTCAAGTCCTTCCAGGACCGATTTTACCACCTCTTCAAGATTGAGTCCCTGTTTCTGGTGAAGACAGGGGGCAAAACGGATCTCTCCGTAGACAACCATGTCCTCCGCCAGGCTGTGCATATGTTCACGGGCTACCCGACGCAGGGATTCCCGGGACTGCATGAGGGCGGTTGTGTAGGCGAAACCTTCAAGATAGAGGGAGAGGCTCTTCCGGTCGGCTCCCCGGTGGAACCAGTCTGCCAGATCCCCGGGGCTGGCGGCGGGTAACTGGACGCCTTCCTTCTCCGCCAGTTCAAGTATGGTCTGGGGACGCAGGCTGCCGTCAAGATGGTCGTGAAGCTCCACCTTGGGCAGCTGTTTAATCATTTCTTCTGTTACCATGGTGTAAGGGTAACCTATTTCAGGGTCTGCAGCAATCTGTCCCCGGAAACTGAGAGGATCTTCTCCGCGGGGGCTCCAAAGTAATAGCCCTGCAGGTAATCGATTTTCATTTTTTTAAGGTGCTGAAGGATTGCTTCGTCCTCCACGTATTCGGCGACGGTCTTGATTCCCAGGCCGGCGGCAAAATTGTGGATATTTTCCACAATAAAACGATTCTGCGGGCTCCTGGCGATATTGCGGACCAGGGCGCCGTTTATCTTCAGATAATCCACCCTGAGCCGCGAGATGTTCTCGAAGTTGGAGTAGCCGGAGCCGAAATCGTCTATGGCAATTTTGCAGCCGTAGGTCTTTACCAGCTGGATAAAGGTCATAACCTGGGGATAATTATTGATGCTTTCCGATTCGAGAATCTCGAAAATCACCCGATTATGCAGCTTTGGATGGGTTTCCAGGACTTCAAGTATGGTGGCCACGGTTTCGGGATCATCCATATCGTCCATGGAGATGTTTATGGTGAACTCATAGGGCAGATTGTTGAAATACTCAGCGGCCTTTTTAAAAATCATCCGCGTAATCTGGGAGTAAAGGCGCGCCTTTTTGGAAATTTCGAGAAAAAAGAGGGGCGGGTATACCACTCCATCCGGATCGATGAGTCTTGCAAGGCACTCGTAGCTCTCCGGCTCCCCGGTGTCGCTGTTTATTATGGCCATGTAATAGGGAACAATTCTGCTGTGTTCCAGGGCCTCAGTCAGTACCTTGAGGGAGTGAATGTTCTTGTGGTAGTTCTCCCGGGTATCGATGGTCTGAGTAAAAAACAGGTACGGCTTATGGATTTTCTTCGCCGTCTTCAGGGCCATATCCGCCTGGGCAAGAACGTTGTCGTTTTCGTTTATACGGGAGTCTCCGATACCAATGGTTACCCTCAGGCGAATTTCGCTTTCGTCGATGGAGAACTCCTGGGCTGCGATGCGGCTGCTCAAGGTTTCGGCCAGTATGCTCAACTGCTGTCTGCTGGTATTATTCCTGTTGTTATCGAAGAGCAGGGCAAATTCGTCGGCGGTGAGCTTGTAGTAGGCACAGGGAAGCTCCCGGACAAGCGATTGTATCAGCTCCGCCAGTTCCCTGAGGATTATGTCTCCGGCCTTGGGACTGAAGACATCATTAATCTCCTTGAAATCGTCAATATTGATCAGGAAGAGTATGGGAGTTCGAATGCTCTGAACATCCTGTATGAGCTGATTCCTGTTCGGCAGATCGGTAAGCTGATCAAAATAGTGGAGCCGGGCCAGATGACGGTTTCCCCGGTTTCTGTAACGCTGCTGCAGCCAGGCGGCGGGAATGTTTACGAGGATCATGGCGGAGATCAGACGAAGCTCCGTTGTATAGATCCCGGAGGAGGAAAAGGGCAGCAGATAAGAGACCTCAAAATAAAAGATTCCCAGGAACAAAAGGCTGAACAGAGTACCGGGAACAAGCCCGTTCAGCAGAAAAAAGAGCATCGGCAGCACAAGAACCGGGTAGGTAATCCAGGGACTGTGAGGAAAACCCAGGGGTGTCATGAGTCCTGCCGTCAGCAGCAGAAGGCTTATACCCAGGTAGAGTTTCCTGGAAAAAGTGTGAGGAGTGACAGAATCAGCTACTCTGGGCATTTTCTTCATACTCGTATTCATGAGAATAATAATCTAATTTTCAGCTATAGTAAAGTATTTAGAATTATTTGTTTAATTGGAGTCAATAGTGTTTCTTATTATAAAAACAAGCTCTCTATAGCCGTCTCTGGACTGAAGGGCGATATCCTGATCGTCCTTCGGGTCCGGTAGATCCTGTGCTCCCGCTTGAGATTCAGCTCCGGGGGCAGGGGCATCCTGTTTGCCGGCAGTCCGCCGCTTGTGATAGTCCCTGGCGGCGGCAGGTGTCGCTACGATTATTGGAAAACCCATGAATCGCCGTATTTTTTCTTCGCTGTCCATACCGCAGGCAATCAGGACTGTTTTTTCCGGCTTTTCAACGTGGTCAATGAGGGCCCTGAGTTCCCGGGAGGATGGGACCGGTGTCCCCTGGGTGGCGTCAAAGTGTCCAATGGCCACATACTGCGGGGCGGAACGGCGGATCGAGTCCTTGATCTGCTGCGGACTGCAGCCGGTGTGTATTATGACGGGTATCCCCTCCTGCTGCAGCTCCGCCGCTGCCTTGAGTCCTTCAGTACTGTAGGGAATAACCGGTAAAAAATGCTCAGGACAAACCTGGTACAGCCGCCTGGCGTATTGGCCTATTTCCATTGCTTGTTCAGAAAAGAGGGGAATTTCCACACAGACCCGGGCTGCAAACCTTTTTGACGTGGCAACAGCATTGCGGGCATTGATTATGAAGGCGATTTCATCGATTCTTTCGTCTCCCGGCAGGCCTTTCAGGACGCTGTTGGCCTCAATAATGAGTCCGTTAAAAAGCTTTCGCCTGAGTGCGTCAATAAGCAGGGGGGTATCAAGGTAAACAGCTTCCATGTCCCGGGTCCAGACCTTCTCGGCGGAGACATCGTTACCGTACAGCCAGATTCTGCTCCCGGTTTCCCGGTATTCCTGCCACACCGGATCGGAAGGATACCCCCGGTTGTCTATTTCCATGGCGGTTTCATCGAGGATAAAGGCTTTGATGTGCTCCGCCACGGGATCCCTGAATTCAATCATGCCCTGCCTCACTACCAAGGTACTATTCCCGGACCGGAAGGAAAAGAAAAACCCTGCGGTTTATTGTTCCAGAAAAAAAACTGCAGCTTCTCGCTGAATTGTGTATACTGTACAGCAGAGAGAAAATGTCATGATGCATAAGCATAGTGCGGAACCGGAGACGCTTACGTCCCTGCCAAGTAAGAAGATTCGCCGTTATCGCAGAGAACTTGAAGATCTGAAGAGCCGTTATCAGGCTCTGGCAGAAACAGCTTCCGATGTAATCATCCAGATTTCCCAGGATCTTCGTATTGTCTACGCCAACTCCCAGGTACAGGGTATTTTCAAAATGTCCCCCAAAAAGATCGTGGGCAATTCCTTTGCCGCTTTGTTTCCTCCCGGAGAATTTCGAAGGGTTGAGGATAAAATCCGCAGTTATTTTCTTCTTTCCCTGGCGGAACGGCAGAAAAGAGGGATAAGCAACCATATGGAACTTCTCGGGGAGACCGCCGGCAACGAGATCCTTCCCCTGGAGATCTCCTTCGGGGTGTCGGTCTCCACGAATCAGGGTCGGATAATGCCCTGTATTATACGGGACATCTCGGAACGGAAAAAAACCGAACGAAAGCTCCGCTATCTGGCATATCATGACAAGCTGACTGATCTGGGAAACCGCGATCTTTTCCATATCTATCTGACCGAATATCTGAACGAGACTCTCCGCTACGGAGAACGAAAGGGAGCCTTGCTTTTTCTGGACCTTGACGGTTTCAAGAAGGTAAATGATTCCCTGGGGCACCATGTAGGGGATTCAATCCTGGTGGAATGTACCCACCGCCTCCACAATTGTCTCAGAGAGAGCGACCAGATTTTCCGGGTGGAGAATCTGGAGATGGAACGACGCAAGGAGGGGGTTTTCAGGTTTGGGGGCGACGAGTTCGTCATCCTGCTGCCCCACCTGCATGACCCCCGGGAAGCCGCAGTTGTAGCACTGAAGATTATCAACGACATACGCAGACCCTATTCAATACGGGAGAATCCCGATCTGCCCTACATAAGCCTGGGAGTGAGCATAGGCATCGCGATCATTCCCGATGACGGCAGCGATATCTCCCTGCTTATTTCCAATGCCGATATTGCAATGTACCGGGCCAAGGAACGGGGAAACACCTACCGTTTTTTTACCCCCGAGATGAACAGGGAAGTGACCCGCAGGCTCCACCTCGAGGAGGGGCTCAGGGCGGCTATATGTGCTTCCCAGCTTACCCTCTATTTTCAGCCCATCTATCGAAACGGAGCCGGCATCGTTGGCTTCGAAGCCCTTGTTCGCTGGGTGCATCCGGGGGAGGGGCTTGTTCTGCCCGGTGATTTTATTACCCTGGCGGAAGAAACAGGCATTATCGTACCCCTTGGGGCGATGGTTCTGCTCAAGGCCTGCCGCATGCTGAGTCATCTTCAGCGCCATGGCTGCTCCAATCTGTACTTGAGCGTTAATATAAGCCCTCGCCAGTTCGATGACCCCTTTTTCGAGAGCAAGGTTGCGGAGGCTCTTGAGAAGTACAAGGTTGATCCCCGGGGACTCAAGCTTGAGATGACCGAAGGGGTTTTTATCCGCAATCCTGTGGAAGCCTCTTTGAGGATTAATGACCTCAAGAACCGTTTTCCCGGGCTTACCTTCATGATCGATGATTTTGGTACAGGCTTTTCTTCCTTCAGCTATCTTTCTAAACTTCCCGTGGATGTAATCAAGATCGATCAGACATTCATCAGCGGTCTGGACCAGGAACATAATCGCAAGATTGTCAGGGGAATCATCAACCTGGTAAAAAGCCTTGATCTCGATGTCGTCGCGGAGGGTGTTCAGAATCTCGATCATGTTGAATATCTGGAAAAACATGGATGTTACCAGCATCAGGGCTATTATTATTACAAGCCTATGACGGCGGATGAACTGCTGCATGTGCTCTGGGAGCAGAACCATCATGACGGAGAAGGGGGGTGCAGTGGCTGGAAAGGAAGGAAAAACGGAAAGCGGCAAAAAGCAGCTGAAAACGGCTCAGGCGGATCCCCGGCAGCCGCTGCTCAAGGAGCTGCGGGGACTTATCAGGGAGATTGACCGGGAAGGTCTGCTTTTCCTGATAAAACAGGCCAATACCCTGATTTATAATCAGCGGGTAGAAAAGCTTAACCGGGAGACTGAAAAGGCGGGGAAAACCTCTCCCTCCGCAAAGCAGGGAAAGCAGGAGAGCCCCGCCGCCGTACAGGAAGGAGGCGTCAGGATTGAACGGGGAGCTTTCGGCCGCAGTTTTATTGTTGATCTTGGCCAGGTGCGTAAGACCTTCGATGAGGCGGAGATGCTGGGTCTGGTAAAGGTTGCACGGGCGGGGAGCTCCGGAGCCGATGGGGCTTCCAGGATCTATAGATGGCTGAGCCGCAACAGGGACGATGTGCTTC
>Ga0334900_1000709_pt1 | contig 44729 bp, 35 predicted proteins | sample GraSluR3_MG_2_FD_207231 | JGI IMG/M metagenome (GOLD analysis project Ga0334900, IMG submission 207231) | Sludge microbial communities from methane-producing bioreactor in Wageningen University, Netherlands - Granular Sludge_31_08-R3 | ecosystem: Engineered > Bioreactor > Anaerobic >... | reverse complement strand
TGATGATCCTCGCCGGGACAGGGGTCCTGATTTTCGCCGGACGACGTTCCCGGAAACAGTAATCACTATCGGGGAATCCCCTATGGAACGATAGGGGATTCCCTTAAAAACACTCTCAAGTTTCCCTGATTGCGGGTTCATGGTTTCTGCCTGAATATTGATCTGAGATCAGACCAATTTGGCGGCGCAGGAGCGTGATCATGACAAGTACGGCACAAGGTTTCCAGGTTGAGAATGATGATTATTATGGCATCGACAGCGATCCCCTGGCACTCTATTTGCGGCAGATTGCCGAGTACAGCCTGCTGTGCAAGGATGAGGAACTCAAGCTCGGGAAGGAGATAGCGGAGCTCCGCAAGCAGATAATAAAACTGGATGATGATCTGAACCGGGAGATGATTGACCCTGCAGATTATCGTGCCGTCAGGAACTCCCTGGAAACGGAGCTCGGTCTCCTGAAAAACCGTATGATTACCGCGAACCTGCGGCTTGTGGTCTCCATCGCAAAGCGGTATCAGCACCGGGGTTTGAGCCTGCTGGATCTGATAGACGAGGGAAACATCGGTCTGATTGAGGCTGTTGAACGTTTTGATTACACCAGGGGCTGCAAATTTTCCACCTACGGTACCTGGTGGATCCAGCAGGCAATCATCAAGGCGGTAGCCGATAAAGGCCGGACTATCAGGATTCCGGTCCATGTCCTGAATTCCATCCGAAAGTGCTTTTCCGTTTCTAAATATCTTACCCAGGAGCTGGGCCGGGACCCGCAACTTCAGGAACTTGCCAATTATATGGATGTTTCCGAAGACAAGGTCAAGCAGTTTATGGAGTACACCGTGGATACTGCATCCCTGGATACCACTGTGGATGGCGACAATGCCACCAGCCTTTCCGATCTGGTTCGTGGAGACGAGTATACCGAGCCCTTCGAATCGGTATTCGCCAATTCCCTGCGGGATATTCTCGACCGGGTGCTGGACCAGCTGAGTTGTCGGGAACGCCGGATCCTTGAGCTGCGTTTCGGCCTTGGAAAAGAAGCGCCTTTAACCCTGGAGGAGATCGGCAGCCGTATGGGAATTACCCGAGAGAGGGTTCGGCAGATTCAGAACAAGGCAATCGAGACCCTCGGGACATTTTCCGCCATTCAGGAGCTGCGGGAGGTTCTGTAAAAGAGTGGAGAAATTCGACAAGTCCTGGTTTTTTTGTCAAATCCCTTTGAATTTTTCTGGTAAATAGACAACACTTAGTAGAGGGAAAAGCCGGAAACGCAGCATATCGGCATGGAGCGTTGTTTCCGGAACTTTCCCGGGAACGGACCGGTTGCGGCCCGGTAAATCCTGGAGCTCCTCCGGGGGCTCAATACGGAGTATGTCCTGCTTATGGCAAAGAAGATATTGATCGTGGACGATTCAAAAGCGATTCGTCAGAGCATTCGTTTTGTTCTTGAACAGAATGAGTACCAGGTCCTGGATGCAGAGGATGGACTTGACGCCCTGGAAAAACTGGAAAATGCAACAGTGGATCTGATTATTACCGACGTAAACATGCCCAACATGAACGGAATTGAATTAATTCAGGAGGTTCGGGGAAAGGAAGCCTTCAAATTTGTTCCGATTCTTGTTTTAACCACCGAATCCCAGAATTCGGTTATGGAAAAGGGAAAGGCCGCCGGGGCCACCGGCTGGATTGTAAAGCCTTTCAGTACGGATAAACTGCTTGCCGCGGTTCGAAAGGTGGTGGGGTAAAATCAAGAGTATTCATATACCACGATTTCGGTTATATTTTTTTTAACACAATGAATAGAGGTTGGAGATATGCCGAGATACCGTCGACACGGTTTTGAAGAATTTGGTCCCCGCTTTCGTCAGCGGGGCTTGAGAATGACCATTCCCCGTCAGGTTATTCTTGAAGCCCTGGATGATTTTGACGGCTTTGCCAGTGCGGAAGACATCTTTATGCGGGTCCACCGGGATCATCCGGGGGTGGGTCTTGCCACAATCTACCGAACATTGATTCTTTTAACCGAGATGGGACTTGTAAGCAAGATCGATCCCGGGGATGGTAAATTCCGCTACGAGCTCAGGGAACAGAAGAAGGAGACCAAGCATCAGCACCTCTTGATATGTTCACGCTGTTACCGGGTCATCCGGTATTCAGACTTTTCCGATGAAGAGCGGGACACCCTCCATTCAATAGAGGCCCGCCTCGAGAAGGCTCACGATTTTACGATCCAGCGTCATTCCGTGCATTACTACGGAATCTGTCCCGGCTGTCGGGAACGTGAACGGGGACGCGCCGGAAGCGATGTGGACATAATAGAATAAATGAATAGAGCGGAGAGGATATAGTGGCTGAAGACAAGTACAGGCAAAACGACGATGACGACATGTTCCTTGTGGATGACGAGGACGAGCAGTATCAGGAAAACAAGTACCTTCTGTTCAATATCGGAAAAGAGATTTACGGCATCAACATTATGATTGTTACCGACATCATCGAGCTTCAGAAGATTACCGAGGTTCCTGACATGCCGGACTATATAAAAGGTGTGATCAACCTTCGGGGCAAGGTGATTCCGGTCATGGACCTGCGTCTGCGTTTCGGGATGGACCCCCGTGAGTATGACGACAGGACCTGCATTATAATAGTAAATGTGGATACTACCTCCATAGGTTTTATCGTAGATACCGTTTCGGAGGTGAAGGATATCCGCGAGAGCGATATAGATCCGCCGCCGAGTTTCAAAAAGTATTCTACCCGGGACCGCTACATATCGGGGCTCGGAAAGGTCGACGATGAGGTTCGGATTCTGCTGGATGTAAAGAAGATCCTTGAGCAGGATGAGGAACTTAAGCTCGAGTCCATTGCCGGCGACAAATAACGAAAATAAAGAGAAGGGAGAACTCCGGAAAATGTTTAAGAACATGAAAATGGCCATGAAGATGACAATGGGATTCGGCAGCATCATTCTGCTTATTGCCGTGGCCCTAAGCATTATTCTCATCAATGTCAATTCTATCCAGACCGATTCGCAGGCCCTTAGCCGGGAGTATGTACCGGAAGTCAGAATCGCGAACGAGGTGGAACGTAACACCCTTCTCTACATGTATGCCCTGCGGGGTTACGGTTTTACCTTTCAGGAGAGCTACTGGGAAGATGCCCGAGAGCTTGAGGGTCGTGTTTTTACCGCCCTGGACGATGCGGCAGTCCTGGCGGACGAATCTGTTCATTTGATGCAGCTGTCGAGGGGGGTAACAACAGCCAGAAATCGGCTGGAGGAGTACCGGAATCTGGCAAAAGAGACGAATATGGCCGTTTCCGGTATTGTCAGGGAGCGCAGCGTACTCGATGAAGCCGCCGTCGAATTTATCGGGCACTGCGAGGACTTCCTCGCGGGGCAGAATACCAGGCTCAGTCGGGAAATAGCCGCCGGAGCAGCTGCCGGGGCCCTGAACGAACGTCACCGGAAGATATCCCTGATTAACGATATAATCGACTTGGGCAACACCATCAGAATCTCCAACTTCCGCGGGCAGTTGTATATCGATCCCGCGATTATTTCTGGAGGGATGGCCAATTTTCGCGCCATGGATTCCCTGCTGGAAGAGATCCGTGAAATAACCGCGGAGCCCCGGGACCTGCAGGAGCTTGATGACATCAAGACTTCCGCGGATACCTACATGGCGGGAATGCGGAATATCCTCGACAGCTACATCCGGCTGGCGGAGTTGAACGAAGGCCGGATACGCGCCGGAAACGACGCACTCGCTGCAGCCCGGGATACAGCCCAGGCGGGGCTCGCGGGAACGGCGGAACGTACTGAGAGGGCCCTGTCCCTGGTTAACGCTACTTTTACCACGGTAGTTGCAGGTATTATTCTTGTAATCCTGATTGCCGTCATTATCGCTCTTGCCCTGACCCGTATGATTACCCGGGCCCTGAATCAGGGGGTCGCCTTTGCCGGTCAGATTGCCCAGGGAGACCTGAATGCCCAGCTCGATGTCTACCAGCGGGACGAAATTGGACAGCTGGCGGATGCCCTGCGGAATATGCTCAAGTCCCTGCAGTACAAGGCGGAGATGATAGAGTACTTTGCTGCCGGAGATTTCAGCCGAAAGGTGGAGCTCGCCAGCCAAAAGGACGGTCTGGGCAGGTCTCTCGAAACAATGCGGAACTCCCTGAACGATCTTCTGGGGCAGGTCAATGTGGCCATTGACCAGGTAACCTCCGGAAGCGAGCAGGTTTCCCAGGCCAGTCAGTCCCTCTCCCAGGGAGCGACCGAACAGGCCAGCTCACTGGAGGAGATCTCCTCGTCGGTGAACGAGGTGAACGGACAGTCCCAGCAGAACGCAAAGAACGCTCTTGAGGCAAACGCTCTGGCAAAGCAGGCTACCGGGAACGCCGAGAACGGTAACAGCCAGATGAAGGGCCTGATAACCGCCATGGACGAGATCAACGCCTCATCGGATGAGATAAAGAAGATCGTCAAGATCATCGACGATATCGCCTTCCAGATAAATCTGCTCGCCCTGAATGCCAATGTAGAGGCCGCCCGGGCGGGAAAATACGGGCGGGGATTCGCTGTTGTTGCCGAAGAGGTCCGTAACCTCGCCGCCAGGGCTGCCGAGGCTGTAAAGGAGACCACCGTCTCCGTAGACAAGACCGTGGAGAGCATCGAGAGCGGCAACCACGCGGCAGAGGCAACTGCCTCTCAGCTTGAAGAGATTGTCGGCGGTGTCGGCAAGGTGGCGACCTTTCTCGAAGAGATTGCCCAGGCAAGCCGCGAACAGGCCCAGGCCGTCAGCCAGGTAACCGAGGGGCTGGACCAGATCGACCAGGTCACCCAGGCAAATACCGCCTCCGCCGAGGAGAGCGCTTCCGCCGCGGAAGAGCTGGCTTCCCAGGCTCAGCATCTGCAGCAGATGATCTCCCAGTTTACCCTGGAGGCTCGTACCCTGCGACAGCTGGAGGCCCCCAAGGCACAAAACTATCACGCCGCCGGCGGTTCCGGCGGGAGAGCTCCCCACAAGCCGGTTTCCCAGAAGAGTGCGCCCATGCGCAGCTATAACGACAGCTACGAGATTGAGGAGACGGGGATCAAACCGGTAGATCCCTCGGAGGTAATCAAGCTCGACGACGACGATTTCGATCGCTTTTAAAAATGAGACAGGCAGCCCCCGTTCGCGGGGGCTGTAGTTAATTGTGAATTCAAGGTTCTACAAAATTATACCTTTTTGCAATTTGGATTAAAAACAGGATGATCTCCTGTATTAATTTATTGTCACGGAACGAATTATTAACGTACCTACGATGTCTGTGTTTGGCATGCTTATTGCATGTTTGTCATTGAGTTATAGTATATGAATTATTTCCAGCAGAATGGCATTCTGTCGTTGCCTTTAAACTATTTTCCATCCATACCCCTTCCTGTCCGTACGGAAGTTCTGCGGAAGAGCATACACATGCTTGTGGCACTCGTCCCTTTTGCCGCTTCTGTTAACCAGGGGATTACCCTGGCCCTGCTTGCCGCAGGCACGATTGTATATACCTATGCGGAGCTGCTGCGCTGTATGGGTGTGAGGGTAGTATTAATTTCCCGTTTGACCGCCATGGCTTCCCGGGAGCGTGATCTGGGAAAGTTTGTTCTGGGGCCCGTGACCCTGGGAATCGGCACCATGCTGGCCCTGCTTCTTTACCCCGCTCCCGCCGCAAGCATTGCAATATTTGCCCTTGCCTTCGGCGACGGCCTGGCCAGTCTTGTGGGAAAGCTTTTCGGAAGGGTCCGGATCCCCTATACAGGCGGAAAAACCATTATAGGAAGTACCGCCTGTTTTGCCGCAATATACCTCTCCGCCCGCGGGGTCGGCGCGAGTGTTTCAAGCGCACTGGCGGTGGCTTTCGTCTCCACTCTGGTGGAGATGCTGCCTCTGAAGGATCTGGACAATATTCTTCTTCCCCTGAGTGCAGGAACGACCGCCGCGGTGTTCAGCTATCTGATGGCCTGATCCCTGTTTAAATCCACAGATATATCTCATGGGTCCTGCGGGAAAACAGCTGTATGCCGATGATTATTGCAGCCGTCGCGACAATGCGCAGCCACAGGATATCGCTCCCGAGGGCGAGTTCATAACCGAACAATACAATGCTTCCCCCCAGGCCGAGCCACAGGAACTCACGGCTGTTATTGCGGATCCAGGCGACGATAAAGTTGATTACCGAAAGAATCCGCAGGGTAATCATGACAATCCTTACATCTCCGATGGTGACGAGATCCAGGCCGGTATCCGTCTTCAGGGAGGCTTCCGCAACCGGCAGCAGAGACGAGAGGGTAAAGGCTGTCAACAGGGAAATCCCATAGGCGATGGAAACCTTCTGGTACTGCATCCCGTTGGCGAAGAGCCCGGCGGTAAAGAGACTGAAAATCCCGAAGAAACGAGCCATATATAACAGCCGGATTACAAGATGATACAGATAAACGGGTACCTGCAGTTCCCGCAACACGGGGGGAAAAATCTTCCCCCCTTCGATTCCCATGGACAGCAGAAACAGAATAAAGAAGAAAATTTCCGGCGATGCTGTCTTGCGAAAACGTTTATACAGGAAAAGGCTGGCGATAAGAGAAACCAGCTGCAGAAAAAAAAGAAAAATCAGATCGGCGCTGTAGACTGACACCAGTGCACCGAAAAACTCCCGAATCTCCGGGAACCGGGCGGGAAGGGGAACCAGCAGGGAGAGGCTCAGGCAGAAAGCGGAAAAGAGAACGAGGTTAAATCCCGCACCGAGAAGAAGAATTGCGTTTCGCAGACTTAAGGTCATATCCCTATTGTGCCGAAAAAACAGCAGCTGATCAATCGAACCCCTCTTATGCTTATTGCTCAACTTTTTCTGATTTTGTTCGATATTTGTAGTATGGAGGCACCAGGTATGTTTAAACGGGGTTGTATTCTGTTACTGCTGCTTGTCGGGCTGATGATCCCGATCATGGCAGGTGACGTAGCGACCTATGTCAATCTTGGGTTTTCTGTAAATTCACGCTATTTTCTTTTTGGCTACTATGGTATTGACGATAAAACCTCAAACCCCTATGCCAATATGTATCTGGTAGATGCGCATGCCAACGACTTCGTTCCGGAAGGCCGGATGAAGGGTATATATCCGCTGGAGGTTTCTGCGGGACAGGACGGTTCCGGTGCACTGTATACCCTTTTCGCGGATAACGTGGAGACCATCAAGAAGTATGGCATTGATCATCTCCGTTCCGGCAGGATTGTCTATCTGTTGCTTAACGGAGCAGAGCCGAAATCCCATATTGAGTTTCGGGACTTTGAACGGAACAGCAGAGTCAGTGTTGACCTGGTGCAGAAGAGCAAAGGATCAGGCGAAACGATACGCTCTGCGTTTCATTTGAACCTGAAGTTGAAAGACGCGGAAGGAAAAGCCCGTGATTATGTGGTGGGCCTTCCCGATTATTACCGGGACGGGGTAAAGCGCTACAGAATAAAGCAGGTCTGCTATTCTCCCGACGAAAGTTCCCTGGTTTTCATCATGGAAAAAGAGGAGCGTGACGGTGAGGGCTCCGATATTCGCTATATGGTGGAAACCGTCAGGATCCGCTGACAAGCTCCCTTTGCCTGATGAAAAGCCGGCTTATCGGTGGTATATTGTTTCCGGGGTCTCCATCTATGAACAACAGGCTTCTGCTTATACTGCAGGTATTTCTCGTTTTCCTGATTTTTACCGCTCCCCTTGAGGCGCTGGAGCTGACGGCTTTCGATATCCATTCCGGGCTTCTCTGGATGATAGACGAACCCGCTGATAATGAAACTACCGGGGCTCCCGATCCGCTGCTGACCCCCGTGGGAGTCGCCTTGAGTTATCCCCTGAATTCACGGGCAAGCTTTGATCCGGGAATCTATGTTTTCGGATTGAACTACGGGTTCCAGGAATGGGACCGTCCGCGGCCCGCCCAGATCGAACACAGAGAGATGTACGTAGTCTCCCTGCTGCTTAATCCTGCCTTTGTGTTCACCTTTCCCTGGACTGAACGTATAAGCTGGGGCACAATGCTCTCCCCAAGCCTGCTTCTGCGTATTCCCACGCTGGCAGCCGAGGGAGAAGAGGCTGCTCACAGCGATATGTTGAGCTATTTTATGGGTGCCGGAAGGTTTCTTTTTCCCGAGGCGGGACTGTTCCTCGATATTGCGGTAAACGAGAAGATCTCCTTCAGGCCCGGGCTGCGCTTCTTCCTGCCGGTTTTTCACCTGTGGGACGGGGATCCCCTGGTTGATCAGAGTCTGATCTATTTTGACGCAGCCTTGCGCTTTCGTCTTTCTTCCGACGGCGAATCCGGCTCCTGAACCCCTCAGACGCCTAGACGTAATCCTTCATAAAAATCTCATGGTGTTGATCCTCGTGTCTGGCTGCCAGAAGGCCGGCAAAGGCTGCTGTTGCTGTATCCAAAACAACACCGTAACTGATCAGAAGGGGTAGAACCGGCCGCAGGATCAGGTAGCCCTCTTCGATGCCCCTGCCGTACCATGAGCAGAGAAGGGCAAGCCCGATAAAGACGGCGCTTCCCGGGAAGGGCCCGGTCAGGAAGGAAACCAGAAAGGAGAAGACCATTACCCAGAGGACCGCGGAGACCGTAAGTCCCAGGGATGAGTAGGACTTCAGAATCACCACAAAGGCGATGCCGGTAACCATGGCGCTCCCTGCCTTGCCGAACATGGCATAAAGGGGGAAGAGCGCGGATCCCACCCGTCTGGATACTCCCAGATTTTCCCGGCCGTGATGTATAAGACTCATCAGGGTAAAGTAGGCGTCGCCGGAAACCGCTGCCGCGGCAAGGGGGGTAATGATTCCGTAGAGCCACTTGTAGGGGTTTTCCTTGCCGCCCAGGAAGTAGAGGAGCAGAGGAAAGACCCCGAAAAGAATGAATACCGCGTTGATCGAGAGCAGCAGCAGCAGCTGACCAAAGAGTTCGAATTGGGGAATCCGGTTTACTGTAAAAACCATGTTTGCCGTCAGGGCGATCATTCCCAGTCCAAGGATTTCTACGAGGAATTTATTTCCGTGGTAGAGAATCCGCGAAAAGGCATCAAAAAGCTGTACCACCGGGCGGCTTATGGAGCGGTCGAAGGTAAAATTCATTCCCAGAAAGAGGGCAAAGACGTAGATGGGGAGCAGGAAGCTTCCGGAACCGGTGAAGACGGTGAAAATATTCCGGGGAAAGACGGACTTTAGAATTTCCCCGACTCCCGGGACGGAGAAATGTGATTCCTTTTCGATGATAATGGGAATGCGGTCCGGGGCCAGAAGTACCACAGAGGCTATGCCGATTATTACCAGCAGAAAGGCCGCGGCCAGAACATACAGAACGCCCCGGCCAAGAACACGCAAGGTCAGGTTTTCCTTACGCAGTTCAAAAATTCCCACGGTAAATGAGAAGAATACCAGGGGAAACAATACGTAATAGCCAATATTAATAACCAGTTCCGCTGCAGCCCGAAAGAAATCAGCGGCCCCGGCTTCCGGCAGATATCCTCCGAGGGAAGCTCCGATGATGACCCCCAGGAGAACCTTAATCCATATTTTCATATGCCTCGACCTTAGCTCATTGTTTGTATAAGCGTCAATGCGGTTGTATCAGCGGGAAAAGTAGGAGAATATCCCTGCCCGTTCTCCGGGACGGTTCCATTTTCCCCAGCGTTTATCGTCGTTGTTTCCAAGAATTTGCGTTACCTCCCGGTAAAATTCTTCAGCGTTCTCCCGGTGGTCTTCGAAGCCGCGGATCCGTATCCGGCTTTCCCCGTAGACCTGGAAGAGGGCGCTGCCCATCTGCCTGAAAGCCCCTTCCATGGCTGATTCAAGGGATGGGCGCACCGAAGAGGGATAGCCTGCAAGGAGCAGGGTCAAGTCCCCCCGGGAGTGGGTGTCGAAATGGTTCAGGATCTCCTTGCAGATAAAAAGCCCCCCCCGCAGGGCGGTGTCGATGGAAATGTCGATAATCGTGCCGGGAACCTGGTGCAGAGGCCGGGATTCTTCGCCGTGCTCGTAGAGAAGATAGGCTTCGTCGATTACTGCTGGCTCATTCTCAATGGTCAGCACTGTGTTTCTGGCAGAGATGGGAGACCGGGGGTTCCAGGCAAGGTGCCGGTAGCCTTCGATCTCATCGGCGTTTTCTTCCAGTGTCGGAGAGGCCAGAAAGAGATGGTCGCCCCGGTCCAGAAAAAAATCCAGCAGCACGGAGGGGAACGGATTACGTCGTGAGATCAAAAGCGTCGTCTTTCCCATAGCTTTGGATACTATCCCCTCAGCGGTGGTCTTTCAAGGCGGAATTAATCATTTTTTCCTTCTCCGTGCTCCGACTCATTCAGGAGATCGATCAGCCGTGTGAGCCGGAAAGATGAACGTTCTTCACACTCGAGCCAGGTATGCAGGGTATTGAAGAGCGTATCGATCCGGGGGTGGGGTCCTGACCCCGGTTTTTCAGCTAGCTGGACAACGGCAATGCAGAAGAACCACCAGAGCATGTCTTCAAAACGATCCTTGTTGAACCAGAGAATGTTGTTGTAACGGTTCACCAGAAGAAAATCCTGGATCTCCTGTTCATGAAGAAGTTCCGCCAGGTAGCGGTTGCCATCCCGGTCCTGGACCCTGAGGTGCCAGTTCTGGTAAGAGGTAAGCAGCTTGACAAGGCTCACGGCATAATCCGCTTTGGGCCAGCTCAGGCCCGCATGGCTGAAGATATCCCGCAAAGGGCTCCCCAGATGCCAGTCGTCGATAAGGGATCGGGAAACTCCAGGGTTCGAGGTATCCCCGAAGGCTCCGCTCAATCCGTGGGTAAGGCACCAGGCGGCGAATACCGAGGGTGCTTCGGGCCGCATCTCGAGGCCTCGTTGCAGGTAGCCCCGGAATCCCGCCAGCTCTTCCTCGATGTCACCGCGGGACGAAAGGTCGAAGGTGGCGATCTGCAGTACCGCCCTGGCTGCGGAAGGTATTACAGCCCGGGACGGACGGCCCTTTTCGGAGGCTGTACCGAGAAATCTGCGATAATCCTCCGCCCAGGAGGCGAGAAAGCCGGCTTCCGGTTTCTTTTGATGAAACATGGTCTCCTGAAAGACGGCGATAATCCCCGGGCGCAGGGCATTGGCCAGCTCCTGATGAAGAGGCTTCATATGCATGAGCCGGATTTCCCGGTCGATGCCTGAACAGCCGGAACCGTTCAGCTTCTCGGCTATACTGCGATAGCTTCCGTCGGGATCATCGGTAACGATGCGCATATCAAGATAGACCTGGCAGCCGTAACCCGGAAGAACGGCCTCCAGTCCCCTGCGGGCCAAATCCCGGCAGTTTCGGATAAACTCCATATCCGTAGCGTGCCTGCGCATTATGAGCCAGCGACGGGGGTTGTCCGGTACTCCCAGGGCTTCCCCGAGGCTTCGCCTGTGCAGTTCCCCGTCACGTTCCTTGTCTCTGTAGGGGACGGAAGAGCGGATGCTTCCGGTGGCGCTCTCCAGGCTGTTGTTGTAGAGCACCAGGGCGACTTCGTCGCCGGAACGGTTGGTATAGGCAAAGACGTTATGGTTTACTCCGCTGGGCCCGATAAAGTCGAAAAGGGTGAACTCCTCGGATTCCGCGAAAAGGGCCCGGCGCTTCAGGAGGGGGAAGATTTCTCTTTCGTGGCGTTTGATCAGCTCCTGATTCGGGCTTTCATCTTTATAGGCCCGGCTGTACTCCATGCCGTACTTCTCGCTGAAACCTTCGATTTGACCGTGTCCGAACATGGGGAGTCCCGGCATGGTTACCAGCAGGGTGCAGATGCCGAAGTACTTGTCACCGCTGCCGTACTGGGCAAGGGCGGTCTCCTCGTCGGGGTTGTTCATGAAGTTGACAAAGCGTTTGAGGATTTCCCGGTCGAATTCCAGGGTATTCTTCAGGGTAGCGCGGTATTTATCGTTCTCCTCGTTCTTGAGCATATTCATAAAGGCGGAGTTGTACACCCGATGCATGCCCAGACTGCGGACAAAGTAGCCCTCCATCATCCAGAAGGCCTCCGCCAGAAGCAGGGTACCCGGCACCTCCCGGGCAACCCGGTCGACTACCTCGCGCCAGAACTCTTCCGGGATGGCCCTCTCAAAATCGGCCCGGGAGAGGGCATGCTCCGCCCGGGAAGGAATTGATCCTCCTTCGCCGGGTTCCGGGAACCAGAGCCGGCGGATATGCTGCTTGGCCAGTGTCATGGCGGCGTCGAAGCGGATTATCGGGAAATTCCTGGCCACCTGCAGGATCGTCTGCAGTACCGCCTCCCGGACTCGGGAATCCAGATAGTTGAGCTGGGCCGTGTCGTTCCAGGGCATGTGGGTACCGTCGTTTCCATGGTAGATGTAACGGACCCGGCCGGTGGACTCCTCCACGTGTTTGAAGACCACCGCGGCGTCGCTGTGATCGAAGTAGTGGTCCTCCAGGCGGGTGGAATAGCCTTCACGGGCTGCGAGGTTCTCCCCGGAGAAGCTGTAGGAGGGATAGGGCGAGACCGGCACCTGCAGGTAGTATTCCGGGTGCTCGTAGATCCAGTCGGCGTCGATTCCGGTGTGGTTGGGAACCATGTCGCTGGCAAGGCGCAGGCCGAATTTGGCCGCCTTTATGCGCAGCGCCTCCAGGGCCTCCTCTCCTCCCAGTTCGGGACTTATGCGGTAGCTCTTCAGGGAATAGGCGGAGGCCTCGGCTTCTGCATTGCCGAAGAGGTGTTTTATTCGTCTGGAGGCACTGCTCCGTTCCCAGATTCCGATAAGCCAGAGGGCTGTAAAACCCCGCCCCGCAAGCAGGGAGAGCTCCTGGTCGGGAATATCGTCAAGGCGTGTATAGTTCCTGCCGTATTTGACGGAGAGCTGATGCAGCCAGACCAGGGTGTTCTTGGCTATCATTACCACCATGGGCATCCAGGCCTGGTCGGGGCTGAAGCCCTCGAAGTCACCCTCCGAATAGGAGTAGGGATGCTGTTCCCCCGGTCCGCCGCCGAACCAGGGCCGCTCCTCCTCCGCCAGGAAGTCCAGGCTGCTCAGAAGGGGGATGGTCAGTTCGCTGACAAGGTCGGACCAGTTTTCCCGGATATAGCTGAGCTGTTCCCGTACCGAGCGGGGATACAGGCTGAGCGGCCGGCGCAGCGTCGTGAGGAGGCTTTCTCCCGGCTCGGCCTGAGGCGCCGGGATAAACAGGGTATCCGCCGCGTCCAACAGCCTGGAGTAGGCACTGTTCTGTGCGAGTTTTGTGTCGTCTATAAGCTCCCGCACTCTTTCCGCCGCGGGATTTTCATTGCTCAATCGGAGAAGGACCAGGTCCGCCAGCAGTTCGGTCGTCTCCCGGGGACCGTCAGGTTCGGCAGGAAAATCCCGGTTCACTAGCTCTTTCAGGTCCTGGAGCTGCTGTATTTCTCCAGAATCCTGGAGGATCTTCCGGATCCCGTTTTCTGAAAGGGTCTCTCCCTCCCTGGCCTGTTTTGTGAGGATAAGCCGGTAGATTCTCTCCAGCATTCCCAAACCGTAGAGTTCCCCGGCCCTGAGTATTTTTTCCGGATCGATCTCGTCTCCCCGGGAGGAGTTTACCAGGTGGCAAATCGAGCGGACGGCATGAAAGCTCGAGAGGTCCGGTCGTCCTGCGGAGTCGAGAAGGGGCTTTCCCAGTTTATAGGTCGTGCGGGATTGCTTGTTGATTATCATGATAACTTGGTACTCCTGTGCCCCGTTTTTCCAGCTCCCGTGCATTTATTATAAGCATCTGCAGGCGGTTTTCCACGTTGGCAAGACTGGTATCCGGATCGAAGTCGAGGGAGAGAACCTGAATGTGGGGCAGCTTCTTTTTTACCGATTTGATTATTCCCCGGCCGGTAATGTGGTTCGGCAGACAGCCGAAGGGCTGGATTATTACGAAGGAGTTGACCCCCTTCCTGCTCTGCTCGATTATGTCCGCGGGAATCAGCCAGCCCTTCCCCGAGTTAAAAACAGGGTCTACCAGCCCGTCGATATGGACGGCCAGGTCCTCGTAACGTTCTTTGGTCTCAAAGAGGCGGAAGCTCCTGTTGATGCCTTCCATCAGGCTGATGCCCCAGTCGATCATTGTATCCGTGGCGATTGACTCCAGGGCTTCGAGAAAGGGAAAACGCACATGGAAGCGGCGCATTGACTGTCTGACCGTGGAAGCGTCCTTCTTGAATACGTCGATCATGGGAGGCATGACCACCTCCATGTCGTTCTTTTCCAGGTACTCCTCGATGTGGGCATTGGAAACGGGATGGTAGTTGATAAGGATTTCTCCGATGACAAAGACCCTGGGCTTCCGCTCCCCTTGGACCAGGGGAATGCGGTTAAAAGCCTCCACCGCCCGACGGTACTCCTTCAGGGCCCGCTTTGTCCCCTGTCCAAACCCCTGCTGAATCCGTTCCAGCCAGTATCGGTGGGCCCTGTCGGTCTCGCCGGGGTTCTGTTCGTAGGGGCGCAGGCGCCGGGCCATGGCGTCCATGCCGTCGCCGATCAGAATGGCCCAGAGCATGCGGTACTGGAAACGTATGCCCAGTTTGAGACCGGGATGCATCCCCTTTTTATCCTTTCCGGTGGTAATGATGGGTACCTGGGGATAGCCGGCATCGTCCAGAGCCTTCCGGGCTACCGTGGCGTACTGAGCCAGGCGGCAGTCGCATTCGAAGTGTGCCAGACCCAGGGCAAAATCGTCGGGACGCCCGGATGCCTCGATATGGGCCAGGGCTTCCCCGATGTTCAGCTGCGCTGGAAAGCACATATCGTTGTGAACATACTTTTTCCCCAGTTCCACCGCCCGTTCGCTTGCCAGCTCCATGGGAATGGCTTTATACCCCTCCCGGCGCAGTACCGCAGCGGTGAGTCGGGTAAAGGTGGGGGAGAGGTTGGGAACAAGGATCGTCTTATCGTTCCGGTTGCCTCTGCTGTACTTGGCGGGAAAGGGGTCCGGGAGCATGTGTACGCTCTCCCGTTTCCCCAGACGCTCCCGTTTTGCCCGGACCGTTTCGACAAAGGATTTTATGCGGATGTTCAGGGGGCCGGGGACATCGCTTTCGTCGAGTTTCAGTACCAGGGGGTCCTTGTTTCCCCCGGCCTTCATGATACGGATGATCTCGTCGGAGATAACCGCGTCATGACCGCAGCCGAAACTGACGATCTGCACCAGCTCCAGGGCGGGATGCTCCGCAGCTATAAGGGCGGCCTCGAACATGCGTACATGGAAATTGATTACCGTCTCGCCCCGCACCCCCGACAGATCCACCTGATTAAAGCCGGGCAGACTGTCCACGGTGAGTACGGGGATTCCATGGCGGGTAAAGAAACGGGAGAGGTCATGATTGACCAGAAAATCGTTATGGTAGGGTCTTCCAGCCAGAACCACAGCGAAATCCCCCCTCTCTTCACAGCGGAGGAGGATCGCCCTGCCTTCATTTTGCAGGGTCTCCCGGAACTCGGCCTGGGCACGGTCCGCCTCGGCGATGGCCTGCTTGAGCACCTGCCGAGGAATATTGAAGGTGGCGGCAAAGTAGTCCGCCAGCTGTCTGTCCCGGGAGTTGACGTCGTACCAGTGAAAAGCCGGTGTATCCATGGGGATTCCGTGGAGGATGGCCGGTTCGTGGCTCTCCTTGAGGATCAGGGGATAGCCCTGGACCACGGAACAGAGATAGTTGGAGACGGCACGAGTGTTTTCCGACTCCATCCGGAGCATCATGGGCATGAAAATGCGGTCCACCCCTTTTTCGATCAGGTCCATCAGGTGGCCGTGAGCTACCTTGCCGGGGAAACAGGCGGTATCCGAGGGAACGTAGCGCAGTCCCGCCTCGTAGAGCTTCCGGTTGCTCTCCCGTGACAGCTGCACCTTGAAGCCCAGGGAACTGAAAAGGCTCCGCCAGAAGGGCATGCTGTGCCAGAACTCCAGGACCCGGGGCAGACCGATGGTATAATTCTTGGGAGGACTGAGCTCCCGGGGGCTGTAGTCAGCGAAGAGGAGTTCCCGCCTCCGGCGCATCATGTCGGGAACGATGTCCAGTTTCCGGCTGGCGGCCTTGAGCTTTTCTCTGATCCCGGGATCCTGCAGGTCCCCGATTATCTGCCCCCGTTCGCAGCGGTTTCCGGTAATAAAGCTCGATCCGTCGGCAAAACTGACCAGGGTCCGGCTGCAGCTGTTGGAACAGAAGGGGCAGATGTGTCCCGGTTCCTTGGTAAAGGAGAAACCTGAAAGCCCCTCTTTTCCGATAAAGCTGCTTTTTCCGGAGAGGGCCTGCTTCTTTGTCAGCAGGGCGATACCTATAGCCCCCATCTCTCCGGGAAAAGGTGCCCGGGTTATTCGCTTGCCCGAATACTGCTCAAAGGCCCGCAGCACCGCGTCGTTCTTGAAGGTCCCTCCCTGTACCACCACCGAGTCTCCCAGGGCGTCCAGGTTGGATACCCGGATTACCTTGGTAAAGACGTTCTCGATGATAGATTTACAGAGCCCGGCCATGATGTCCTCCGGGGTCTTGCCGTTTTTCTGCTCCGTTATTATCGAGGAGTTCATAAAGATGGTACAGCGGGAACCGAGCTTGGCAGGGGCGGAGGAGGAGAAGGCCTTGTCCGCGATCTCTTCCACCGGAATTTCCAGGGAGTTGGCGTAGGTCTCAACGAAGGAACCGCAGCCTGCGGAACAGGCCTCGTTGAGGACGATGCCGGTGACGATACCGCCGGTAAGGTTTATGGCTTTCATGTCCTGGCCGCCGATGTCGAGGATGAAAGTCGCCTCCGGCTGGTAATGGAGGGCGGCCTCGGCGTGCGCAACGGTTTCCACGGTATGGTAGTCCGCCTTGAAGGCAGCGGCGAAGAGGCCTTCCCCGTAGCCGGTGGTACCGGCGCCGAGAATCCTGAGTTTTACGCCCTGGGTCTCAAAGTGTCGGTAGCAGTCAAGGAGCCCTTGCTGTACTACCGTCAGGGGGTCTCCGTTGTTGCCGGAATAGAAGCGGTAGACGACCTCTTCGTCCTCGTTCATGAGCACGAACTTTGAGGTCGTTGAACCCGCGTCGATTCCCAGGTACACGGAAAGCTCGGTTCCCGCGGGATATGTCGGGGTCTTGAAGGCTTTGAGGGGATATCTCTGGTGGAACTGGTCTTTCTCCCCAGGAGAAGAAAAGAAGGGCAGCGCTTCGAAATCACGCTTGTCTGCGTATTCTCCCTGGGGACGGGCCAGGGCCTTCATGGCCTCCATCTCCCGGTAGCGGTTTTCCTCGTTACAGAACATGATGTCCACCGAAAGGGCGGTACCGTAGGCGACAATTACCTCCGGCCGCTCCGGCAGGATGATTTCATGCTCCTTGAGGCCGAGGCGTTCGGCGAATACCCGGATCAGGACCGGGTTGAAGGTCAGGGGTCCGCCCTCGAAGATGACCGGCGGGACAATCTCCATTCCCTGGGCAAGCCCGCCGATGGTCTGTTTGGCGATGGCATGAAAGGTGGAGAGGGCTATGTCCTCCCTGGATACCCCCTGGTTCAGAAGAGGCTGAATATCGGTCTTGGCGAATACCCCGCAGCGTCCTGAAATGGGATAAACTGTCTTTCCCCGTTCGGCATAGCTGTTGAACTCAGTGGAGGTAATCTTTAAAAGCGAGGCCACCTCGTCGATAAAGGCCCCTGTACCGCCTGCGCAGGAACCGTTCATGCGCATGTCCGAGGCCATCAGTTTGCCGGTGTTCTCGTCGTGATGGAAAAATACTACCTTCGCATCCTGTCCACCCAGCTCAATGGCAACCCTGGTCCGGGGAAAGAACTCCCGTATGGCCAGGGAATTGGCCACTACTTCCTGGATGTAGTGCCCGTGTACGGCCTTGGCGATGATCCGGCCGCCGGACCCGCAGACGGCTACGTTGAAATCGGCGCCGGGAAAAAGGGCGTGGGCCTCTGCCAGAAGCTCTCTGGCGCAGGCGGCCTGCTTGGCTCCGTGACGACGGTATACGGCATGGAGAAGCTCTCTGGTTTCCGGATCGACAAGGGCGATTTTAAGGGTAGTGGATCCGACATCAATTCCGGCCCAGATGTGAGAACGGGACATGGCGTTCCTCATGTATGAATAAATTGCGTGCTATGCTCCGTCAGATTCGAGGAGCCCAATTGTATAGAATATTCCAAAAGACACATTTTATCCGCAGATGATAGTAATTATTCCGGTTTTTGTCGAGCAGCCGGGTCTGAAGCCTTCATTGCCCGGGAATTTTTTTTGTGCCGTTCCCAAAATCTATGTATACTGGATTGAAAGGAAATGCCTATGACACCCCTTGATGAGGAGTACCAGACCCGGATTGTCTCGGACCTGAACTGCCTGGCCCGCCTGGCTGCCATGGAGAATGCCCGGGAAACCCGCAGCAGTGCAGCCATGATGGCGGAGCTGTACCGTTACCGTAGACGGAAGGAGGGCGAGCTGGTGGAACTGTCCGCAGAGTTACGGGCGGTAGAGCTGTGTCTGCGCCTGGTTAAACCCCGATACGGCATCGACTGTTCCTGGGACTTCCTCAGCTCAGGGGTCGAAGCCATTCTGGTGCCCCGGGGAGAGCTTCTGCGTGGTGTGGAAGACCGGATTTCCCGGCGTATCGGCAGAGAAGAGGACTTCTGGATTCGGATTGTGACGGTCCGGGAAGAGAAGAGCTGCTCGATTCTTGTACATGAAGGTCCCGGCGAGGATGAACCTGTCCGGATGAACTGCCCCCTGTGAGGCCGCCATGAGGATTCCCCTTAATTTCCGGCCGCCCTGGCGGGCCCTGAATATCCGGAACAAGCTCCTCTCGTTTTACGGGGCAATGATCCTGATGATCCTCGTTATTAATCTGACTGTAAGCCTGAGCGCCTTCCGGTATATCAAGGTCTTTGATGAAAAGCTCTCGGTCTATTACGATATCCAGGAGTATCGCCTGGCCTGGGTAAACAGCCATGAGTCCTTTTTTCGCTATCTGCGGGACAGGGTCCAGGGGCAGCAGGAACGGTATTTTTCATCCATCCCCACGCTTTGGCAGTTCTACCACCAGATGAAAATGAAGGCCAATACGGGAATAGAAGCTGAGTTCCAGCTGACGGCGATTGAACGGGGTATGACGGAGTTTTTCCGCCGGGCCGGGCACGCGATCCGCATGCTGGACAGCGGTGACAGTGATTACTACCGGGCCTACGTTGATGCCCGACGGGTTTATGATTATGTTTCCGGTTATACGGAACTCCTGCTCAATATCAACCTGAATGCCGGAAGCGAAACCTATGCCGTTCTTGCCGCCCGGGCCAGTCAGGTGCGGATTCTGGCCTTTCTTTCCACTGCTGTGGTGGGCGGGGCATTCTTTCTTTTCGCGGTGCTCTTTTCCAATTCCATCTCTCGTCCAATCCACCATCTCGCGGACCTGTCCTCCCGGATTGCCGGCGGGGACCTGGAGGTTGAAATCCTTCCGGTGGAGCGTTCTGACGAGGTGGGCACTCTCTTCTCATCCTTTAACGCCATGAGCAGAAGCATACGGGAGATGGTGGAGGGCCTGCAGGAGAAGGCAGACCTCGAACGGCGGCTCCACGAAGAGGAGATCTCTATGGAAAGGATGCAGCGCTCCCTGCAGGAGGCCCGCTTTATGGGGCTTCAGTCCCAGATAAATCCCCATTTTCTGTTCAACGCCCTGAATACCATTTCCAGGACCGCCATGTTTGAGGGGGCGGAGGGAACCGGTGGACTGATTAAGTCTCTGGCGACCCTGTTTCGCTATCATCTGAGAGACCCCCGTAAAAAGATCAGTCTGGCGGAAGAGCTCACCATAGTACAGGAATACCTTTCGATTCAGCAGTACCGATACGGCGAACGGCTGCGTTACCGGATTGAATCCACTGTTCCAACGGAGAACATCTATATTCCCGCTTTTACCCTGCAACCCCTGGTTGAGAACGCGGTAAAACACGGAATCGAGCCCCGGGAGGACGGGGGTGAAATTGTCATTGAGGTGAATCGTTCCAGGCAGCAGATTGTGGTTATGGTCCGGGATACTGGCTGCGGTATGGACGCGGCCCAGGCAGAAGGAATCTTCAATCCTTCCGGAAAAGCCGACGGCGCAGGAATCGGTGTTTCCAATGTACGGGAACGGCTTGCACTGTTTTACGGGGGGCGGGAGGACGTTCAGGTCAGCAGCGAGAAAGGGGTGGGCACCACCGTGAGAATAAGCATACCGGTTGCAAACAGGGGAGGCGAGGGATGTTCACCCTTCTGATAGCGGACGACGAAAAACTGGAGCGGGAAGCCCTGAAATACATTATCCGCCGGGGTACCGAGGTGGTCGGAAACATCATCGAAGCGGCAAACGGCAGGGAAGCCATAGAAATCGCAGAAAGGGAAAAGCCGGATATTGCCTTTCTGGATATAAAAATGCCCGGGATCAACGGAGTTGAGGCGGCTCGAAGGTTGAAGGAGCTGCTGCCTGCATGCAAAATCGTCTTCTTAACCGCCTTCGATACCTTTGATTATGCCCGGGAGGCCCTGCGCCTGGGGGCGGAGGATTTCCTGGTCAAACCTGTGGAGGACGAGCGGGTTCTGGAACTCCTGGACATTCTGAGCTGCCGCCTCCAGGAGGAGTCACAGGAAAAAAGAATGCTGGACCGGACCCGGGAAACCCTGAGCGGAATGATTGCGTCCCGGGAAACAGAACTGTCCGAGCAGCTGGCGACGGGATTTCTCGATACCCGCAGGCTTGCCGATTTTATCACCCTGCTGGGAATCGATTCTCCAAGGATGGAACTCGCAGTTCTCAAGCTGGACCTGGGGACTTACCCCATGCGGGTGGACCGTGAGAAGCACTCGAATGTGCTTCTTACCCGCTGTGAGCAGCTTCTTCGCAGGGAGGCGGAAAAGGCGGGGTTCCATTGTATTCCCGGCAGGCTGGACAGCGAGATCCTGATGCTGCTGATTGGTGCTGCAGAGTCGCAGAGCCTTCTTTCTCCGGAGACTGGTGAACGACTGGAACGGGCTGTTCTTGAGCATGCTTCTCTGCGGGGAAGCCTGAGCATCGAAGGAGGAATCAGGGATTTCTGTGATCTGGAAAGAAAGCTTATCCGCAGAATAGCCGGAGATGACGGCATAACAGAGCACTCCGTCCTCAGCATTCAGGAGACCCTTCTGCAGCACATCGAAACAGGGGATGAGGCCGAGCTGAACCATGACGTGGGCATGGTTTTCCGCTGGTTCTATTCATGGTCTGCTTCCGACGCTGCCCTGGAGAGGCTGGATGAGGTCCTGGCGGTCCTGCGGCATGAACTCGCCCGGCGCTTTCCCGGCCTTAAGCTGCCTCCCTGTGCCAGACGCGTAATGCGGGAGATTCCGGAAGGGGAGCGGGAGAACGCCCTGCGGGAGATGCTCCGATGCCTGCTTGAGGTGGTGAGACAGCAAACCGGAAGCGAACACCCGGCTGTGCGTCTTGCCGCGGATGTAATGAGACGCAGGTTCCGGGAGGATCTTTCGGTGGAAGCCATCGCCGAGGAGGCGGGACAGTCTCCGTCTCATCTTTCCCGGCTTTTTCGGCAGGAATTAGGTATGAGCATCCTGGATTTTCTGACCCGCCGTAGAATGGACGAGGCAAAGAGGCTGCTCCTCGGCGACCCCGACAGAAACATCGGCCAGATTGCCGAAGCTGCGGGATACCGGGATCCCAACTATTTTTCCCGGGTCTTCCGACGTGAAACGGGTTTGAGCCCCAGGGAGTACCGTCTGTCAGGGAAGATCGGATAGAAATAATCTGATTGTCCATAAATGATCGTATAATCCGGATACCGGATTATAAAGAGTACACAGAGAGGTATTTTCAGAATCGAAATGTCCTTGAATAAGATGATTGTCTTTACCCCGGATTCTCACGGCCCTCCTATAATGAATGGAGAAACCCATTTTTTTCAGGAGGTTAACATGAAAAAGAACCTGGTTTTAGTTCTGATCGTACTCGTTGCCGCGGCGGGGGCCCTGTTTGCCCGCGGAGGGCAGGATGGTTCTGAAGGGGCTGCGTCAGCCCAGAAACCGATCGTACTGCGTCTGGCCGAAACCCACGCAGCGGATTATCCCACAACCAAAGGGGATTTCTACTTCGCGGACCTGGTAAAAGAACGCACCAATGGACGTATTACCATCGAGGTCTATCCGTCATCCCAGCTGGGAGAGGAAAAACCGGTTATCGAACAGGTCCAGTTCGGGGCCATCGATTTTACACGGGTCAGCATTTCTCCCCTGTCGGCGTTCTCGCCTAACTTCGACGCCCTTCAGATGCCCTACCTGTACCGGAACGAAGAGCACATGTGGAAGGTACTGAAGAGCGATATCGGCAGGGAGTTTCTGGAGAGCCTTGAACCCGCCAACTTTGTCGGCCTGGGCTGGTTTGAATCCGGAGCCCGCAGTTTCTACAATTCCAAACGGGAAGTAAAGACTCCTGCAGACCTGAAAGGAATGAAGATCCGGGTCCAGCAGGCCGACATCATGGTGAACATGGTTAACGCCCTGGGCGCCGTTGCCACTCCCATGCCCTTCGGCGAGGTCTATTCCGGCCTTCAGACCGGTGTTATAGACGGTGCAGAAAACAACTGGCCCAGCTACTATTCCACCAGCCATTACGAGGTGGCCAAGTACTTTACCCTGGATGCACATACCCGTGTTCCGGAGATTATCATCGCCAGTAAAATCAGCATGGATAAGCTCTCCGCGGAGGACCAGGAGATCATCCGGAAGGCAGCCTGGGATTCCATGGATTACCAGCGCCAGCAGTGGGCGGACTATGTAAAGGTCGCGGAAGAGAAAATCCGGGCAGCCGGTAATGTTATTACCGAGATCAAGGACAACTCTGCCTGGCAGGCTGCCATGCAACCCATGTATAATGCCCTGAGCCCCGAGCTGCAGGAAGTGGTCAGGAAGATCCGGGCGGTCAAATAAGGCTCCCAGGAACAGTGAACGGAACAGCTTCGTCCTGCCTCTCTTATGGGGGGCGGGGCGAAGATTTTTCCGGTTTTCCGTTCCGTCTTCCGGGAGCAGAGTTACAGGTTTTTCAGGAGGGAAAATGCTGCAAGGTATTGTAAGGTTTTTTAACCTTCTTCACGTACTTCTGGTGGTTTTCGCCAAGATTCTGCTGGTAGTAATGGTCCTGTCCATATTTGCCAATGTTGTACTCCGTTACGGATTCAGTTCCGGACTGCAGTGGTCGGAAGAACTCGGTCTGTTGATGGCGGTCTGGTTCAGTTTTATCGCCATGGTACTGGGGGTCAAACAGAATCTCCATATTCATATAACCCTGCTCCCGGAAAACAAGCTTCCACCTCTTGTGGACAAGATTCTGAGAAAAATCAACGATTGTGTGATCATCTTTGTAGGTTTCATTTTTTTGCGCTGGGGTATTCCCCTGGTTGCCTTTACCATGCGCTCCATTCTGCCGGCCTCCCACGTGCCCGCAGGCTGGCTTTACATGATCATGCCGGTATGCGCGGTATTTCTTATGTATGAAGGTCTGACGGATCTTCTGGGTATCGATACCGACGACAAAGCGGTGGATGGTTATCTGCTCGGGACCGTCTCCCTGGGAAGGATCCTGAAGGGGGGTAAAAATGGGTGATACCAGTGTCGCCATCGGCCTTTTGCTGGGGATTTTCGGCGTTCTCCTGGTTCTTCGGGTCTCGATTACCTTTACCCTGGCCTGCGCATCCATAATAACCGCCCTTTATCTGAATATTCCTTTAATGGCGATTATCCAGCGCATGGTTCAGGGGGTAAACTCCTTTTCCCTGCTGGCAATTCCCTTTTTTATACTGGCAGGAGAGATCATGGGCCAGGGGGGAATCTCCCGCAGGCTGATCCAGTTTTCAAACCTGCTGATCGGCCGTCTCCGGGGCGGACTGGCCCAGGTCAACGTGCTGGCGAGCATGTTCTTCGGGGGGATTTCCGGTTCCGCCGTGGCGGATGTCTCGTCCATTGGAACAATCATGATTCCAATGATGAAGCAGAAGGGCTACGATGCCGACTACTCCACGGCGGTTACCGTTACCAGCGCCTGCCAGGGGATTATCATTCCCCCCAGCCATAACATGATTATCTACAGTCTTGCCGCAGGGGGAGTCTCCATTGGACGGCTCTTTCTGGGGGGCTTCATACCCGGGGTACTCCTGGGGATTGCCCTGATGATTATCAGCTGGATTATCGCAGTCAAACGGAATTATCCCAAGGAGGAGAGATACTCCCTGAAAGAGGCCCTGATAATTACAAAGGACGCCCTTCTCGGACTCCTGACGGCGGTAATCATTATAGGGGGGGTAATCAGCGGGGTATTTACCGCCACCGAATCAGCGGCCATAGCGGTTGTATACGCCTTTATCATTACCTTTTTTGTTTACAAGGAGATCAAGCTCTCGGAGTTTGGGCGGATCCTCTATTCCTCCTTGAAGACGCTGGCGATGGTTATGAGTCTTATTGCCGCTGCCAGCGCCTTCGGCTACCTGATGGCATACCTGAGGATACCCGCCAAGGCGACGGAGGCCCTGCTGGGGATTACTCACAACAAAATAGCCCTGCTCCTGCTGATCAACCTGCTCTTGCTGCTCCTGGGGATGATCATGGATATGGCCCCGCTGATCCTGATTACAACCCCGATTCTGTATCCCGTTGTAGTGGGTGCCCTGGGGATGAATCCGGTCCACTTCGGAATCATGCTCATGCTGAACCTTGGAATCGGTCTCTGCACACCCCCGGTTGGTTCCGCCCTCTTCGTAGGCTGTGCCGTGGGCCGGGTCTCCATGGAAGAAGCTACCAAAGCGATGCTGCCTTTTTATATTATGATGATTATCGTCCTGCTGATGGTCACCTTTCTGCCGGACCTGGTCATGCTTGTTCCCAATGCGCTGATGCCCATGACGGAGGGTTAAGTCCCGCCGTCGTTAATGGGGGGCAGTGTTTACAATTTGAGGGTCGCCAGGTAATCCTCCACCGTTTCAGCCCTGCGGATCAGCTCCACCGATCCGTTTTCTTTAAGGAGCAGTTCCGCGGAACGAAGCTTGGCGTTGTAGTTGAAACCCATGGCATGGCCGTGGGCCCCGGTGTTGTGGATGGCCAGAACGTCTCCGATCTCCACCTCCGGGATTTTCCTGTCAATGGCGAACTTGTCGTTGTTTTCGCAGAGACTGCCGGTAATGTCCGCGGTAAGGGTCGCGGGAGCATCCTCTTTTCCGAACACGGTAACATGATGATAGGCACCGTAAAGGGCCGGTCGCATCAGGTTGGCCATGGAGGAGTCGAGGCCGATGAAGGTCTTGTAGGTCTCCTTGCGGTGGAGCACCTTCGTAACGAGCCAGCCGTAGGGCCCGGTTACCATGCGGCCGCACTCCATGACGATGCGCATACCGTCAAGACCTGCGGCTTCGATGGTCCTTTCGTAGCGCTTGCGTATTCCCGCTGATACGTATTCCAGGTCCACCGGTTTTTCTTCCGGTCGATAGGGAATCCCGATGCCGCCGCCGAGATTGACGAACTCCAGCTCGATTCCCAGCTCTTTTTTCAGTTCCACCGCGGTGTCGAAGAGGAGCCCAGCGGTTTCGATAAAATAATCGGGGTTCAGCTCGTTGGATGCCACCATGGTGTGCAGGGCAAAGCGCTTTGCTCCCAGGTCCCGGATCTTTTTATAGCCATCGAAGAGCTGGTCACGGGTAAAGCCGTATTTGGCCTCCGTGGGTTTTCCGATTATGTCGTTACCGCTCTTTAGCTCCCCGGGATTGTAGCGGAAGCAGATCAGCTCCGGGATTCCGGCGTTTTCCTGCAGATAGTCGATGTGGGAGATGTCGTCCAGGTTGATAACCGCGCCCAGTTCCTTCGCCTTGACGTACTCCGTCGCCGGGGTATCGTTGGAGGTAAACATGACCTCCTCCCCGCTTATTCCCGCCATCTGGGAGAGAACCAGCTCAGGCAGAGATGAGCAGTCCGTTCCCATGCCTTCTTCCTTGAGGATCTCTATGATCCGGGGATTCGGCAGCGCCTTGACGGCGAAGTAGTTCTTGAAGCCCCCGGGGACCCAGTCGAAGGCTCTGTAGAACCTGCGGGCGTTCTCCCGGATGGCCTTTTCGTCGTAGATGTGAAAAGGGGTGGGGTAGCTATCGATAATTTTGTCAATCTGTTCTTTCGTAAAAGGTACACTCTGATTACTCATGAAAATCCGTCCTTGTCGTTATTTCTGACTGTTAAACAGTACGAATGCCCGATGTAATGGTCAAGCGGCAGCCGGTTTGGGCTTGAGCCGCGGGTTTGATCCTATTCTGACCGCGCTGATTACCACCACGCCGCTTATGATCTGGACCGGGGAGAGGGACTCGGCGAGGATCATCCAGCCGAGAAACGCGGTAACCACGGGTATCAGGTTGATAAACAGGGAGGCCCTGGCGGCGGGTACGTTCCTCTGGCCGTAGTTGTAGAGGCCGAAACCCCCGAAGGTGACAAAAACCCCCAGAAAGAGGACCGATACAATTACCGGGCCTGTCCAGACCTCCCGGGGAAGAACCGGCAGCCCTGCGGCGGCGGGAAGAAAAAAGAAGAATCCCGCCAGAATCTGGTAGCCCGTCAGGGACCAGGTGCTGTAGCGTCCTGACAGATGCTTTACGAGGATGAAATTCCCTGCCGCCATTACCATGGCCAGAAACTCCAGGGTGTTTCCCAGCAGGGGATTCACCGCGGAACCGGCGGAGTCCTCATTTCCCCCCAGAGTAAGCCCCACAACCCCGGCGACACTCAGGGCCAGGGCTAACCATTGCCGTGAACTCATGGGTTCCTTTAAGAAGAACATGGCCCCCAGGGCAACCAGAATCGGAACAATGGAGGAGATTATTCCCGCCTGGCTGGCGGTGGTCAGGGTAAGGGCGGTGGACTCGCAAAGAAAATAGAGGCAGGGCTGCAGCAGCACCATGGGAAGCAGATAGTAGAGGTCCCGGGTCTGGAAACCCGGACTGATGAAGATACGGTAAAAGGGCAGCAGGATGAGCAGGGTTATGGCCATCCTGAGCCAGACAACCAGCCCCGGAGGAATTACCGCAACGGCAATACGCATGGCGATAAATGAGCCTGCCCACAGTAAAACCGCCCCGGTAAGGGCAAGGTAGGGCAGGGATGTGGATACCTTTGTGTTCATGAGCCTACTATAGCAAAAAAGATTCTTTTGGGCTTGGAAAATATTGCTGTGCTCTTGCGCTTTAATCCCGGGTTCCCTTCCGGTAGGCCGAGGGAGAGATTCCCGTGTAGGCACGGAAGGTATTTGAAAAATGGCTCTGGTCGTAGAACCCCAGGGAAAGGGCGGTATCTGTCAGGGAACTGCCCGATCTGAGCAGCCTCTTTGCCATGCCGATTCTCTGCTGGGTACGGTAGACATGGGGGGATAGGCCGTAGGCCTTTTTGAAGGAACGGATAAAATGATAGGGACTCATGCCCGCTTCCGAAGCAATTCCGGCAAGGCTGAGTTTCTCTTCAAGGTCCCCCCGCAGGAGTTCCGCACCACGCTTCAGGCCGGGATGTTCCACAAAGGGAGGCAGGCGCAGCGCTTTTCTGCGTTCGGCTCTCGGCAGGAGAAGAGCGGTCAGCTCATAGAGGAGTTCCTCTTTACCAAGAGGACTGATCCTGTCGGTAATACCGCAGTAGGCCCGGATAAGACGGGATTGCTCCAGAGGGGAGGCCGCAAAGGTAAGTGGAAACTCCGGAGGACTCGGGGTTCCCTCCTCAATCTCCTCCGCCAAAGAGCAGAACCGCTCTGCGTTGATGGAGAGCATCCGGTAGCTCACCCGGGAGCCGGATACGGGGACACCGGAATGGACCTGCCCCGGATTGATAACAAAGAAACTGCCCGGCGAAGCCAGACTGTCCTCCCGCTCCGGTCCGTAACAGTAGGTCGCTCCGTTTTCGATCAGTCCTAGAATGTAGTAGGTTTCGTGGGAGTGCTTGGGGAAAACATGGGAACTGGACAGCACGCTCATCACGGCTACCCCAGATTCGTGGTCTGTATATTTGAAATCCACGGAATCCCGTCTGTCTCGAAGCATGGAGGGAGTATATCAGCTTTTTAAGGTTCTTTTAAGAGAAATGTTCAAGTACTGTTCCGAACCGTGGGGATGAACATCGGTCAAAGTATTTTCTGGTAGAGAATTATCTGCTTCTCTATGTCCTTACGATGGGGTTTTCCAAAATACCGGCAGTCCCCGATGAGGAGAACGGTTCCATCCCCACGGTTCGGAACACTATGAAATGTTTACATCGGGAAAAGGAATTTTTCTTGACAAACCCCCCCTCCTTGGTACCTTTTTAGTAAGGCGGTACTGTGCTTAATGAAAAAAACGCTCCTGTTTACGGGATTGCTGCTTGTTTTGCTGAGTTTCTCATTGTTTTCTGAAGAGGCCTGGGTTGTTCCCATCGAGGGGGACATCGAGGCCTCCACGGTGGTCTTCATACGGCGGGGCATCCAGCAGGCAAAAAGCGCCGGGGCTGAAACGATTATCTTCCGCATAAATACCTTCGGCGGCAGGGTTGATTCGGCCCTGCAGATCGCTACCCTGATCGGCGCGGTCGACCACGCCCGGACCGTAGCCTTTGTTCCCGCCGCCGCGGAGGGATTGGGGGTAAGCTGGTCCGCCGGGGCCCTGATCTCCTTTGCCTGTTCCGAGATCTATATGGCTCCCGGAACCTCCATCGGAGCTGCTGCGCCTGTGTACCAGACTGCCGAGGGGATGGAGATGGCCCCGGAAAAGAGCGTCAGCGCGGTCCGTACCCAGCTCGCCGCCCTGGCTGAAAAGAACGGTTACCCCGTGGGGGTGGCTCTGGCCATGGTGGATGAGGACATTATGCTTCAGGAGGTCTTTGTCGACGGGGAACTCCGGCTTGTAACGGGCGACGAGCTTCCCCAGGTAAAACGTCAGGCGGAAAAGGAGGGCCGTTCCTTCGAAGAGGGTCTGGTCCTGGTGGAAAAGGAGAAGCTCCTGACCCTGACTGCCGGGCAGATGGAGAAGTACGGAATCTCCTCCGGTACTGTTGCCGGGGTGGAAGAACTGGCAGGACTTCTGGGCCATGACGGGGAAAGCCTTGAATACCAGACCTACGATCCCTTTGACCGTTTTGTAATTTTCATAACCTCCGCGGGGGTTGTCAGCCTCCTGATGCTCGTCGGGCTGGTGGCAACCTACCTGGAGATAACCTCCCCGGGCTTCGGTATTCCCGGGACTGTGGCGATTCTGGCCTATTCGGTGGTGTTCCTGGGAAGCGCCCTTATCGGCTACTTTGATTCTTTCGAGCTGATTCTGCTTCTGGTGGGAATTGCCCTGCTGGCGGTGGAGATTTTCATTATTCCCGGATTCGGAGCTGCGGGGATCGGTGGAATTGTCTGTATTGCAGCGGCGCTGATCTTTTCCCAGCAGGATTTCATAGTCCCCGAATTCTCCTGGCAGACGGACATACTTCTGAGAAACGCCGCCCGGATCGGGCTGATTTTCCTCGGTTCCTTCACCATCTTCGGACTTACCCTTTTTGTTGTTCCCAGGACCGGAATTTTTCGCCGCCTGGTGCTGGGGCCTGCCGGCCCCTCCCCTTCCATCACTGCGACAGGCGCTGAATCAGCTTCGGAGGAGGAACATACGAAAGGGGTAATCCGCAGAGGGAATACGGGAGAAGCGATCTCCGAGCTCCGGCCCTCCGGAACAGCCCGGATTGCCGGCCGGCGCGTCAGCGTCCAGACCCAGGGGGAGTTTCTTGAGGCCGGCGTCCCGGTCGAGGTCGTCGAAGTCCGGGGCAGCCGCATAGTGGTCAGGGAGCAAAAGGCATGATTATTCCCATGGTTTTGTCCCTGGTCGGGATACTAGCCATACTGGCCGAGTTTTTTATACCCTCCGCCGGTCTGATCGGTTTGGGGGGGCTGGGAGCGATTATCGTCTCAATCGTAATGGTGTTCAGGGATTCCGGATCCCTCTACGGTTTCATCTTTCTTTTTGCCAACCTTATAATAGTCCCGGCTATAATCATCGCCTACTGGAAGCATTTTCCCCGGAGTTTCATGGGACGCCGGCTGATCCTCTCTCCGGGAGCCCCGACGGAAGAAAAAGATTCCGCCGAGGAACAGCCGTCCCTCGAAGTCGGAACCGAAGGCGTCGCGCTGACCTTCCTGCGCCCGGCCGGAACGGGGATGTTCGGCGAACGGCGGATCTCGATACAAACCGACGGGGAGTACCTGGATAAGGACTCGCCGATTCGTATAATCAGAATAGAAGGTAACAGGGTCTTCGTCGAAGCGGCGGGCCCTGCGGAAAATACCAATATGCAAAAGGAGCAACAAACATGATACTGGTAATTTACGTGGTGCTGGGTCTGGTAATCCTCGCCCTGCTGGCTGTTTTTCTCAAATTCTTCGGATTGTGGTTTCGGGCCCTGCTTTCCGGCGCCTATGTCGGCATGGGGAGGCTCATCGGCATGTGGATCAGGCGGGTAAAGATTGCCACCATAGTGGATTCCCGCATCATGCTCGCCAAGGGAGGCATTGACGTCCACTCCGATCTGCTGGAGACCCACTTTCTGGCCGGCGGGGATGTTATCCGGGTAAGCAAGGCGCTGATCGCGGCCCTGAAGGCGGACATTCCCTTAAGCTTTGACCGGGCCGCGGCCATCGATCTGGCGGGACGGGACGTCCTTGAAGCGGTGAAGACCAGCGTCAACCCGAAGGTCATCGACTGTCCGAACCCCGAAACAGGCAAGACCACCATTGATGCGGTGGCCAAGGACGGCATACAGCTCAGGGCGAAGGCCCGGGTAACCGTTCGCGCTAACCTGGAGCGGTTGATCGGAGGCGCCAAGGAGGAAACCATTGTGGCCAGGGTCGGGGAGGGCATCGTTACAACCATCGGTTCATCCGAGACCTACGCCCATGTGCTGGAGAACCCCGACCAGATATCCAAAACCGTTCTGGAAAAGGGGCTGGATGCTGGAACCGCCTTCGAGATTCTTTCCATCGATATCGCCGATGTGGATGTCGGTTCCAACCTCGGGGCCAAGCTGCAGGCGGACCAGGCGGAGGCGGACAAGCGGCGCTTCCAGGCTGTGGCGGAACAGCGGAGGGCGGCCGCCCAGGCCCGGGAGCAGGAGATGGTTGCCCTTGTCCAGGAGAACCGCGCCAAGGTCGTGCTGGCGGAAGCGGAGATCCCCAAAGCCATTGCAGAGGCCTTCAAGAGCGGAAATCTCGGCGTAATGGATTACTACCGGATCAAGAACATCCAGGCGGATACCCAGATGCGGGAATCCATCGGCGGTGAAGAATCCAATTCCGAATAAGCGTCAGTCAAGGAGGAGCCGGCTATGCGAATCAGCAGTTTTCTGGAGCTCATTATTACTCTGTTACTCTTTCTGGTTATCTGGATCCTGCCGAGACTCATAGCCGCCAGAGCCGCGGATAAAAAACGAAAGGAAAGGAAGGCCCCCAAAGCCGTCCCTGAGCCAAAGCAGAGCTGGTCGAAGGAGATTTTTTCCAAACTGATTGACGACACCTTTCTTGATACGGAAAAAAAGAAACCGCCGGTCCAGGCGGATACAAATACTCCGGAAGAACCGGCAGTGCCTGTCTCTGTTTTTCATGAAGAAAAAACGGAAACAGAAGCAGGGGAGTTAAAAGGATCGCCGCCTTTGGAGCAGGAATATCAGCGGGACCGCCAGGAAAGACCTTTCGACGAGCAGAACAGAGGGCTTTCACAGCGTGTTTCTTCAAAGAATCGACGCAGTCCCCTGCAGAAGGCGGTAATCTGGAAGGAACTCCTTGATCCGCCGAAGGCCCTGCGGCGTGAACCCTTCCCGTGATGATCCCGGAGTTTTAATGGTCATTGCCCATATTACGGACCTGCATATCGCCGAAGAGGGGGAATACCCCTACGAGGTTGATGTAAGGTCCCGTTTCCTCCGTGTCCTTGAGGACCTGACTCCCCATGAGCCTGAACTCCTGGTTCTCGGCGGCGATCTCTGTTACCGTGAAGGAAGCAGTTCCGTCTATCTCTGGATTCGTGAACAACTTGAAATGCAGGGCTCTCCCTATCTGCTCCTCCCCGGAAACCATGACGACACCGCCCTGATGGCACAGGTTTTCGGTCTGGAGGACCGTCTCATCGGAGGCAGGTACTATTTCAGCCGCAATCTTGAAGGAAGACGGATCCTCTTTCTCGATACCGCGGATGACAGTCTTTCGGAAGACCAGATCGAGTTTCTGGAAACAGAACTTGCCGCCGCCGGTACCGGGGAGCTTGTAATTTTCGTGCACCATCCTCCGGTTACCTCCGGGGTCTATTATATGGACCTCAAATATCCCCTGCTGAACAGCAGCAGGGTCGGGCCGCTGCTGGCTGAATCAGAGGCCCGGGTGACAGTATTCTGCGGTCACTATCACGTGGAAAAAACCCTTATCATGGGGAACCTGACAGTCTTTATTACCCCCTCGATTTTTGTTCAGATCGATCAGGAGGCCCGGCACTTTGCTGTGGACCACCGTGGCTACGGATGGCGAAAGATACGGTTGGAGCAGGAGAGCATGTGGACAACGGTACGCTATATTTATGAGGAGAGGAGAGGGAACTAGGTGAAATTTATAGGAGCCCATGTCAGTGCCGCTGGGGGTGTTTCCAATGCTCCTGCAAACGCCCTGGAGATAGGCGCCAATGCCTTTGCCCTGTTTACTAAAAACCAGCGTCAGTGGAAGTCTCAACCCCTGACGGAGAAGGAGATTATCGCTTTTAAGGCGGCACTAAAGGATTCGGGAATCAGTCCCGAGAAGGTCCTGCCCCACGACTCGTACCTGATCAATCTGGGAAACCCTGATCCCCAGAAGCGTCAGAAAAGCCTCGATGCCTTTGTGGATGAACTCGAGCGGGTGGAGCAGCTCGGACTTTCCCTTCTGAATTTTCATCCCGGCAGCGGGCTCAACGAGGTGGATGAGGACGAGTGCCTGAAGCTGATAGCCGATTCCATGAACCGGGCCATGGAACGGACAAGCAGCGCCGTTCTGGTAATAGAGAATACCTCCGGCCAGGGAAGCGCCGTAGGCTACCGCTTTGAACACCTGGCGCAGCTGATTGAACTGACGGATGCAAAAGAGCGGGTCGGGGTCTGTATCGACACCTGCCACGCCTTCGCCGCGGGTTACGATCTTCGCAGTCCGGAGGCCTACAGAAAGACCATGGCCGATTTTGAGGATATAGTCGGGTTCTCCCGTCTCATGGGGATGCACCTGAACGATGCCAAGTCGGCCTTCGGCAGCAGGGTCGATCGTCACGCCAGCCTGGGCCAGGGAAATATCGGCTGGGAAGGTTTTCGCAATATCATGCGGGATTCCCGTACCGACGGTATTCCTCTGATTCTGGAAACCATCGAGCCCGAACGCTGGGCTGAAGAGATACGGACCCTCAGGTCCTTCGCGGAGAGCGGCAATGACGGAAGCAGGTAAACTTGAAGAGTGGTTCAGCCCGTACCGGAAGGGCATCATCGGCATAGACGCCCGGATAGACACCCCCCGGGGGAGCCGCCCCCTGGTCTATGCCGACTGGATAGCCTCGGGACGGCTCTACGGCCCCATAGAGGACCTTATACGGAAGGAAATCGGCCCCCTGGTGGGAAATACCCATTCCGAGTCCTCCACCACCGGCCGGGCTATGACCGCCGCCTACCGGGAGGCCCACAGTATCCTGAAACGTCATGTTAACGCCGGGTCTGAGGATGTGATTATTACCGCCGGCGCCGGCATGACCGCGGTGGTAAACAAGCTGCAGCGGATCCTCGGTATCCGCTACCCCGAGCGCTTCAGGGACCTGAGCCGGGGGCTTCCCGAACGGCACGCCGGGGGCGCCTGCGACGAGGAGTGTCCCGTGGTATTCGTGACCCACATGGAGCACCACTCAAACCACATCTCCTGGCTGGAAACAGAGGCGGAAGTGGTAGTGCTGCCTCCGAATGATAAGCTGGAGGTCGATCCGGCGGCCCTTGAAAGGGAACTGGAAACCTATGCCCGCCGTCCTCTGAAGATCGGCGCCTTTTCCGCCTGCTCGAATGTTACCGGTCTCTTTCCCCCCTACCGGGAGCTGGCAAGGGTAATGCACCGCCATGGAGGGCTGGCCTTTGTCGACTTCGCGGCCTCCGCCCCCTATGTACCCATCGATATGCACCCGGAAAACGACCCCCTGGGATACCTGGACGGGGTCTTCTTTTCTCCCCACAAGTTTCTGGGAGGCCCCGGAAGCTCGGGGGTCATGGTTTTCAACTCCGGGATCTACCATAACCTGGTTCCCGACAACCCCGGCGGCGGGACGGTAACCTGGACCAACCGCTGGGGGGAGCGCAGCTACGTTACGGATATCGAAGCCCGGGAAGACGGGGGAACCCCCGGCTTTCTGCAGGCCATCCGGGCGGCCCTGGCTGTACGCCTGAAGGAGGAGATGGATCCGGAAAAGATCAAAGCCCGGGAAGGGCAGCTTGTGGGCAGGGCCATAGGGGAAATGCGTAAAATTCCCGGTCTTCACATCCTGGCGGACAGCGACATGCCGAGGATCGGGGTTCTCTCGTTCTACATGGAGGGGCTGCATCACAATCTTGTGGTACGGCTTTTAAACGATTATTACGGTATACAGACCCGGGGAGGCTGCTCCTGCGCCGGTACCTACGGCCATTTTCTGCTCCATGTGAGCAGAGAGCTCTCCCGGACAATAACCCTGGAGATCGACTCGGGGAACCTCAGTCACAAACCGGGCTGGGTACGTATATCCCTGCATCCGACCATGACTGACGCCGAACTCGACTATCTGCTTGGCGCCTTGAAGGAGCTCCGGGTCAACTACGAAGAGTGGGGGGCGGGATACCGTTTTGACTGTACAAGCGGAGAGTACTACGCGATCGAGAACTCTGACGGAGGCGTGAACACCGAATCGGCCTTAAACCTCAGCGGGCTTTCCCTGCTCTGAGGGTACCTCTTTTTCCCGCCCGATGAGGCGGAAGAACTCCTCCCGTTCCAGCACCTCTTTTTCCAGCAGCTGGGCGCTGACCTTCTCCAGGAGATCCCGCTTTTCGTCGAGGAAGTTCTTTACCCGTCGGTAGCGCTCGTTTATCATGCGGGAGATCTCCTCGTCGATGTAGGTCTGGGTCGACTCGGCGTACTCCCTCTGCAGGTAGGGGTCCTGGGTCCCCAGCATCGGGGCGGAGCGTTTTGAGAGGGCGACGTTCTTGAAGCGCTCGCTCATGCCGTATTCGGTAATCATGCTGCGGCTGATGTCGGTGGCCCGGCTCAGGTCGTTGGCCGCGCCGGTGGAGACCATCCCGAAGCTCAGCTCTTCGGCGGCCCTGCCTCCCAGGAGCACATCGATTTTTCCCAGGAGCTCCTCCTGTGTCAGCAAATAGCGGTCTTCCGTGGGAGTCTGGAGGGTGTATCCCAGGGCTCCGAAGCCCCGGGGCACTATGGATATCTTGGAAACCGGATCCGATCCGGGAGTAAAGGCGGCCACCAGGGCATGCCCTGTTTCGTGGTATGCCACAGTACGGCGTTCCTGGGGATTGATGAGCTTGCTCTTTTTCTCAAGTCCCGCCACAACCTTTTCGATGGCCTCTTTGAAATCGCCGGTGGTAATTGTCTTGCGTCCACGGCGCACCGCCAGCAGGGCGGCCTCGTTTACGATATTCGCAAGGTCCGCTCCCACAAAACCGGGGGTCAGCCGGGCAATCTCTTGAAGGTCCACGTTTTCCCCGAGTTTGACGTTTTTGCTGTGGATCTTCAGAATCTGTTCACGACCGTGGACATCCGGACGGTCGACCAGCACCTGCCGGTCAAAACGTCCGGGTCTGAGCAGGGCGGGGTCCAGGATTTCCGGCCGGTTGGTGGCGGCGAGAATTATTACTCCAGAGGATGCGTCAAAGCCGTCCATCTCCACCAGGAGCTGGTTCAGGGTTGTCTCCCGCTCGTCGTTGCCTCCCATGGCGTTGACCCGGGACTTGCCGATGGCATCCAGCTCATCGATGAAGATAATGCAGGGGGCCTTGCCCCTGGCCTGTTTGAATAAGTCCCGAACCCGTGCTGCACCGACACCAACAAACATCTCGACAAAGTCGGCGCCGCTCATGCGGAAAAATGGCACCCCCGCGTTTCCGGCCACCGCCCGGGCAAGCAGGGTCTTGCCTGTACCTGGAGGGCCTACAAGGAGGATTCCCTTGGGGATTTTTCCGCCGATTTCCAGGTATTTTTCCGGACTTTTCAGAAAGTCCACCACCTCGACGAGCTCTTCCTTGGCCTCGTCCGCCCCGGCAACGTCGTCAAAGGTGACGCCTGTGGACCCCTCCGCTACAATGATGGATTTGTTCTTTCCGAAGGACATGACGTTGCTGCCCATGTCTCCCATACGTTTGAACATGAAGCGCCACAGGACAACCAGGACGAGCAGGGGAAGCAGCCATCCCAGTATAAGGTTGAGCAGGGCCGGTTCCTGCTGAATTATCGCGTAGTAATCCACCCCCTTTTCTTCCAGCAGGGGCACAAATCCGGGATCCTCCACCGGAACTGTACGGTAAACAAAGGACGCCCGGTCCTGCAGTCCCTCCTGCATCCCAGTCATGCCTATATAGTAGTTTCCGCCTATCTCGACCCGGCTGATTTCACCGTTTCGGATCCGTTCCTTGAACTCGCTGTAAGGTATTGTACGCTGGTCCTGCATCTTCTGCCCGATCAGGGCGTTGAAAATCATCAAGCCAAGAAGAACGGCGACAAAATAGCCGAAGGTAAAGCGATGTTTCTCGAAAAAGGGTTTATCCTTCTGGGGCCCGTGGTCGCAGTCTTCGTTGTCCCAACAGCCTTTCTTGTCCGCCATGCTGATTCCTCTTGTGTTTTCGTGTACTGCACTGTATGCTTCTTGAAAAGATAGTCAGACTTTCTGAGAACGGCAACAATTTGCACTGATACGCAGTATTGTTTCCACAAAGGACTGAATGATATTTCACCTGAGCCTGCCACAACTACCGATTCTCCTGTCTTTTTTTGTTTCCTTCATTGTTTTTATTGTGTCCCTGATTAAATCGGATCGTGATTACGCGGTTTTTCTGCTGCTCCTTATGCTGGCCGTACTTGAATGGTCCGGAGCCTATCTTCTGGAAATCTCGGCAGAGGCCTTTCCCCTGATTGTCTTCTTTTCAAAACTCAAGTACCTGGGAATTGTCTTTGTTCCGGTCTTTTTTCTGCTCTTTACCCTGTCTCTCAGCAGGATTGTACCGCAGCAGCGTCTTATGCGTATGCTTCCGCTGCTCTTGATTGTTCCCTTCCTGAACCAGATTGTGATCTGGACAGATCCGCTGCATCGCTTCTTTTTTTCTGAAGTACTTCTCATGCACGTTGAGGACTCGGTTTTTATTCAGCATGTGTACGGGCCGGTTTTCTGGCTCCATACCCTCTACTCCTACGGACTCCTGCTTGCCGGGGCATTTGTCCTGATCCGCATGATTGTTTCCGGAGAAGAGAAGATGACCGGCAGCGCGGTGCTGCTGATTTTTGCCCTTTGTGTGCCTCTGTTGGGTAATGTTCTGCACCTTTTCCGCCTGACCGGACCGATGCAGTTTATTGACCTTACACCGGTGAGTTTCTCATTTTCAGGAGCCCTGTTCCTGTATGTAATCCTCCGATATCGGGTTAGCGATTTTGTACCCATAACCCACCAGCTCATTCTTGACAATCTGCGGGAGGTTATCCTGGTCCTGGACCACGAGAACCGGATTATCGAGATGAACACGGCGGCATCTCAGTTGTTCCGGCAACGGTCCGAGGATATTCTCGGTCATCCCATACTGGAGCTGAGCCTGACGAATCGGGAAATCATCAGCGGGTTTAAGGACATCTACGATATCGAGTGCGAGACGGAGCTGTATATTCGGGGAGAACAGCGCAGTTTCGAGCTGTCCATTGTCCCGGTACAGGACCGGCGTCTGCCATCCCTGGGGCGGGTGGTGGTTTTACGGGACATAACGGAGCGAAAGATCGCCGAGCTGCGCTCTACCCGGAGCGAACGCATGGAATCACTGGAACTTCTGGCCGGAGGGGTCTCCCATGATTTCAACAACCTCCTGAGCGCTATTGTGGGGAATGTTTCCCTGGCGGTACTCGAGAACAGGGATCCCCTGATTGCGGAGTATCTCAAGCAGATCGAGTCGGCCCTGGACCAGGCACGGGACCTGACCAGGCAGCTGAACAGCTTCTCCCGAAAAAGCTGCCCCGAAGCGGAAGTTGTCTCCCTGAAAAGCATGGTGGAAGAATCTGCGGGAATATTCCTGAAGGATTCGAAGATAAATGTGCGCATGGAAATGAGCGGGGACCTGTGGAAGATTTTTGTTGATCCGGGACAGATTATCCAGGTTGTCAATAATCTGCTGGTAAACTCCCTTCAGGCAATGCCCGCGGGGGGTACTCTCAGCGTGGAAGCGAAGAATGTTCGTTTAACGGCGGGAAACAAAATCGGCCTTAATCCTGGCGCCTATGTTCATGCCCATTTTACGGATACAGGTCCTGGCATTCCGGCGGAAAAGCTTCCCCACATATTTGATCCCTACTACACTACAAAAAAAGACGGGTCAGGCCTGGGCCTGGCCATGGCCCAGGCAATTGTGCTGAACAATCAGGGAGCCATATATGCCGAAGCCGGTCCCGGGGGCAGCTTTCATCTGTATCTGCCTGCCTCCGTGGAGGCTAAGCCAGATCGGCAAGCTCCTCCCATCGCAGGGTCTTCTTTTCAATCAGAGCTTTGAGCTCGTCGTAACGCAGCGCGAGTTCCCCATGCCGTTCCGGGGGCGTTGCAGGATCCACGAAGGCCTTTTCTATCGCCGACTTTTCCTTTTCCAGCTCCTCGATGGCAGGCATGAGTTCAGCGAACTCTTTCTGTTCCCGGAAACTCAAGGAGCGCTTCTGTTCCCGCTGCACCGGCCGTTCCCTTCCGCGTAAGGGTTTCTGCGGCTCTCCCTTTTTTTCCTGCTCCTTCCTGAACTGCAGGTACTCCGAGTAGCTGCCGGGGAAACCCTGAATCCTTCCCTCCGCATCGAGAATCAGAAGAAAATCAACGCTCCGGTCCAGGAAGTAGCGGTCGTGGGAGACTATCAGCAGGCAGCCTTCAAAAGCGTCCAGAAAGTCCTCCAGCAGGGAGAGGGTCTGAATGTCCAGGTCGTTGGTGGGTTCATCGAGGATAAGGAAGTTCGGGTCCGGCAGCAGTACCTTCAACAGCTGCAACCGTCTCCTCTCGCCCCCGGAGAGCCGTTTGATCGTGGTGTACCATTTATCACGGGGAAAATTGAACTCCTCCAGAAGCCGGCTTATCTCCTTCGGCCGGCCGTTCTGCTTCCGGATTACCTCGGCATATTCCTTCAGGAATCCCACCACCGTCTGTTTATCATCCAGCTCCTCGGACATCTGATCGAAATAGCCGAAGCGGGTGTTGATGCCCTGATCGGTCCAGCCCCCGTCGGGTTCAAGTTCACCGATAATCAGCCTCAGAAGAGTGGTTTTACCGCTGCCGTTGGGGCCCACCAGGCCGATCCGCTCTCCCCGTTTGAAGGAGTAGGTAAAAGGTTTTAAAACCTCCCGACCGTCAAAGGACTTGCTCAAGTTTTTCAACTCCAGCACCTTTTTCCCCAGCCTGCGGTGGTTCACGCTGAACTCCCGAAGAGACTGGGCTTCCGCTTCGTCCCGGTCCATGAGGTTGATGATTCGTTCGGTCCGCTTCTTGTCTTTTCCGGTCCGGGCCTTGGGACCCCGTTTTAACCATTCAAGCTCCCGGCGCAGAATTGAAGCTGTACGTTCCTTCTGCCGTGCCTGGGCGGCCAGGCGTTCCTGTCGTTTTTCCATGTAATAGCTGTAATTCCCGTCGTAGCGGTAGAGGGTCTGATCATCCAGTTCATAGATTCTGCCTGCCACGGAGTCGAGAAAGTAGCGGTCGTGGGTCACCAGAAGCAGGGCTGTCTCGGTTTTTTCCAGGTAGTCCTGAAGCCAGAGGATGGTATCGATATCCAGATGGTTGGTCGGCTCGTCGAGAATAAGCAGGTCTTTTTCTCCCGCCAGGGCCTGGGCCAGGGAGATTTTCTTGATCATTCCCCCGGAGAGACTCCCCATGGGAAGGGAGAGGTCCGTGATTCCCAGCTCCTGTAGAACTGACCGAATCCGGGCTTCGGTTTCCCAGGCATTGTTGGCATCCATTAATTCTGTGGCGGCGCTCAAAGCAGCCTCTTCCTCCCGGCCGTGGGCTTTGCTGATAGCCTCGGCGGCCTGTTCGTATTGCCGCACGATATTAAGCAGGGGGTTCTCCTGCCGGAAGATATGGTCCGCCACGGTCTCTTCGGGACTGAAAAAAGGAATCTGGGGCTGGTATGAGATCCCGGCTGCACTGTTTACGATCACCTCTCCCGAGGCGGGTTTCAGTTCCCCCGCGAGTATTCTGAGCAGGGTGGATTTACCGCTGCCGTTTATGCCGACGAAGGCGGTCTTTTCGCCCGAATCCACTCCGAAGGAGAGTCCGGAGAAAAGGGGCTTGCCCCCCATGTTCATGCCGATGTTGTCTATTGAGAGGATATTCATGAATTTGTAGTTGTAGCTTAATGCAGTCCCTTATTCAATGCGTACGGCGTAGCCGAAGGCTGGAGAAACTGTTACATTAAAGATCCTGGGGATGTTTTAACGATACCCTTCCCCTTACAAAGGATTAATTATGAAACGATATGCAATGATCATATTTACGGTGTTCATGGCGGTTCTTTTTCTGACCGCCTGTTCCGGTGAGAGCGGCTCTTCGAGTCTCAGGATCAGCGCCGCGGAGCTGGACACGGAGGTCCAGAAGACGATTCGTCAGTACGAAGCCCAGGGAATGCAGGTTTCCGAGGAACAGAAGGCCCAGCTGCGTGAGGCGGTACTGAACCAGATGGTGGAGCGAAAGCTTCTTCTTCACGAAGCAGCGCAGTCTGGTATCGAACTTGACCAGGAGGAGTTTGAAACCGAGTTTGCCTCCATCAAGACCAACTTTCCCACTGACGAGGCCTTTACCCAGGCCCTTTCCCAGCGGGGTTATACGGAAGAGATGTTCAGGGCGGAAATGGCTGAGATCATGACGCTGCAGGCTTTTCTGGAAGAGGAGATCTCTGCCAAGATTGAGCTTGGCGAAGAAGAAATGCAGAGGTTTTATAACGAGAATCCGGAATACTTCGCAACGGAAGCCTCAGTCAGCGCCTCCCATATCCTGATCGAGGTCGACGAAGACGCCGATGAAGCCGAGGAGGCGGAAGCCTACGGCAGAATGGAAGATATCGCCGCCCGGGTGGCCGCGGGGGAAGACTTTGCCGAACTCGCCAGGGAGTACTCGGAAGGACCCAGTGCCCCCCGGGGAGGGGACCTGGGCAGTTTTCAGCGGGGCAGCATGGTACAGATCTTCGAGGATACTGCCTTCGCGCTGGAACCCGGCGGAGTCAGCGATATAGTCCGTACGGAGTTCGGATTTCACATTATCAAGGTACGCGATCGCAGCGAGGGGGGCACCCTCACGTTCGAGGATGCCCGGGACGCCATTGAAACCTATTTGCGTCAGGAAAAGGAGCAGGAGGCGGTGGCCGCCTATGTTCAGACGCTTAAAGAGAAATACAGCGTAGAAACCCCACAGGATTAATCGTCGTCCTCCTGAAATTCTCCCCGTTCCGATAAAAGCGGGACCTTCTGACTGGTTTTGAAAAAACCCATGGTTTCCATTAAATGGTCCGACTGGCTCGACAGTTCCTCCGCTGTCGACGCCAGTTCTTCCGATGATGACGCGTTCTGCTGAATTACCTGATCGAGCTGCATGATTGCCGAGTTTATCTGGTCTGCCCCCATGGATTGCTCCCGGCTGGCAGCATTGATTTCCTGGATAAGATCGGCGGTTTTCTGGATGCTTTTAACCAGTCCGGCGATTTTGGTCCCGGTTGTTTCCGCCGTATCCACGCTTGCGGCTGCCAGGTTTGTAATGCTCCCCGCGGCGGTCTGGCTGCGTTCGGCGAGTTTCCGCACCTCCGAGGCGACAACGGCAAAGCCTTTACCCGCTTCTCCTGCCCGGGCCGCCTCGATGGCTGCGTTCAGGGCCAGCATGTTGGTCTGCCGGGCGATATCCTCGATTATGGTGATCTTTTCCGATATCTCCCGCATGGCTTCCACCGTCTGATGAACAGACTCTCCGCTTTCAGTCGCTTCCCGGGCTGCCTGCTGTGCAATGGCGTCGGTGCTGACGGCGTTATCGCTGTTCTGCTTGATGCTGGAATCCATCTCCTCCATGGAAGCAGAGACCTCCTCGGCGGAGGATGCCTGCTCCGTCGCCCCCTGGGAGAGCTGCTGGGCGGAATTGGAGAGTTCCCGGCTGCCGGAAGAGACGTACTGGGCGGCGGTTTTTACATCGCTGACAATCTTGTTCAGATGTTTCACCATCTCTGCCAGGGCCGAGGCGAGGATACCGATTTCGTCCCCCCGGTTTATATCCAGGGAGACCGTCAGATCGCCACCGGCAATTTTGCGGGCAAGATCTCCCGCATGCCGCAAGGGGAGTGAAATCGTCCTTGAAAACAGAATAAAGATGATTACTGCCGCCAACAGGGCGACTGCGCTGATAATGAGTACCGCCTGGCGGATTCTTGTTACGGCGGAGAGAAACTCTGCATCATCCATGGTAAGCACCACATACCAGCCGGTCAGGGGTACCCTGCTGAACCCAGCGGTTTTGGGTATGCCGGTGTATACGTACTTTTCTACGCCTCCGCTTTCTCCATCGAGAATTCGCCGGGTAATCTCCTCCATCCCCGCGAGTTCTTCAAGTCGCAGGTCGAATATCAGGGAGTCGTCGGGATGGGCGATCACCAGTCCTTCCCTGTCGGTCATGTAAGCGTAGCCGCTTTCTCCGATTCGTGTTCCCAGGATCAGTTCGGAAAGGAAGCTGAAATTGACCACCGTAGCCGTTACACCGATGATATCCCTGCCGTCGTACACGGGAGAAGCTATGGATATAAAGGGAACTCCCGTAACCCTGTTGACGGCGGGCTGACTTATTGAGGTGTTCCCCTGCATGCTGCCCTGAAAATAGTCCCTGTCGGACACATCGACTCCCAGATAATCATTCGATGATGCGGCGATAACCTTCCCCCGGGGATCTATAACGAGGACGGTCTGGTAATCCTCGGAAAAACCTTCAATTCTCATAAAGCGCACGAGTTTTTCATTCAATGCTTCTATTGCTTCAGCGGCGGCTTCAGGCCCGGAATCCTGAAGAGCCTGTAAGGCTGTCAGAGTGGTGGTTCCCGCAGAAAGCTCGGCGGCAAGTTTTATCTCTGTTCTGAGGGTGTTGTTGATGCCGGTAGAAACATCAAAGGTCCTGTCTGACAAAAGTTCGTGCTGAACTGTACTGATCCCGCTGGTAGCCAGATAGATCGAAGTAATGCTCACAACTAACAGGGGGATCACCAGTATCAGAGAACCGATAAGGACAAGCTTTGTCCCTATCTTCATGGATCCTAACATGGTACTATCCTCCTTTTATAAATTTTACTGAATTAGCAAGGAATATGCAAAAAATATCGATCGAATCTGGTTCTTATGCCCTAGAACGGGTACAATCAGGCATATGACAGAGCAATTACTGCGGACCCTGCCTGAAAAGGCCCGAAAGGCCGAAAAGGATCAGACCAAGTATCTTCGGCGCCTGAGGGAGAAAAACCCGAAAAAGCTGGACGAAATGTTCCGCCGCCTGCACAGCGAGGTTTTCGCCGATATCGACTGCCTGGACTGCGCCAACTGCTGCAAAACGATCAGCCCACGCTTTAAAAAGCGGGACATTGAACGCATAGCCAAACACCTGAACATGCACCCCAAAACCTTTCGTCTGACCTATCTGGAGCTCGATGAGGACGAAGACTGGGTAGTGAAAAAGCTGCCCTGTCCTTTTCTGGGAGAAGACAACTACTGCTCGATCTACGAGGTCCGGCCGAAAGCCTGCGCCGAGTATCCCCATACCAACGTCAAGAACATGCGTGGGCATCTGGTTATCGCCCGGAAGAATCTGTCGGTATGCCCCGCGGTCTTCGAGATTGTGGAGCGTCTGCGGAAGGAGTATCCTCTTTAGCACGGGAGAATCAGTATGAAGAGGCAAAACCAGCAGGGGGTTATCCGTCGAGCATGCCTTAAAGAGACGATGATAAGGACACTACTGGTTTTTCTCATTATCAGTGCTATTTCAACACCGGTTTTTTACGTTTTTCACCGGATGACCAGGGAAACGGTAAGCCGCTCCATTCGCGAGGAGGAGATGCTCGAAATCTCCTATACCGCGGAGCAGATTGTCTCCTCCTTCCAGAGTTTCTGGGCCGATGTACTGTATCTCTCTTCCAGCGGTACACTTTCGGCCAGCCTCGAGGGTTCCGTCGATTTTGAATCCGCAGCCGACGATTTCCTGACCTTCGCCCGAAGCCGACGTATCTATGACCAGATCCGTTTCCTGGATTTGCAGGGAAATGAGGTGATCCGGATATCCCAGGTTAAAGGCTTTTTTACCCAGGAGCCGCATGAGGCTCTTCAGAACAAGGCCAAGCGTTATTACTTTCAGGAGAGTGTGAAGCTCGAGCGCGGAGAGATATACCTTTCCCGGCTTGATCTGAACGTGGAAAAC
>Ga0334900_1000708_pt1 | contig 44778 bp, 43 predicted proteins | sample GraSluR3_MG_2_FD_207231 | JGI IMG/M metagenome (GOLD analysis project Ga0334900, IMG submission 207231) | Sludge microbial communities from methane-producing bioreactor in Wageningen University, Netherlands - Granular Sludge_31_08-R3 | ecosystem: Engineered > Bioreactor > Anaerobic >... | reverse complement strand
ATTATTAGCCAAATTTTGAGAAAGCTTACAATTATCTTTGTGCATCTGCTTCGTTGCAAAACTCTTGAAATATAAGGATATATCTGCAAGTTTCGACGCCTACCAGCTACACAAAGCTAATCGTATGGATAATGCGGGTTAATATGATTGTTGCATTTATCACTAACTTGCAAAAAGTAAATATTAAAGTCTCCTAAAGTTTTTAGTAAACACAACTCATTACATTCAGAATAATCAGGTTGAAGCAGATTTTGTTAATTGTAATGCAAAATAATATTGTTAAGAAAAAGGCTTAGTTAATAATATTATTGTTGCTGGATAATAAGCACTTCCAGCAGATACAATCTTGCGACAGTAGTGAGCTGAAGCAAGGACGAGTTTTGGGGGGCGAGATTATGATAGACTAACTCATGAACTTGATATCTATACTTTTCGATAAAAATAAGAAATAGTTTTATTCATTCATTTCAACTCTATAATTTTAAAATCATTTTTTGTCTTAACATAAGTCCTTATAATTTGCTGAACATCCTTATTATCTGAATAAGAATTAATGGAATCAATAACTAAATCTATATTATTTAATACAGATTTTTCAAAATAACCAAATCCGACATATTTGCCGTTTTTAATTAGCACTGTTGCTAACTCATCTTCGCATTTTCCACTTAGCACAATCAACATATCATCTTGATCGTATGAATAAGTTGACAAAAGTTTTTTGGCACGTACATTATACGAAACACTATTTTCTAATCCGATGCAAGCTCCTTTGCACTCTCCGATACCATGATAAAAGCATGCACCTGCTGTTTCGTATAACCCACACAGTTTTTCACATAATTCAAGCTCTTTGCACCAATAAGCTAAATGTTCAAAGCCCGTTTTTTTACTTGAATAAGAAGTTAAAGGCAAATCAGTATTAGTGGAATTTTTATCAATTTTAAATCTTAAATAATTATGTTCGTCATAATAGTAATATAATCCGTATTGATGAATTGTTCGTCTTTGAGCTCTATTATAACACGGTTTATTTTTTTTAATCTCTTCTGACTCCAACAATAATGCAATCAATTCATTACCGGTTATTTCGTAACCAATTTGGACAATTTCTGATTTCATTCTTAAAGCTCTTTGTGTTTTATCATTGTTGAAATGAGAATAAACTCTTTTTCTAATATTCTTACTTTTGCCAATGTAAATTAAATTATCATCTGAATCATAAAAGTAATATACCCCACACTTTTGAGGTAAGTTTTTCACTTTTTCAATATCGAGAATCGGATTTAATCCTTTTAAAGAAAATCCTGAAATAAATTTTCCTTCAAAACTACTTTTATCTTTTTCTAATAATAAATGGAAAAGTTCTGTTGTAGCAGCCACATCACCTTCAGCTCTATGCCTATTATTAATTTGAATTCCAATATTATTACATAGATTACCAAGGCTATACGACTTATATCCCGGAATAAGTTTTCTACTAAGCTTAACGGTACATAGAGTTTCACGCTTATACCTGTAACCCAATCTTTCAAATTCCCGTTTCACAAAGCTATAATCAAAGCTTGCATTATGAGCTACAAACACAGTGTCTTCTGTAATTTCTACTATTTTACGAGCTACTTCGTAAAACTTGGGAGCTCCTTGCACCATTTGATTGGTTATACCGGTAAGTGCAGTAATTTGGTATGGAATTAAACATTCGGGGTCTATTAAACTTACGAACTTATCTACAATATTAGTTCCGTTGGTAATATAAATTGCAATTTCAGTAATTTTATCAGTTCTTGCACTACCACCGGTAGTTTCTATGTCAATAATTGAATACAGAGACATTTATTAATTTCTGCGTTTTTTATTACTATGTTTTACCAATTCAATGTTTAAATAAGGAGGTTTTCTCATAAAGATTGCTAAAACAGCTCCAGCGGCTCCTCCTGCTATACCTCCACTCACACCCGGCAAACCAACAGAAACCATTACAGCATGTAATATCATTAATACGGCAATTATAATAAGTGCTAACAAAAATATTTTTCGCCAATTGTAAATCAACTTAACCTCTGCATTACAATATACACAATAGCGATTTGGCAATCCCTTACGCTTAATAAATACTCTTTTAAGCAAGTTTCCAGTACTGTTACAATTAGGACATTTCATAATACAAAGATACTAATGAAAAACTCATGTTAAACGCTTTTTAAAATAATTTTTCATTACTAGTACTTGTTGCTAATAAATGCCCAAGGTTCTGGACAAGCCATATTTATACTTTTATCGAAAGGGGTAATATTTATATTACTGTTTTTAGGTACTCCAAGTTTCGATTTATTTTCATTTATTTCACTTTTTATAATATTATCAATTTCATCATTTAGAATATTAAGGTCAATAACTGAATACAAAAATTATTCTTTAATAATAATTTCCTCAATTCTTATGAAAGACAACTTGGAGCTTAAAATAGTTGTATAGAGTTAAAGTTAATAATTTATTTGAAATTATGTACTTACAATGAACGTTATCAAAGCCGATACATGCATCGGTCAATATACCAAAGATACAAAAAATAAGCTTTACATTTGTGTTTATATGAAAATATATTTGCTATATAGCTTTAATTTTTACTGCTAGTCTAAATAAGCAGTGGATAATTATTACTTTCCGATACAAAACCGACTAAAAATAGCTCCCAATATTTCATCTGTAGAAATTGCACCTGTAACTTCACCCAAATAATGCAGAGCCTCTCTAATATCCTGTGCAACAAAATCGCTACTAATATTTGAAGATATTCCTATACGAGCCCTTTCGAGTGCCTCAACTGCTTTTTTAAATGCCTGATAATGTCGCATATTGGTTAATACTAATTCTTGATTATATCCGGGCATTTCTTTAATTACATTTATAAGTTCTTGATTTAGTATATCAAGCCCCTCTCCTGTTTTCACTGAAATCGCAATCTGTTTCCCGAACAAATTCGGCACATCTCTCTTATATATATCAGACTTGTTCAAGAGCAAAATTAATTGCTGTTCATCCTCCATTATCGAAGCTTTAATCTTTTCTAAAATCTTCTCGTTTTCTAAAACATCATCATTAATATCTAAAACCAGCAGAATAATGGCAGCTTTACTAATTCTTTGATGTGTACGTTCTATACCAAGACTCTCAACTACATCTGGGGTATCTCTTATTCCTGCTGTATCAATAAATCTGAAGGTATATCCCGAAATATTGATTTTATCTTCTATAGTATCTCTGGTAGTGCCTGGTATTTCACTTACAATAGCTTTATCTTCGTTAAGCAAATAATTCAACAAAGAAGATTTTCCGGTGTTTGGAGGTCCGGCAATTGCTACAGGAATTCCTTCTTTAACAGCATTTCCGTATTTAAAACTGTTAGTAAGTAACTTTATTCTTGTAAGAATTTTGTTTAACAATTCCAGCAATTCTTTTCGGTCGGCAAACTCAACATCTTCTTCACCAAAATCGAGTTCCAGTTCAATCAGACTTGCAAAATTAACTAAATGCTCTCTAAGAGTATTAATTTCGGTGCTGATATTTCCTTTAAGTTGCTTAATAGCAAGTTGATGCCCTACCTTACTTTCTGAGGCAATAAGATCAGCAATTGCTTCACTTTGGCTTAAATCAATTTTAGAGTTAAGAAAAGCTCTTTTAGTAAATTCACCTGCCTCAGCAAGTCTGGCACCATTGTTTATTAACAATTCTATCAATGATTGCTGAACATATACCGAACCGTGTGTAGATATCTCTACAACATCTTCGCCGGTGTAGCTTGCCGGAGCCTTAAAGTAAGTTACTACAACCTGGTCCAGGAGTGAATCATTGTGAAATAAATTTGCAAAATGAGCTTTTCTCGGTTTTAAGTCTATATTATCTCCATCAAAGTTTTTGATTAAGTCTTCTACAATTCGTTTCGATTCTTTGCCACTAATCCTAACCACTGAAATACCAGACTGTCCGGGGGCAGTTGCAACAGCACATATTGTATCTTCGAGAAAATTCATTTCAATTTGTTTATATTGCAAAAGTAATAATTTAGTTGATGGTTTGTTTCAATAAGTCTGATTATAAATGCGAGTTTAGTAGTGTCAACAAAAAAGGCTTATATTTGTCAATAATTTTTTTAAAAGTATTATGAAAAAACTTAAAATTGTTGTTCTTGCAAAACAGGTTCCCGACACCAGAAATGTTGGAAAAGATGCAATGAAAGCCGATGGAACAGTAAACAGAGGTGCTTTGCCTGCAATTTTCAACCCTGAGGACATGAATGCTTTGGAACAAGCATTACAATTAAAAGATAAGTATCCGGATACCGAAATTACTATTTTAACTATGGGACCTGGACGAGCAGCTGATATTATTCGTGAAGGCTTGTACAGAGGTGTAGATAATGGAATTCTACTTACCGATAGAAAATTTGCCGGCTCAGACACTTTGGCAACTTCATACGCATTGTCCCTTGCTATTAAAAAAATAGTACCAAATCTTATTATTGCTGGCAGACAAGCAATTGACGGAGATACAGCACAAGTCGGTCCTCAAGTTGCCGAAAAATTAAATATTCCACAAATTACTTATGCCGAAAGTATTTCATATCAAAACAATAATATTATTGTAAAACGTAGATTAGATAATGGAATAGAAACAGTACAATCACCAATGCCTGTGCTTATTACCGTAGGGAGTTCTGCTACAATATGCCGTGCCAGAAATGCCAAATTATTAATGAAATTTAAGCATGCCTGTACTCAAAGCGAATTACAAGAAAAAAGTAACGATTACATAATAAAACAAAGACCTTATCTTAAAATTACCGAATGGGGTGTTGATGATGTAGATGCTGATGACAAACTATTAGGTTTAAGCGGAAGTCCTACAAAAGTTAAAAAAATTGAAAATGTTGTTTTTACGGCTAAAGAATCAAAAATAATTAATGACAACGATGCTGAAATCAATGAATTAATCATTGAACTTATTGAAAATCATACTATTGGATAAATAAACTCAATTAAAATGAATAATATTTCTGTTTTTTGTGAAATTGAAAATGGTATAGTTGCTGATGTTAGCCTCGAATTGCTCACAAAAGCATATCATCTGTCAGAAAAACTTAATTGTAAACTCGAAGCTATTGCTATAGGTAACAAACTAAATAGCATACCCAAACAAGTATTCCCATATGGAGTACATAAATTATTTCTTGTTGAAGACAGAAGGCTCGAATTCTACCAAACCTTACCTTTTACTCACATTGTTGCCGGGATCTTTAAAGAATCAAAACCGCAAATTGCTTTGATGGGTGCTAGCAATGTTGGCAGAGACTTGGGACCAAGAGTTAGCTCTAAACTTAATTCTGGTTTAACTGCTGACTGTACAGAACTTGAAATTGGAGATTTTTACGATAAAAAAAGCGATAAACAATACGATAATCTTTTATATCAAATTCGTCCGGCATTTGGTGGTAATATTATTGCAACTATTATCAATCCCGAGCATAGACCTCAGATGGCAACTGTTCGCGAAGGTGTAATGAAAAAGGAAATAATCAATAAAAACAATATTGGAGAAATTATTGAAGTAGATAGCAATAAGTATCTAAATAGCACAGATTTTGTTGTTGAAATATTGGAAAGACATGTAGAAGAACGTTCAATAAATATAAAAAACTCACAAGTAATTGTTTCAGGAGGATATGGTGTAGGTTCAAAAGAGAATTTCAAATATCTTTATGAACTTGCCTCTGTCTTGGGTGGCGAAGTTGGTGCTAGTCGTGCAGCAGTTGATGCAGGTTTTGCCGATCATGCCCGCCAAGTTGGACAAACTGGTGTAACTGTAAGACCTAAACTATATATCGCTTGTGGAATCAGCGGACAGATACAACACACAGCAGGAATGGATCAAAGTGCTATGATAATTTCAATTAATATCGACAAAGATGCACCTATCAACGAAATTGCAGATATAGTAATTACCGGAGATGTTTCTTCGGTGGTTCCTAAAATAATTGCTGCTTATAAGAAAAACACAAAATAAAGAAACTATGGCAAATTTTTTTAACGATAATAAAGACCTTCATTTCCATTTACATCACCCTATGATGAAAGAAATCATACCCTTAAAAGAAAATTATTATAGGGATTATGAAAATTTTGATTATGCTCCTGCAGACTTCGAAGACACTATAGATTCTTATGAAAAAGTTCTGGAGATAATTGGTGAAATATGTGCCGAGATAATTGCGCCTAACGCCGAATCGGTTGATTGCGAAGGTGCTAACTTAGAAAATGGCAGAGTAACATATGCAAAAGGCACTCAACAAAATCATGAAGCATTAACTAAAGCAGGAGTTGTAGGTATGGCATTTCCACGTAAATACGGCGGACTAAATTTTAGTATGGTACCATACGTTATGGCAGCCGAATTAGTATCACGTGCAGACGCTGGATTTGCTAATATCTGGGGACTTCAGGATTGTGGTGAAACTTTACTCGAATTTGGTTCAGAAGAGATAAAAGACAAGTATTTACCTAAATTTAATGAAGGTAATACTGCAGCAATGGATTTAACAGAACCCGATGCCGGAAGCGACTTACAAGCTGTTCAACTTAAAGCTCATTACGACGAAAACCGTAAAACATGGCTACTAAATGGCGTAAAACGATTTATTACAAACGGTGATGCAGATATTTCGCTCGTACTTGCTCGTAGCGAGGAAGGCTCAAAAGACGGTAGAGGCTTGTCATTATTCGTCTATGATAAAAAAAATATGGCTGTAACCGTAAGAAGAATCGAAAATAAGTTAGGAATTAAAGGCTCACCTACCTGCGAACTCGTTTTTAAAGATGCTCCTGCCGAATTAGTTGGGAATCGTAAACTTGGACTTATTAAATACGTAATGTCGCTAATGAACGGGGCACGCCTTGGTGTAGCAGCACAATCGGTCGGATTAGCAGAAGCTGCATATCGTGAAGCTGAAAAATATGCATCCGAACGTAAACAATTTGGACAAACGATTAACAAATTTGCTGCTGTTTACGAAATGATTACAAGAATGAAAGTTAAATTACAAGCCATTCGTAGCCTACTATACGAAACTACCCGATTTGTTGATATGTATAAATGTCTGGACTTTATTTCGAATGAAGAAAAACTTGAACAGGAACAAAAACAAACACAAAAGAAATTCAATCGCTTGGCAGACATATATACTCCACTTGTAAAGCTTATAAGCAGCGAATATGCAAACCAAATTGCCTACGACAGCCTTCAAATTCATGGCGGTGCCGGATTTATGAAAGATTTCCCGATTGAAAGACTTTATAGAGATGCCAGGATTACAAGCATTTACGAGGGAACTTCGCAACTTCAAGTTGTAGCTGCAATTAGAGGAGTAACTACAGGTCTGTTTCTTAATCGAATACGCTATTACGAAAATTTAAAAGTAAAACCTGAACACGAATACTTGCGAAAAATCCTGATAGAAATGACAGACGATTATCAGAAAACCGTCGAATTTGTAATTAATACCGAAGACAGAGAACTAATTGATTTTCATGCAAGACGTATGGTGGAAATGGCCGGAAATATTATAATGTCGTACTTATTGCTTCTCGATGCGCAAAGAAATGATGATTACGAAAACTCTGCTGAAATCTTTATTGATATAGTTAAAGCAGAAAATATTGAAAAAGCTCATTATATAAAAATCTTTGATGCTAAAAACTTAGGTAAATTCAAAGCTTAAATTATCAATTCATTTTGAAAAGACTTGATTATATATTCTTTACAATTCTTTTTATTTGTTTAATAATATCAAGTAAACAAAAATCAATAGCACAATCTACCGAAATTGATAAATCTGAAATCATTTGTATCTGGAAAAATACTAAGCATAATGCTTTTCCCGATTTATGTTTTTATAATGACAATTTTATTTGTTCTTTTAGAGAATCAGACACACACCTACCGGAGATAGACAGTAGTTATGGGAAAATAATAATAATCAATTCTGAGAATCTAAAAAATTGGAAACAAATAAAAACTTTTGAATCTAATGAATTTGATTTTCGAGATTCAAAAATGTCAATAATGCCAAATGGCACCTTATTACTTCTAATTAGTGGGATAAAATGGGAAGAAGGTAAAAACATAAATCAAAGTAATTTCGTTTCGTTTTCTAAAGACGGAATTGAGTTTTCTGATCCCGTAGAGGTAAAAATTCAGGATGAAATAAAAACTAAATGGGATTTTCTGGGGAGTATAGTCTGGTGCGATTCACTTGGTTACGCCACTCTACATCAAAGAAATAAACCTCGTAACACATGGTCTGTATATCTCTTAAAAACTTACGATGGAATTTGGTTTGATACAATAACACAATGGCAAATTAAAAACAAACCAAGCGAAGCTGATTTAAAATTTGATACTAAAGGAAATTTAATGGCTATAGTTAGAGTAGAACCTGGCAAAAATGGAAAATTTGGTATAAGTGAATATCCTTTTGAAAATTGGAAATGGTACGACACTAAAACACGCTTAGGAGGACCTGAATTATTTCAAATTAATCAAGATACATTACTTGTTGGAAGTCGTTATTACAATCCTGACATACCTTACCATATCCCAATTAAAGGTAGAGAATATGTTGGTCAAAAAACAGCACTGTTTTTAATGAATAAAGAGGGAACAATTATAAATACACTATTTCTTCCAAGCTATGGAGATTGCTCCTACCCTGCTATTCTTAAAGACAAGAACAATAATTTAGTAATTTGTTATTACTCCAGCCACGAAAAAGAAACATCTATTTATTTGTTTATTACAAGTATTTCAAAACTTATTAACAAGTATTTCAAAACTTATTAACAAGTATTTCAAATAATTTTTCCAATGTTATATTTGTAATTAAATTTTAATATGGCGAGATTTTCACTAATATTGACATTTATAATTTCACTTCTGTCAATTAGCAATTTATATTCTCAATTGTTTACTTGTTTGCCACGTATTCCAAAAGATACAATTATAATTGAACAAATATGGAATAGGGCAGATCATAATGCATTTACCGATTTAGAATATTATAAAAAACATTTTTACTGTTCGTTTAGAGAAGGAGATGGTCATTTACCCGGAACTGATAGCCTTTTAGGCGAGGTTTGCATTATCAGATCGAGAAAAGCACACGAATGGGAATTAATTAAAAGATTTACATCAAAAAAATACGACCTCCGCGACTCAAGAATGTCAATCACTCCAGATGGAAGACTAATGCTTCTTGTTAGTGGTATTGAATGGAAGGCTACATCCATGACAACACAAGAGACATTCGTTAGCTTTTCTGAAGACGGAATTAATTTTTCTGACTTAATGCCAGTGGTTTTAGAAGACAATATACGGGGAAAGTGGAACCTAATTTGGACTCTTGCATGGACTGATTCAGTAGCATACGCTGTTTTACACCAAAGAAATAAACCCAACAACACGTGGTATGCCTATCTTTTAAAAACATACGATGGTATAAGTTATTATAAAGTTAATAAATGGGAAATAGGACCAAAACCTACTGAAGCAAGAATCAGATTTACACCAAATGGCAGAATGGTAGCCCTTGTTAGAATTGAACCTGGGATGAATGGGCAGTTTGGAGTAAGCTCCTACCCTTTTACCGAATGGGAGTGGTTCGACACTGGATTAAGACTCGGAGGTCCTAATTTTCATGTAATAGACGACCATACTATTCTTATTGGTAGTAGGTTTTACGACCAAACCACACCATACAAAAGACCTCGTAAGGGGCAAGAATTTAAAAATCAAAAAATGGGATTATGTATAGCTGATGACAAAGGAAATATATCCAAAACTCTCGAACTAATTAGCGACGAAGATTGTAGTTATCCGGGTATTGTATTACTCAAAAAGAATAGACTATTTATCTCGTATTATTCCAGTCACGAAGGTAAAGCCAAAATATATCTGCTGCGTACTCGTCTCGCTACTTTGCTAAATAATATGGAGGATAAAGAAATTTTTAAACAATAAATTAAAAATCCACATGTTGCTATTTTTAGTACTTAATAAAAGCATGCTGGCATTTTATTTGTTATTTTTGCCCTGTTAATTTAAATTCGCATTTATGAAATATTTACTCCCTTTACTGATATTAATGTTTTTTAGCCAATGTTTATTTTCGCAAGTTGGTGATTACCACAACGATACTCTCGTCAACTACATGGATATTAATAAAAAGAAACAAGGTAAATGGATAAAAAAGCACGACAATGGTCAAATAAGATACAAAGGTCAATTTGTTGATGATATGCCAGTAGGTACGTTTTATTATTATTTTAAAGATGGCAAATTAAAATCAATGTTAGATTATGACAATAAAGGCAATGCAAGATGCGAAATGTTTCACGAAAATGGTAATATAGCTGCTACAGGAAAGTATAATAAAAATAGAGAACGCATTGGGGATTGGGAATTTCATTACGAAAATGGAGTAACAAGTGCAAAAATACCCTACGAAAATAATAAAGCTCATGGCAAAGTATTTATTTATTATACCGATGGCAGTTTGTTATTAGAATGTAACTACAATAATGGCACTCTTGATGGAGAGTATAAAAAGTATTTTAAGCATGGTGCAAGGCAAATATTAGGAACATACAAAAATGGTTCACGCAATGGTCATTTTAAGTTTTTCGATACTTCAGACAGATTAATAGAAGAAGGTCCTTTTATAAATGGGTTAAGGCATGGTACTTTTATTAAATACGAAGGAGTTCAGGGACCCGACACAATCGAATATATCAATAACAAACCCGAAAACTGGGAAGAGTTAAACGAAGAATTACAAAAACAACTCGAAGATGCAAAAAATAACCAACATCGATTTAAGCATCCCGAAGATTATATCGACAATCCAATTGAGTTCTTTCGATAATAATGGATAAGTTGCAAAACAATAAAGTTCTACTTGCAATGAGTGGCGGAACCGACAGCTCTGTTGCTGCAATTTTGCTAAAAAAACGAGGATTCGATATCGTAGGAATGACTTTTAGAGCATATGATAGTATCAGAGAAGATTGTTTGCAAAAAGAAACAGGTTGCTGCTCAATAGATGCTATTTATGAAGCAAAAAATTTGGCAGAAAAATTAGGTTTTGAACATCATATTATTGATGTAAGAAAACAGTTTAAAGAAACTGTAATTAAAGATTTTATTCAGGAATATACTAATGGTTTTACTCCTAACCCATGTGTAATCTGCAATACTGAAATAAAATGGGGCAGAATGATTGAGGAAGCAAATAGATTAGGATGCAAATATCTCGCAACAGGACATTATGCTCAAATTGGTACATTAAACTCAAGATATTATATCAAAAGTGGCGTGGACACTAACAAAGACCAAAGCTATTTTTTATGGAATATACCTCAAAATAATCTTAAACGAACAATTTTCCCTTTGGGGGAGCTTACTAAAGATAAAGTAAGAGAAATTGCAGAAAAAAATGGCTTCTCTAAAATAGCAACAAAACCCGAAAGTCAAGAAATTTGTTTTATCCCAAATAACGATTATCGAGCTTTTTTAAAAGATAATGTCCCTGATATAATGACAAGCATTGGACCCGGTAATTATATCGACGAAAGCGGCAAATTCCTTGGCAAACACAAAGGATTTGCAAATTATACTATCGGACAACGTAAAGGGCTTGATATCGCATTAGGATATCCGGCTTATGTCGTAAAAATAGATTCAAAAACCAACACAATAGTTTTAGGCAACAGAGAATCTCTTAGAGCTGATAAAGCTGTTGCTAACTCAATTAATCTGATGAAATATGATAAAATCCCCGAAAACATAGAAGTATATGCAAAAATAAGATATAATACTAAAGCGGTAAAAAGCAAAATTCAACTCATTAATAATGAATTGCATATTTGTTTTTTGGAAGATGTGTTTGCTGTAACGCCAGGTCAGTCAGTAGTTTGTTATCAAGAAAATGATTTAATATGTGGTGGTATTATTAAGAAACAGAATTAATAATATGCTGTATAAAAAAGCAAGTATAAGCTTAATAAATAATTATCTTTGTAATATGTTTTATAAAGTAATAATAAGCATATTATTAATTACCTTAATTGCGGTTTCTTGTGGCAAAGACCCGGTTGAACCAACTTATTATGATAATGAATTCAAATATTTTCCGCTTGAAACCGGATCTTTTATCGATTATGAAGTTACCGAAATATATATTGATAAACCTAGTAATATTTACGATACTACAAATTATTATATGCGATGGCAAGTCGATATTCCTTTTATAGAAAGTTCAGGCGACAGTGCATATAGAATTGAAATTTTAAAATGTTTTAATAATAATACATTTGAAATAACCGATATCTGGTCTGCTAAATTAATAAATAATAGAGCAGAATTATTTGAAGAAAATTTAAGAATTGTAAACATTAGATTTCCATTATTAATTGATAAACAATGGGATTGTAATGTATATAACTCCAACCCGCCAAAGGTTATTAAGATAGCGGGAATAGATGAACACAAGCAAATTAATAATATTGGTTACGACTCTGTTTTAACTATAATACACGATGCAGACTCATCAATTATTCATAAACTATTAAGTTACGAACAATATGCTTACGGAATTGGTCTAGTTTACAAAGAAATCACTGATATAAGCTCGCAAGAAATTGAGCCCGGAGTTCCACTAGAGAATAGAATCACAACAGGCACTATCTATAAACTGAAGTGTTTTGATTATGGAACCGTAAACTGAAATATGTTAATTTAATATATGTGGATATTTAAAAAGCAAATAATAAATTATCTCTTAACTATACTTTTTACGATTATAAGTCATTCATTATTGTTATGTCAAGATTATTATCAAATAGCACCGGGAAAATATTGGGTAGAGTTTGAAGACAAAAACAATAATACATTTAGTATTAACCAACCACACGAATTTTTGAGCAACAGAGCCATAGAACGCAGAAATCGGCAAGGAATTAGTATTACTTTAAATGATTTACCCGTAAGCAACTCTTATATTTCGACTTTGCAAGACATAGGTGTTCAGGTTATTACCACTAGCAAATGGCTAAACGGAGCAGTAATAGCAACCGATGATACTGATTTACTTGATAGTATAACAAACCTATCCTTTGTTGCACAAATTGCAACACCAAACAATAGTGAATCACAAACTGATTCTAAGATTGATAAAAAATTAAGAAATAATAAATTTCTTGAGTTCAACTCATTCAAAGACCATGATTATTATAACTATGGCATTTATGCAAAAATGCAAATTAATATGCATCATGGCGAAGAACTTCATAATGCCGGATACAGAGGACAGGATATACTTATTGCGATTTTAGATGGAGGATTTTTCGGTTTATACAATAGCAATAATCTATCCTTTGATAGCATTATAGCCAATGGACAAATAAAATTTGCCCGCGATTTTGTTGAAGACACAAACATTGTTAATGTAAGTAGCACCCATGGCATGAGCGTATTATCTATTATTTGTGCAAATATATCAGGGACTTTCATTGGTTCAGCACCCGAAGCCGATTTTGCTTTAATACGAACTGAAGACGCTTCTGCCGAAAATATAATCGAAGAAATTTTCTGGGCAGCAGGTGCAGAATATGCCGACAGTATAGGTGCCGATATAATAAACGTATCGCTGGGCTATACCGATTACGACATACCTGTATGGAATCACACAAACCAAGACTTTGATGGAAACACAACATGGATAAGTAAAGCTGCAAATATTGCCGCCGAAAAAGGTATGCTTGTAGTAGTAGCAGCAGGAAACAATGGCACTTCACCACCCCCTAATTTAGGTGCTCCGGCAGATTCCTATAATGTTTTAAGTGTTGGTGCTTTACAAGCCGATAGCATTTTTGCCGATTTCAGCTCACAAGGTCCAACTGCCGATGGAAGATTCAAACCGGAGGTAATGTCGGTAGGAAAAGGTACTTATTTACAACACAATAATGCTACAGGCTTTGGCAATGGCACTTCTTTTTCAACGCCAATAATTACAGGCTTAGCAGCTTGTTTGTGGCAAGCAAATAAAAATGCAAGCAGCTATGAAATTATGGATGCAATTATTTCATCGGCAAACCTGTTTTACAATCCTAACGACTCACTAGGATACGGCATTCCGAATTTTTATACTGCAAACAAAATCCTGAAAGACATTGAAAAACAAAAAAACGAAAACGACAATCAGATTTTAGCTTTCCCCAACCCATTTACTCACAATTTAATACTAAGATTTAATCAAACAATTTATAACGAAGTTAATATCTCAATTTACAATGTTACAGGACAAATTGTATTTTGTAAAAACTATAATTTGAATAATACACCAACAAGAATAATAAGAATAGATGAATTAAAAAACGAAATAAATGGAATTTATATACTTAAAGTAGAAACAAAAGACGATATATTTACTACAAAGATTATTAAAACAGAGTAAATGCAGGAATTTTTAACAATTAGCAAACTTAACGAGAAACTAGGACAAGTGTTGTCAGATAGTTTCAAGATGCCAATTTGGGTTGCTGCAGAGATAAACAGTATAAGCATAAATCGAAGTGGTCATTGCTATCTTGAATTAATAGATAAAAATGAAGTTTCTGAAAACATATCAGCTCAAATTAGAGGTACAATTTGGGTAAATACTTTTAGAATGCTTAAACCATATTTTGAACAATCTACTGGTCAAATATTTACAGAAGGAATAAAAGTCTTAGTAAAAGCTAAAGTAAATTTTCATAAACTTTATGGTTTAAGTTTAAACATACTAGACATTGACCCAAGCTACACACTTGGAGATTTGGCTCGCAAACGAAAAGAGATTCTTCAAAAACTGGAAGCTACCGGTATGATGGACTCAAACCGAAGCTTATCATTGCCTATGGCTATACAACGAATTGCTATAGTTTCGTCAGCAAGTGCAGCCGGTTACGAAGATTTTTTAAACGAAATCATTCATAATCAATACAATTACAAATTCACTTATAAATTGTTTGAAGCATATATGCAAGGCAACAGAACCGAATCAAGCATTATTACTGCACTTGATAATATTAACTCCGAAATAGAAAATTTTGATGTGCTTGTAATTCTTAGAGGTGGAGGTTCTAAAGCCGATCTTTCCGCTTTCGACAACTTTCAAATTGCTTCTTATATTATGCAATTCCCTATTCCGGTATTCACAGGCATCGGGCACGAAAGAGATGAATCGGTATGCGATATTGTAGCAAATTTAAGCCTAAAAACACCTACAGCCACTGCCGATTACATTGTTGCATACAATCGGGAGTTTGAAGAAAGAATTGAAGGCATTCTCGAAAACATAAAAAACTTTTCACAAGAATATTTTTATGAAAACAAAATGCTGATAAAAGATTTTACTCTTAAAATTACACATGCTGTTCCTAAAACTATAAAAGCACAATACAATTTACTTAATAAAATATCCTATAATTCGCATATTAAAGCAAAAAGCTATTTGCAAAAAAAATCAGTTTTTTTAAATAATAAAGCACATATTTTGAAAACTACCAGCCCTTCAACAATTCTTCGTAAAAGAGTACAATTAAGCAATTTACAGCATTGGTTAGGGAATTCACCAATTTCATTGCTACGCCACAAAAAAGCAGAACTCGAAAGCTATTCACAATTAATACGAATTACCGACCCCGTGCAAGTACTTAAAAGAGGCTATAGTATTACATCAGTGAACGGTAAAGCTCTAAAATCAGTAAAAAATATTAAAGAAGGTAGTATATTGCAAACTAAATTATTTAATGGAACAGTTTTAAGCAAGGTAGAAGGTTTTAAATAGCATGAAACAACTAATAACAATATTATTTATAGTTCTATCCGTTAAAGCATTTTCTTACGAAAGACCTACGGACACAACTCTACACATTGGACTACAAGCAGGTATTTGCAATAGTAAACTACGAAATTTCGATCCATATTATGCCGATTTCAATGCTCGTTGGGGATATTCTGTTAACCTATTTACCGAATATCAACCCTCTCGCGAATATGCTTTTAGAGGTGGATTATGTTTTACTAATAAAGGTTTTACGAGTAAAAGAACTTTTCAAAATAGCTTAAATGAACAATTTGATACAACTACGTTTGTATCATTAAATTATTTTAGTATTCCAATTTCGGCAACTTACAACTTCGGGAAACGATTTAACCCTTATATTGGTGTAGGTGTAAATTTTGGAATATTATTAAATTCCCGCCAATATGCTAAATTACCCGAATTTTACAAGAATTCGCAAGTAGAACCCTTCGACATTAAAGCAAACGAAAAATATAAAAACTTTGAGTTTTCTGTTCATGCATTAGCCGGTATTGAATACAAACTTAAACCCAATACTGCAATATTTGCAGAAGCTAAATTAGATTACGGGTTATCTAAAATATTTGAGGGTACCAACATCATTGTAGGCAACAAAATAAAAAATAATTGTTTGCACATAAATTTAGGTTTAAAAATCGGGATACCAATAAAATTAATTGTACCAGAACCCTCTTATTAATAAAAGAATATAATGAAAAAAGTTGAATATTTGTTTCTAAGGATAATAGTTTTTTGTTTTAAAATTTGCCCATACTTTTGTTTGTACATTATTTCCGATATTTTTTACATAACTATTTATTATTTCATTGCATATCGAAAGAAAGTAGTAAGAGACAATCTTGAACAATCATTTAAAAATAAAACTAAATCTGAACTCAAACAAATCGAAAAACAGTTTTATAAGCATTTGTGCGATACAACAATTGAAACTATAAAAGGTTTTTCGGTAAAAAAAGAAAAATTACTAAAACGATATCATGTTGTAAATCCCGAATTAGCTAATAAGTATTTTAAAAATAATCAGGATGTAATATTTCTGGCTAGTCATTATGGGAATTGGGAATATGGTATATTAGCAATGCCATACTATTTGAAGCACAAATTAGTTTCTCTCTATATGCCAATGAGCAATAAATACACAGAGAAATATGGTGTAATGGTTCGGCAAAGATTTGGGATGAATATGGTAAAAGTACAAGATACCAAAAGTGTATTTGAGAACAGGGATACTACACCTATAGGAGTCATTATGGCAGCCGACCAAAGCCCCTCAAATATTGAACGTGCTATTTGGATAAATTTTTTAAATCGTAAAACCGCATGTTTACACGGTCCCGAAGCTTATTCAAAAAAAACCGGTATGCCTCTATTGTACTTTAGTATAAATAAAACAAAACGTGGTTATTATTCGGTAACAATCGAAAGCCTTATAGACGATCCTATAAACGAAAAACCCGAAGAAATCACAAAGAAATATATGCAAAGACTTGAGCAGGATATTATTAACAAACCTCAATTCTGGCTATGGAGCCATAGACGATGGAAACATAAATCGAACTAAATTAAATCTCTAATTGTTATCAATATATACGATAATAATTATAATTGAATTTTCTTAAACATATCAGATTTGAATACAAAATTGTATCAGGATACATAATCATTGGTGCTTTATGGATATTATTGTCGGATAGTTTAATAAATCTTCTCTTTTCTGAACAAGCCACAAGAGCCGAAGCACAATTGTTTAAAGGATGGTTCTTCATTCTAATTACGGGATGCTTTTTATTTGGGTTTATAAGAAAATTTGTAATTAAAAAGGCTAGAAAAGAACACGAACTAGAAGATAATCAAAGAATTGATCAAGAGTTTTTACAAAATATCTCACACGAAGTTAGAACCCCACTCAATAATATCATAGGTTTTACCGAATTAATCCAGAAAAACGATATCAATGAAAAAGAACGCAAAGATTATTTAAGAATAATACAAAACAGTAGCTATAATTTACTATCAATTGTTAACGATATTATAGACATATCTCAGCTTGATTACTCTGTAAGTGAATTAGATGAAGAACCTACGAATTTAAATAAACTATTAAAGAATCTTATTATAAGTTTTGACGAAATTGCAAAAACCAATGGTATAAAATTCGATTATAATTGTTCATTAAATAAAAGTGAGGAATGGGTTATTATTGATCAAAGCAAAATTCAACAGATATTGTTAAGCTTAATAAATCATTCTTTTAAAGTTACAAAATCGGGTTTTATTAAAATAGTTTGTTCAAAATACGATAAGCAACTTAAATTTTATATCGAAGATACAGGAACAATAATACCTCCCGAATTCATCAATGAAATCTTTGATAATCCCCAAAAATTGAAATCCAGAATCCACAAAATAAATCAAGGTATTGGAATAGGGCTTTCTATTAGCAAATTGTATTTAGATGCAATGAAAGGTAGTATCAAACAAGACTCTACATATAATATCGGTAACAGATTTTTAATTAGTATTCCATATAAAAAAGCAATTGCAATTGATCAGAAACATTCTAAAACAAAAATATCAGACACTAAAAAAACCACAGTTTTAATTGCTGAAGATAATGAACTAAATTTTATATACCTTAAAGAGCTATTGAGGAAATATAATTTTGAGGTAATTCGAGCATCAAATGGAAAAGAAGCTGTAGATACATGTAAATCAAATACTGAAATTGGATTAGTATTTATGGATATAAAAATGCCTGTACTAAATGGTTACGAAGCTACCGAAATAATTAAACACAGTAATCCTAATCTTCCTGTAATTATTCAATCGGCTTATGCTATGGAAGAGGATTTAGAATTTGCGAAAAATATTGGTTGCAACGCATATCTTACTAAACCAATCAATAGCCAAAAATTATACTTTGTTGTAGATAATTTAATAAACTGATTGTAGATTTGCATCAAAATTATAATGATGGAAATTACAAGATTTATTTTTAACCCATTTCAAGTTAACTCTTTTATACTCATTAATAATAATGAGTGCATTTTAATTGATTGTGCTGCATATACCGAGGATGAGTTTAATAAAGTTTTACATTATTTAAAGCATAAAAATGTTAAGCCAAAAGCTATTATGAGCACTCACGGGCATATTGATCACATTTGCGGAAACAATAGTTTTATTAGAGAATATGATATACCATTTTACATGAATAAGGATGACATTTTTCTTGTAGAAGGTGCGAAACATTACGCTTCAGCTTTTGGAATAGCAATAGAATCTCCTCCCCTGCCCGATTTTGAGCTTTTTGATGGCATGCATTACGAATTGGGTGGGGAATTAATTCAAATAATACACGTCCCCGGACATTCCCCAGGAAGCATGGCTTTCTACTGTGAAAAAGATGCATTTGTAATTACTGGTGATGCACTTTTTGCAGGCAGCATAGGACGCACTGATTTACCACAAGGAAATCACGAACAATTACTAAATAGTATAAAGAAGCAACTTTTTATATTGCCACAGCATACTGCAGTTTTTCCTGGGCATGGTCCTGACACTAGTATTGGAGCCGAAATTAGGGAAAATCCATTCTTAAAAATAAGCTACTAAGCAAAACTTGTTAAAATTCATTAAAACTACACCGCCAAGCAGCAAAGCTGCGAAACATTGATAACACTACATGACAGTTAAGATAAAAGGTGCAGAGCACCGGAACATTTTACCAAAAAATACTGGTTCCTTGAGATTTATATTTTTGATATTCTTGTCAATATCCCCGTTTATAAGCAGTATAATTATCAAGCTTCAACCTAACGACATGAACATTTTTAATTGCCGGATCAGAGTATTTAAAATCGTCTTTACCAACATAATGTTTCATAACTTTATTTAGAATATTTCGTTTTTCAGAATCATCAATAATATTCTCAAGCTTTCCATTAACCAATACAGAACGGAATTTCATACTATACGAGCATGCTACTTTTTCATTTTGAATATACATATCGGCTCCATTATAAAAAACAGCACAAACATTAGAATTATTCTTCAAAATTTCGATACGCCTACCAAACGGAGCTCCATGAAAATACAAATATCCATCACTATATGCAAAATTCATCGGTATAGCATAAGGCACATCTCCATCAACCATAGCCAAAGTACAAACCTCTACCGAATTAATAATTTCTTCAACTTCTCTTAAACTTGTTATTGGTATCTTTTTCACAATTATTTTTTAAAAATTATTTTTAAAAATACAAATCATTCAACAAATTTAAAAAAGATTGGTTATAAATGTGTGAAATTTTTAATAATTAAAAAACATATACCATGTTAAAAAAACAAGTAGAAAAATTATTGAATGAACAAACTCAAAAAGAAGCTTATTCATCGTATTTATATCTTGCAATGGCAAGTTGGGCTGAAACTCAAGGGATGAGTGGGGTTGCCGAATGGTTATACGCTCAAGCCGAAGAAGAAAAAGACCACATGCTCAAATTTATTCATTTTATAAATGAAAGAGGTAGTCATGCAATCATTCCGGCAATTGAACAGCCCCCAAAACAATGGAAAGATATTTACACAATGTTTAATGAAGTATTAGAACACGAAAAATTCATTAGCGAAAGTATTAACAAGATATTTGAGTCAGCAATTAAGGAAAAAGATTATGCTGTTCAGAATTGGATACAATGGTTTGTAGAAGAGCAAGTTGAAGAAGAGAGTAGTGTCCAAACAATTATTGACAAATTGAATTTGCTTGATAAAGGGAAATCCGGTTTGTACGTTTTCGACAAAGACATTGCAACAATGAGAAGCAAAAAATAGCATATTTATAAAAGCTGCTTAAAGGCAGCTTTTATAAATAAATCGATACACCCTTTTAAAATTTATATTTTTGTAAAAAAATACAGACAATGATATTTAAACCTGAAAAATACAATATTCCTGATAAACGAGTAGAGCCGTTTATTGATCCCGAAGAAATATGGGGCTATATTGAATCAACCAAAAATCCAAGTGTTGAGGAAGTAAATCAAATAATCGACAAATCTTTAAATAAGCAAAGGCTGAATTTAAGAGAAGTTGCAGTCTTAATTAATGCAGATAGCCCTGACTTAGTTGAGCGGATAAAAAATGGTGCAAGAGAATTAAAAGAAAAAGTTTACGGGAACAGGATTGTGCTATTTGCTCCTCTTTACATTGGCAATAAATGTATGAACAATTGCCTATACTGTGGTTTTAGAACTAGTAATCAAGAAGCAATACGGCGTACTTTATCAGATGATGAAATTATAAAAGAGATAGAAGCTTTAGAAGATAATGGTCAGAAGCGTCTTATCTTAGTTTATGGAGAACATAAACAGTACAATGCCGAGTATATTGCACATACCGTAAAACTTGCCTATAATGTAAAAAAAGGTAATGGAGAAATAAGGCGAGTTAACATTAATGCTGCACCCCTCGACACCGAAGGTTTCAGAACCGTTCATGCAGCAGGTATAGGAACATACCAGATATTTCAGGAAACCTATCACCCCGAAACGTACAATAAATATCATGTGAGTGGTCCAAAAAGTAATTTTGAATACAGACTAACTTCACTAGACAGAGCTCAAGAAGCAGGAATTGATGATGTTGGAATTGGAGCTTTATTTGGACTTTACGATTGGCGTTACGAAGTTTTAGCTCTTGTACGACACACTAATCATTTTGAGGCTTGCTATAATGTTGGTCCACACACTATTTCATTTCCAAGAATAAAAGACGCTTCAGGTTTAGCTATCGACGACAAATATCTTGTTAATGACGAAGACTTCACTAAAATTGTAGCAATTTTACGATTAGCTGTTCCTTATACCGGAATGATTCTTACAGCTAGAGAATCGGCTCAAGTAAGAGACGAAGTTATAAGCTTTGGAGTTTCTCAAATTGATGGAGGCACTAAACTTGAACTTGGAGCATATTCTGCAAGCCTTAACGAAAAGCAAAATCTTAATAAAGAGCAGTTTGCAATTAACGACAATCGTTCGCTTAACGAAATTATTGATGAGTTGATAAGTAAAGGATTTCTCCCATCGTTTTGCACAGCATGTTATCGCTTAGGTCGCACAGGTGAACATTTTATGGAGTTTAGTGTACCCGGATTTATTAAACGATACTGTACTCCTAACGCAATTCTAACATTAACAGAGTATATTGTGGATTATGCCCCCGAAGAAACTGCAAAAAAAGCATGGAAATTAATTGAAAAAGAAATTGAAGAACTAAAAGACTTCAGAAATGTTGACGAATTACGTAAACGGGTTGAGATGATTAAAAACGGAAAACGCGATTTATACTTCTAAAAAATTTGCTTTATGAATGAGTTAAAAATTCTCGGAATATATGTAAGAGATAGAATAAAGGAAGCTAACCGTACACAAAAATTGCTTTCAGAATATGCCTCGATAATACGGACACGTTTAGGTTTTCATGAAGTTTCAGAATCTAAATGTAGTCGAAATGCAATGATTATTATCGAAATTAAAGATAATAGCAAGCAAAGTATAGATTTTATAAATAAGCTTAATAAAATTGGTGGGATTGATGTAAAAGAGATGAAATTTGATTTAAGTTGAGAGTTTTAAACTTAAAAAAAATAAAAATGGATCAGTCATATAGAATTGTCGGAATACTTGTAAAAGAGCCGAAAAAAGCAGGAACCGAACTTCAAAATATTCTTACTGCCTATGGATGTGTAATCAGATCAAGGTTAGGAATTAATAATGATAAATTTAAGGGAGGTATTATTATCCTTGATATTACCGGCGATGAAAAGGAAATTGAATTATTAATAAATAAATTGAACAATTTAAAAGGAATTGAGGTTCATTATATGAACTTTAATTAGTTTATTATGTCGAAAATACTTGCATTATCAGAAGCAGTTGGAATAGCATTACACTCTATGGCTTTAATTGCCATGCACGATAAACCTCACAATGTAACTTCATTAACCGAAGAAACAGGAGCATCTAAACATCATATTGCAAAAGTAATGCAACGCTTAGTAAAAGCAGACTTACTAAAAAGCACTAGAGGTCCTGCAGGAGGTTTTTTATTAATGAGAAAACCTAAAGAAATTACATTACTTGAAATTTATGAAGCAATAGAAGGTAAGGTATTAATACACGATTGCCCTATGGATTGCGAAAAATGCCCTTTAGATAATATTTGTATGTTAGGCGAAGTTGGCGAAAAAGTTGCAAAAGAGTTTATTAAATACATGAAAGAAACAACTTTACAAAATATCAAAGATGATCATACGTAAACTTAATATTTGCCTATTTAAAATCTAAGTTTAACTGATCTTTTAAATCTATTATTGCAGGGTTAGATTGAGCCATTTCCTTAAATTTTTCTTCGTTTGTATAAACAATTGGTTCCCCTTTTGGCTTATCGTCAATTTCAATTTTTAAACTCACATTCTTATTATTAAGCTCTTTTTTAAGAAAGGGCATTAGTTCGTTTAAAATTGAGTTAACAGCATTTGCAAGATTTTGATTTTCAAGCTTTAACAACAACTCAGTATCCCCAACAAGGCTTGGTTTATTTATCGAAAACACATGATATAATCGTGGAGCTTTTTCTTGTATTTGCTCAGCATATTTTAGCCAGACCTCATGCATCTTATTTTCATCAATAGCATCGGTACCAATTTCAGTAAAATCTGTTTTATCTGTATTACTTTTTTCAGTTTCGTTTTCTGTAATTCCCAAATTTTTGATACTAACAGTTCGTGTTATCTGCTCCGAATTATTATTCTTAATGCTATTGTCAGGTTTAGTTTGTGTCTCAATATTACCTTTTTCGGACTTGGATTCAGTCTTAGGTTTTAGTTCTGTCTTTGTTTCTATTTCCTTACTCGAAGATTCAATTTTAGATGTTTTGGCTTTATTATAAGCCAATTTAATCTCCTTAATTTCGTTGTCATTATCAAAATCATTTAATATCTCAGATATCTTTAATAAAGATAATTCAACGTGCAACCTTTTGTTTGTACTTGCCTTATATTTAAAATCACATTCGTTAGAAATTTTTATGGCATTAAACAAAAACTTAACAGAACAGCGATTTGAATCATTAACATATTTTTGTTTTATGTTGTCGCCAACTTCTAGCAAGTCAATGGTTTTTATATCTTTACACATTAACAAATCTCTAAAATGGCTTGCTAAACCGGTAATAAAGAAGTTACCATCAAATCCTTTGTTGATAATTTCGTTATATATTAAAAGACTTTCTACATAATCTCCATTTAATAAGGCATCTGTAAGTTTAAAATAATACTCATAATCAAGCACATTCAAATTCTCAATTGTATTAGCATAAGTAATATTTTTTCCTGAGAAACTCACAATCTGATCAAAAATTGACAAAGCGTCACGCATAGCACCATCGGCTTTTTGAGCAATTATATGAAGTGCATCCTGCTCGGCTGTAATACCTTCTTTTTCGGCAACAAACTGTAATCTTGAAGTAATATCTTTAATATTGATTCTGTTAAAATCGAATATCTGACAACGAGACAAGATTGTAGGAATAATTTTATGCTTCTCGGTAGTAGCCAAAATAAATATAACATGTCGAGGCGGTTCTTCAAGAGTTTTCAGAAAAGCATTAAAGGCAGCACTCGAAAGCATATGAACCTCATCGATAATATACACCGAATATTTACCGATTTGTGGTGGAATTCTAACCTGATCGATAAGGTTTCTAATATCATCTACCGAATTATTAGAAGCAGCGTCAAGTTCGTGAATATTCATTGATCGCATTTCGTTGAAAGCCTTACAAGATTCACACTCGTTACATGCCTCCATATCTTCACCAAGATTGAAACAATTTATTGTTTTTGCAAAAATACGGGCACAAGTTGTTTTGCCAACACCTCGTGGTCCGCAAAACAAATAAGCCTGCGCCAACTGTTGTGATTTAATACTATTCTTTAATGTACGAGTAATTGAATCCTGCCCAACTACTGTCTGAAAGCTGTCAGGGCGGTACTTACGAGCTGATACGATAAAATTTTCCATTAATAAATACGCTTTTCACAAAAATAATCAAATGAAACAAAGTATTAGCCTGTGTTTATATTTAATTTAAAAATTGTTAATGGAAATCATGATTTAATATCGAAACTTCTTAGCACATGACATAAACTTAACATGTTGATTTTCTGATATTTTTGCTAACTACTCTGCAACAAAAAACTTGGTTAAGACCCTGATTAACACTAACTTAATATAAATTCACAACAAATTACTGTAAGAAATGAAAACCAAGGTCGAGCATAAAATATTTAATAGTAAAAATAATATTGAATTTGTAATTATATCATCATATAGCCTAATTATAAGCATCGTTGGCAAATAGAGACAATGTTTAGGGCTGTTAAAACTAACGGATTTAATTTAGAACCAACTAACTTGCAAAACTTTGATAGTATATCAAAACTTATTTCTGTAGTTAGCATTGCCTTTGTTTGGGTATATAAAGTTGGCATATATTTAAACAATAAAATCAAAAAAATCAAAATTAAAAAACATGGACGTAGGGCGATGAGCTTATTTAAATACGGTTTAGTTTTCGTTGCACATGCTCTATTAAACTGAATTTCTGTAAACTACAGGGCTTGTCTTAAAGTTTTGCCATGTACTTAGGATTTTTTCATATTTTTTTGTTTTAATAGTATATAACAATCATTTTTAGTGATTTAAAACTAATAAATAATAATTACTCCACCAAAGAAAAAGAAATATATATAAACTATCCAATTAAACTATAAAATCAACGACTAACAAATCAGAATAATTTTTCAATGAGTTAAAATAATTATTATCAAAAAAACAAATTTCACAAAAAGTCTATAATTATTGGCTAATTATATAATACTACAACATTCCCCTCTCCTTCTTAATATTATCGTAGGCATCAACAACTTTTTGAAATTTTTCTTTTGCTGCTTTTTGAACATCTTCGCCAAGGTGGGCAACTTTGTCGGGATGATATTTTACTGCCATTCTGCGATATGCTTTTTTAACCTCTTCGTCGCTGGCGTCTTTTGATATTTCAAGGATTTTGTAGCTTGCGTCATGATCTTTCACAAACATATTCTTTACCGACATAAAATCTTGTTCACGTATTCCCATCAATTTGGCAATTCGTTCGATTGTAGCAACTTCGTTTTTATCTACAAATCCGTCAGCATTTGCAATTCCAAACAGATAATGCATTAATTGTAGTCTGCTGGCAATATCCATATTAACTCTAAGTTGGCGACATACATCTTCAACCGGCACATCTTTTTGCAATATTTCCCTAAGCATTAATAAGGCTTCCTTTGCCTTTTCTTCACCAAAATTGGTAACTAAAAAACCTTTAACGTAATCTAACTCAGATTTTTTAATTTTCTGATTAGCTTTCATCACTACTGATGAAATTACGAGCAAAGAAACAGCAAAATCACCTTGTCGTGTAATTCTACTATTTTGTTTTACTTTAGATGAACTATCGTAAACACTTCCTATTAGAAAGCCAACAATACCACCGATGGGTCCTCCAAAAGCCCAACCAAGTCCACCACCTATCCATTTACCGTATTTAGCCATTGTAAAATGATTTAATTGCATTTAAAACTTGAGGAATCAGCATTTCTGTTCCGTTATTAATAATTATAAAATCTGCTATATCAAGGTATTTATCATAATTAACTTGAGAGTTTATTCGCTGCAATGCTTGATTTGAAGTAATTCCATCACGTTGCAAGAGTCTTTGGACACGTTTTGAAATATCAGCTGTAACCAATCCTACAACATCTATGTGCTTTATCAAGCCAGATTCAAAAACCAATGCAGATTCAAGCAAAGTAAATCGACAATTTTTGAAATTATTTCGCCAATTCAAATAATCATCAAGAACTACAGGATGAACAATAGAATCAACAATACTTTTAGTATCTTCATTGTTGAACACTAATTGTATCATTTTTTGCTTATTAAGCTTTCCATCTTGATAAATATTGTCTCCAAAATTTTCTACTAAGCCATTAATAATTTTATCATGCTTATCTATCAGAAATTTAGCTTTTAAATCGGCATTATAAACAGGGATACTCATAGCGTTATAAACCTTACATATCTCTGATTTACCGGCAGCTATACCCCCTGTAATTGCCCAATGCTTCATTATAGAATTTGTTTTAGAGAAATTATCATAAAATCATTTTGCGATTATTTGATTTCTTCAATAATGTAACGTACTTCGCTAGGATTTAGTCTAACTTCACTAATGTCGTTTAGTGTATCTTTTAAACTAAGTTTAATTTTACCATTAGCAGCAGACATAAAATCAGCAACCACGGTAAAATCTGCATTTGTAATCTCACTATATTTACTAACCGGCACCCTAAAAATGATATCTACATTTTGTGGAATTAATGTGATACTTTTATCAGCAGGCAAATTAGTTACTTCTATAGTAGAAGAAACAAGCTTTTCACTAAATTTTTCACTAAAAATACTAATATCAACAGACTTGTTATTACTTTCAATATTATCGTTTAGTTTTAAATCAACAGTTTTGCTAACAATTCCCTGCACAGTTCCAAAATTATGATACTTTGTCTTAACAAAATCGGTATTTTCAATAATATTTTTTGCTCCACTAATTATAATTGAATCAGGCTCAACTTTAAGTTTATCTGTTGCCATAAATCTATTGTCGAAATTGTATCCGATATTTGCAATTACAGGTACTTTTCTTGAAATTATATTGGAATAATCAAAATATACCGTATCGGGATTAATATCTAATAAGCTTATTTCCTTATTAAAACGAGATTCGAGACTACCTGAAAACTGATTTGTAGTAATATAATAAATATCTTGATTATTAGAAACCTTATTAAGCTGATAGTTTTTAAGGTCAATTACAACAGGGATTCTGTTTTTTTGTACTTTTAATTGCAATAAATGATAACCATATCCACTTACGCTAAGATTGATTTCGGTGAGCAAATCATTTTTTAAGGCTTTTTGTTCTGGTAAGTTTTTAAATCGAATGCTTAAATTAACAGTTGTTACATAAGTTTGGTCTAGTGCATTAAAAAACCAAAGCAATGCTGCAACTATCAAAAAAATTGCAAAAACTATTAACTTGCGGTTATTTAGCAAGCTACTCAACCATTGCTTAAAGCCATGGCTAATATTACCTGCTTTATTTTTATTCACAATTTACTTGTTTTGCTGTTGCATATTTCCAGGACTTGTAACTATTGCTCCTTTATCAATTCTAATTTTAACATCTTTGTCAACTTCAAGTAAGACGCTTGTTTCTTCTACACTCAAAATTATTCCGTAAATACCTCCTGTTGTAACAACTTTATCGCCAGCTTTAAGGCTTTCACGAAATTTTCTGGTTTCTTTTTGTCTTTTCATTTGTGGTCTTATCATAAAAAAATAAAAAACCACAACTATTAATACTAAAAAGATTAAAGAACTGTAAGGATTACTTCCTGCTTGCGAGTCGAATAATAAAACATTCATATACATATAAATTTAATTGGTTTCAATTTGACATCTTATTCTTAATTCAATAACATTTGGCTGAGTATTACAATAAACCTTTACGGTTTTAGCTTGTTCTCCTGAACGACCTGCACTATCGAATACCACTTCTATAGTCCCTTTTTGTCCGGGCTTAATCGGCTCTTTACTCCATTTTGGTGTTGTGCAACCACATGAAGCTTTTACGTTTGATATAACAAGGTTACTATTACCTGAATTTGTAAATACAAAAGTATGAGCTACTTTTTCGCCTTGAATTACTGTTCCAAAATTGTACTCAGTATTCTCAATATCAAATACAGGTAATGCATCCATGTCTGCTTCACCATTTGCAGTATTAGGATTCATTATATTAAACTCTTCTACTTTGCTTTCTTCTTTCGGTTTATTATTGCATGAATAAATAATTACACCAATACAACAAATCATCAATAATAAAAATCTACTTTTCATTTCTCTCTATTTTTAAGCTCACAAAAATAACACTTTAAAATTAGAATACCTACAAAGAATCTTCGAGTAAACCCCTTCCTCTTTTATTTAAATTATTGTTCTGCTTCATTTCTATATAAACATTGTCGAGAACACCATTAATAAATACGCTACTTTTTTCTGTACTATAACACTTTGCAATATCTAAATATTCATTAATAGTAACTTTAACAGGTATTTGTTCCATATAATTAAATTCCACTAGAGCCAAATGCATTATCAATCTATCGAGTAATGCAATTCTTTCAAGTTCCCAATTTTTAAGAAACCTTTCAATCAACTCATCATACTCCTTTGATTTAATAGTTGCCATTTCTAAAAGTCTATGAGCAAAAACCTTATCTTCTAAATCTCTATACAAAACAATTAGATTATTCTCTGTATTAGAATTTTTGCCAATTTTTCTGATTACAGAAATAATGATGCTAATAGTAAATTCTAAATCATCGTTCCAGAAAATTGATTTTTCCTCTATAGCCTCGTCTATGTAGATATTCTCTGAAATAAAATTATTCAAAACATAAATTAAAATATCTTTATCATCATTAAAACTTCTTTTTTCGAGGTTTATATATTTTCGGTAATAATCATCCTCTTTTAACGATTGCCAAATTTGTTTTAAGATTTCGGGATGAGAATTCCATGAATAATCTTCGCTATTAATATATTGTTTAAACTGATTATGGCTCTCAAGAATCTGTAAAATCTTGTTATTAATAAAACTTTCGTTAATATCTGTATCGTCGTCAGAGGGTATAAATTTTTGCTTAGCAATTTCAATTTTATCTTTAGCAAAATATCGAAGATCAACTAATAACATTGAAATATAAAAAAACAAATCAAGTGATTTAGCTATACTCTTATCAAGTTCAGCTATTGATTGTTTTAAATTCATATCAGGCCTTTGAGAATAGGCATAATATGCTTGTAATACTTTTATTCGCAATAATCTTCTACTAACCATTAAAAAGAACTTTTATTGGGTGCAAAAATATATAAATATTGATAAGTACAAATATTAAAATTTGATTTTAATGTAAAGTTTTTGCATTATTTATTTTTTTAGCAAAAAAAAGATTTTATTTTTGTAGTAAGGAATAAAATTTTTTGGTTTATGCAAGACAATGAAAGAAAACGCAGGGACGAGATTTATTCTATCGCTATCAAAGCCGGTAAAAGAACCTATTTTTTTGATGTAAAAGAAACTCGTAGAGGCGACTATTACCTTACTCTTACCGAGAGTAAGAAAGTTTTTGACAGAGAAGGCAACTTCAGGTACGAAAAACACAAAATTTTTCTTTACAAAGAAGATTTTGACAAGTTCTCTGAAGCTTTAAGTAATAGCATTAGCTACATCAAAGAAAATGCACCGGAAGTAGATTTCGATGAATCAGCCTCATTTAAACGGCAAGAAAAAACAGAACAAGAAAAAGATACTTCTGATTTTTCTGATGTTAAATTTGAAGATTTAGACTCTGACAAAGAAAAAGAAGAATAGTGTTTTTCTGCTTTGGGTAGAACTTCCTGCTTTATGAAACAATAGTTTGTATCATTAATTTGTTATGAATAAATTAGTATATTAATTTGTTCTAAATATTTTATTTCGTATTCTTTGAATGCGTCTTTTTTATTACTATCAATATCTAAAACCCCAACTATCTCATCATTCCTGTAAACCGGTATCACAATCTCTGATTTTGACAAAGAATTACAAGCAATATGACCAGGGAAAAGCTCTACATCAGGCACAAACATAGATTTTTTCCGATTTATTGAAGCCCAACAAACTCCCTTATCTTTTTGCAATTTTAAACAAGCAATTGGTCCTTGATAAGTAGAAACTAATAAATCGTTATTATCATCGAGTAAATAATATCCTGTCCAAAAATAATGATCCATTTTGTGGTGCAATAAAGCGCATACACTAGCCATTCTACTCTGAGGATTATTGGTTTGTGCAAATAAAGACTGTAATTGCTCAATAATTCTTAAATATTTTTTTTCCAAATTTGTCATAACTTAAACTTTTTTGTAAATAATTTGTTATTAAAAGAATCAAAAATAATAAAATATGAAAACTCTTAGCATCATTTTCATTTTAATAACTACAGTATTTTTAGCTAATGCTCAAAGCTCGTTTTATGAACTGGAAGCTAAAACAATTACAGGCGAAACTGTTAAGTTTGAATCTTTTCAAGGAAAAAAGTTACTTATTGTAAATACAGCATCAAAATGTGGCTTTACTAAACAATACGAAGATTTGGAAAAACTATACAAACAATATGGTGGAGATGACTTTTTAATTATTGGATTTCCTGCAAATAATTTTATGAATCAAGAACCCGGTACAAATGAAGAGATTATGCAGTTTTGCTCAACCGAATTTGGAGTTACTTTCCCAATGATGGCTAAAATCTCTGTTAAAGGAGACGACATTCACCCTGTATATAAATGGCTTACTGTCAAAGAATTGAATGGTGTAATGGATAGTGAAGTTAAATGGAATTTTCAGAAATATTTAATAGACGAAACCGGAAATTTGGTTAAAACATTAGGCACAAGAGTAAATCCAATGGATGAAGAAATTATTGATTTTATTACAAACTAATTTAGAAATGTATAAGTCAACCCTAACTGGCTAAAATCTCAAAAAAAACTGAAACAATGCATATTATTTAAATATTTTATTTATTTTTGTTATAATAAATATTTAAAACTTAAAATTGTTTATATGAAAACAATCTATACTATCATTGTTTCATTAACTATATTTTCGTTGACATGTAATGCTCAAACTATAAAAAACTCCGGAGCAAAAATCAATGTCCCCGATGGTACGCATTTGGTTTTTCATGATCTTTACAACTCTGGCACTGATGCATCTTTTTATTATAATACAAGTTTGTCGGTTGCGGGTAATTGGACTAATATATCCCCTGCCGTATTTTCGTCGGGTGCAAATGGTAATGTTACTTTTAACGGTTCATCTTTGCAAACAGTACAATCAGGCGGAAGTGCTTTTGGGGATGTAATTATAAATAATGATGTTGTTGGGGATTATGCTATTGAACTTACAGATAATATGATTATTTCAGAAAATCTTGATTTAACTTCAGGTATAGTTAATGGCAACGGAAATAAAGTTGTAATTCAAAATGGAGCTACAAGTAGTATTGGAAATATCAATAGTTTTGTTGATGGACAAGTAGAACGCACAGGCTCAACTGCATTTATATTTCCGACCGGTAATATTAACCAAAGAGATTTAAACAACGATTCTTCTAATGAAGATTACATAGTATGGGCTCCAATGGAAGCGTCTCCTCAATCCTCAGCTACTGTAACTGTATCTTATTTTTTCGATAATCAAGGAATGCCCGACTGGTGGGAACATGGTGGGAATATGGATGAAACACTTCATCACGTAAGCGACAGAGAATATTGGACTGTTAATTCTCCTGTTACTTTAACCAATGTTACTTTGTATTGGAAAAACAATGATCATGTAGGAGAAATATGCATCCACAGCCTTTGTGATGGCAATGAAGCAAATTATGACCCTTTTGATTTATCGGTTGCTTATTGGAACAATATGTGGGTTGACGCAGGAGGTACTGCAATGGGAAATCATGACATTGGCTCAATTACTGCCGGACCTATACCTTTTTCGGCTAAAGGCTCAACATATATTACTTTAGGCTCAAAAGAAGACATTGATCCTTTACCTGTAGAATTAATGAGATTTTATTCAGAATGTATCGATAATACTGTTGTTTTACATTGGCTTACTGCTTCTGAAATAAATTCAATGAGTTATATAGTCGAAAAATCCTTAGATGCTAACAATTTTGAAGAAATAGGATACATCGCAGCAGCCGGAAATAGTAATGAAATTCTTTCTTACTCATTTATTGATGAGATAAACCAAAAGCAAACAAAATATTATAGATTAAAAATTGTAGATATAGACGGTACTTTTGAATACAGCAATATTATTAGTGCAAATTGTTTTGTATATGAAGCTCCATCAATTATGGTTTATCCAAATCCTTTTAAGAATTTTGTGCATTTTAAAGGAGAAAATCTTGAAAGCGAAGATACAAAAATTTTGATTTACGATATGCTCGGAAGACTAATATATTCTCATCAAACAGAGAATTCATTTGGTAATTTTACCACAGAAATTGATTTATCAGAACTATGCCCCGCAATGTATGTAGCTAAAGTTATATGCGGAGATTTTACCAAAACTTTTAAAATTGAAAAACATCAATAATTATTTTAGAAGCTTACGCAGATTCATATAGTACCTGAAGTAAATATTGCATAGACACATAATATTTTGAATAGTTCTCTTTAATTTACATATATGTATATCTATATTATTAGGGTTTAGATTATATAATTAAAAATAATTTATATTTAGATATTTCAACATATGTATTTTTTCAATATATTTGCTACAATATATTAATATTCAATTATGAAAACAACCAATACTTTTAGATTAGTGATAATAGTCATTTTTGCTTTATGCAGCAATTATATACATTCGCAAGGTGTTGCTATAAACAAAACAAATGCATCTGCACATAGCTCAGCTATGCTCGACATTAGTTCGGATAATACAGGACTTCTAATTCCCAGAATATCCATTTCTAACCTTTCAAACTCTACTCCCATTGATTCTCCTGTAGAGAGTTTATTAGTTTACAATACAAATATCACAACTGGTAAAGGATACTATTTCTGGACGGGTAGCGAATGGGTTCGATTAACAGTAACAAACGACCTTAATTTCGTGCAAGGCTCCGGAAATGCCACCGAAGTAGCTTTTTGGAACAACAGTAATACATTAAGCTCAAATAGTAATTTGTTTTGGGATAATGTAAATGGATATCTTGGAATAGGAATTAATACCCCCAGTGCTCCACTATCAGTATTAGGTAATCATGAAAACTATGTCGGTATTTTTATTAATCAAAACACCACTGCCTTCGATGCAACAGGAATAGTAGGAACGTCTAACAGTGTTGCCGGAAACGGTATTGGAGTATCCGGTAATGGTGGATGGGTTGGTGTTATGGGTAGCTCACTAATAGAAGGCAGTGGTGATAGAATGGGAGTTTGGGGATATGCCAACGCAAATGCCGAATCAAAGATTGGCGTAAGAGGTAATGCCGAGGGCTTAGGTACTAACTACGGAGTTTATGGTACAGCGAGTGGAGGATCAGAAAACTGGGCCGGATATTTTTCCGGTAACACCTATATTCACGGAAACCTAGGCTTAGGAGTCTCAAATCCGACAGCCCAATTGCACAATAATGGCACGGTTCGTTTTTCGAATTACATAAATGGCTATCTTAAGGTTGATAGTGAGGGGAATTTAGGTGTATCAACTGCTTCTCAATTATTTGCAGCGGGAACAGGACTAAGTTGGGATGGAAGTACTCTCAACAGTATCTGGACTGCGTCGGGAAATAATATTTATAACAATAATTCAGGATATGTGGGAATAGGAACAGCCACACCAACCAATGCCAAACTTCACGTAGAAGGCAGTGGTACTTACGATGCAGTGTTTCGCTTAAGAAATATTGAAGCACAAGGTGCCAATGTATTTTTTGTTGCCTCCAATTCAGATTGGACATTCGGTGCTAATAAACTGGGTATCGGGTTAGGAGATCCTTCTTCAACTAATGTAAAAATGACTGTTCAGGAAGATGGCAATGTTGGTATTGGCGTTACTTCACCGGCCTATAAATTAGACGTAAGCGGAACCGGTCAGTTTTCCGATCAAGTAACAATTCCTATAACCCCAACTGCCGATTCCCATGCTGCATCAAAAAAATACGTTGACGATCAAGTAGGAGCAGTTTTGCCTTCTGATAATGTTACCGGCTCCGGAACAGCAACTCGAGTAGCATTTTGGGATGGAGCAAATACTTTAAGTTCTAATTCTAATTTGTATTGGGATAATAGTAATTCACGATTAGGAATAGGAATATCAAGCCCTGACTCAAAAGTAGAGATACGCCAAGATATGTCAGATTATACAACCGCTTTTTCGGGGGCTCATTTAAATCTAGGAACAAGTAATACACTTGACAATACAGGCTTTGTTGGGATAACATACGATGCTAGCACATCAGCAAATTATGGTTGGTCGTCAGGAGCTTTAAGAAGTTCAGGAGGGCAATCTGATTTTGTATGGAAACACCACAGCAATAGTGCCGAAGGTACCGAAAGAATGAGAATTACTTCAACCGGCCGATTAGGCATTGGAACCAACTCACCTTCTGCCCAGCTGCACACCACCAGTACTGTGCGATTCCAAAACTACACCAATGGTTTTCTTAGTGTTGATGCTAATGGAAATCTGGGCGTTTCGGCTGCATCATCATTATTTACAGCGGGAACAGGCTTGAGTTGGTCGGGAACAACATTAAACAGTGTTTGGACAGCAAGTGGGAATAATATTTCTAACAATAATTCTGGAAATGTTGGTATTGGGACAACATCACCCGGTCAAAAACTTCATGTAAACGGCAATATAAAACTTGACGATAATATGATGGTAGAAGGTGTTTCAAACTACCGCGTTTATCGAAACTTAGCATCATACAACAGCTCTACAAGCACAGCCTCCGGAGCATTTGTAATAACTACAAACCAGCCGTGGAATTCTGCATGTATGTTTAGAGTTAAAATTGAAGGCTATTTTTATGACGCTACAGCTCCTTTTGAAATTATTGCAGGGGGCTACATCTACACTACTAACTCATTTTATAACTATGGATATGTAAATATCGGTGCCAAACAACTGAATGTTAGATTTGCCCGCAATATATCAACAAACACTGTAGCAATTATTATTGGAAGTGAAGGAGATTCTTACTCCTATCCAAAGCTTACAGTAACATCTTTTATGCAAGGGCATAGCAATATAAACGAAGCTTATGCAGATGGTTGGACAATTGCACAGTACACTTCTTTAGCAAATTTTGACTATATTACTACAGTTCCAAATGTAACAACTTTACCAAGCAACAGCAATTATTACATCCAAAACCAAACAGCATCAAACCAATCTGCTAATTTTAGAATTAGTGGAAGTGGATATATCGCAAGTAATGTTGGTATTGGAACTACAAGCCCACAGGCAAAATTGCACCTTACTACAGCTAATGCTTCAGGAAATGGTGATCCCGCAGGAGGGTTAATGTGGATAGGTGGTAAAAACAATAACCCTGACGACCAATTTATTAATTTCAGAAACCCATCAGTAACTGATGGAAGCATTTCCGGAATGTATTGGTGGTCATCTGATATTATTTTCGGACGCTACAAAAACGAAACATTCTGGTCGTTTAAAGAAACCCATGCAGGAGGCCTCGGGTCTGCTACAAAAGATATAATTCGTGCTTATATAAGCGACGAAGGTGGTTATCAAAACTTAAACAAAGTTATTATTGCTCCTGATGTTGGTAATGTTGGTATTGGAACAACTACTCCAAACTCTAAACTTCATTTATATACGACAGGAAGCACCGCCGGCACCTGCTATGAAGCTCTACGTTTACAATGTAGTGGCAGCGGAGAACCAGGAATTCTTCCGACTGTTGATGGCTATGGGGTTGTTGGCACAAGCTCAACTATTTTTAGCGAAGACCGTAGATTCTGGAGATTCTATGTTTATGATGACTATTATTATAGTAGCACTACTAAAATTAAAAGCAATATTGAAGAAATATTTGCGGGTGACACGAATGAGTATCTCGACAAATTGTGTAATATTAGGTCAATTAGATTCGATCTAAATAAAGATATCCAAGCATCTAAAGGATATAATGAAAAAGGAAATATAATTGTTATAAGAAATGGTCAAGAAGTTGCAAGAGAACAAAAAATTGGTGTTGATGTCGCAAGTTTACCACCAGAAGCAAAAGACGAAAAAGGGGAAAATGTATCCGTTTCTGGATTACAAGGTTTAATTATTGTTTCGATGAAAGCTCTTAAACATGAAAATGATATGCTTAGAGATGAGCTCAAGAAACAAAACGACACATTAAAACAAATACAATCTGAACTAAATGAATTAAAAGAAATACTAAAAAAATAGAGAATTACTCATTAAGCTATGATTCCGATTCATACCACTAAACTGATTCGATCAAAAATAATTAATACCCTCCCCAAAACTTGCGTAGAAACCACTCTACTGATGCAAAAAGGAGTATAATAAAAAACAAATAAACTACATTAATGATATTAAGTAAACGATACTCTTTATAAATTTTTGTAACTATTTCATCATTACTTTTAATTGTTTCTGCTAAATCATCAATTTCACTATAATAAAACATTTCTCCACCATTTTTAAGAGCTAACATATTTAGCATTGAATGATTAGCACGGGTTTGCATTAGTTCAAGATTAACTTCTCTAACAAAAAACTCACCACTATCTTCATAATAATTACCATCAAATTCAGTTTTTGCAACATATCCATAATCTCCTGCTTTTAGATTTCCGGCATTCAAAGTATATGCATTTGAAGATCTATTCATGATATAAGAATACTCCTTACCTTCTTCATCGCTAATTTGAAACTCTACTTCGGGCGAATTTACAAGCTCGTATGCTTCATTATATAATTCTGCCTTAATAATAACATTGTCGTTATCTGAAATTATTCTTCGGGTGTCAACAATAAGTTTTTGTTTTATTCTTTGAGTAATAAGATATTGTATTATCTTATTAAACAGATCATTAAAGTTTTTAGTTGATTGATTTAATTGATAATCACGAATCCTCCATCGCCATATCCCCTCTCCCATTATCAATCCATATTTTGTATTACCAACACTAACGAAAGATATTAAAGGCTTTTCTGTTGCAACTCTTCCAATTAGCTGGTAAAAGAGAGTACTGGTATTTACAGAAAAATCGTAATCGCCAAATGCAACACGAAGTGGCGGATACTCCGGCAATTGTTCAAATAGAGATTCCTCAATACTGAAAGCTGTAAACGCTTGATTAAAAAGAGGTAAGGCATTATCAAAACTATTTTGCTGATAATTAACTCTTAGATAAGTTGAAACTTGATTATATGCAGCAAGCGAAGACTGTTCCCCAAAAATGTACAATACGGGAATTTTAAGTGTTTCTATATCATTGAAAATATGTGTAGCATTATTACTTAATGATGGAATTTGATGCAATACTATTAAATCATAATTTGATAAATCAGGCTGTTGAACACTATAAGAGTAATAAATATCCGCTTCAAAATTTGGGTTATTATCAACAACATATTTTAATGCCCCAATATCAGGATGTGGCGAATTAGCATAAAACAATATTTTTTGCCTATTATCAATAACGTCTATTACAAAACTATAATAATTATTTTCAACACTTATTTCTCCTTCTACAGGAACTATTCTTACTTCATATTCATTTACCCCAACATCTGTGGCGGTCAACTCAAAATCAATTGATTGATTATATTCATCATAATCTGGCACAATTAGCTCTGAATGGATTATTTTATCATCTTTAAGTACTTCTATCTTTGTTTCAAGACCAGTACATTTATTAGCAATAACACTAAGCCTTACCGGGAAAATATTATTAATAAAAGCCAATTTATTATGACGAACATCTTTGATATAAAAATCTTTTTGTGAACTTGTATCACCTAAAGCAATTGTATATATAGGATATTTTGCAGCATTACCATAAACAGGATTATAACCTGAATTAAAAATACCGTCGCTGGCAAAAATAACAGCACCTATATTCATTCCGCCATAAGAAGCTTCTATTGATGAAAAAACGTCTGAAAAATTACTTAGCTTATCAGAAAAATCAATAATTGAATCTTCGCGAACAGAAACGCCAGTATTCAAGTGTTTTACATCATAATCTACTCTGAGGTTTCCAATAAAATCTGATATGATATTAGGATATTCATTTTTATAAAAAACAGAATCCTTATTTAAAAGTATCGAATAGCTATTATCTTGAACAAAGATTACAATAGGTTTCTCTTTAATTTCGTTTTCGTGTTTAATTAAAGGATTAAACAATAGAAAAAGTATAAGAAAAAGCGTAAAGAATCTTAAGCCGGCCATAATAAATTGCTTATATGGCTTTAAATCAGAATACTTCTTTTCCTTGTAATACAATACAAATGCTAATCCTCCCGATATTATTAGCATTAGAAGTATCCACCAAAAACTATTTTGAAATATTAAGCTCAAATTATGACTATGTTAGCATTGCACCACAAATATTAATAACCTGCCCTGAAATGTATTTCGACATATCTGAGCCAAGAAAGACGACTAAATCAGCAACCTCTTCGGGTGTACCTCCTCTGCCGAGAGGAATTTTAGCTTTCCATTCGCTTACATAATCTTCCGGCAAACTCGCTGTCATTTCTGTTTCGATAAAACCTGGAGCTATTGCATTACATCTAATATTACGAGAACCCAATTCTTTTGCGATCGATTTTGTAAACCCAATTATTCCGGCTTTTGATGCCGAATAATTAGTTTGTCCGGCATTGCCTGAAACACCTACTACAGAACTTAGATTTACAATTGAACCCGATCTTTGTTTTAACATAAATTTTTGAATAGCTTTAGTTAGATTAAATACCGACTTTAGATTGATGTTGATTACCATATCCCATTGCTCTTCGCTCATTCGCATTAATAAATTATCACGGGTAATGCCGGCATTATTAACTAAAACATCAATACTTTCAAAGTCTTTGGCAACTTCAGCCCCAAGTTTTTGAGACGATTCGTAATCGGCTGCATCCGACACGTAACCTTTAAATTTAATATCCTTAGCTTTCAACAAATTTTCTAATTCTAAAAAATGCTCGTTTTTTAAAACATCTGTAAACGCAATATTCGCACCATGGTCTGCACATTTTAAAGCAATAGCTCTACCTATGCCTCGTGCTGCACCGGTTATTAAAACAGTTTTTCCTTGTAATAAATCCATAATTTTAAAATTTATTTTGGTGTAAAATTAACAAATAAGAGTAGAAATATCAATGTTAAAAAAACAAATTACAAATAACAATCACAAAAGCTTTCGTAACAAATCTCAAAAACACAACTCAAATAACAATTATTAGAATAATAACTACATTATTAGTCAGAATTTATTATTTTTAGCACAAAAGATTAGAAGATGAAAGCGTTTATTCTTGCAGCAGGTTTAGGAACACGGTTAATGCCACTTACCAAAGATATACCCAAAGCAATGGTTGCAATCAATGGCAAACCAATGATAGGACATTTAATCGAAAAGTTGACAAAAAGTGGATTTAATCAGATTGTAATTAATATCCATCATAATGGAGAAAAAATTATTGAATATGTAAACAATCTTAGTTTTAGTGGTGCTGAAATATTTATCTCAGACGAGCGAAACAAACTTTTAGATACAGGAGGTGGATTGCTTAAAGCAAAAAACTTATTAGAAAACAGCAATGATTTTTTGGTCCACAATGTCGATATTTACAGCAATATCGACCTTAGAGAAATGTACTTACATCATAAAAGCTCAAATAATTTAGTTAGCCTTGCAGTAAAAGAAAGAACAAGCTCAAATTATTTGCTTTTTGATAATGATAATACTCTTTGCGGCTGGTATAGCAACACTACAGGAGCAAAAAGAATAGTAAAAGAAAGAGAGAAATACAAAGAGTTAGCTTTTAGCGGCATACAAGTAATAAGCTCAGAAATTTTTAAGAATATCACCGAAAAAGGCAAATTCGGAGTAATACCAATGTATTTGCGTCTTGCAAAAGATCATAATATAGGAGCCTATATACATAACGATAAAGATGTATTAGATTTAGGGAAACATGAAAGCTTAAAAAAAGCACAGAGCTTATTTGTTTAAATACTCAACTCCATTAAAAATCATTTACTAATAAATTCATCAAGTTCTTCTATTGTCATTTCAAATTGAAAAGCATCGTTTACTATATAATAGTTATCGGGATCGTAAACATATTCATAAGCATATTTTGCAAATTCAAGACGAGTATCTTCAAAATCAAACATTTTCATTATATCTCTAATTTGTTCAGATTTTAAACATTTACTTTTTATTATTTGCTTTGCCAGTACAAGCTTTGAATCCTCGAACGATTTCTTGTTTATACTTGTCTTAATATCAGAAAATTCAGTATTGTCAACCGGATAGACGCATCTACCAGCAACAACAATTGAGTTTATTTCTGAACCTGCGTCATACGCTTCTGTTTCGCTACTGTGCACTGTTACACTTTCGTTATAAGTAGTAGTGGTAGTTGTTGTTACAGTAGTTTGGGTTTGGGTTCCACCTCCCCCAACATTCAAGTCAAAATTTACAGATTCAGGCATTTCATTTTCTTTAACTTGCATATTGATTCCTTCTTCGGTAACCGACATCGAAAAACTAGTACTACCAGCATTTATTGGCTCTCCAGTAGTAGTACTAACAGTTTCTGTAACTATTGTTCCCGTAACTGTTTCATTTGGAGTATTAACAGAATATTGAGGATTTTCATAAACTGTTTCATCAACAGGAATGTTTTGCGGGGGCACATCAACAATCGGCGATTCAGTCATATATCGCATGACATATTTATCCTTATTATTCTTTTTAACAACAAAAGTATATTCACGTCCCTGATTCTCGAAATATACACTTTTCGATAATTCCGGAATACTCTTATTATTAAAAGCTAATTTAATTCTAACACCATCTCCTGTTAAATTTTCTGCTTTAACATTTGCCATTGGCATCTCATTTAATTGAACACTATTAACAAATAGGATAAATTCTTCTCCATCGTCTGTAAAAACAACTAAATTATTTTGTGATACTGTTACAATGCTTAGTGTAAGTATAGCTATAAGCCATAAAACTATTTTCATAATTCTAAATTTATTAATGCAACAAAAATACTAATCAAATAAACTAACGGATACTGCATAAATCTTATTTTTTCTTAAGTATAATCTCTAAACGGCAAAGATACGAAAACTGAACACACGGTTCATTTATTACCGGATTAATTACTTTATCGTATTTATTGTATGGTATTCGGTTGTAGAATAAGTTTATATTAGCATGGCTCAAAGTAGCCGTTTGCGAAAGAGCTTTGTAAGTTTCTGGTGTATATGATACAAAACTACTGTATCTTTCAATCGGATAGCTACAAAAATGTGTCTCTTCAAGGCTTGTATATTGTGCCTCTATATTTACATTTAAGTCTTTATAATCAATTAATTTTGCATTTATAATTGCAATACATTCTTTTCGTAATTCTTCGTAAACTATTTCAATATTATTTATAATATAATCAACTTGTATAATATCATAAATCTCGTGCTTAGCAGCTAATTCAATAATTCTATCAGCTTGTTCTATATTATTGTAATTTATATGAAGGTTCTTTTTTAATTCAAAACCTTTAGGTATTTCAACATATTTTTTACTAAATAATTTCTTCTCAACTTCTATTGCAAATATTGGAGTTTGCGATATAAAATCGGTAAATAGATTATCTTCTGCAATACCAATCTCAGCAAGTTCTTTAACAAAACCATTAATACGCTCCTTAAGTAAACTATGGCATACATCTAATCCCTCTCCCACTTGCGACATACCCAATACAATCTGATACGAATCAGCATTAACATTCTTTAAAACATTCGCATCAATGTACAACAGAGTATCGTTAATTCTATTGAATTGATTATCATTAGAATACGTTCCCTGCATATAATTTCCATCAAAAGCAAAATTATCCTGCGTAAAAGATTCTGAATAATCTATTTTTGCTTTTCTCTGAGAATAAAAAGAGTTTCCTGCTCCTTGTGCAAGAACCGACACACTAATAATAAAGGTGGCTAAAAAAACGCATAAATATTTCATAATTAGTTAGTTTGATTTGAATGCAAGATAAAAAAGAAATAGCAAATAAAAAATATAAAATTACAAGCAAACACCCGTACTTGTTTTTAATGATTATTAGCAAGGCAAAAAATACTTAATCATCGCATTCCTAAAAAAAGTAAGCGTAAAAAAATAGCTCTCGGACAAGCAGCCAATGCAATAGGAAATTTGAAAAATACTCATTTATCTAAGTTTTTTAGAAGAGAAGCATTCCGAAAGGATAGAAAAGCTACCGTAAGCGCAAAAGGACGAAAACAGGGTGTAATTATATACACTATGCTTACAAAATAAATCCCATATTATCCACCTAAAGAATATTTTTTTCTTGATCAAAAAAAGAAACTAAAAATGCTTACAAGAATTAAGAAAATTATTGCTAAATTTGACCTAAATCCTGAAGATGTCGGATTCTGTAACTCTGTGAATATAAGTACATAAATTTGACCTTAGTAAGAATACTAAAAAGACATTCAATTCATAGATAATCATGAAAAAAGACATAAAAATACCAGATTCAATTAGCACAAGGACTGAATACAAAAGAAAATTCAGTTTGTGGGAAATGTATCGTGCCTTTATTTTTATACCAAGTGCTGCGGCTAAAATGATTGAAAACAAGAGAAAAAAATTAGTTGATAAAGACTTTGTTGAAAGATTGCAATTAGCAGTTACTGAAGTAAACGGTTGTGCTGCATGTTCATATGCCCATACATATATGGCTTTAAAACAAGGAATGAGCAGTGAAGAGATTAATAGTTTTTTAAGCGGTGACGGAACATTTATAAATAAAAACGAAGCCAAAGCGATCATTTTTGCTCAACATTATGCCGACACAAGAGGTTTTCCTAAAAAAGACGCATATTACTCATTGGTAGATGAGTATGGAAAACTAAAGGTAAAAATTATTATATCTGCAATACAATTAATGCATGCAGGAAATATTTACGGCATTCCATACAGTGCACTAATATCAAGACTCAAAGGCAAACCATATAAAGATAGTTCATTGCTTTATGAATTAGGAATGCATATTGGAGGTATAGTTTTGTTCCCAATAACTTTAATTGATGGATGCTTAAGAGGTATTATGGGATTATCAAAAATAAAACTTGATAATAGCAAATTGAATAGAATTTATGAATAATAAAGCACGAAATGTTAATATACAGGAACACGAACCCTCTGCATTACGAAGGTTTTTGTAAGCCTGCGAGTATTCCCTGTTGTACTACATCACAACTCAAGTAAAATGTTATAGTTTTGTATGTACTTTGCGAAGGGTTTGTATAGGTAAATTTTATTAAATATTACTATAATTCGTTAATGCTTGATTATTACACTGAACTATTTACGAAAGATTAATAGACATAAAAACCTATTAGAAATTGCAAAATTTATGTTATATTGCGAAATAAAACGCACTTACTCGTTTATAAATGCTTACAATTAATTACAAATGTTTAACACACGGATATATGAGCTTGTTTTTCAGGCTTTTGCGGGTTGGGTGTTTTTATAAACGAGTTATAGCCCATTTTAAAAAAGACCGTATGACAGAAAACGAATTAATAACAAAAGCAAATAATTCATTTGTATTAGGCATTTAATGAATAAAATTTTTGAGGAAATGGCTCCGCCTTTACCATCCGTAAAAGTAGATTATCGAAAATGGTTTCTTTCATGTGACATCTATTAAAACGGTAGCAATATTCGTCA
>Ga0334900_1000703_pt1 | contig 44994 bp, 42 predicted proteins | sample GraSluR3_MG_2_FD_207231 | JGI IMG/M metagenome (GOLD analysis project Ga0334900, IMG submission 207231) | Sludge microbial communities from methane-producing bioreactor in Wageningen University, Netherlands - Granular Sludge_31_08-R3 | ecosystem: Engineered > Bioreactor > Anaerobic >... | reverse complement strand
ACCAGCAATCATTCCGTGAAAAGATTTTGCGGGCTTACCGGAGCCAGTGTGCCCTCTGCCGTTTAAAGCATGCCGAGCTGCTCGATGCCGCCCATATCATCCCCGACAAGCATGCCGATGGCGAGCCCGTGGTTTCCAATGGCCTATCCCTGTGCAAGATCCATCATGCCGCCTTTGACAAGCACATACTGGGCATTACGCCCGATTATACCATAAAACTGAGGGAAGATATCCTTCGTGAGATCGACGGCCCCATGCTCAAATACGGGCTGCAATCGCTGGAGAACAACAAGATCATCCTGCCGGTACACCGCTCCGACCGCCCCGACCGCGAACGGCTGGAAAGACGCTACCGGGAGTTTTTGGATGCGGGGTAGGGGATTGATTCCGATAGACACACTTTATGAAACACTATAGACATTTCTATTCGTTTAATGTGCCTTCTAAAGTCGTTTTAAATTCATTTTCGTTTGTGTAGTTGTAGAACGGAACTGCTGTTATTAAGTAGGTGTCAGTGTGGATTTTGATAGTCTTTTGCTCGATTCTGATTTCTTTCAAAAAGTCTTCTTTCCATTTGTCGTGTCCTAACAAGTGGTACCCTTTTGGCTCAATGAAAACCTGAAAAGTCATTTGTTCTCCGTCACGTTGTTTACAGAATAACAAAAAGTCAGGTTCAAATGCCCGTCCGAGTTTGTCGAAGATTTTAATTTCTCTTTCGTTTCGGATTAAGTAAATGTTCTCAAATTTCTGATTCAGTCCTTCAAAACGTCTTGCATACAGCTCTACAAATTTCTTTTCTTCACTTGTTCCGTAATTTGCGTTGTAAACATACCAAGGCTCGTTGGAAACTAAAGTTTCCTGTCCGTCTGCTCGTTCGCTGTCTTTATAAACCTTGATTTCTTTGTCTTTGAAAACATTGTGTATTGGCTCTTTGATATAGTCTGAACCTTCGTATTCAGTTGAATTGCTCTTAATGTCTGCTTCAATGCTTTGCAAAAGTCCGTTTAGGGCTTGTAAATAGTCGAAATGGCTAATTTCCTTTAATCGGTTAGCTGTTCCGCTAAATGTGATTTCTAAACCTGCTAAAAAGTGTGTGCTGTCAATGAAGTTTGAAAGAGAACCAACGCTTGGAAAGTAATGCGATAAACTTTCAAAATAGAAAAACGGATTTTGGCTTAATGCAAAACGGATTGTGTTTTCCGGAATTTCAGTCAGCTTTACGTCTTTTGTTTTGATTACTTCATCATTGGATTGTGTCGGCTCCATTTCAAAAAAGGCACCAGACATTCTGCCAACTCCTGAAGATAAAGTGTGTCGGTAGTTGGTTCTTGTAACACCTAAATCAGCAAATGATTTTATGTTGTCAAAACTCTTTGGAATTTTCTTGTTAAAGAAAACGTGTCCGTCTCTGTAAAAATCTGTTTTCTTAAATTCAGGTTTTAAGAACAAACTTAGCTGAACCAAATTAGCATCATCTTCATAAATACCCGAATCCACAAGGGCTTTCTTCAATTCCGAAATGTAACGGCTATCTTCTTTGGTGTGGTAATATAATTCTTCCAATGTTTTTAAGTCGTTGGAAATATCATCATCAAATTTCCGGGTGTATTTGTCTTGCCCTTCTTCCAAGGCAAAAGGGTAGTATCTGGCACCACGACCAATTAACTGGGCTTCTGAAAGTGTTGTTTTTCCTGGCTTTCCGTCTTTTCCGTCCCGGTCTTCGTAAAGGCGTACAATGTCAAACAAATTCAGAACGTCCCAACCTTCATTCAGTTTTTGAACGGCAAAAACGGCACGGATTGGATTATTTTCATCTTCTAAGGTGTTGAGCAATATTTGGTTTTGCTCGGCTTCTGCGTCATTGTTGGCGCTCAGGCAATTTTCAAATCTGAAATTGGCTTGAATGCGTTTTACGATTTCGTTGGCTGAAATTCCTTTTACATCAAAGAATTTGAATGCCTTTTGAACGATTGGAACAGTCGAAGTCTTTTGAATTTTCTCCACCAGTGGTACCGAGAAATTATCAATTAGTTTGTGAAAGTTCTCTTTGTTCTGTTCCGATTCCTTGATTGTCTTTTTGGCTTTGAACAGAATTACTGGCTTCAAATTGATATTGTTTGAAGTTGCCAATTCTTGACGATACAAGTTTAAAATTACGGCTTGGATAATTCGGTCTTGCTCGTCATACAAGGAACGAATAAGGTTTATTTCCTTGGAGTATTTGTCAATACGGAATTGAGCAAGGTCGTATTTAAAAATCACTTTGTCCTGATAGTGATTAATCAATGCTGCTGTGTCAGTGTCAATGGTTGCAGTAAATTCTAGTAATATATTTTCGAAATTAGATTCGTGGATTCTCTTTGCAGTATCTTCCCAACTGCCATAAAGATTTCCCGATTTTGTGCCTGCAACCAAGTGGTGAGCTTCATCGGCAATCAGTACAATTTTTTTGTCCTTAAAATCTTCATAGGTTACGCTATTCTCCTTGGTATTGTTCAGGTCGATATGAAGTTGTTGAATGGTGGTAAATTTCAAATTGATATTCTGATTGTCGGCTTCCTCAAAGTTCTCAATCTCTTTTATTAGCACTTCTTTACCGTCAATCACAATTTTGCTGTTGAACAAGTATTTTGAAGCCTGAGGATTAAGAAAATTATCTTTGGTTTTCTGAATAATATTGTTGCTGTTTACAAAAAACAAAAAGTTGCGATAGCCTTTTTGGTAAAGGTGCAGCATCAAACCTGCCATTATCAGAGTTTTCCCACTACCTGTTGCCATATTGTAAAGCAGGTGATATGGCTTTCTTGGCTTTTCTTCTATATCTTCTTGGTCTAGATAAATGTAACGTTTAAACGCTTCAATCTGATAGGGTCTTTGACCAAACCCTGGTCTTAAATTATCGCTTATCCAAATGGGCAGTTCAACCTGTGCTAATACTCTTTTAGCAAATGGATTGTTGAATATTTCGTGTAAAAATGTCATTCCTTTTCCTTTTTGCCTTTAGGTTTCAATGCTTTCAGTTTTTTGTTTGCTTGTTCTATGCTTGCAATAAACTGTTTTTCAACTTCCGATAGTTCATCTGCCGATTTACATTTATAGGCTTCGTATTCTGTCAATGCTTTACGCTGGGCTATCTCTGCCGAAATTTTTCCTGCGTGTGTCAAAACATCCTGACGGCTCATTTTGATAAAACCGTCCAGTACTTCAATCCATTCTTTCATATACATTGGCTTGCGTTGCATTGCGTTGATTTCTGCAATGTCTAAGTACGCCGAAACCAAGCGGTTTAAAACTGCTAATTCTTCTTCGGCAAGGTAATTTTTAGCAACACCAATTTCCTGTTTTGTGGGTTTTCTGCCTTTAAAAGCTGTTAAGCCCATAAATGGTAGCTGAGCATTGGCTCTTTGAAAAATAATCTCGGCTGCCGTGTGACCGTGTGCTGCCCAATGCAGCTTGTTTTGAACGGTTTGGAAGAATTGCTCGGTAATGCTCGCTCGTGGGTCATAGTCCAAACTTGTGGCGTATATCTCAAGCACTTTTCGGTAAAAAACTTTTTCGGATGAACGAATATCCCGAATACGTTCAAGTAACTCTTCAAAGTAGCCACCGCCTTGCTTCAGCAAATCATCGTTCATTGTGAAGCCCTTAATCAGATACTCCCGTAGGCGTTCGGTTGCCCAAATACGAAACTGCGTACCGCGAAGCGATTTTACTCTGTAACCTACCGAAATTATTACATCCAGGTTGTAGTGGTTGACTTCGTAGTTTTTACCATCGGTTGCAGTTGTTCGGAATTTCCGAACAACTGAATCTTCTTGGAGCTCACCTTCTTCAAAAATATGCTTTATGTGTTCGCTGATATTCGATTTTGACGTTTGAAAGAGTTCTACCATATCTGCCTGTGTAAGCCATACGGTTTCATTCTCCAAACGAACCTGAATTTTTAGCTGCCCGTCATCGGATTTGTATAGCAATATTTCGCTATTGGTTTTTTCCGGCAACATCGGTTTACCTCTTAATTTTGTAAAAATCTTTGGTGACTCTTTTTTCTTCTTCGGTGCAAGCAAAGTCGGCATCATTGAGTGAAGAAAGGTTGATATACAATTGGTTTTTGTCCAATAGCTCGCAAAGGTGTTGTTTCTGCTCGGCAAGACTAAAGGCTTTAAATTCTTCCAAATGTTCGTCTTGCTTCTTAATGTCCACATTGTAATTCAAGAAACTTTTGGCTTTCATCTGCTCCCAAATCTGTAAAATAGCATTGGTGTCTTTGGCTTCTTCAATCTGCTCAATAAAAGTTTGATTGTACTTTTTGAGTTCGAGATAAATGAAATTCTCTTGCTCGTTATCGTCAATTACTTTTTCAATTCTACTTGCCGTTACATCCTTAGCATATGAAAGTTGCTCGCAAAGTATAAACGACCTATTCCCTTTATCTTCTCTATTCAGTTCTAATACTGCGTGTCCCGTAGTTCCACTTCCACCGAAGAAGTCAAGGACAATATCATCACCACCATTTTCCGTAAACAATGAAATTACATCTTTGACAGCATAAAGAGATTTAGGAAAACTAAACACTTTTTCACCATCAAATAGTTTTTTCAACGGTTTTGTTCCGTGAGAAGAAGCGTCATATTTGCTATCTGTCCACATTGTTTTTGGTCTAACTCCGTCTTTTATTCTATCAATAAGTTGCACCTTAAAACTTCCATCATCTCTTTTGGAGACTTGTATTTCATTTGCTTCAAGATGTTTTTGAAATGAATTTGGTGTTTTTCTCCAAACTCTTTTTTTGCCCGTTGAATCTAACGGTAAAATTTCAACAAAATCATTTCCCTTATTCTCTAATGAGATTTCTTTTGACTTTGGATTGAAAAATATTTGATAATACGAATTGGGTCTTTCTTCTGGTGTAGAATATCCGCCTGTTCTTAAAAAATCTCTCCATTTGTATGTGGCATCACCTTCTCCTTCCTTGTATTTACTTTTTTGTTCTTCTGAAAGTGGGAAAAAGTTCATTTCAGGTTTGTCCTGATTTTTTGAGTAGAAAAGAACATATTCGTGGCAAGTAGCAAAGTAGGCATCTGTTGTTCTTCCACTTGGTTTGATTTGCACAATCAATGAACCCATAAAATTATCACGTCCAAATACTTCGTCACATAGGACTTTTAAATGAGCATATTCTTCATCATCAATAGCAATGGCAATTGCTCCATCATTTCGCATCAAAATCCTTGAAACATCAAGGCGATTCTTCATAAATGAAAGCCAAGTAGAATGATTAAAGGTGTTGTTGTATAAGAAAGTATTTGCGTCTCCTTTGGTATTATATGGCGGGTCTATGTAAATCAGTTTTACTTTTCCTGCAAATTCTGCTTTAAGTGTGTGCAATGCCAATAGGTTGTTGCCTTTAATAATCAGGTTATCTGTTATTGTGCCATTTTCATTTCGGTTAAACTGGTCAAGTGGTTTTTCACCGTCCTTATTTATGCGTTTAGCATTGGTCAAAACCTTTGGCTCTAAGAGTTGGGTAATTTCGTCCTGTGCCAAAATTTCGTTGAAGAAAATTTCTTCCCGTTTATCTTCTTCACGGCTTTGTCCGCCTTCCAAAATACAGTCTTTAAATGGCCAAACCAATGCCACTTCATTACGTTGATTTAGGTATTTGCCATCAATGGTCAATCCTACTTTGTTTTTGTATTGTGTGTAGCTGTCGTTCAGGTAGTTTTTCTGCTCCAAAAATTGCACAAACAAGTTTTGGTTAAAAATCAAAGTGCTTTTAACAGTTACAAAAAACTTGTTTTTCAGTTCGGCATTGTCGAGCAACAATCCAATTAGCTCTTCGTCAAAATTCTGTGCTTTGTTCAGCACTACCCATTTTTTCAGTTCTCCGTTGTCCGTCACGAAGTTGGGTTCTTGCTTGAGTTGTTGCTCTAATGTTTCGTATAGTTTCATTTGAATTTCTCAGTTTTTCAATTGTCAAATCTAAGTTCTCTTTTTGATTCTTGTTAGATGTGATGGATAAAAACAGGCTCTTTTTGGTTGTCAGCTTTTGGCTGTGTGTCGGCAAAATTATATTTCCTGTTAGTGCGTAGGGTTTTTAATTTGCTATATAACGCGGATTGTTGCAGTACTTTTCAAAAGTTTAATTCATATCTATCCAATTCTAAAATTTCTCTTATTGTTTTACCTGGTTTAAAAATGATTTTTTTTTTCTCAATATATATTTTGTTAATCTCAAATTTTTCAAAATCTAATTCATATTGAGCGAAAGGGTGTTTCACAAACCAATATTTACCATCTTTGATGTGACCTAATATAAATCGGTTAATCATTACAGCACTGACTTTTGTGTATTTGGGACCTATACTATCTCTAAAAAACCCATTCATTTCTCCTTCAATTAATTCACTTCCATTGCTGGGATTAGTTAAAGATGAAATATTTACATTTCCCAATAGAGCATTCATAACATCATAATTATCAGTTCCTCGAATGCTTTTGGAATTAATGCAAATAAGAAACGGTTTGTCTAATTCTCCATATCGAGTTGCCTTTTTTGAAAGTGCAGACTTAATTGAAGCGCCAGCCCCCCCTATAAACCCTCTTGATGGATAAATCCCTATTGGACGAATATCTTCTATTCCTCGTGCATGCGCTGGTTTTGGCATAAGCTTTATCATCATAAACAAACTTTCGTCTTCAAAACGAATAATTGGGGTTGCATTAATTCCAAGAGCATCTATATTAGCCAAGACCAAATCAGGATTATATTCCGGCAACTTGCTTTCCAAATATCTTACAACTTTTTTGGAGCTTGGTTGATTTCCTTTTTTAAAGTTTAGCTCTTCTATGTGAAGGAAAAAATTTGGAGAATTAGTTTGATTCACTAAATCATAAATTTGGTTAGTCATATTATCAATAGCTCGTTCAGCATCAGTTTTGTCTGTTGACTCCTTAACTTCTATGTAAAATTCGAGGCCATTTCCTTTAGCTAAAAAGTCTGGTTTTTCTGATGAGTTTTCTAATTTCGGATGAGGTTCTAAAGTAAATCCTTGTTTTATAAACAGCTCGTGTATGAATAGCTCGTATAATGATGATGAAAATTCTTTGCCAAATCTTTTTTTAAATTCAGATTTTTCATTTTTGGGATAATTATCAAACCACGCATTCAAAACTCCCCTAACAACCCTTGCTTCATCTGAATCGCTTCTATCAAAGAAATCGAATTCATTATCATTGTGTTTCGCAGGCTTCTTATCCGTTCTTATTTTATTTTCGAAGAGTTTCATTTTTATTGTCTACAACGTTGGTCTGAATATGGTGCGCTTGGCATTTCAAAACTCCAAATTTTCAAGCTACTACTATGTTTTTTTATTGAGATCACCTCATATATGGCACTATCTGCCAAATGCACTATTTTTTCACCTACTGGGTTTTATTCGTCTTGAATTTTCTTCATCCTATATACTTTCACATCGGATGCTCTAATACCAAAGTCCTCATTATTTGACAGATATGCAGAAATGCTGAATGGTTCAATGTGACATTTATTCAAGTGGTCAATTATTTGTTTGAACATCATTGCTAAACAAATAACTCCAGGCTCTTTAACGCTAAGCCAAGTATTCATTAATGGTTCTTCATCTTCAATTTTTGTAATTACCCGATTATTTTCAATATCGCCGTATATATAAAATCCATAATTTAAAACGTATACATCGTTTGGCATGAATTCATAATCATCATCGATTTCGATGTCATTTATTTTTTTTTCATCAATCCCAAAAATAAATGAGAATAAGGGATTTTTATATTTCCTATCTGTACTCATTGTTGCAAGATCAGATATTGTTGTTTTTTTACTTATATTTCCTCCAAATACAGAATTCTCAATAAGGAGTCTTTTCATGTCTTTCTTAAGAAATCTTATTTTCTTCCCAAATTCAATTAAGTCTCCTTTCATAAGTGTTTTCTTTATCTCTCCAACAGCCATTACAGACTCAATAGGATAGAAAACTGTATTGTTTTGAGATTCAAAAAATTTGGGTGTATTCATTCTGTCAAAAATAATGATGTCAAATTGAGGACTAACTTTCCCTTCAGGATTTACAACGTGTCCTTGTTTAACCATATACCTCTCAGGCAAAAACAGACTGATTTTCTCACGGATTAATTTTTCAACTTCATCGCCTGACGATTTTATATTTCCAGCAGAATGAATTACACCTGACTTTCTTTTTGCCTCATTAATTTCGCCAATCAGGTTTTCTAATATCTGACGAAATTTTAATTCTCTATTCATTGTTTTGGTATTGGTTGCATTCTCAATAGCAACGATTTAAAATTGCCTTACTGACAACTAAGCACAAAGCTTGATATAATTACTGATCCGCCACTTCTTGCAGGAGTCTTTTTATCAAGTTTATCTTTAGTTAACAGATTCTTAAATCATAATAATAATCTGCATTAATTCTAATAAATGAAGATTCAGGTATTAACTGTCTTGTAACTTCTTTGAAATGCATCTCGTTGCCAGATTCTTTTTCAAAAGCAAATTTGTAATAATATATCACAGTTATTAATAATGCTCCAACTGAATTAATTGTGTTCTGCAAATTTGCTTCACTGTAAAAGATATTTCTCTGATGTTTAACATTGTTATAGCTTCTCCACCAATTCGGGTTTCTATTGCCATTCCATTTAATCCAAGGTTTATATGTTAATCCATATCTGTCAATAGAGATTTCTTCCAAAATAAAGGGTTTTAATTTTGTCCTAATTATATCTTTATAATTATTAATATTCTCTCTTTGATATGCAGGATCTATAAGTTCACATAATTGCTTGATTATTACATCAATTTCAGATGACGCGGAAAGTAAAATATGTGTTAATTCAATTGAATAGGTTTTTAAATTAGGTTCTGAAAATTCAATATATCTTGATAGTTTTTCAAGATCTTTCTCAATGGCTAAAAAATAGTTCCAGTGGTGTTTAGGTGTTCTAAAAGTGATCATCGTAATTATAATTTTGTGCCTAACTTGCAGATAGAATCATCTGCTAAACTAACAAAAAATACATATCATATTTAATTATCAAAACTCTGAACACAAAAAGGCCACGTTCTCCAGACCTGGGGAACGTGGCCTTTGAATCATCCCTCCCGGCAACGTTAGTCTGCCGGTTGGTCGAGCGCATCCAACATGGCAAGGATCCTGTTGGCGTTGTTGAGCATGGTGGTTGCCCGCTTGCGAAGGATCTCGATCTGCCTGCGGTTTTGCGAAACATACCTGTCCTTCAACCATCTCATTGCATCCTGGGTAGAGCTGAAGGATTTTTCTTCCCTGAAGTGATAACCCACAACCGAGCCACGGGAATGCCTGATGGACCCGATCTGCTGATCTTTATAGAATACATCAAAACGACCGGAATCATATGCGTTCATCAGAAGTAACCGGCAGCCAGTTGTTCTGGTCCCGGTACCTGATACCTGATAACGTTTTACGGGATACCTGGAACCCGGTCCCGATACCGTTTTACGGGATCGTGGATCCACGAAAAACTATGAAATCAAAGATTTCTGGTTTTTCTGGACACCCGGCACCCATTTTTCCGCCTTCCCATTATCGTATTCCTTATCTGTATTTTTCGTATGTTTACCATCGGCTAATAAGAACACGTATAGGGATAAAAGCAAAATGGCCTATTTTAATCATGATGAAGCGATCCGCATGGCGGTGTTCGACTGGCTGAAGGAGCAGGTGGAGGTGCATGGCGATGTGTTGCCCAGGGCCTTGCTGACACAGGGCTTCGTTTATAGGGGCGAACAGATCAGTTTGCAGGGACAGCAGGGGATATGGAAGCCGCGGTTAATGAAAAATCCGATCTCCATCACCTCCATAAAGGACGGTCCTTATGCAGATCGTTTTACCCCGGAGGGATTTTTGAATTACAAATACATGGGGAACGATCCCCATCACTGGATCAACGTGAGTTTGCGGGAATGTATCCCGAAAAATATCCCGCTGGTGTATCTCTTCCAGATTGCGCGGGGCAAGTACCTGGTGACATGGCCGGTGTACATCATCAATGACGATCCCCGGGGACTGGCTTTTACCGTGGCCGTGGATGATGCCGATTATATCCGGAACTATGAGGAGCACGTGACCTCCGACGACACAGAGGATAATGCCCGCCGGGCCTACCTTACCCGAAGCATGAAATACCGCTTGCACCAGCAATCATTCCGTGAAAAGATTTTGCGGGCTTACCGGAGCCAGTGTGCCCTCTGCCGTTTAAAGCATGCCGAGCTGCTCGATGCCGCCCATATCATCCCCGACAAGCATGCCGATGGCGAGCCAGTGGTTTCCAATGGCCTATCCCTTTGCAAGATACACCATGCCGCCTTCGACAAGCACATCCTGGGCATTACGCCCGATTATACCATAAAACTGAGGGAAGATATCCTTCGTGAGATCGATGGCCCCATGCTCAAATACGGGCTGCAATCGCTGGAGAACAACAAGATCATCCTGCCGGTGCACCGCTCCGACCGCCCCGACCGCGAACGGCTGGAAAGACGCTACCGGGAGTTTTTGGATGCGGGGTAGGGGGGTGGTTCAGGTAGACATACTTTATGAAACACTATCGGTTACCCACCTTAGCAACGGAATTATGTTGAACAGCACCAAAAAACTACCTGAACGACTTACAGAAATAGTAAACTTCGGGAAAACAAGGATTGGTAATCAAGAATACAATCTGGGTTCAGAAGATCAGCTTGTCAATCTGAGAAGGACAAAAGGCAGGACAATGAATGATAAAATTGACTGGGATGGATTTCAGTTTAAAAGTGCTACGAATCGATTACAAAAGATACAATAGTTTTATTTTAGATTAGTTGTGCTCAAAAGGAGTGCAATACATTTAAACAATACCTAGATCTAAGTATCACAATTAAATTGTTTTAAGGCCCAACTCTTCTAAAAACTTATTATGTTTTTCAGTGTTCGCATTTATGCTTTCATTTATTGATTTTAGCTTTTCATTCACAGCTTTCAAGTCAATATTTATTTCTTCCTTAGACGTACTCACATATCTGGAAATATTCAGGTTGTATCCGTTCTTTTCAATTTCTTCCATGGAAACTTTGCGGGAAAAGCGTTCGGTTTCATTTCTGTATTTATAGGTATCTACAATGTTTTTAATATGTATTTTGCCCAGGGTATTCTGACGTTTTCCATTTTCATACTGCTCACTGGCATTGATAAATAAAACATTGTCTGCCTTTTTACATTTCTTAAGTACAAGAATGCAAACAGGTATTCCCGTTGAATAGAACAATTTTGATGGCAATCCGATGACTGTATCAATGTTATTGTCTTTTAAAAGTTTGGAACGGATTCGTTCTTCAGCGCCTCCACGAAATAAAACTCCGTGAGGCAAAATAATTGCCATTGTTCCCTCAGTACCTAAATAATGGAAACCATGCAATAGAAAAGCAAAATCTGCAGCTGATTTGGGAGCAAGCCCATAACTTTTAAAACGGAAATCTTCCGCCAAAGTATCATTTGGCTCCCAACGTAAACTGAAGGGTGGATTAGCAACAATTGCATCAAACTCCATTTTTTTTGCCGGATTCATTTCGTTGAGCATATCCCATTGATTGAGCAAAGTATCTCCGTGAAATATCTCAAACTCGGCATCTTTCATGCCGTGCAAAAGCATGTTCATACGGGCAAGGTTGTAAGTGGTAATGTTCTTTTCCTGACCGCAAATTTTACCGACACTACCATCATTGTCCTTGATGCGTTTTCTTACGTTTAACAGCAAAGAACCCGAACCACAAGCAAAATCAAGCACTTTATTTAATTTTCTTTTCTTTCCTTTGCTTGGGTCTTGACTGTCAAGTGTTACAATTTCGGAAAGGATAGTTGAAATTTGTTGCGGTGTATAAAACTCACCTGCTTTTTTACCCGAACCTGCGGCAAACTGACCAATCAAATATTCATAAGCATCACCAAGTGTATCGGTATCGGTGGAAAAATCTGCTATTCCCTCTGCAATCTTTTGGATTATGACACAAAGTTTTTTATTCCTTTCAGTTGGTGTTCTGCCAAGTTTCTCAGAGTTTAGGTTAATTTCCGAAAATAAGCCCTGAAAAGAATTATCAAACGATTCGTTTTCGATGTATTTAAACCCTTTAACTAGTGTTTCAAGTAATACTCCATCTTGTGTACGGGCAAGTTCGGTGATATTGTTCCACAAAAATTCCGGCTTGATTACATAATGCACTTTTCTACGCATTTGTTTTTCAAAATCAACAACGTCATCCGGGTTTTCTTTGTACCATTTCTCTAAGGGTGGTTTAATCTTAAGTTTAGAGGTTATATCCGGTGGGGTATCGTCCGGGTAATCATGTCCCAATTCTTTTTTTGCAGACTCTTCATAATTGGTAGATAAATATTTTAGAAAAAGGAACGAAAGCATATAATCACGGAAATCATCCGCATTCATTGCTCCACGCAGTTGGTCTGCTATATTCCAAAGGGTTTTACCCAATTGTTGTTGTTCTGTTTGTGTCATAATTAATCTTAAAAAATGAAATTATATTTCGCCAGTATTTTTTGAAAAACATCCTTAAATACTTCCTCTTCGGCTTCAGCCATTTTGTTGAACTGTAGGCGATAAATGTTTTTGTGAGATAGTGAATTGATGATACTGGCGACTTCTTCAATTTTCTCAACCCCTATTTGTTCAAGCGTGAAATTCATTCTGCCCACACCTAAAAACGAGGATATATTTTCAATTAATTGCCGTAATAAAACAAAATGGTATGCGTACAATTCAGTTTTAACCGCTGTTTCTATGGTTTGTATTAAGTGCAGATGGAACAGGAAAACATCATTGTTTACATTACTGAGCACCATATTTCCATCCTGTGTGCCGAGGATAAAAGGCTTTGTTAATTTATTGTATCGTCCGCTTTTCTCGCCTTTCTTCAACTTGTCGAATAAAAATGAAAACAAGCCAATGTGGTGGGTAGTGATAATGATTCGCTTTTTGAGATAGTGGTCTTCTATCAGATTAGAAATTGATTCGGCTGTTATGAATATGTTATGCTCGTCTAAACTTGAAACAGGGTCGTCAATAAAAAAATGGGCATCTTGTGTACCTGTCCAGGTTTCTACATCAAATAGTGCGAGAAAAAAACACCAAACAAAAATCCGTTCTTCGCCCCGTGATATTTTAATGGGCGTTTTTTCCTCTTCGTCCACAAAAAAGGTGATGGATTCAATCCCTCTTTCGGGATTATCATCAAGGTTGAAATCGAATTTGTACTTTGGATTGTAAATCGCCAGTTTTTCTTCAACATTTGTTACATCCAGAAATGAATGAAACTGACTTAAACTGCTGTAATTTACCTTAAGAGTAATGTTTGCATTGGCGTTAACTTCATCATTTTCCCAAACAAATAAATCTTCGCTGTAAGCATTATAATAAACGCCGGCATGATTGCCTCCGTTTTCACTCTTTGTATAATCCTTGTAAGCAACAGATAAGCGGGTTTTACCTACGGAATTAAAAGCATAAATCAGGATGATGTTTTCCTGATTATCATTGAGCTGCTTTGCTATCTCTAATTCATTCATTGGCATCACTTATTAATTTTCGGAAACAAACCCTGCATCAAACCTTTTTTATGCTTCTGCAATTGCTCTATTTTCTCTGACTGTGCAGTTATTAACTCATCCAAAGCCGAAAGACAGGAAGCGATTTTTTTTTGTTCTTCTGGCTCAGGAACAAAAACATTAAATTTTGAAATACTATCCTGTGATAGAGTAGGAATAGCACCTCCAACAACAGTTTCGTTTATCTGATTTTGAATTGAAGCGTTAGTTACAATTAAGTATAAAAACCGTTTATTTATATTCGTTGGTTTCAATACTACTAGCTGTGGATTTATAGTTGTTTTTTCTTTCAATTTTGTTATATACGCAGCTTTACCAAAGGAAGACCCTGTTTTAACAAGAACAGTGAATCCTTCTTCCAACATTATTTCGGGCGACTCTTCGTATTTTTCCCAGGTTATATATGTCGATTTTTCAAAGTTTAGATAACCAAAATCATCAATATTGCTTGGGCTCATGGAAATTGCACCTTCACCTTTGCTAACAATATCATTTCTTGTATAACCTCTGTATCCGATTCTCCCTTTTATATCAATTAATTCACCAAGTGCTGCTTTACTCCACTCCCCATCCTTCTCAAACTCCGGGAAACGGTGGTTCGGCACGTTCAGTCCTTCCTGCGGGAAAAGGTTTTGCATCAAGCCTTTTTTGTGGTCTTTGAGGGCGTTCAGCTTCTCGCTGTGGGCGGCTATCAGCTCATCTATAGAAGAGAGGCAGGAGGCGATTTTTTGTTGTTCTTTGGGTTGGGGAACTCCAATTGGTTCATTTTTATAGTCTGAAAAATAGATATGTGGAATACCAGAACCTTTCTTGTAAGAACTGAAATCAATTGTATTCATTTGGTAATAAATCCAATCAAGATTAAACTTTTCTAAATCTCTTGATTTTATACAAGCTAATGTTCCTAGAATAGAAGATTTTGGTTGACAAAGATTTAATCTACCAACACCTGAGCCATCTTTTACAACTGAAATATACTTTTCATCTTGCTGATATTCATCAATATATCCAACAATGCTATCTGCTCCGTAAACAGGATATCCCTTTTCTTTTAGTTCAATTTTATTTAGTGCCAAGCTTGAACTCTCACTATTCGCAACAAATTCAAGAGTTTTATCATCCCATTCTCCCTCATTCTCATACTCAGGGAAACGCAATTCCGGTATCAATTTATTTTCTTTACTCATATGCTGCCAATCCTGAAATTTCACGCCCTTGGGCTAACTTTTTTAATTGGGGAACCAAATCATTCATTAAAGCTGTTTCGGCTTTGCTGCGCTGTTTCCAACCTAATTCCAGAGGTTCCATTAGGTCAGTGAGTTTTTCTCCGTCAAAAATCATACGGCTCATTATTTGCTCTACAAATCTTTTCAAATCTGCCGTTTGCAAGCCGTGGTCGTTAGCGATTTTTGCCAATTCTTTATCGTACTTCTCAACCTTAAAGGTTTCAAAGTTTTGTTTTAACTCATCAGCCGATTGTCCCACAGTCCAGTCCACCTGGTTAATATAGTCGGTTAAATCTTCTTCTTCCTCCATTAGGTTCGAGTTAGATTTCAGCAAACTAATCACCTGCGCTTTGGTCATTTTTTGTTTAGATGGTTTCTTCTGGGTGCTGTCGGCAATCAGATTCATAATGTAATCGTAATCAATCACCGCAGAGGCAAACAACACAAATTCAAAGTCCAGTTGCTGGATATCTTCCGGAGCATCGTCACCCTCATTTTGCAGTATTTCTCGTAGTTGTTTTGCGGTTTCTATGTACGAACTTTTGAACTCCTGCAATTTTTCTTTTGGCAAAATGGATTCAATAGCGGATTGCTGGTCTTCATCCAAATCCGTGTATTGGTCCAACTGTGTTTTGAGACGCTGAACTTCCTTAAAGTTTTTCACAAAAGTAATTTTCGCAGCATCTCCACGCAGGTTGTACACCTCTTGTGGTTCGTTTTCCAAACTATGCTCTTGCATAAATACGCGAAGAGCTTCTACCGCTTTTTGGTATTGGTTAATGACTTCCGGAGCAGGGTCAACCATCCAAATCTCTTTGGCTTTATCGCTGTGTTCACCTGAAAAAAGGGTAATAGCTTGGTTTACGAATTCCTGTTGAGAACGGAAATCCAAAATATTTCCATAAGGTTTAGTATCGTTCAGTACACGGTTGGTTCGGGAAAGTGCTTGAATCAAACCATGATATTTTAAGTTTTTGTCTACATACAGGGTATTTAGGTATTTGGAGTCAAACCCAGTAAGCAACATATCCACCACAATGGTAATATCGATTTTATTATCATGATGATAGTCTTTGTTGGGATATTTATGATTTTTGATTCGTGACTGAATATCTTGATAATATTTGTCAAATTCATTGAAAGAATGATTCGTACCATACTGCTGATTGAAATCGGCAATAATTCTTATTAAAGCCTTTTTCTTCTTTTCAGGTTTATGCTTGTTGTCTTCCTTTTCCTGAGCCAAATCTTCCTGCAGCTGTTTTATGTCGGCTGCATTTTTTTGGCTTTGCTGGTCTCCATTTCTGGCAATCAACTGGGCTGGTGGCGAAAAAACACAAGCTATATTCAGCGGAACATAATCGGGATTTTCTTCCTGATTTTTCTTTTGAAGCTCCTTGAAAAGCCGATAATATTCAATGGCATTATTGATAGATGCCGTTGCCAATAAGGCATTAAATTTCCGCTGATTGGTAGCTGAATTGTGTTTATCGATGATTGCCTCCACAACCGCTTGCTGTGCAATGGCTTCTCCGGGTTTTGGTTTTAGATTGCCCTTACCTTTGAAGTAATCCATGTGAAAACGCAATACATTTTTGTCATCTATGGCATGGGTAATAGTGTAAGCGTGCAATTGTTTTTCAAATATTGCCTCTGTGGTCTTATAAGTTTCGTATTTATCTTCACGTATTTTGTAAGTTGCGTTTTCATCAAAAATTGGTGTGCCTGTAAAACCAAAAAGTTGAGCATTCGGAAAGAACTCTTTTATTGCTTTGTGATTATCACCAAACTGCGAACGATGACACTCGTCAAAAATAAAAACCACTCGTTTGTTGCTTAAGGGCTCCAAGCGCTTTTTGTAATTTTTCTTGTATGTGCCATCAAGCGCAAGTCCCAATTTCTGAATTGTAGTTACTATAACTTTATCAGCATAATCGGTAGAAAGTAAACGCCTCACCAAAGTTTCGGTATTGGTGTTTTCTTCCACACTGCCTTCCTGAAATTTGTTGAACTCTTCACGTGTTTGGCGATCAAGGTCTTTACGGTCAACTACAAAAAGGCATTTTTCAATACCAGGCACATCTTTCAAAAGGGTAGATGCTTTGAAGGAGGTCAGTGTTTTACCGCTACCCGTAGTATGCCAAATAAATCCGTTTCCACGGTTTTGGTTAATGCAGTCCACTATTGCCTTAACAGCATAAATCTGATACGGTCGCATTACTAACAATTTTCGTTCACTTTCAACCAGCACCATATACTTACTAATCATTTCACCGAGTGTGCACTTTTTTAAAAATTTCTCAGTAAATAAATCAAGATGAGTGATTTTTTTGTTGCTCTCATCTGCAAATTGATAAATAGGCAAAAACTGTTCGTCTGCATTGAATTGAAAATGCTGATTATTATTATTAGCAAAATAGATTGTGTTGCTACGGTTACTGACGATAAACAACTGCACAAAGCACATCAAGGAATTGCCATATCCGTTACCCGGTTCATTTTTATAATATACAATTTGTTGCATGGCTTTACGTGGCGAGATGTCCAATTTTTTCAATTCAATCTGAACAACCGGCAAGCCATTAATCAGCAGAATTATGTCATAACGCTGAAGGCTATTTTCCGTATTGATGCGTAACTGACTAATAACCTCAAAGTCGTTTTTGCACCAATCTTTTATGTTTACCAAGGTGTAATGAAGCGGAGTACCGTCCTCCCTTTGAAAGTGTTGTCTTTCACGCAACAGTTTAGAAGCAGCAAAAACATCAGGCACTCTTATTTCTTCTCGAAGGCGTAGAAATTCACTCTCGGTTAATTTAATACGATTAAGTGCTTCAAATTTGGCTTTGAAGTTCTGTTCAAGCGCTTTCTTGTCTGTTATATCAGGCCGATGGGTATATTTCAACTCTTTAAGTTGCTCAATCAGATTTTCTTCTATTTGATATTCTTTAATCATTTACTTATTTTTTCAAAAATTCCTTTAGATTGCCAACAAATTTTCTTACAATTAAATTTACAAAGCGTTTTTCTGTATGTGAATATCACCAACGTTTAAGCTTGATGCGAAAAAATATTTTGAGTGTCTTTAGTAGGGATTTGCATGCCCTTTTCGAGCTTGAAAGGATTTTCCTTTATATTCTCAAGTCGCTCGTTACTTTCTATTTTAAATAGCGCCATTTATCTGTTTTGAGTTAATTTTTAAAATGTTGGCTAAAGGTTGGCGGCTATGTTGCGTGCCGTTTTTGTACCTTTATGTTTGTTGATTTTTACGATGTTCAAATTTAGAATTTCTTGGCTTGATGTACGGAATGTAAAACATGCAATATGAGCCGCTGTTGGCACACGTTGTTTTCTTGTCGCTAAGATTAGGAAGGGTATTAAGCAGGATATTTTTTAATTACATTTTTTGTTGAAACCCACATGATTAAAGCACCTCCGTATGCAGTGTAAATATCTTCTATCTTCAAATCTGTAAATTCTTGAAATGAAGCAACAAAAGTCAAGTAAATTAGTTTGAATCCTATAATTAATGAGATTGAGTTAAGCCCTATTGTACTAAAATCAATTATATTAATCTTATCTTTTTGTCTGTAAATAAAATACACAATGATATAAAACAGACCCCATAGCAAACCCCAAATAATTAAAAAATATGTTTTAAAAAGAAAGTCCATAGAGTTAGGCATTAACTTTATTATTCTTACTCTTTTCTCTTAAAAAAGACAGATATCCTATAGCTGCTCCTAAAATCCCCCCAATTAATGCTCCTGGAACTTCATAAATAGAGGCTCCCAATAAAAGCCCCCCTCCTGTTGTAGCAAGTACTTGAGTTATTAAGGAATCTATTTTACTAAATATTACTCTCCAATTCTTTCCTTTAATAATCCTCTCTTCATCATTCTTTACTACCAAATTACTTTTTTGCATTTGATCTAATTTATCTTTATCTTCTAGTTTTATTGTGTATTTACTATAATTATATCCTTCTGACTCAGAATAACCTGATTTCTCAACAGTCAAATATTGATGTTCGAGCAAATTTTCTTTAATCTTACTTATGAATTGTTTCTCGAAGGGTGTAAGTTCTTTAAAGGTGTTCTTTTTAATATTTTGTTGGCTGCCAAGATCTAATAAATGTTTTGTCCTTTTGCCATTTCCTGTATATGTTATTGTAGGCATGTTCAGGGCTTTTTGTTAAATTTTTCTTCTAATAACTCGGATTTATATATAGCTGCTTTTAGTTCTTCGACCAATAATTTCAAGTGTTCTGGTGAAGTTTGAAAAAACAAGTTGTTTGCCTTTTCACTATCTAGAGAAATTGCTACTGAAATAATCGCAACAACTGGATTTTCCTCGTCTATTTTTACATTTTCTATGTACGAGTTGAAAGATTCTCCAATTTCTAACTCTTTATTAAATATTGCTCTTAGCTCAACAGTGGTATTAAAACCTTTCAAATTAGGAAACACCCCTCTTTCATATCTCATTTTGCGTTTTTCACTTTCGTATTGTGGTGTTTTCTTCTTTAATATTTCAAGTACGCTTTTAATATTCACAAATTGTGATTTATTTAGGTCAAACTTGATTGAGAGGTCGTTAAAAATTATTTCATGAGTATATTTCTTTTCTTCTGAAAATACTTCAAAAAAATAATTTACAAATCTGTACAGAGAATCTAATTTTTCAGTATCCTCAATTATACCTTCTTTTTCTGCTGAATTAGCAAGTTCTTGTTCTTTCTGTTTTGTAGTGGCAAATCTAATATTAAAGGCAACTTGAATTAAATTTTCAAGGTTAGATGATTCAAGACTATTGATATTCAATAGATCATTCTTGAATGTCTCAATTTGTTCATCCTTGATAAATCCTTCTTTAAAAAGATTGCTTTGATAATTATTTTTGTCCATTGTTGTCTATTTTATGCAAAGTTAATTATTTTTTACAACACACGCCAACTCGTTTATACTATCAAAAAATCAACTATCCCACACCCCATGGGTGTGTCCAATTTCAGCATCACAATTCTCATCTCTTTCTTATTCGATCATGTAAAACTAACAAAAAATTCAAATCATATTTAATTATCAAAAATCTGAACACAAAAAATACCACGTTCCCCAGACCTGGGGAACGTGGTATTTGAATCATCCATCCCGGCAACATCACTCTGCCAGCCAAGCATAAACTTTGATATAAATATAAAGCTTGATTTTACCAATGAACCGCCAATTGCGGACAGGTGCTGTTATGACTAGTATTTCCTTTCTTAAAATACATTGTCGAGCGATCTCGCATTAAGAATCCTATCCCTTGATGAATATCTAGGACTTTGAGGCGCTTTTCCTTTGCTTGACCCTAAAGGCACTTTTTTTATTTTTTCTGCTGGTTCTGTAAAATGAAGTATATATTTATTTGTGTCTTTCCATTGTTCAATTGACTTAACTTCTGCCATATGAGTTATCGCTGAAATTGGTGCAACTTGATAAGCGGCTATGTATTTAATTTTGGGAATCATAGAGGAATTTAGCCGGATTGCATACCAACAATTTTCATCTATAAACACCTCTTTAAATCCGTCTTCTCTTGCAGGGATTACAATAGTATCAATATCTGAAATATCGACCTTTTCAGTGTCTTGGGCAACTTCATTTAAAAATGGTTCAAATTCGTAAAGTAATTTGCCACTATCCGTTTTAAATCTTTTTAGTGTCGTCACCTCCACTGGGAACTTAAAACGACTAATTAAAACGGTTTCTAATTCCTCACCAAGTTCGTCAATTATCAGCAGGGTGTTAAATGAATCTTTCTTATGAATAATTGATTCGAGCAGGTAATCCACATTTTCATATCCATTCTTTTTCGCAAATGCCTCACACTTTTTCCATTCGCCAGGTCGATTTTGAAGCATTTCCTTAATGATGTTCTTAACTTTTACTTTGGATGTTTCAAAAGACAATGAGAATTCAAGTATTTGAACTGCAATATGCTTTAAGTGTTGATGCCTGGCTAAGTCATTTTCAACTACAAATATCTTTGGGTCTTGTTTATTTGTTAAGTCAATTAAATATCCATCAGGTAAATTGTTTGTTCCTCCTTTTTGTCCGATTTTTTTCTTGTCGTCAAGATAAATTCGTGTCGAACCAAACAAAGCATCTTTAACTTCATTTACTGCATCCTCAAGGTCCGATTCCTTGTCGTAAGGGACTTTAATATATTTCTCTTCTTTATTCCAAAGCATAGTCGTGTTTTTAATTAGCAATAACATGGAATACTCGCTGGGTATTACAGACCGCTCATATTCCTACTTATTGGCAACTGGCTTTTCATTCTGCCAATTTCTCAAACAATTCATATTTGTCTAAATAATTTGGTTGCACTGATAAATAAAAGGTTCTTTCGAAATTTTCCAATCTGAAGTTAACAGTGTTTTTTGTCTTGTTTATATAGTCGAAGAGCACTTCTATGAAATCGTGGCCGTTTAATTGATTTCTAACATCATTGCCTATCGTACCTTCGATTTCTTTAATAAATTTTTCTATTTCGTGGCGTCTATCTATTAGTTTATTTGCGTTTAAAAAAATTCTTAGATAGTCCGTGAAATTGAAATCACAAAAACCTGTTTTTTTATTTATATGAGTATGGTTTTTTATTTTGGGTTTTGTACCATTAAAGCCAAAGTGCTTATTAATCATACGCAATTTAAAAATACCGCATATTACTTTTCCAATTTGTTCAATGACAAAAACTGTTTCTATTGGATAGTTTCTGATTCCTAATTTAAGTAACTTGTTTATGTGTTCATTACAAAAAAAGTAAGATTCAATACAACTAAAATCAGTGTAAAGTAAAAATTTATTCTGCTCAATAGTCTTTAGTATTCCATCAAAGTCTCGGTCAACAACACATTTTACTTTAGTTAAAATTTTCTTTTCAGATAAAAGCCGTGATAAAGCTATTAATTTGTCTTTATTCGAATAAAGGTTTAAATCTTGATATTCTTTTTCCAAAGGAGACAAATCAATGTCGTCAATTTCAATAACAGATTTATCTTTTCTTTTGTATTCAAGATAATTTTCAATAATACTTCTATCGGTTGGACCTTCAACATATAGGTCAAACAAATCTTCTTCAAGAGAATATATCGCTATTAGCTCATCTAATTCTCTTTTGTGTTCAAGCATTGTCTGATTCTAGTTTGGTGATGCTATTCTTATATGCAGACAATAACTCAAATGAATGAGTCGCTAAAATAAATTGAATGTTCTTCTCTGCGCTAAAATCTAGGAGTGTCTTAATTAATTTTCTTTGCCACTTTATATTCAATGAAATTTCTGGTTCGTCAATTATAAAAATTGTGGCGTCATCAGCAGAAGTAATTGTGTTTATTAAGAGTAGAAGTAATTGTTTTTCACCGCTTGAGAGCCAATTAAAATCAATTATTTCACCGTCATTTGTTTGAGATAAAGTGAATCCCTTAGATAAATGAAAATTCACAATTTTGTTGGTGAAGTAACCATTAACCGTTTCTAAAAATAGATTTATTGTTCTTACGACATATTCAAGGGCGTTTAATTTTGCATTAACGCTTTCTAAAAATGGAGAGATAACAGTACTTAAGAATTTAATTTGTTCATCTGTTTTGGCTTTTTTGATTGAATTGCGAATTCCCTTAGTGTCTAGTTCATCAATTAAACCCATTACAACATAAATAGGTATCTTATTCTCTAATTCAATTAATTCTTTTAGAATAGAGTCCTCATCTTTCAATCTTGATTCTGATTCTGAAAGCTTTATATAGTTTTTTATAATATCAGAAAAAATTACTTGAGAGTTTTTCTCGCCCATTCTTGACCCTGAAATGATTTTATTACGAATCCAATCTATCAACCTTTCAATTGTTGGTTCAAGTGCGAGTCTTTTCTCATTCATTATTTTTTTTATCTCAATTCTTTCGTATTTTTTTGAAAAAATGATGTCAGAATCATTGAATAATATATCTCTTTCGTCAGGTTCATTAATATTTGACGTAAGACTGTTCAATATTTTTCTATCGTCTGACAAATAGAAAGTTGTAATATTCAATTGTCTTATGAACTCAAGCATTTCTTGATAAACAAAGTAATCTTTACTTCCAGACTCTATATTGATTGCATTATCAGCGGCTGCTTTTAAACTCAGGGATTTTATTTTTTTCCCCTTTCTGGCAATGTAAAATTCATAAGTCCCAATTGAAGGTTTTTCTCTTTGAGCTCCGATTTCAATTCCATTTTGAAAGACTACTGCAAACTTTTGAAATTTTGTTTCTGCAATTCTTGATTTATATCCACTTCTGTCTCTTGTCGAGAGTAGGTAGAAGAAAAGTTTTAGTATTGTCGTTTTTCCTGAACCATTATCCCCATAAACGATCATTAATTTCTTAATGTCTGAGTTTATGCTTCTGGGCAAAGTGTAGTCGTATAATCCAAATAGTTTATCAACTATAATTTTTGATACACTTATTATTGTATTGTATTTTTTTTTCATTTTCCTGTATTATTATGTTGTCTTTTAAACTTACTGCCAACGTTTCTTTCATCAACAAATGTGCATTTACACACCCCATGGGGATGCATAAAAACACGTTTGTATTTCTTTATATTTATTCAGGCGCCTTCATTATCTGCAACCAAAACCCATCAACTAACCTTGCCAATTTCAGCATCGCTTTGCCCCTCTCTTTCTTATTCGATCAGGTAAAACTAACAAAAAATTCAAATCATATTTAATTATCAAAACTCTGAACACAAAAAAAGCACGTTCCCCGGTGCTGGGGAATGTGGCGCATTGATCATTTCTTGCCCAACACATCTCCGGTCACTTCATACATAAAGAAGTGTTCAAATATATTCCTGTCATTAAGCAGCAGTTTGATCAGCTCATAAAGCTGCTGCTTATTCATGCGCTTATAGTTGTAGCGCTCGTAGAGTTGTTCTAATTCATCAAAGTTTTTCATCATGATAAAGTATATGTTTATATCTATTAATACCCAAAAAGCAAAAATGTCGCACTTTTTTTAAAATTTTTTTTTCCGCTTTCGCGGGATAATATCAACCAGCCTGCGCATAAGCTGCGGCTGGTAAATAATCAAATAATCAAACGGGCTTGGCCTGTCCCGGGTGCCCGGGATGAACAGATCAGTCCCTGAGGCAGCGGACACTGAAACCGTACTCCCTGATGTCGTTGTAGCGGCGTACATCGGTGGCGTAGTGACTGATGTTGCGGTCCCAGGCGAGGCCGTCGTCGACCCCCGTCGATGACCACCAGATACCGTCGATGCCGGCATAGAGGATGGAACCATCAATAAGGCGAATGCCACCGGGCAGAGCCGAGAAGCCGAACAGATCGGTGCCGTTGCCATTTGCACTCCAGCCGTAGGTGGTCCTCAGGTTTGTTCCGGCATCATATCCGCGATAATCCAAAGAAATGTCCCATTCCGGATCTCCAATTCCATACAGGCTGTCCACCGCCCCTTCCAGTACCTTCCACTCCTCATCCGTGGGCACATGCCAGCCCGGCGGACAAATGCCCTGCGCCCCCTGCTGGGTGGTGTATTGCATCATTTCATCCCATTGGTAGAGGCCGCCGTAGATGATGCAATTGTCAGGGTCGTTGTCGTAGCAGTACTTTTCAATGGTTCCGTTGTCCGATTGTTCAATTGTCCCATTGATCATTTCCCCTGCATTCAGATTCTCTTTCAGCCAGCACTGGCTGAAGACCTGTATCGTATTGTATACCTGTCCCCCGTATTCCACCGTGGGCATTCCCGGACAGGGGATGTTGGTGGCGAACTGGAAGGTGAAGGTCTGGTTTACTTCCGGAGAATCCGGTATGCCCGACTCAAAGCCGTTGTTGTAGCCGATATACAGCAGTTCATCGCCGGGGGTGAAGGGGAAATCCTGGATATCTCCTATTGACTTAAGCCCCGGAGAATAATCCGCACTGCCGGTGTATTCAAGGGTACCCGATGCACCTGAATGGAACCCGGGGTGAATGATCCTGATACTGCTGCTCTGTCCCTGCCAACGGGCAGTGAAAAAAGACTGGCTCCCGTTGCCGGGGGTGAACCGGAAAGAATGCTTTCCCTTATCCAGCACCCGTTCACTTTGCAGGATCAGCCGCCCCGCAATATCGGTAACGGTGATGCTGACCTTGCCCTTCTCAGGGACATACACCGGCACGGTCGTATGGTCCGTTACCGGATTGGGGTAATTCCGGAAGACCTTAAAATCACTTGTTAAACCGGGGTTTTCATGGATGCCCACATAGAAAATTGTCAGCACTGTGTCGGGCCAGTAAAGCACCGTATCGCCCCCCTGGGTCCGGTTCATTACCCTGATGCTGTCCAGTTGGACATGGGCTGTGTTGTCAACAGCAGTGAAGGTCAGGTCAATGGTATTTTGACCCGTGGCGCCTGAAATAATTCCTGTCACCAGGAATAAAAGTAAAATTCTTGCTTTCATAGGACGTTGTTTTGATGGGTTAAAATTATATGATCATTTTCTGATATTTGATTTAAGGTGTTCGCTTTTGGTTATTATGCCGGTTAGCAAAACGCTTCTCGCATCAGCATTTTGGCTGCCACCTCCCGACTGAATCGGGCAGGAACAAGTTTATATGTTGTACATTTATCAAACCCTCTGTTGGCTTTGCTGCACAGTAAACAGGCTATGCAGCAACACTTGCACAATGGGCAGCAAAGGGGCAGGTTTTTATGGACTGAAAGATCGTTTACCGCTTGTTGGTCGGCTGCGGTAAATGAGTTGTATGTGCGTGCTGCCGGCAATGCATGGTAAAATTATGGTTTTTTACAATATTTTCCAAAATAAAAAGATACGGAAGAAGGGGAGGCGAGGGGAGGGGGAGAAATCTGAAATCTGAGATCTGAAGGTTGAAATCTGAAGTTTCCTCCGGATGTTTTAGTCCCGGTCCTGATACCGTTTTACGGAATCGTGGATCCACGAAAAACTATGAAATCAAAGATATCTGGTTTTTCGGGACATCAGAAATCCCACTTTATCCTCGCAAAAGCAAGCTTCCCGTAGCCTCCGAACTCCGTGCCGTCCTCTCCGAAGAAAAGCTGGGCGGTGAGGAGGAAGCTGATGTTGCCGGTGAGGGAGATGTCGGCGGTGGGGCCGGCGAAGACCGAGTGGTCGGTGGGGTTAAAGATGGCGGCCATGCTCAGGTTCACCAGGGGTGTGAGGGGGTAGCTTGCGTTGCCGAACAATGACCAGCGGGCGAGTGTGAAGCTTTTGGCCGACACTTCCCTGCTCACGAACAGCGCCGTGCCCATGCCGGCGGGGCCGCTGGTGCCGGCGCTGTTATAAAGCCCTTCGAACTGCAGCATCAGGCTGTTGCCAAAGGTATAGTTCGCACCCATCGAGCCGGTGAAAGTGCCACTGCTGTCGGCAAAGCTTTCTCCGGGGCGGAAATAGCTCATTTCCCCGCTGAAGCCGGCCCCCCCGATCTGCCCCGACCATCCGGCACCCAGTAAATAGTCGCCTGCCATATATCCGCCAAGGAACTGGAAGTCGTAGCCCTTGCTGTTGAATCGGTACATGGCGGCCATGGTTATCCGCCCTTTGCTGTCGAGCTTCAGGGCCGCCTCCGCCGATGATGTGGCTGATGTGTAATACTGCAGATGGACCGCGTCGCAGCCGGGCCGTTCCACGTAGTCGAAGTCGAAATAGTCGAAGGTATTGAAGATGTCGTTGGGGTTCCACACGCTGTTGATGCCCCAGTTGATGCGCTGTCGCCCCAGTGTGGCCCTGAAGCCGCCTGTGGTATAGGTAATGAGTGCACGGTCGAAGTTGGCGGTCATAAAATATGAGGTGTCTTTTGCCACCAGCCATGTCATGTCGAGGTATCCGGGGTCGGACACGGCCATATCGGCCATGAAGGGGTAATACAGCTGCGGCATCATGCCAAAGCTGAAGTTGTTACGCATACCGAGGTGCAGCGAGAATGCCGGTGAGGGATACCAGCGCAGGTCGAGGCGGTTCTTGATCTGGTTCATGCTTTGCCAGCGGCTGCTCCCGTCGGGTATCCAGAGGGTTTGCATGTCCTGCAGGTGGCCGTTCAGGCTGTAGTTTCGCTGGTCTGCTTGCGCCTGCAGGGCTGTGTTCGGTGCCGGCAGCATGAGCTGCAGCAGCAGCAAAAGGGCTATTTCTGTGTGTTTGCGCGTAAGCATTCCGGTATCATTGCCTGTTTTCGTCGGAGGCCACCCGGCCGTCTTCGATGGTGATCACCCTGCGGGCCTTTTCCACAACGCGCTGGTCGTGGGTGCTGAAGATAAAGGTTACCTTCCGGCTTGCATTCATTTCCTGCATAAGGTCAAGCAACTCCGCCGTGGAGGCGGAGTCGAGGTTGGCAGTGGGTTCGTCGGCCAGGATGAATCTCGGTTCCGAAGCCAGAGCCCTGGCTACGGCCACCCGTTGCTGCTGCCCGCCCGAAAGCTTAGCCGGTCGCTGCCCCGCCTTTTCGGCAATGCCAACCGCATCGAGCAATTCCATGGCACGTTGCTGCCTGCGCCGCTTTGGCACCCCTTGCAACTGTATGATAAAGGCAACGTTTTCGATGGCGGTGAGCACGGGGATCAGGTTATAGGCCTGGAACACAAAACCAATATTGTGCAGCCTGAAGTCGATCAGGCTGCGTGAGCCCAGCCGGCCGATGCCGGTTCCGTTGATGTTTACCTCGCCCCGTGTGGGCTTGTCGAGGCCGCCGATGATATTCAGCAGGGTGGTCTTGCCCGAGCCTGAAGGCCCTACAATGGCCGTAAACTCTCCTTCGCCGATGAGCAGGTCGATGCCGTTCAACGCATGGACAGGTACCCCGGTTTCGTCATAGGTCTTGTGCAGGTCCTTGATCTGTATTATTGACATAGCTATGTTGATGATGGTTTACTGTTACTGATTGTTTTCCTTTCTCCTTGATCATTCAAAAATCCATATATTCGTTCATTCGTTCAATCATCTTTCCTCCCCGTTTCACATCTCTTCCCTGATGGCATCGGCCGGCTGCAATTTCAGTGCTTTTCTGGCCGGCCACAGCGATGCCAGCATCGCCGCCATGATGACCATGATGCCGATATAAATGTAAAAGCTGTTCTCCACAAAGGGGTAAACATGGGCGCTGTATCCCATCGATTCCATCCCTTCGGCCCAGGCGGCAAAGTTGATCCCCCGGCGGGCGGTGAGCGCTATGGTCAGCGCCGAGATCAGTATCCCCGCCAGGGCACCGGTCACCGACATGAACACGGTTTCGAGCATGATCATCAGAAATACGCGCCGGCGGTTCATTCCGATGGCCATCAGCATGCCGAGTTCATGGATCCGCTCCATGATCACCATCAGCATGGTGTTTACTATGCCAAAAGCCAGTGCCAGCAGGATGATGAGCACCAGTATGTATGAAAACTGGTTCATCATGGCAACCATGGCCAGCAGGGTTGGTTCCAGGTCTTTCCACGACCTTACCGAAAGCCGTTCTCCGGGAAAGGCTTCGCGTAGCGGAACGGTTGCGGCCGTTGTATCGGAATCCTGCCCCACCCTGATGGCGATTTCGGTAACGATGGCGCTGTCGGGCGAGACCATGCCGAGAAGATCCCCGGCCATGACAAACACATTCATTTCGTCGAACAGCTCATTGGATGTCTTGTAGATCCCTTCGATCCTGAACAGCGCCTGTGCCGTTTCACCGCTGAGGGCGGTCGTGGTGAGCACTACCTTTTTCCCGGCACCGGCATGCAGTTCGCCGGCAAGTTTTCGTGAGATAAGGATGGAGGGGATGCGCGAACGGGTCGTAAAATAGCTTCCCGTGTCGAGCGTTTGGGATATCCTTGTTACGGTTTTTTCCTTTTCGGGAATGATGCCGTTGATCATGACCCCGTTGCCGGCGTGTGCCGTGCTGATCATGCCCGTTGCCTTCACCCGCGGGCACCATGCAAGGATGGCCGGCAATTCATTAAGGATCCCCTTGATGCTGTCGTAATCGCCGATATTGTATAATACCGATTCATCTTCCAGAAACCCGGGATCATGCAATTGTATATCCGAGATCTCATAATTGATCACGGCATCAACTTTTTGCTTCATGAGCCCCTTGGTAAGGGCGATCATGAAGACGCATCCGTACAGGCCGGTGGCAATGGCCAGCACCACCACCATGCTGCGGGTCTTGTTGCGCCAGACGTTTCGCCATGCTATAGACCAGATCATATCCCCTTTGTTTTATCGTCTTGTTATGGTTTTGTTATCCATGCCTGTGTTCGGTTCTTGTTAGTGCCCCCTGATGGCTTTCAGGATGTTAAAGCGCAAGACCAGCAGGGTGGGGTACAGGGATGAAATGAGCGTGATGGCCAGTATCACCAGTCCCTGCCGGCAAAAGAGTTGGGGATCGAGAGAAAAGGGCAGGACGGGATCGGCATTGAATTCCATCATGGCCCTGGCTGCCTCGCCGGTTAGTTTGATCGGATTATGATGAAGGATGAGCAGGACCGGCATGGCCAGGGCTGTTCCCGCCACGATGCCGGTGAGCCCGATGTAAACGGTTTCGATGAACAGGATCAGGGCCAGTTTCAGGCGTTGCATGCCCACCGCCACCATGATGCCGAGTTCCCTTTTCCGTTCCACGGTCATCATCAGCAGGGTGCCGAAAATGCCGAAGCCTACCACGAGGTATAGAATGCCAAGCATGAACATACCGCTGATGTTGTCGCTTTCGATGCTCTGCACCAGTTCCCGGTTCATTTCTTTCCAGCTCATGATCTCATACCGGCTGCCGGTCTTTTCCCTGATGGCAATAATGTCTTTTTCAAGCCTGCGTGTGTCGTGCAGCATCACCGAGATGGATGTGAGCCTGTCCGGTGCACCGTAAAATTCCTGTGCAGCCTGCAGGTCCATGTATAGCAATTTGTTGTTCATGACGGGGGAGGGGAAGCTGATGATGCCTCTTACCGGAAAGATGCCGGCGGCTGTAACGCCATGATAGCCCTGGCTGATCAGCGTGATGGTGTCGCCAACTTTCAGTTTGAGGAATTCGGCAAGCTTTATGGTCAGCAGTACGCCCTCGTCTCCCTGCCTGAGATAAACGCCCTCCAAAACCCGCTTCGACAAGCCGCTGGCCCGGTCTTCGCTGAGCGGATCGGTACCGATCACCACCACGCCCTTGGAAAAGATACCTTAGGAGCCCAGGGCAAATGATTCAAGGCGCGGTACGGCAATGGAAACATTCGGGAGTCTGGCAATGCCGGCGGTAATGCCGGCTGTATCGGCCATGGTATTGTTAATGGTCTTTTCTTCCCAGTAACCGGCTTCATGTAACTGCAGGTAACCGGTGGTGTTCCTGATGGTATTGCGCTCCATGCTTTCGTAAGTGCCCAGTTGCATCGAACGCATGAGCAGGGCCAGAAACACGGCGAAAAGAATGGAAGCAATGGTGATGAGGGTCCTGCGTTTGTTCCGCCAGAGGTTGCGCCAGGCAATTTTCAGATATTCTTTCATGATTTTCGGCTTTCGGGCTTTACCGCACTGTTTTCATGTTCTGCTGCGAGAAGAATGACTCCCCGATGCTGATGTTGTATTCAGTATCCAGCACCTCGATGATGGTTTGCTTGCCGGGCTCATCCACGGGACTCATGGTCATTTTCGAAGGGAGCCTGCGGTCGCTGAACTGCCTGATGTCGGAACATTCCTGCCTGTTGACCAGCCTGCCGTCCTCATCGTAAAATTCAAGTTTCAACTCAAAATAATCTTCCTTGCTGATCCAAACCATCACCTTGCCCCAAACCACCGGGGCATCGGGTTTCGGCACCAGCTCAATGATATGACAGTCCATGCCCTGCAGGATTTCGCTTCCCGCCAGGCTGTGCGTGTATTCGTTTACATAGGAATTCATCTTCACCAGGTCGTCGTTGGTGAAATCGGAACCCAGCCACGACTGGCTCATCATCGAGGGCGGGATCTTGATCATCCTGTTAATGGAAGGCATCCAGTTCCACATATCGGTATGCCGCTTCAGGAAAGTTTGTCCCTTTTCCTTTGCCGGGGCAGTGATGAGGATAAGGGAGTAGTCATCGCCCAGCGACCAGCTTTTCATCGTTATTTCGCGCGACCAGGAAGGCCTGATAACGGTCATTTTCATCTCCGCCCTGTTCGATTCCCCGTTCAGCAGGTCGGTGGCCCTCTGTATGATCTCCGTGGCCGTAATTTCCTGCGCATGCACCTGCCCGCGCAGGCCAGTCAGGCAACCGGAAACCGCTAAAACCGCGATCCATGCAATTCTTTTCATTTCTGTTCTTTCCTTTCTTTGATTAAACGATTGTTTGAATGATCCTGTTTCGATTTCTTGTGACCGAAGCGTTCAATGACGGCCTTTTTCATTTTTTCAAGGGGAAAGGAGTCTTTACCCAGTAAATAGTTCATACTGATACCATCCATCATGGCCCCGAACAGCAGCGCCTCGGTTTCGGGATCTTCCACCCCCTGCCGCTTGTAATAATCAAGCAAAAGAACGATTGTTTCGTCAATGATTTGGGTGTACCTGTCTTTAAAAAGCTCATAAATCCCCTCTTGCATCATGATGCTGAAATACAGCCTCCAGTAAGTGGGATTGTCTCTAAGGATATCGAATGAGCGGTTCACGAAGAAATCGAATTCGTCGTCTGTCAAAACCCCGTCCTTGTTTGGGTCGAAAAGTTCGGTGAGGGCCTTCATGCCTTCTTCCATGATGGAATGGATCAGGGCTTCCTTACTTTCGAAATAGTTATACATCAGCCCTTTTGATATGCCTGCCTTTGCCGCAATCTTACTGATGGACGTGCTGTGGTATCCTTCCCCGGCAAAAAGTCCCAGGGCCGTGTCCATGATCAGCTTTCGCTTCCCTTTCCTTATCTTTTCGTATTGTTCCGGTGTTCTGGGCATATATTTATGAATGAACGGTCGGTCAAAAATAGAACATTATTATTTAAATGTCAAGTTTTTTTGAAAAATAATCAGGGTTTCAGTGCTTGCCCCGAGACCTCGTGGGTTTCAGTGCCTGCCCCGAGACCTCGTGGGTTTCAGTGTTTCAGTGCCTGCCCCGATTACTCGGGGTTTCAGTGTTTCAGTGCTTGCCCCGATTACTCGGGGTTTCAGTGTTTCAGTGTTTCAGTGTTTCAGTGTTTCAGTGTTTCAGTGTTTCAGTGTCTGCCCCGAGACCTCGTGGGTTTCAGTGTTTCAGTGTTTCAGTGCCTGCCCCGATTACTCGGGGTTTCAGTGTTTCAGTGTTTCAGTGTTTCAGTGTTTCAGTGTTTCAGTGTTTCAGTGTTTCAGTGTTTCAGTGCCTGCCCCGATTACTCGGGGTTTCAGTGCTTGCCCCGAGGACTCGGTGACTAAATGATAAATATCATAGCCCGCGAATTTATTGGCGGGTCGAATTTGATGCGCGTTACTCCTCTCATTCCGCCGGCGCGAATCTCCTGATTCGGTCCCTGGGGTTGCATGTCTCCCGACATGCTAATTAAAAATCAAAAATCCAGTGTGACATATGATGCGTCTGCTTCGATGCCATGCTCATCAGAAGATGAGTTTCTCATGCGCACGGATCGGGACACCAGAAATCCGGCCTTAAGCTATCAGCTATCATCTATCATCTATCATCTATCATCTATCATCTATCAGCTATCAGTTATCAGCTATCAGTTATCAGCTATCAAAGATCACATTTCCCCTCATTCATTATCTTTGCCTCATAAATTTAAGCTTATGCCCGAAGAGTATGTGATCCTGGTTGATGAAAAGGACAATGAAACGGGGGTGATGGAGAAGATGGAGGCCCATGAAAAGGCATTGCTGCACAGGGCCTTTTCCATATTTGTGTTTAATGATGCGGGGCAGATGATGCTGCAGCGGCGTGCGCATTCAAAATATCATTCACCCGGCCTGTGGACCAATACCTGCTGCAGCCATCCCCGTCCGGGCGAAAGCCTGGCGGAGGCCACGCAGCGCCGCCTCGTGGAGGAAATGGGCTTCAGTTGTAAACTGGAAGAGGTCTTCAGCTTCATCTACAGGGCCGGGTTCGACCACGGCCTTACCGAACATGAGTTCGACCACGTGTTTACGGGAAGATACAATGGCGATCCGGCCATCAACCCCGACGAGGTGGCCGGGTGGCGATGGGTTTCCGTTCCGGAACTGCTGGAAGATGTCAGAAACAAGCCCGAAGCCTATACGGTCTGGTTCCGCATTGCCATTGGGAAGATGGAGGAAAAAAGGATGTTGGCGTGATGCGTGGATGACGGATCCCGGATCCCGGAGACTTCAGCCATCCGCTATCAAATACCAGCGATCAGACTTTAGCATCCATCATTTTTTTCATCGCCTTTTCGGCTTCTGCGGGCATCCGGGTGCCGATGAGCAGTTTTTTGCCGTTCGCCAGGTAAAGCTGCAGCCCCATGTTTCCGCTCACATTAAAAGCCTTGCCGTATTTTTTGCCGCCGCTGCGGATGCCCCATCCGCCGTATTCGGCAATTGGCCGGTATTTCCTCACTTCCCAGCTGATGATCTCCTTCCGGTCAATGTGTTTTTCGCGCAGATGAAAGGGCCTGAAGCGATAATGCAGGCCATCGCTGCTGATACGGGTTTCCAGGCCTGTCGTGGCGAATAACATGATCAGCAGCAGGGGGATCACGCCCGTGAAAAGCAGGATGATATCGGGAGCGGCTTTTTCAGATTCCGCTGCAGCAACCGAAACGGAAAAGGCATACACCCAGGCGGCCATGCTCCCTGCCATTACAAGGTAGATCCACCACTGCCGGAAGCGCTGCCGTTCTTCAAAAAATGTTCTTTCCATGATCATTGTGTATTGCGAAGATTGGAGAAGTCCATGCCCGTTGGCTGCTGGAAAACACGCAGGTCGAATTCGGGGATCACGGCCAGGATATGATCGAAAATGTCGGCCTGGTTGTCTTCGTAAACGGCCCATGCCTGGTCTTTCGAAAAAACGTAAACCTCGATGGGAAGGCCTTCGGGCGTGGGCTGCAACTGCCTTACCAGAAAGGTCATGTCATTTCTTACCTTGGGGTTGTTGGAAAGATAGCCTTTCAGGTAAGCCCTGAAAACCCCGATATTGGTCTGCCGCCTGCCATTCACCAGCACACTGTTGTCGATCTTGCGCTTGCTGTTGTATTCGGTGATCACTTTTTCGGTTTTATCGACATATTCCGACACATATTCGAATTTCCTGAAACGCTCGAGCATTTCGGGGGTGCAGAATTTGATGGCGTTCATGTCGATGTTTACCGAGCGTTTGATCCTTCTTCCCCCGCTTTCCTCCATGCCGCGCCAGTTAGTGAAGTAGTCGGTCACCATGGTGTAGGTGGGGATGGTGGTGATGGTCTTGTTCCAGTTCTGCACTTTCACGGTGGTGAGCGATATGTCGATCACCGTACCGTCGGCACCGTATTTGGGCATTTCTATCCAGTCGCCTATCTTCACCATATTATTTGCCGAGAGCTGTATCCCTCCCACAAAACCCAGTATGGGATCCTTGAAAATGAGCATAAGAACGGCCGAAAAGGCCCCGAATCCGGCCAGCCAACCCAGGTTCCTGTCGCCCATCAGTACGGTGATAATGATCACGGCGGTGATGATATACAGGATGATCTTGAAAACCTGTATGTAACCCTTGATGGGTTTTTCCTTTGATTTGGGAAATGTATTGTAGATTTCATGGATGGCATTGAGCAGGGCGGAAATAACATTGGTGAATACCAGCACCATGTAAATGTATGTAACAACCTTGATGATCCTGATCAGCAGCACATAGTCTGAAAGCAGGTATGAACTCAGGAAATTGATGATGATGGCGGGCGCCAGGTACGACAGCCTGACAAAAACACGTTTTTCGGCAAGGATATCGTCCCACCTGTTTTTCGAACGGGCCACAAAGATATGAACAGCCCGTAAAATGAAGAAACGGGTGATGTAGAAGCCGATGACGGCGATGATGATGATCAGCAGCGCCCAGATAAACTCTTTCAGAATGACGGCATTGTCCGCACTCATGCCCAGGCCGGTCATCCATTCAATGAAAATCCTGTTGAAACTTTCAATCATGGCAAAATGGGGTTTTGCCGGCAAAGTTAAAGATTTTTATACATGAAAGCGGTGGCAATTCCTTAGAAGCGTATTGTTGGCCGGTAATGCGGATGCCTGTCCTTTCATGCAGGCTATTTGCCCATGAGTTTTTTGATCTCCTGCATATATTTCTTCCTGATGGTGTTGAGGGCATCCATGCCGGCCTCCTGGTCGTTGTAGATCCGGATATGGTCTTCGATGCCGCTTTTGCGGTAAATGGTGGCCAGGGCGGCATCCCAGTTGTTGTCGTCAACATTTCTTTTTACATGCGCCGTTATGGCTTCAAAGTCGCTCCAGTCGAGTTTCACGGGAATCTGGAAGTATTTCATGAAGGGCGATTCGGTATCGATCAGGGTGCAGTCGGTCACCGGGCTCAGCAAAAAGTATTTCGTGATCCTGATCAGCCCGGGGTAGGGCTTAACGTTTTTTCCCGGCAGGAAGGCAATGCCTTCTTCCTTGAAATGGCTGAGGATGTCGCCGATCAGCCCGTAATTGTCGAGGTCTTTGATCCTGATGCAGGGGGCCATGGAATTCTGGAAAAACACTTTCCCGGGGCTGCCGTCGAAGCGGAGGCCGTATTGCTTCTTTACCGCCTTTACCGACCTGATGATGAACTCGTCGGTATATTTTGTTTTGGTGAGCAGAAAGACCGATTTGGGATTATCCTGCTCCGGGACGGTGGCGCCGTGGTAGCCGGGGTAGGGGTGTTCCGATTCGAGCACCATATCGTCGTAATTGATGCTTTTCAGGCTTTCTTTCTTTTCAATGTGGCCGATGGTTTCTATGATCTTTTGGGTCATTTTGTGATGGGTTGGTTCTTTTATTCTGCGCGGGGCGAATATTACCATTAAACAAGCGAATGGCTGATTTGTTTAATGTAGCCTGATATGCCGGCAAAAAAACGAAAAGAGGCTGATATTCAAATTGCCTGCCGGTTGATGCCCGCCATCATTGATAAAGCCGTGATCCGGTGCTCCGTTTTTTTATTCTTCGGGCGCGAACATCGGATCCCAGGGGGGCAGCAGGATGGGTTCGGTATTGAGGATTCTCATGGTTTTGGCATCGATAAAATCCCGGTGTATCACCAGTCTGAACATATATTCGTTAAACCACTCATCGGTGATGATCAGGAAACCTTCGTGGCCGGTCAGTCCCCAGCTGTTTTCAACCAGCCACTTATCGATGCTGCCGTCGGGCAGGATGTTTACTCCCATCAGGCTCATGCCATGTGTGGAGCCGCTGTCGAAAGTTCGGATGCGGGCAGCCTTGTCCATTGAAAAACCGAAGCCGAAGAGATCATCGTAGTTAAAGTTATTGATGTCGAGCAGGCCTTTTTCCTTATCCAGGAATTTCCCTACATCGCATGAAAAGTACATGGCTTCGTCTGCGAGGATCGAATTTCTGGCAAATTCACGGATATCGGCAACCGGGAGGTTGATATACTGCCAGTTTCCGCCTTCCTGCATGTGGCGGTCGTAATCGATCTCGTAAAGCCGGTAGTATTCCCTTGTAGGGTCGTTCATGAACATCACATAATCGCGAAGGTTTATCCCGATCATTTCCTTGTAGAATGATTGTGGCGTGTATGAACGCATTGGGCTGATATTGCCATCATTATCTTCGTATTGCCACCGGAAGCTGGAGGGTGGCTCGCCCAGGCAGAGCAGCAGGATCCGGTATACTTCACTGAGCATCCCGATCTTTCTTTCCCGCATTTCCGTTTCCGGGCTGCCGGATGCGGCCATTTCCCGGAGTTCAAGGGCATCCTGCCGCAGTTTGCTTCTGAGAAGCCGCGACATGATGCGTGTATTTTCGCTGTTGCTGCTCTCGGGCATGGCCGATTCGGGGACGATGCCGTATTTTTCGATGATGTCGACCACGCCCGTCCACTGCCCGCCGTCGCTGATAACGTTTTTTAAAAGCCATTCAACCCTGCGGTCGTCTTCAGGCAGCGTTGCACTGCTGATAATGCCCTCCAGGAACAGGTTCGACTTTTCGAACTGATCCCAGAAAAACCCGTAATTATGTGAGAAGGTAAGCTCTTTCATATTGTGCTTTTTGATCACTTTCTGCCTGATCACGTTAAGCCCGGTGAAAAGCCAGCAGCGTCCGGAAGATTTCTGGTCGGTGATGCCGGTGACTTCCACCCTGTTTGAGAAAAAATGATTCACTTTGCCGAGATTGGTCCTGTTTATGGCAAGTTTTGCAATGTCGTTGGATGAGATGGCGTTCATCAGTGCCCGGGTGCCGGCATCCATCACCAGGCTGCTTTGTATCTTTTGCAGGGCGGCCCGGTCGATTTCCTGTTGTGCCTTCATTCCGGCGGGGATCAGCAGGATCAACAATCCTGCCAATTTCATCAGTATAAGGTTTTTCATGGTCATATGTATTCTTCGAGCATTTTACGCAATGTGTCATAATCCGTACAGACCGGGAGCCCGGGGAAGTCGGCAATGACGTTGGCCGGCGGGCGGAAGAGGATGCCCACATCCGCCTGCAGCAGCATACTGGTGTCGTTATAGGAATCGCCAAAGGCCACCACTTTGTATTCGAGGCCTTGCAGGGCTTGTGTCACTTTCTTTTTGGGGTCGGGCTGGCGGAGCTTGTACCCGGTGATCCTGTCATCATCGTCAACAATCAGGTTGTGGCAGAAGATGGTGGGGCGGTCGAGTTGCTCCATCAGGGGTTCGGCGAACTGGGCGAAGGTGTCGGAAACGATAATGACCTGTGTTCGCCTGCGCATCCACCACAGAAACTCCAGGGCTCCATCCATCGGCCTGATGGTGGCGATCACATCCTGAATGTCTTTCAGCTTCAGGCCGTGCTCATCAAGGATGCGGAGACGCTGCCGCATGAGCTTGTCGTAATCGGGTTCATCGCGCGTGGTCATCCTCAGTGATGCAATGCCGGTACGTTCGGCCACGTTGATCCATACTTCGGGAACAAAAACCCCTTCAAGGTCAGAACAGATGATGTGCATGTTGTCGGTTTGTTTTGATGCCGGGTAATATTGAGTGTTGCGTGTTGGGTTTGGCGTTCAGGTCAATGGTCTTTAAGTTTTCATTTCCGAGGTTAAGTCGGTTTTTCGTTGCCCGTTGTTTGTTCATGGGTGCAGGGTTCCGGTGGGGTGTCTGCTTCCGGTTTCCTTAAGCCTGTTTAAAACACAATCTTATGAGACAAGTCTTGAGCGAAGCAGAAATATATGGAACTCAACATGCAACACTTAATATTACCGGTAGTTTTCAATAAGGTATTGTTTAAATATCTCATAATCATTCTCCATATGATCAAATGATTCTTTTTTGTCTTCCAGTCCTTCAAGGCTTGGTGGCAGGGGCGGGTCAAAGCCGAGCAATTTTTCGATTTCCTCCGGGAATTTGGCCGGATGGGCCGTTTCGAGCGAGATACAGAGGCTTTCCGCGCTGCAGCTATCAGGATGCTCGCGGCAGTATGCCTGCAGGCCTGCCCAGCCAACGGCTCCGTGGGGTTCGAGCAGCAGCTGGTATTCTTTCCATGCGTCCCGGATGCTTTGCCGGGTTTCTTCGTCGCTGATGCTGACCGACCAAAGGTCTTTGCGCATCCTTTCCATATCGGCCTCGCGAAAGATCTTCCCGCTTTCGTCCATCATCCCGCCGTAAACGGAAAGCAGTCGCGGGATGTTGCTGGGATGCCCCACGTTCATGGCGCTGGAAATGCAATTCCTGGAGGGGACGATGCTGTCGTATCTGCCGCTTTGCAGGTATTTCGGGAATTCATCATTTTCGTTGGTGGCAATGATGAACCGTTTTGCCGGAAGTCCCATTTTCATGGCCAGCACCCCGCCCATCATGTCGCCGAAGTTACCCGAAGGCACTGAAAAGACGGCTTTTTCCCGTTCCGTTTTCCTGAGTCTGGCAAAGGCATAGAAGTAATACACGATCTGCGGGATGAGCCTGCCGATGTTGATGGAGTTGGCCGAAGAGAGGTTCAGGTGATCCAGGCTATTGTCGGCAAATGCCTTTTTTACCAGTGCCTGGCAATCGTCAAATTTCCCGTTCATGGCGATGATCCTGACATTTTTCCCCAGCGTGGTCATTTGTTTCCGCTGGCGGTCGGTGACTTCCGTTTCCGGGAAGAGCACGGCCACTTCAATGTTGTTGAGGCCGTAGAAAGCATTGGCGATGGCGCTGCCTGTGTCGCCTGAGGTGGCCGTAAGGATCAGCAGTTTGCGGTTGCCCTGTTTCAGGTAATGTTGCATCAGGCGGCCCATCATGCGTGCGGCAAAGTCCTTGAACGAGGCCGTGGGGCCCTGGTCGAGACGCATTACATACGTCCGGCCGTAAACATGTTCAAGGGGGATGGGGTAATCATAGGCGCTGCGGGTGATGGCCATCAGTTCCTGCCCGGTGATGACCCCGCCCAGAAATTTATTCCCGACATGAAATGCGATTTCGGCATATTCCATCCCCGTAAAGGACATGATCTCTTCATGCGAAAAGGCAGGTATTTTCTCCGGCATGAAAAGGCCTTTGTCGGGGGCGATCCCTTTCAGCAGGGCATCGGGAAAGCTCATGGGAGCGGCCATGAGGTTGGTTGAATAAAACATGATCTTCTTATCCATAGCGTGCTGCTTTACCATCCGAGGGTGGCCGATGAGGCTCCGCCGGCTGAGTATTCGGGTGTTGTTTTGCTGACTTTTTTCCCGTCGAGCACGGCCAGTGCCTGGTCGAGGTCGGCGATGATGTCGTCAGGATGCTCCCCGCCCACGCAAAGACGGATGAGGTTGGGCGGTATGTCGGCGATCTTACGCCCCTCTTCGCCCTGCTGCGAATGGGTGGAGATGGCCGGGATGGTGGCCACCGACTTGATGCGTCCCAGGTCGGTCGCCCGCCAGATCCTTTCAAAGGCATCGAAGACGTCTCTCGTATTCTGTGGTTCGCCTTTTACCCTGAATGACATGAGGTGCCCGAAACGGTTCACTTTCCTGCCTCCGTATTGCTCGTCATATTCAGAGTCGGCCAGCACCATGTATTTTTTTGCCAGCTCATGTAAGGGGTGCGACTCCAGCCCGAGGTAGTCGACCTGCTCAACATGCTTATGTTTTTCGAGGAACTGCGCCACCTTCATGGTATTCCGGCTGAGCCGGTCCATGCGCGGGCGCAGGCTACGGATATCGTTGATGGCCAGGATGGCGTTCATGGGTGAGATGTTGGGGCCGTTGTCCCTGTTGGGGAGGGTCTTCAGGTACATGGCAAAGTCGGCCTTCATTTCTTCGCTGCCATAACGTGCCCGGATGTTTTTACGGGCGATGACGGCGCCGCCGATGCCAAAACCGCCGGTGTTAAGCGATTTGGTGACGGATTGCACCACGATGTCGGCACCGTGCGCCAGGGGGCGCATCAGGGCAGGGGTGGCCACGGTGGCATCGACGATCACCGGCAGGTTGTATTTTTCGGCCAGGGCGCATACCTTTTCAAGGTCGAAAAATGCCTGCCCGGGGTTGCTGGGCATCTCCCCGTAAAGAAAACGGGTGTTTTCATCGATCAGCGACTCCCACTCGTTTATATCCGCCGAATGGATCACCTTGCGCCATTCCACATTTCTTTCCTGGTCCTTGCGGATGGCAAACTGCTGAAAGGTGCCGCCGTAGACCTGGCAGGTAGCCACGAAGTTCAGCTTCTGATCCGGCTTCGCCGGATCAACCGCCAGCAGGTTGTCGGCCGCGCTGGCAATGGCCGCCATACCCGAAGAGGTGGCGATACAGGAGGCCTCCAGACCGGTGCCGTAACTTTCAATGAGGGCCAGCACCCCTTCGAGGTAATACATGGAAGGGTTGGCGATGCGCGAATAGCACCAGGTGGGGATCTCGTAACCCAGGGCCGCCTCCATCTCGTCTGAATCGCGGTAAGCCTGGGAAGTGGACATATAGATCGGTTCAATGATCGAACCCTGGTTGAAGTCAAGGGCTTCCTGCATCGAATAGATGCCGTGAACGGCAATGGTGTCGAAGCGGCACGACCTCATCTTCCGTAGGTTTTCCCCATGCCATTTCATCGCCCTTGCAGCGGCATCCGTGTAGTGTTTTTTGCTTTTCGGACACATAGTATATCTGGTTAAAATTGGTTTTTATTGCTATGGATTCGCTAAATTATAAAAAATTGCACCCGCTGGATTTCCCGGCAGCCCGGCAGCCGGTATTTTTAATGATTTTAAATAAAACCGGGCTGCTTTCGCTGCGCGGAAGATTGGCCATTTGAATTCTGAAATCTGAAATCTGAAATCTGAAATCTGAACTGTAGCCGGAACGGTCGTTATCAAAAAACTAAGAGAAATTGCTCATTTCCCCGTCCCTCGTCCCGGAGCCTGCCCTGAGCCAAGCGAAGGGTCCCCCGTCCCTCGTACCCCTTTTAACCCTTTAACTACCGAGGTCTCGGGGCAGGCACTGAAACACTGAAACCACCGAGTTCTCGGGGCAGGCCACCGAGTTCTCGGAGCAAGCACTGTAACCCTCAATCCCAACAACAACATTTATAAACATTATAAATAGTGTCATAAACCATTGAGAGAGAGAGAGAGAGAGAGAGAGAGAGAGAGAGAAAATTGTTGACATTTCATGCCTGATCGTTTATCTTTGGGTTCTCGAAGCTGTTCTTATTTATTAAACAGGCAATTTGTTTGCCATAAAACTTATGTTATGAAAGATCATTTTACTTAGCTTTCAATAGGAATATTTGTAATGGCTTCAATGCTTATTCTTTAATTGAAATCCTGAGAAATTAATATAAATCTCGTCAATTAGACTTAAAACAATCTTTTATGAAAAATGCAATAATATCAATTTTAGCCTTTTTACCTATATTATTAATATGTATATCTCTTATACCTATAAACACCCAAGCAGAAAGTAGTACAGGTAATCGGGTAACTTGTTACTCAACTTTATCTACCCCGGCTGGAGGTACAGCGAATCGTTCAGTTTATCAATGTAGTGATTGTTTACGTTGGTTATGCGCTGAATACAGCAATCAAGGAATTTGTACCTACAAGGGGAACGAACATGAGTAGGAAGTCGTAAAGATAACAAATTCAATAAGTGATTCATCAATAAAACAATAATTCATGAAGACATCGAGAATTTCATTATTAGGGATTGTTTTTTTTATAATAAACCTAGTGTTTTTTACATTTTATATTCACAAGCCAGTTGAGGCAGAACCTACCTCTACAATAAAAGATTGTTATAGTACATTTATGACTCACGCAAGTGGTGGGAATTACACGATGTATACCGTGGTTGACTGTGGACCTTGTACAGCTACCACATGCTATGGATATGAAGACCCCGGCAGATGTCATAATTATTTTAAACCAGACATTAATTAGTATTACCTCTTATCCAAATAAGTAATTTATAAATTCAAGAATATGAAAAAGCAAGTATTAAGAACTTATGTTATTGTCGTTTTCCTCACATTGTTTGCAAACTATGGTACAAACGGGGTTTTACATGCGGAGCCCACACCTGCAAATACGGTGACCTGTTATTGTACCTTGGGGGTTGAAGAACCATGGTTAACTCAATGGACTGTGTATGATTGTGGACCATGCACAAAGGTTATCACTTCTTTTAAGGATGATCAACTTCATTGTGTTTATAATGGCTCTACGACAAATGGTTACATTCCCGAAATTTAGTCAACACTTAATAGGTTTTATATGTGTAAATATTTAAAGTATTGCCTAGTTGCAGTAGTTATTATAAACTTAACATCCTGTGATATTGGAAATGGCTCTAGGGATGAAGCAAGAGAATTAAGATTCACTGAATTCCCTTGTAAATACAAAATGGATGAGTATCAAGTCATTACTTCAATAAGACAGTTAGTACCTTGGGAAATCTTCTCAGTGGATAGCTTATTCATCATTTACGAGCATCAGGGAAGTGACCATTTTTTTCATGTATACAACGAGGGATTTAATTTCATAGGTTCTTTTGGTAAGAAGGGAAATGGCCCGGGTGAATTCACCATGGCCGAATTTTGCGGGCAATACTATAAGGATGATAACGGCAATATAAAACTCTGGATTCACGATCAAAATCTGTTCAAAGCATTCAAAGTGGATTTGCTTAAAGCCATGAATGCCCAAGAAAATGATGAAAGCTTTATAGAAGAAACAGTTAATTTGCCAACAGAAGTATTAACAATCCCCGAATTCCTTGAAATCACAGAGGGTGAATTATATATTGGGAGAAGCGATATGGTTTCATATGGCAGATATTTTATTTTTCAAAATGATGACACTCCCATAAAGTGGACTGAAACATATCCAAATGTTGATGAATTTACGGTGGCTGACAACCTCACCCTTGCGTACCATTCAACAACAAGGTATGACGCAATTAACAAAAGGGTTGTTTCGGCAATGACACAATTGGATCAAATTGATATTTTCGACAATGAAATGAACCTATTTAAATCAGTTGTACATGAAAATGAGAATCCATCACCAAACTTTCTTTCTGTAGATCATCCTTTTAATGATAATAATTACACTTATTATATGGATTTATGCTTAACGGATCAGTATATTTATACAAGTTATCTTAATGTTCCATTTTCTGTATTAAGGAAAAGCATTAAAGATGGTCCTAAAAACATACAAGGCTTTGTGCATGTTTTTGATCTGGATGGCATTCCAATTGCTGAACTTCAATTTGAACATTCTGTTTCAAGGTTTGCGGTTGATCAGGAAAATGAATTCATCTATATGTTCAATTTTGGGAATGAAGATATGCCATTACTAAAATACAAACTTCCGATTTTCCAAAATGAATAAAAACACAACCATTGTAATATTATTTCTAAACATTTTATTCCTTTTCGGAATCATTATTTACCTGTGGTTTTTTGTCGGTTTAAAATCCTCCGATCATATAGTTCGAAATAATACTGATCATGAAAGTACGCAACAATTATTAGCTGCTAAAAAATTATGCTTGTACAAAATAATAGAGGAGAATGTTATTATTGATACTAGTAGTCTTCTACTTGATACGAATAACAACTTATTGCATTTTGAAAATCTTTTTTTAACTGATACCTTGAGGTATTTTCTTTATATCCCATCCGGGGGCTGTCATAGTTGTTTGTCAGAGGTTAAGCATGAAATATTGCAATATGGCGGAGAATCATTTTATGAAAAGATGGTCTTCATTACGTCGTTTATTGCAGGAGGAAAACTAGATAAAATTATAGATCAATATCATTTACCAATATATTATATAAAGGACAAATATTTAGGTTTTTTGTCGGAAAGGGAAAATTTATATTTCATCTTTGCTATGGATAAAATGGGAAACACCTCCAGGTATCATATATTAGATGGAAACCTTACTCAAATTAGTGCTCAGTACTTTAAATATTGCAAAAACTTCTAAGCAGCATCTACCAGACAGGCAGTAAAATACGCCGGCTGGCCTCGTCTATGACAAAACTCGCAAGGCACTTAAAGTATTAATAAGCTGATTGCGTTTTCTACCAATTGGCCAACCTGTTTAAATTTCATTCTGTCAAACGGCATTATTGCTGTATCCCTTTTACCAACCCCGTCTTGTAAGCAACCCCATGGCAGCTTAGTTTTGTCGCATGGCAAATAAAAGACATTCAAAGGGCAAGATGTACGCCCTGATCCGTAAGTGGGAGCAGAGCGGGCTCTCCCAGGCAAAGTTTTTCAGTGAGCATAAGATCTCCAAAAGCACCTTTGGCTACTGGCGCAAAAAGTACCTGCGTATCCCTTCTACCAACCAGGTCTTGAAAAATTTCAGGAGTTGAAATAATTTTGCTTATTCAGGGGAGATGTTGTCTTTTAGCTTCTGCCAGTTCTGCCAGGCCCTTCTTATGAAACAATTTTAGCGGGTTTGCATGGGAGTGTATCATTCACTGA